>Ga0315296_10004608_pt1 | contig 11247 bp, 8 predicted proteins | sample YL17G14_18_MG_FD_203921 | JGI IMG/M metagenome (GOLD analysis project Ga0315296, IMG submission 203921) | Sediment microbial communities from Yellowstone Lake, YNP, Wyoming, USA - YL17G14_18 | ecosystem: Environmental > Aquatic > Freshwater > Lake > Sediment | place: USA: Wyoming | collected...
GTGGAGCTGAAGCCAAAAAGAAGCTTCTTGAAAGCAAGGGACACAGGGTTATACAAAAGGGCAATAGGTGCATCGTTGTCAATTATGAGGAGTCGTTAGCCAGGATTTGACAAAGCTGGCTATGCGTTGACTTTTTTGATCAGCCATGCCATTTTCTGTGCAAAGTGTTTGATGGTTCGGATTCCTTCTTCGTCTTTGAGAACTTCGTCTTTTGAGCGTCCGAAGGCTATGTTCCAGTAAGTCGACCCAGGGACAATCATGCCCTGGATCATGAAGAAGAAGAGGAGCTGGGCCAAGGTGAAGTTATGTCCAGCGCGTCGTGCTATGACAATGGGTCCTCCTACCTTGTTTTCTAGAGGCTTGCCGCGTGTGCTGTAGAAGCGGCTGATGAGGCTGACTATCTGAGGGGTTGCTGCACCATAGTAGACAGGAGTTGCGAGAATTATGCCATCTGCTCTCTTCATTTTCTTGAAGATGGATTCGAAGTCATCTTTGAAAAGGCATTTGCCCGTTTCTTGGCAGCTCCGACAGCCATTGCATGGTTCTATCTTCCTTCCAGCTAGGCTGACGAGTTCTGTCTTGATTCCTTCCTTTTCTATTTCCTCAAGGGCTATTCGGGTGAGAGTCTCAGTGTTTCCGCCTTTTCTTGGACTACCGACGATGCCTACAACCTTCATTCGTTCATCATCTCAGGCAAGATCTTCGACTAGTCTCGGATGCCTACGCTTATAGATTCTCCACTCAAACCTCAATTCTTGTTCATTCCCTCAAAGTCTATACTCTCTATTATTTTGACTAAAAAGGCTGTCAGTGACAGCTATGCACCTTTGTGTCATATCTAAAGCCAGCGGTCAGGCCTTCAGTTGTCTTTTCAGAGCTTGTTGGCTCTTTTCAATGGCTTCTGCAAGCTTGTCTGGTTTAGTTCCTCCTGCTTGCGCGAAGTTGGGTTTCCCTCCGCCCCCTCCACCAAGAACCATTGATGCCTCACGAACTATGAGACCAGCATCCACACCCTTCTGAACCGCTATTTTTCCAGCCATCACCATAATCCTCGCATTCGCACCGTCCGACCCAGAAAAAATCGCGACCATTGCTTCATCGTGCTTAATCATCTCGTTAGCGGTCTGAACCATGCGATTGACATCAATTGATTCTTTAAAATCACGCTTCACAAGCTTAATCCCAGAGATCTCTTCAACTGCTTCCGACGCCTTTACGCCAACACCCGCGCTTTCATGCTTCGCCAACTCCTTAATGAGCCTTCTTTTCTCTGCATTAGCCTCTTTCAGTTCCTTCACAACTTTGTTCGCGGTTTGAACAAGCTTCTCAGGCGAAGACTCCAAGGTTTCCGAAACCTTCACAAGTATTCGGTCATTCTCCTGCACAGCCCTAACAGCTGCAAGACCAACCGAATACGTTAACCGTTCCACGCCATCTTGTACACGTTCTGAGTGAATCACCTTAATGAATCCAAGCTCACCCGTGTTGCGCAAGTGCGTGCCCGCACAAGCCTCAACATCCCAATCTCCAGCCCTGACCACACGAATCTCCTTACCTGGAACAGCACCGCCCTGATATAGCCTAAACCCGTACTTGCTCTCTGCCTCGCTTCTCGGAAGCCAAGCCGTCTCAACAGGAATGCTTCGTAGAATCGCCTCATTCGCCAACATTTCGATCTTCTGCGTTTCTTCCAGAGACAATCTGCGATAATGCGAAATGTCTAGCCGTGAACTCTCAACACCCTTTTGTGTTCCGTACTGCCAAACGTGTTGACCGAGCACTCGTCTTGCCGCCCCGCCGATCACATGGGTTGCAGTATGATTCTTCATTAGGCTATACCGCTTATCCCAATCGATGATACCCTTGACCTTGCTTCGCACTTTCGGATATGTTGAGCCTTTGACCTTGTGAATTATGACCTTGCCAACCTTTTGAACGTCAACAACCTCAACCTCACCATTGCCGAACGCTAGATGACCGCTATCTGCTGGCTGGCCGCCGCCTTCTGGGAAGAAACAAGTCTGATCAAAAACCATAAGCTCATCATCGATCACTTTAACGACTTTCGCTTCGAAATCTCTCATATACTGGTCTTGATAGTACAGCATCTTCGTCTCAGGCACATCAGCAACTGCGTTCTTCAGCCACTCTTCCTGCTGTCTTGTTTCTTCCTCGACAGGCTTGCAGACCTGCATGTGTCTCTGCGCAATCAACGCGTAGAAATTGTCAGGAATCTCCACTTTCAAGCCTTCATTTTCAGCCGCTTGCTTGACGATTTCAGGAGGCAAACCATGCGAATCGTAAAGCTCAGTCAAAGTCTCGACCGAGATTTCCCGCTTTTTCTTCGCCTTCAGCTCGGCAGAAATCCGCTTGACCATGCCCTCTCCACGCTTAATGGTGTCCTCAAACTTCTCTTCCTCGACGTGAAGCATCTCGATGATTTCGTTCTGCATCTCCCTTAGCTGCGGAAAGTCTCCACCCCAGAAGCTAATCTGCATGTCCACGATGTCATACAGCTTGTCTGGGATACTAAGCATCCTTAGCAATCGGTAGATCCTTCTGAACAGGAGCCTAGCCAGATAGCCTTCTTGAATGTTCGAAGGAACCACGCCCTCAGAAAGAATGAAGCTTAGACTCTTTGTATGATCTGCAACTGCAAACGCGTTCTCGATAGGCGTCAGAAACTCGTCAAGCTCTTCAACGCTCATCCCAACAAGTTTTGCTTCCTGTTTCCGAGTCTCCAACCTGCTTGCAGTCTTGTCCAAACTCACTAGCCCCGAAACTCGAGCAATCTTGGCTAACAGTTTGTTGTCAATCTTAGTCAGTCCTGCCATCTTCAGAATCTTTTCAAGCAATCCACCATAAACCGCGTGAAAACCGCTGAGCGCACCTTGAGAAAGCCACGCATAACGGTCAATACCGTAGCCCGTGTCCACCGTTCGGATCGGCAACTTGACGAACTCGTCTCCGACAACTTTGTACTGCATGAAAACAAGTGTCGCAACCTCCAACCCTTCAATAATAGACTCGACACAGGGTCCAGCGTTGCCGCCGCCAGACCAGACTTCTTCCTTGTAAACGATCTCCTCAGATTTGACACCCAAATCCCGAGTAACCCAATCATGATGATAACGAACAGTCTGATCCTTCCAGTAAACCTCCTTATCAGGATAGTTAAACGCATGCGCACCACCCATCTCGAAAAGCGTCATATGCCTGCCAAAAGTTGGACCAGTATTCGCAATGTCCACCATCCTAATGCAAGGCTGACTGATAACAAGCGGATTCGCAGGAGGAGGCGCAATCCCCTCAGTCACGTACGGCTGAAAATCTATAATGCTTGCATGCGTCAGGTAAATGTCGTCACGCCACCTCGCCACAACAGGATAGGGCTTGATCCTCGCATGCCCACGCCTTTCAAAATAGGACAGGAAAGACTCACGCATCTCGCTTAGTGTGAAGCTCTTCTTTGTGGGAGGATCATTTATGAAACTGTAGCTAGCGCAGCCTTCGGAAGTCGCTTCGCCACAAGTCTCCTGCTCAGCATTAGGCGTCCAATAGTACTTGCAACATTTGGGGCAAAGCTTCCTAACGTAACCCAACTCCTTGAAGAATGGCAGATCATATTCGCTTGCAGGAAACTTTTCCAATCTTCGAACTCTCCAATAAAGATGGGACTTGATGTTTTCAAAGGATTAACTAGTCACAAACATTTAAACTATTTCACGTCGGGAATGTCAAAAATCACTACTTTGACCTTATGTTGGCAAAAGATCTAATGCGATTCGCAACGGGTCTATTTGGACAGTTGCCTCAGCATACATATGGTTACATATTGGAGTTTGTGATCCAAGAATGCTCACAGAATACCCGACGAAATCAACGAATAGAATGGATCTCTGGGTTTTTCTACATTGTCTATTTGGAATTTGTGGTTCAAGCCAAGCTCTTGGTTCCAAGATTGGCCTAGGCATCGCCCCTGTCTGTTATTAGGATTTAAGCGAAGATGCACTTAGTTTCAGCGAATCACGATTCTCATATTTACATATATAGTTCCCTAGACGGAGTTGAGGGCATTGCTTCACTGTTGCGTGTATTGGTATAACCCAATATTTATTTATGGGCTTCATTCTGATTGCCCCTTCCGAAAGGTTTATAAGAACAATTGCCTTACACTAAAAGTGGTGTGTTCAATGATCAGGGAAGTAGAGGTTGAAGCTAAACTTCAAAGACCATTGGGCGGATGTTGCGGACTTGGTTGCGGAGGATGTGGCGGCGGCTGTAACTGGTAATTTCCAGAAGCCCTTAGCATCCTCTTTTTTTTGTCTCAATGCCTTCATGTAGGAGCCAAATAGTCAAATGGAGGCTAACGAGAGAATACTTGACCTCTCCGACCCGGTCGACCTTCTGAGACTTTTCGATTTCCATGTCGTCGAAAGAGGCAACCATTATGTGTTATACCACGCTCAAACTGGCACTCTTTGGACAGCTGAGAAGCGAGATTTCCGGCACGCTAAGATATCCGCAACGATTACTGATTTGCTCAGAAACGTATCAAAGAAAGCTCCTACAATCGGAAAGGCTTACCAAAACATTCTGGAATGCAGACCTTCTTCGAAGATAACTTTGATAGTTACCACAGCATGTAATATGAAATGCAGTTACTGTTATGCCTCTCAAGGAAACTATGGGCTCGCCGAGGAAAATATGAGCCGAGATGTAGCTATACGTGCGATAGATAGGCTAGAAAGTGTCTTCGGCAAGACGGATTGGATTCAATTTTTTGGTGGTGAACCTCTGCTGAACGCTGACGTAATCAAGTTCGTCGTGGAGCATCTGAAGAAGAGGCATTCTGATGCAAGCTTTAGCATAAACACGAATGGTACCATAGTGACTGAAGAGATCGCGCGCTTTTTGGGGGAGAACATGAAAACCATCTACGTAAGTGTTGATGGTCCTCCTGATATTCACGACTTGCACCGAAGATTCCGTAGAGATGCTAGAAGTTGGGCTGTCATAATGAAAAATCTGAGGAAATTGAAAGAGCATCTTGGAAAGGACGCCGAATTACTGGCGGAAGCAACATACACTAGAGAGCATCTGCAGAAGGGATATTCAATAGTCGCGCTACGCGAATATTTCGTCAATGAAATGGGTTTTGATGATGCACAAATAGTGTGGGCAAGTTACCCATCAAGCAAGGATTTCGAGGACTTAGAATGGTCGAAAATCGAAAAGCTAACTACAGAGTTTATTGAGGTATGCCTCAACAAATCCATCCATACTTCAGTTTTGAACGAAAGGAGAATGATGTTCTCAAAAGACCACCCTTGCCGCTTACAACCTTGTACAGCCGGACTATTCACGCTAACTGTTATCCCTAACGGCAACATTTATCCTTGTTTTCAATTGGTGAAGGATGATCTCTTGATGGGAAACATTCTTGATGACTTTTTTCCCGACCGCCGCTTCAGATCCGTATGGAAAACGCTCTTGCATAATTCCAGATTCAAATGCAAGGAATGCTATTCATGCTGGTTGAGAAACGTGTGCACCAGTTGCCTAGGGAAACGTTATACACTAAATGGTAACATTCATGAAACAATACCGAGAGAGTGTGAACTCAATAGGAAAATAGGAGAACAAATAATAGAACGCATTGCTGATGAGGCCTAGGGGGCATACAAATATCTCACATCAAATACGCGCTATCGTTTGGACTAAGACATAGCAAAGAAGTAAGAAAACTTCAGATTCTTACCATTCTAATCATGTTGATAGCCGCTGCGCTCAACGTCGTTTTCGTTCTTTATCTAAAAACCTTCGTCGACAACCTAATAGATATCCGAGGTTTTCATTATACACTACTCAGCATGTTTCTCGCTTTGATATTCCTGAACGTGGGAATGGTCATGAGCTGGTTTATAGTCGACTACACATTGGAACTTCTAAAGAGAAAGGCTCAGGTGAGCCTGTGGAGCGTGATGTATCGTAAGCTTGTGGAATGCCCTCAGAAGAAACTTGACGAAGTAACACCTGGCGAGTACATGAGCAAGATCCTTTCAGACACTGGATTTGTTAGTTCCATAATAGGTGCTTTTCTTCCAGCGTTGATTGTGAACGCAACACAGTTTTTGTCAAACATCATAGCAGCTGCGCTCTTGAGCCCAGTCCTAACTTTGGCGATCTCGTTGTCGATACCCTTGTATTTCTTCTTATACACACGACAGTCAAAATACATGGTATCTTCGACTGCCGACGAGAGAAAAGCCTACGGGGGCCTTACGGAGAGTCTAAGAGTGAAGGTCGAGGCGATAAGGACTGTCAAGAATCTTAACGTTCGAAAGAACATTGCAGGATCATTTGATGCTGATGCGGATTCGTGGTACGTGAAAATAAAAAAAGTATTGTTCGTTGAGAAAAGATATGCGCTGTCAGTCAACTTTCTCCGCAACATTATACCGATAATAATACTGGGCATCGGCATTTACCTGACCGCCTTGACCTTGATTAGCGTAGGGACCCTCGTTGCTTTCTTCTATTTCTCTCTCTCGTTTTTCAATCCCCTAATCGTTATGTCTACAGATTTAGGATCACTTTCCCAAGCAGTGTCACCAATTCAAAGGATCAACAGCGTTCTAACGTTGCCTTCTGAAGAGTCAGGACAGAAAGAGATTGAAACAATCAAGGATGTCTATATACAAGACGTGTCTTTCTATTACGATCACCAACCAGCTTTATGCAAGATTGAACTGAAAATCCTGAAGGGAGAGAAAGTCGCTATCGTTGGCGAAAGCGGTTCTGGAAAAACAACTTTGCTTTCTCTGATTAACAGGACCTATGATCCATGCGAAGGCGAGATCCTATTCAATGGTATACGGACTAGGGAATATGATCTTGAAAGCCTTCGTGAAAACACAATGCTAGTGACGTCTAAAGACATGTTATTCTCAGGCACTATAGCAAACAACATAAGCCTTTCAGACAATTATCCAAAAGAGGAACTGATTCGGGCAGCAGAAATTGCTGGAATCACTGAAGACAGTTTGACGCTTGAGGAAAGCATTGGACCTGGGACAAGAGAGGTTTCTGAAGGCCAGAAGCAAAGAATATGTCTTGCCCGAGCAATCCTAAGGAAGCCAGAAGTGTTACTGCTAGATGAAGCGCTTTCCGCTATAGATTCAAGACTCGAAGGAAAAATAGTGACGAAGCTCTTGAAAGAATTCTCGGACAAAACGATTATCGTGGTCTCTCATAGGCTATCAACCATAGTGCCCATGGACAGAATTCTCGTAATGAAAGAAGGCAAAGTATTAGCCGATGGCAAGTTTGAAGAACTTAGCAACTCCTGTCAGGAATTCACGTCCCTTATGAAGAGACAAATAGTTCAATAGTGTATCCGTTTACCTGTCAAGCCATGATGGACCCAGCAGTCTAGCCAGTTCGGCAGATATCTTACAGCACTTTTCCATGTAGTTCTCCAAAGTTGCTTGCAAAGTCTTCTGGTCAGCGTCATGCCTCCAATAGCACGTCCGACCTCTCGTGCAAAGCCTCCTGGTGCAATTCGCCGCCTCAAAGAGCGCAAGACCACACTCGTTCGATGGAAACTCGCCCAAGCATCTAAACCATTTCGTGGACTTCGGATTAGACTCTGTCTTCAGTAAATCTATAATATGACGAGAAGGGTTACATCTGGTTGGAGGAAGGAATAGTGAAACGAGGCTTCAAGATCGCCCTAGTCGCTTTGGCGGCAACAATAATAGTAATGCCTTTGGCTCTGTTGTATGTTTCTGAAATTCAAGGATTTATCTTCTTCAAAAGCCTTCAGGTAAGTGATTTCATTGTCAACGGCGAATCCTACATGGCCAACGTTTCTGATTCTGAGGACGTAGTTGCCGACATCTACGTTCGTCTCGAGCATCCAGCCCCAAATTCCTTTCAAAGGCCAATGCTGGTTTCAATAGCGCATTCGGAAGAAACAGAACTTGACTCAATCACCTTCAGGTTTTCCGCTGAACCGTATGTCATATCAGTCTACGTAGAAACACCCAGCACGCCTTTGCTTTCAAAATTCGGCAGAGATGGAGCTGGTCTTGGGGTGACTTTTTCCACAGGAGACCTAGGCTCCTACGGAACAGGAACCGTGCCTTTCAGCTTCATTCTAGTTTCAGATAGGCAAGGCACAGAGCTCAGATTTACCATGGATTTTTCAATGCACAGGAAGACCTTTCTGCAGTTGACCTCGCTCAAAGTCCATACCTATCTCAGCATGCCAATCCCAAGCTAGAAACGCTTCACTACAGAACCATGCTCTAGTCATGTTGAAAACGCTTAAATTCCTTCCAAAAAAGAGAGGCTATTGATGGGATAACTGTTGAACGATTCAAGCTCTGCGGTTGAGGTCCGTCGGCTTTCGCGAGACTACGTCTCAGCAAAGCGAAGCCACGTTTTGGGAAGAAAGACTACTACCTTAATCAAAGCTCTTGACGACGTAGACTTCGAGATAGAGGAAGGAGAACTCTTTGGATTGCTCGGACCGAACGGAGCAGGCAAGACGACCACTGTTAAGATTCTGTGCACATTGCTTGAGCCCACAAGAGGACAGGCTTTTGTAAAAGGATTAGATGTGGTCAAGCAGGCTCGCCAAGTACAGAGAATAGTTAACATGGTTGCGGGGGGCGAACGCATGCTTTACTATAGGCTTACGGGTCGAGAGAACCTGAAGTACTTTGCTGAGCTTTACAATGTCCCCAAGAAAGACGTAGCCCCAAGAGTGGAGACCTTGCTGAAGCTTATGGGACTCACCGACAGAGCAGATGATGATGTTGAGAAATACAGTAAAGGAATGAAGCAACGCCTACAAGTCTGCAGGGGCTTGATCAACGATCCACAGGTGCTTTTCCTAGATGAGCCGACCTTAGGTTTGGACGTAAACATAGCGAAAGACTTGCGCAAGTTCATCTGCGAGAAGATCGTACGAGAACAGGGCAAAACTGTTCTCCTGACGACGCATTATATGTATGAAGCTGAGGAAATGTGCGACCGAGTGGGTTTCATAAACAAGGGCAAGCTTGTCGCTGTAGGGAAGCCAGAAGATCTAAAGAGAAAGGCTCCGTCGGGATTCTCTATTGAGATTCTTGCAACTCGCTTGACCGATGCTACCCTCTCTGGATTAAGGAAGTTGCCGTTTGCTAAGAAAGTCATAACAACTGACTACCATGGCGAAGCTGAGGGTGAGAAAATCGATCGACTGGTGATCAATGCGGACAGTGACAAGGCCGTTCCAGAAGTGCTGAGTTACATGGCTGCCCAGCATTGTCGAGTTGTCTCAGTCAATCTGAGAGGACCAACGCTGGAAGATCTCTTCATGCTCTACACTGGGGAGAAATAGATGTCTACGCGTGTCATCTTGGCCGAAGCCACAAAGAGCCTGAAAGTCTATTTCTTCAGTTCACGGACAGTGTTTTGGACTTTGGCTCTGCCGCTAGCAAACGGCCTCTACCTGTATTTCCTGTATCTACCCTTTGCAGCCCAATCAATTGATCTTCAGTTCAGCGGCGCGAACTACAGAATAGACTTGATCGGGTTCACATTGGTCGGGCAACTTCTCTACACTTTTTTCACGATGATGCTCCTGACAGGAGCTGCCTTCGAGGCCGAAAGGTGGCAAGGAACTTTGGAGACAGTTCTGCTGTCTCCAGCAAGCCGCATTGCGATACTGCTGGGTGGAGCGCTGGCGAACGCTCTGAACTACATGTGGATGCTCGTGGCCGTGGCTTTGTCTTGGATAGCTTTCATTCATGTGAATATACTAGTGACCGACTTTCTAGCACTGCTGTTATCGTTTGTCCTCTCGTATTTGGCAATGGTCTCCTTGGGAATGTGTTTGGAAACATTCTTTATCTACTCTAGAAGGGGAAGCATTCTCGTGGCATGGTTTCAAGAACCCGTGATGTTTCTTTCGGGGCAAGTATTCCCGCTGCAATCGATGCCTGCGGTTCTGCTTCCTTTGAGCTATATGCTGCCCCTGACTTTCGGGCTGATTGCAGTCAGATTCACTCTGCTCGGAGGAGCAACCCTGCTGGATGTGGCAATTCCGCTGTCTGCCCTTGCCATTATGGCGGTATCGTTTTCAATCCTCGCAAAGTTTCTGGTGAACTATGCGGAGAAACGAGCGAAGGCAAATGCAACGCTCACCATGTTCTGAGGTTACCAAGTCATGACAAGCCACACTCTCAGAGTGATTGCCTCAACCGCTAAGTACAATGTGATCATGACTTGGCGCTTCTTCAGCTGGACTGGTTTCGCTTTAAGGTTCGCTACTCCCCTGATGACTCTTGGCGCAGCATGGATACTTTTCAACTATGTCTACAGAGGTTCGATTTCACCAGATTTTGGAACTGCCGTCGGCAGCTCAGGCTACATTTCGTTTATCACGATTGGTAACGCCTTCTACGTGTTTACCTATGCTGCCGCCTTTGTAGTCGGCAGGGTTATGTTCTGGGAACGCTCGACAGGAACGATTGAGGCAACTTTTATGACTCCTATGAGTCGGCTTGCGTACATGGCGGGAATAATGATAGCCGCGGCAATCAACGCCCTAGTTGATTTTGTCGCGGTCTTCTTCATAGGTTTGGCCTTCGGTTTCCAGATAGCCACGTTCAATGTGCTAATGTTCATGGCGGGCTTGCTGCTCACTTACTTTGCATTGTTCGGAATCGGCTTAATCACAAACGCCATAACCCTGACTTTTCGTGACCGTGTCACAACAGCCAACACCCTGCAGGTTCTGTTCATGGTTTTCAGCGGTATAGTCTGCCCAATAGAGTTCATGCCCTTCTGGGCTCAAGCAATAGCAAAGGCTCTGCCACTGACCTACGGTATCAGGCTGACACGCGCTTCTATGTTGGGCATTGGAACCTTCAACGTAACGAATGACATCGTTGCGCTCATCTTGCTAGGCATAGTCTACTTCGCAATCGGTGCAATGACACTAAGGTTGATAGAAAGAAATCTCAAAAGAAAGGCGTTGCTCTCAGTATTTTAGGGCGCGATTGCTATCCAAGCTTGAAGCCTAGCAAAAAGCCTACAATGAAGCTTCCAGCGAACGGTATGAGCGAAATCACGCTGACAAGCCAAGAAGCCGCTTGACCAGCGCCGCCAAGCCATCCGCCCATGGCGTCCCACAAAGCTCCGTAGTTTATGCTGATTATTCCGCTTGTAGACAAGTATAGAAGAGCGATTACG
>Ga0315296_10004609_pt1 | contig 11244 bp, 7 predicted proteins | sample YL17G14_18_MG_FD_203921 | JGI IMG/M metagenome (GOLD analysis project Ga0315296, IMG submission 203921) | Sediment microbial communities from Yellowstone Lake, YNP, Wyoming, USA - YL17G14_18 | ecosystem: Environmental > Aquatic > Freshwater > Lake > Sediment | place: USA: Wyoming | collected...
ACTGGCAATCGGTAAAAAGAAAATCGTCAATCATAATCTCATCAAAGATTGCCGCTGTGTATTCGAAGATTTTTTGAAGCTGGTCCTGGGTGGGCCGATCGGTGTAGCATGAGATACCTCGCCAGCCAGTTGAGGTTTTGCCGATTCCCGTGGTTGTTACGCAGCCGGAGGCTTCAAACCCTTCTTTTTTGAATCTGTCACGGGCGTTTTCCAGAGTTTTTCTATCCGCAGTGTATCCATCTCTGTAACTCTCGATAAAGACGTGCGTCACGCCGGTCTTTTTGCACCAATCCATAGCGTTATTTATGCCCTGGTCGCCGCTCAGGTGGTCTCGCACGTTTTGCGCTGGGAACAACGTGGCAATCTTCAAAAGTCCCCTATTTTGCTTTGCCAAATCCCACAGAGTTTGAGACTGACATCTAAAAGGTGAAGACAAAATAAACAAACCTATCGCCAGGAAATAGCCCGAACACTTGGATTTAATCATTCTCTGTCCTCGCAAACGGATGGTTAAGTTTTACCCTTTTTTGAAGGCGGCGATCTTCTGCTTGAGCGCCCGGCAGACCGCAGGGGGGTCCTTTGCCTCGGTCACAGCAGAGCAAACCGCAATGCGCCTGGCCCCTGCCTGCATTACTCTCTCAACATTGTCCAGCGTGACGCCGCCGATAGCTACGCCGGCAATGCCGGTATCGGCGAGCACATTTATCGCGTCTCGGACATAATCCAGGCCCACCGGCTCAGCAGTCGGCTTTGTCCCGGTGGAAAAAACAGGCCCCAGGCTCACGTATGTAGGGTATCCGCCTCGGGCAGAGCAAGCAGAGCGCAACTGCTCCAGCGAATGCGTGCTTTTGCCGATTATCAGCGGCGCCAACTGGAGCTTGCGAGCCTGCTCAACAGGCAAATCATTTTGGCCGAGGTGCACTCCGTCAGCACCGGCGGCAACAGCGACATCGACCCGGTCGTTTATTATGCTAAGGATGTTGGCGGCTCTGCAAATCTCTACAAATTCCACCGCAACAGCAAAGAGTCCGTCGTCGGCGATGTCCTTCGCCCGCAGTTGAATACAGTCGGCGCCGCTGGCTGCGCACCGGTGAGTTAGGAAAATAATATCCGCCGGCAGGCTGCTGCTGATTATTACATACAGCTCGACCGGCTTGAATTTCTCAGCAGGCTCACTGAACAAATAGATGTCTTTTTCAAGTGTATAAGCGTCGTATCGCAGCTTTTCGATGGCTTCGGCTGCCGCCCGATCCTCGGTTCGCGTCACCTCGGCAAGCGTCCGCAACGCCTCGGTCAGGCGTTTGCAGCCGGCCGTAAGACAGTCCCAAAGGTTGGCACGCTCCAATTGTTTCTCGACCGTTTTGCCGACACCGACATCGCCGAGCGTATCCCTGCTTGACAGCAATCGCCCAGCGTCGAGTTTGTCAATCGCAGCAGAGAGCCGATGCCGAATTTGTTTTGCCCGCTCGCTCAGAGGAGCCGAGTTCAGGGCGAATCTACAAAAATCCTCTACCACCCGAACCGCCTCGCGGGCGCGATTGAAATTCGCATCGACCATTCTATAAGCGGCTCGCTCCATAACGGAAGTGATTATACGATTTGCAATTGGTAGTGGGTAGCAAAAAATTAAGTAAGGCAATCCGGCGGGGCACCAGGATATCAGCAAATCAGGTTGCAGAGCATCAGGAAATCAGGATATCAGATCAGCCTTCACCTGATAACCCGGACCCCTAATAACCTGTTAGCCTGAGTTTTTCTTCACTCGTACCAGTCTGCCCGCCAGAGCCAATCTTTGGCAAGTTCGGCCCAATCTGCCAGGTCGATAAGCTCGTTTTCGTAGAGGTCGCACAACACGTCCCACTTCGGCTCGCCGGGGCCGCTTAGCCAGGCTTGAACAAATGTCGCCACATCCTCAACATTAATTATTCCATTTCGGCTCAAATCCGCCTGCTTTTCGCCCACTTCGTCACAGCCTATATCGACGCGGCTGGAGATTATTCTCGGCTCGCCGTCGATATCTGCAGCAGCCACCGCGGCTACAAAGCTGGGGTCACCGGCGTTGATGCAGGCTGAGTCCCACCGAAGATGATAATCGCCGCCCGTCCAAATCGCCGCCGGGTCGCCTGGCTCGACGGGAACGGTAGGCTTAGCAGGGTCCGCCCAATAGCCCGGCACAACGAACCGCGGGTCGACATCCAGGTTGCCGGTGCCCGGCCATCCGGCAGAATTGCCGGACTGAACGTTGCTGTACGTTACCGTGGCAGAAGCACTACTTATCTGAGCAAAGCCACAATCAAAGCCATTATAGTAAATAACAGAATTGGTGAGTGTCGGTGTGAAGGCGGAAATGCCGTGCTGACGGTTACCGACAATAGTGCAGTTGACCATAGTGGGCATATCACCGCGAACACCGCACTGCCGGTTGCCGCTGATAATACAGCCGACGATCGTGGCGTAGTTGTACTTCACAACCCGCCCGGTTCGCGGCGCCTCCATCTCGATACCGGAGCCTCCGTTGCCGGCGATTATGCAGCTGGTGATTGTTGGATTGCAGCTTTGGTACAATTTGATTCCACTGCCCTGGTTTGCCGCAATCTTGCAGTTGGTGATCGTGGGCGAGGCGTTCGAGGCGTAAATTGCCGTGTTCGCATCGGTAATGGTGAAGCCCGCAAGCACACAGTTGGCATCCTCACCGCCTGAAAAGAGCACTGCCGCAGCGCTGCCGTTGAGAACGGTGGCGGCTACAACCGCCGGGTCGCCAGGATCTGCCGACCGAACGGTCAGGTTCTTGCCGGCAAAATCTATGCTTTCGTGATAGACGCCGGGGCCGGCAATTATTTCATCGCCTGGGGCAGCCTCATCAACAGCGTGCCTGATACAATCATACCTCTTGCCTGCGGTCACATTCTCGACGCGCCCGTCCGGACTGGTAAAAGATGGTTTCACCAGCTCGATGCCGCTGCCGGTCCCCAAGTTGCGAGAGTATTGCCTATCGACGGGATTATTCCAGTGCTCGTGAACGCCGAGACTTGCCAGCCGCACGCCGTCATGTTCCGGATCATAAAATGTCCCGGATGGAGGATTGTCCGCCAGTGCCGCCTCGTGCATATAGTTTTCCGGAAAGCCGGTTACCTCGGTACATCTTGGCTCATTTCGCAGAAAGTCCAATCCAACAGAATCAATAGCCACCGGGTCCTGCGAGGCAAGCACGCTGGAGAACCAGTCATCGCCGAAAGAAACGTACTTTATCACATTGCCGCTTTGGTGCAGTGCCGGATAAAGTCCGTCAACGAAATACAGCAAGGTCTTTCCCGCCAGATGCCTATGTCCATTCAGCTCGACCAGGCAGTTGTATGTGTTCATAGGCCTGCTCCGGCCGCCGTAGTTGTGCAGCGGCGAGGGCGTCCAACCGTTTGCCGTAAAGTATACCGAGCCAAAATGGTTCTTCGCGCACAATGTAACCCCGTAAAGCGTGTGAGGCCGAAGCAGTGCCATGTTGATAAGATATTTGGCGCCGGTAACAGACTGGGGCAGGTAAGCGGTGCCGGCCTGGGTGTAGACCGGGTTACTGCTGTCGCGAGCTGCCCCGATACGCCCATTGCGTGTGCTGCTGGCTACGAACGTGATGCTTTGAAAATTCGGGTCAGGGTTGCTCCTGACCTTGTTGTAAATTGGGTCGCCAATGTAACGAGCCGCATCATATACGGTAATCGCCGAGCCGGGTACTCCAACTACCTTTATAAGCTGACCCAGAAACGAGTAAATCACATGAGGACTGGGCATACCAGCGGCCGACCCCCAGGTGCCGCCGGAATCTTGATTCATATTAATCTTGATGACGACCTTCTCTCCGCTCTGGTAGCCGATGTCCCCAAAGCCCTTCGTCTGGTTGAAGTGTCGAAATAGCGCGTCCCACGCCTGTTTATCATTGGGCTGTCCGGTCAAAGTCTGGATCGCCTTGGAGACCATATAGTCAACAACACCTTGATTGGTGTTATTGTCATCCCACCATCTGCCGGTGGAGCTATCCCAACTGGTCACATCAGGGTCACGGACCCATACGACACGGCCGGGATAAATGCCTTTGGCTACACCCATCGGGCTGTTAGGCGGCTCGCTCGGAACAAAAGCTGCGCCGGCAGGGTTGCTGTTAGCTGTGCTGAGAGACCACCATACCGCTGCGACAGCCACAGCCGCGCAAATGCCCGCTACGACATACCGCGATTGATGAAGCAAGTGCCTGGCTCTGCGGTAGGCCAACGCTGAGCCAATCAGACCTGCGACCCAGGCGACAAAACTGCCGGCCAGCGGCGCCGCTACCCGCTGGCATGGATACGTCGCCCGGGACGGCTTCGGCACTACGCGAATCAAAAACCAGATCAAAGACAACAATCCTACAATGGGAAGCGCCCATATTATTAGCCACCGATATTTTCCGTTGAGTCCAAAGTGCCTGCGCGTCATATTCCCAAGTCTATGTGTAAATCTGTTATGACGGGTCATTTGCCAGACCGATGGCATGTGTTTTGCTCTTTTCATTCCACGATTCCTCTATGAACTTGTGCTTCCAACCGACCACTTTGATCTTAGCCTACGATACGGGCAAATCGACCAGCCTGTTCGCTTAGGACAGGACGCATTTTTACTGCAATCAAAGCAAGAGTAGGCGGTCCTGGCTTTCCGGTTAGCCAGCTCCTTCCCACATGTTGCCCTCTCCGAACCGTACCTGGCAAATACTACCATAAGGACGCAGCAGAAGCAAGGCATTGTCGGCAACCTGGAACGCCGTAATCCGGTTTGCGGCAGATATTTGTGCCGGCTTGTTGAAGCCTTATCGCTCCCACAATGACGAAGCAATGCTCTTGGGGCGCAAAGAAAAACGGAGTCGACCCTCCTCCGGACCGACTCCGTAAATTATATTGATCCGAATCGGCTCTGCCACGCTCTGAAGCCCGGCGATGCCGATTCCGGATTACCACCAAGAAGGGCGGACTCATCTTCCTCCTCCACATAATATCGTGCGTTTAGGATGTTCCGCCCATCTGATTACGCAACCATAGACACGATTCATTTGCAAAAACTGTGCCAACAATAAGCAGACACAGACATCGGCTGCACCCTGTTGCACCTAAGAGCTTAGGATTAAAAGAATTAAGCGTGTACACACCGCTTTGACCCTGGCATCAAGTAGGTTTTCGCATTTTAACAACAGGTTGTTTTTTGTCAACACTAATAGTACCCAGACATCCTATATTGCCGTACCGATGAGCTACAACTTCTTTAGCCAACAGAACAATTGCCCGATGTTTACAAAAAGCAACGTGAATATGTATACAATGAGCGACAAACCAGCGGGCAGGACCGCCAGCCGGCACGACCCTACAGGTGAATTACGTTGTTGACCTTAGGTAGTCAGCAGCTATGATGTTGATCCGAAAGTAGAAATGGGCAGCACGCTTGCAGTTTAGAGCGGCGACGTCATTATGTGAAGAAACAAGACCGACTCAACTATCGCCAGTGTGCAGCCGGTTGATCCAAACAGTATTTAATTTCAAATGGAGGTACAGGCCCGATGACTGTTTGTGGAAACAAGTGTGTTCTTGTTGTTCTTGCCGTCACATTTCTATTTTCATTTGCGCTGGGCCGGAGCAACGATTCTGTCGAGCTTGTATCTAATCCCACGTTTGCATCGTCTGCAGATAAAGGCTTGCCTGCTCACTGGTCTATCTGGACGCCGGTCTGGGAGAAGGCAGCCTGTACCGTGAAGACTGTTCCCGGCGGACTTTTGGTCGAAGCGCCATCAAATTCTTATGCTGTGGGCGGCGTCGTACAGCAAATCAAAAACATCGAGGGCGGGCAGAGCTACGCCGTCGAAGCGACCTGCCGACTGCAGAATATCACTGCCGCCTATCGCTCTGTGCTCGTGCGTATCAGTTGGACCGGCCGCGGTAAATTAATTCAGCCTGCCGGCATGCTCGTGCGAGGCCCGGTTGTCAACGGCGATCTCGCCCAGTTCAAAGATATTCTGGTCGCGCCTGAACAGGCCGATGGGGCGGAAGTTTCTCTGGAGGTGAAATGGCCCGGCAAGGGGTCCGTGCTCTGGAAGCAGGTAAGTGTTCGCCGGGCGGATGCTCGCCCTGCTCGAAAAGTAAAGGTTGGCACCGTGTACCTTCGGCCCAGAAACAGCACGCCCAAGAATAACTTGAAGCTCTTCTGTCAGCAGATTGACTCAGCCGGCAAATTGGGCCTGGACGTCGTTTGTTTGGGCGAAGCAATTACGCAGGTCGGAACAGACTCTTCCGTCAGAGACTGCGCTGAGCCGATCCCAGGTCCTTCGACGCAGCAGCTCGGTGAGGCAGCCAGAAGAAACCGCATCTGGGTAGTCGCGGGTCTTACCGAGCGCGAGGGTGATTTGGTCTACAACACAGCGGTTTTATTGAATCGCGACGGGCAATTGGCCGGCAAGTACCGCAAAGTGCATCTGCCGCGCGAAGAATGGAAGAAGGGAATTACGCCCGGCCATTCTTATCCGGTCTTTGGCACCGACTTCGGAACGATTGCGATTCAGATATGTTATGACTGGTTCTTTCCCGAGCCGCAAGAGATTTTCGCCCTGCAAGGTGCAGAAATCATCTTCGCCCCGACGTGGGGCAATACTCTGCCCGATGAGAATGGCTGTGTCAACGGGGAAACCGTATTCCGTGTGCGGGCCCGGGACAACGCAGTTTTTATGGTCGCCTCGGTATACGACGGCAACAGTCTTATCATCGACCCGATGGGCAGAATCCTGGCTTCCAGCGAGGGAAAACAGGGCGTATTCTGGGCGGAGATTGACCTGAATTCGCGCGAAATGCTTCCTTGGGTGGGCTACTGGCGTTCCATCGGGCCGCGTCATCGCATGCCCGACACGTATGCACCTCTCGTGCGGGCGGCTCAAGAGCCAACATACTAAGCTTCGCGTTTCATTCGCAAATCGCCGAGCCAGTGTCACGCAGCCCAGAGTTCTGCCGCTCCGGCAATTCTGCCGGATCGAGACCACGGTCTCATTCAGCCGTGCGCCTGGAGCATCCCGGAGGCTCTCTATATCAGCAAGCGAAAATCAGCATGTAGCCGGACTCAAAACACGCGTTTTGAGGCAATCTTCCATAAAACAGCAGTTGGTATACGGGCACTGTCCGTTTGATGTTCCAAAACACTGCCTGTTGCCTTCTGCCGCCTGAATAGCGTGGATCAGCTCAGCCTTTTTCATTTTTCCAGCAGTTATGCCAAGACCTCTGGCCTTTTCTTTGATTTCCAGCATTTTCATAGCTTTCTCCACTACCTCTTGCCCATTTGAGCATTTTAATTTTGATATTGTTCCGCGCTGCGGATTTACTTCGAGAGCATTTCTGTCTCAACTTTGCGTTTATTATGTCGGCTGTTTTGACGTCGGTTTTTATCAATTTTTTGCAGGCCGCAAATAATGGTCTGAATACCCATAATGAACGTTTACAACTGCACGTTTTCGGACGAAGGACGACGCCCGATAAATCTATGAGAAAAACTCCGCCGAGCAGACCAGCCGGCAGGCAGAATACCGCTATGCTACTGGTGTCCCTTCGGCTGCGCTCAGGGCAGGCTTCTGTGCTATCAAAACCAGCGGGATTTTAGTAGCTGAGGTTGGGCCGTCCTAAATTCTCAAGACTGGTTGCTCCCTCCAGGCAAATGGCCCGCCGCCCCGCCTTGCAGCGGCAGACGCGGGGGCGGGCCCTTTAACGCTTTGACTTACTCCTTTAGAAGCTTTCTTAGCGATGCCGCTGTGTGCATTGCCAGCAGCATCAAATAGTCCAGATCGCTAAGACTGTAGTGCTCGTGTATCATGGCGTTGTCGACGTACAGCACCCCGTAGGAGCCGACCGGCCGCCTGATCGCTGCGATCATCGCCGAGCGTATTCTCTCCTTCTCCTCTATATCCGCAGCGACTCGCGGCAGAACCAAGGACTGGCCTTTCTCAACCGCTTGATTGATTTTGCCGCTGAGCTTTATCTGGCTCAAATCTACCGCTCCGCCGTCTCTTCTCTTGCCGGCGTGGTATGTCATCGGGCCGCTGGGCTGCTCTCTCAGGGCACACCAGGTGTGAAATGCGCTGAATTGCTTCAGCGTGACATCTAACAGGGTCAGCAGCAGTTGTTCGATATTGTCGGCCCCAGAGATGGCCTCCGTAGCCTGGGAGAAGTCCGTCAATCTCTTAGCGGCTAACCGCATCGCCGGCGCGTGGCCGGCATCCGGCTTTCTGACCACGATCTCGTGAGGCGGCGTTGCCAGCGCAGCTTCCAGATTGAGTGTATCCTCAAGCTGAGCGGTCTCGTCGATAGCGACGCCATTTTCGAGATGGATTTCGATTGTAAAATCAGTTATGCGCAGACAATCGCCGCTTTTGATTTCAACCTTGTGGATCAGCTCACCGTTCAAGAATGTTTTGTTGGCCGAATCCATATCCTGGACCATCCATTTGCCGTCATCAGCTATGAAAATGGTGGCATGCTGTTTCGAGACGGTTCTATCCGGCAGAAAAATATGGCTGTCGGCTGCCCTGCCAATGCAAATGGGGCCCTCGACGAATTGATATTCTTTCGTCTGCCCGTCCTTTTGTTTTAGCAGCAGGCGCATGGTTTGACCTCCGCCTTTAGATTTCCAAGTTTATTTTACAATTATCCGAAATCCACCCTGATTTGTCAAGGAAAGTATTATCAGACGACCCATATAAAGTTGAAACGGCGGACCGATTGACACAAAATATTTGCCGGGCTGCCTTAAAATGTAAGCCCGACAGCGTAATTTTGTGCCCACAGGAACGTTAAAAGGCTTGTTTTGCGGCGCCCCTACGCCTTCCTGGAGGATTTTCGAATGCGATGGCGATAGTGGTCCAAAATAACAGCGGCTACAATAACGCAGCCCGTAATGACGCGTTTTGTAGGCTCCTGTGCTCCCATCTGGGTAAGCCCGGCCCCCAGCACCGCGATAATCAATACGCCGAAAAATGTGCTTATCACCGAGCCGCGACCACCCATAAGGCTCGTGCCGCCGATAACCACAGCGGCGATGGCGCTCAGTTCCAGACCTTCTCCGGCGTTGGGATCAGCCGCTTCCATCCGAGCGGTGTTTATGACCGCAGCTACCGATGTCAAAAAACCGCACAGAGCAAAAACCGCAAGTTTGATCGGGCGAGTATCTATTCCCGAAAGCCGCACCGCCTCTTCGTTTGTGCCGATAGCAATCATGTAACGCCCGAAAACGGTCCGTGCCAGCACAAGCTCCCCTACAGCCACAATCAGCACCGCCAGAACAAAAGGAAGCGACAGACCCAGAATCGAAGTACCGGCGATTACCCCCACGGGCCAGCCGATGTATTTGGTCTCCGAGCTGGTGACAAGGTAGGCGGCGCCTCGGGCGATCTCCAGCATACCAAGAGTGACAATAAAAGATGGCAGCTTCCACTTTATGACCACGAGGCCATTCGTCGCGCCGCACAAAATACCGACCCCCAAACAGGCGCCAATCGCAGTTGGAAGGGGCAAATTGTACTTGACCAGACAAACGCCCAGCACCGCGCCGGCCAGAGCCAGCACCGAGCCTACCGACAGGTCGATCCCGGCTATTATCAACACAAAGGTCATCCCCACCGCCACAATTGTTTTATCCGGGATCTGATTGGCAATGGTCTTGAAATTTGTAAGAGTAAAGAAATTCTCCGCAAAAACGCCGAATATCACCAGCTCCACGGCAAGCGCAAGAGCCATGCCGAGGTAATCTTTTAGGAAAATCAGCAGGTCTATTACTGTGAACTTTCGCACTTTTTTGAATCTTTATGAAAAACTGTACAAATAAAAATGGCCTGCCGATGAGATGGGTAATGACAAACCTATTTCACGGAGGCCAATATGAATACGCTTACTCTCACATCGGCATGGGACACCATAATCTTGAGTTTTTCGCCCGTCTTTACCCAACCGACGGTTCATATTTTCATCAACCTGATTACCGGCTGGGTATTGTGCACGTGCCGACGCACCATCACCGGCATCCTGCCGTTCGCAGAACCCAAAGGCAAACGCCCGCACGATGCCTATCATCGTCTGTTTCCAAAGTCCCGCTGGCTGCCTGCTCATCTGTGGAAACTCCTGGCACAGTTGCTCATTGGCCTGTTTTATCCTGTCGGCACTATATGGATAGACTTGGACGACAGCATTTTCCACCGCACAGGCCGAAAGATCGACGGCGCCGGATGGTGGAGAGACCCGATACTGTCCACCGCCTCCCACGTCATTCACTGCTGGGGACTGAACCTTGTGGTGCTGACCCTGCGGGTGATTGCTCCCTGGGGCGGCGAGCCGCTGGGCTTGCCCATCAATATGAGGCTGCACCGCAAAAATGGCCCCGGCCTTATAGAAATGGCCCAGCAGATGCTTGCGGAGATAAAAAGCTGGTTTCCCCAAAGACAGTTTATGACCTCTGCGGACGGCTTTTATGCCACTGTGGCTGGGCGCAGCCTGTTGCATACTCACGTTATCAGCAGAATGCGACGCGATGCGGCCATTTACGCATTGCCCACGAAGAAACGAAAACATCGAAGAGGGCCAAAGCCAAAACGAGGCAAGCGGCTGGGAACACCGACTCAAATAGCTTCGCGGGTAAAATCTTGGCGCCGTGTAAAGACTCGGGAACGGGGCAAAACCAAGTGGCGGCTGGTGTATTCCAAGGTGGTCATCTGGTACAAGGTTTCTCACTGTCCGGTATTGCTGGTAATAAGCCGCGACCCTATGGGCAAGGAAAAGGACGATTTTTTCTTTACGACCGATCTGCAACTGACGCCAGCCGAGGTCATCGGCGGTTTTGCCGGTCGCTGGAGTATCGAGGATACGTTCAAGAATACCAAACAGTCTCTGGGCAGCGAAGAGCCGCAGACCTGGAAAGGCCAAGGGCCGGAGCGAGCGGCAGTGGTAAGCCTGTGGATGTATTCGCTGGTATGGACGTGGTATATCCGGTATGGTTATGGGAAAACCAGCCTGCCGAGCATACCGTGGTATCCATCGAAGAGTTGTCCGAGCTTCCAGGATGCGTTGGCCGCTTTGCGGCGGGTACTGTGGCGGAGACGAATTATTGCAATGTTCGGCAATCACACCGTACCTGCACGAATTATCGAGTTTTTTATTGATGCCGTAGCTTCGGCTGCATAACCAATTACGAAAAGTGCGAAAGTTCACT
>Ga0315296_10004610_pt1 | contig 11243 bp, 8 predicted proteins | sample YL17G14_18_MG_FD_203921 | JGI IMG/M metagenome (GOLD analysis project Ga0315296, IMG submission 203921) | Sediment microbial communities from Yellowstone Lake, YNP, Wyoming, USA - YL17G14_18 | ecosystem: Environmental > Aquatic > Freshwater > Lake > Sediment | place: USA: Wyoming | collected...
CAGCCACCAAGCCTGCGGCGAAGAACGCGATACGTGCCCGCCAGCGCCGCCAGGGGATGGAAAGGCAGACGCGCCTGGGCTCGGCATCAAGCCGGGAGGTATCCAGATACGGGAGGAGCGCGACAACAGGCAGCATGGCCAGCCCGTTGTATTTGGTCCAGAACGCCGCCCCGAACACCAGGCCTGCCACGCAGTAGCGCAACCTCGGCCCGCGCCCCTGGCCGGACATCAGGAAGAAGGAGGCAAAGACGAACACCATCAGAAAACTCTCGGCCTGTGCCGCCTGCCAGTAACCAGCCCCAACGTGCCAACTGGCGTTGACGATGACCGCCACGGCCGCGGCGCCAGAACCGAGATAGCGTTCGGTGAAGCGAAAGAGAAGGTAAGAAATGACCAGGAGCCAGAGGATATCCACCAGCCCCACGCACCACATGTGCGTGCCCAGCACCTTCACGATCAACGCGTAGAGGTAGGCGAGGCCCGGCGACCTGTTATCCCAGAAATCTATATAAAGGTGTTTGCCATCCAGCAGACCCTGCCCGATCACGCAGTAGGTCGCCTGGTCGCGCGCGATGGGGTAACTGATATTGGGAAGAGAGCGAATGAGCGCGAAGACGAGTGCGGCAATGAGCCAGCCCCGCGCCCGGGTTGTCGCGGATGATGGTGACGGGATTGCTGGCCACTCAGCCATGTTAAATGAAGAGTACCATCGGGATAGGGAGCGGGCCGCGCAAATCATGCCCGCCCATGCTAAGCCGTGTCGTCCGGCTCGCGCCGCGCACCTTTTCCCCAGATGCGCCAGATGCTCGGCACGTTCAACACGAAGTTCCACAGCGCCGCCGTGAGCACACCGATGGCCGCGGCCGCGAGCAGTGGAAGCCCCAAACGCGCCACAACGAAGGTCACGCTGCCGTTCAGGACCGCTCCCGGCAGACCCAGCCGCTCATAGCGGAAAAAACGCGCCAATACTCCCGCGCTGGGGCGCGTGCCCGCGCGGCCGGCACCAAAGGTCACAGAGTTGTTACCCAAGAAGTCGCTGAAGAGAGCAAGTTGTATGGCCACCGGCAGCGCGAGCCCCAACCGCCATCCCGCATATTCAGCCGCGAGATAAACCGCGCCGAGATTCACCGCGGCGCCGATGAGCCCCACCGCGGCGTAGCAAACCCAGGTGGCAAGTTCGCCGCTCGCCCTCCCCACGCGCGCCAGGTGCTGCAGGTACTCAATATGCTGCCGCGCGCCCAGCTTTGACTCGCCGCGCGCGCGCCCCTGGAAGGTGTAAGGGATTTCCACCAGCGTGCGGTACTTTCCCTTGGCCAGGACTTCAAGCAGGGTCTTGATGCCCAAAGGTTTCAGGGGGACGCCCGCGATCACCGCGGCGCGGACGAGGAACATCCCGGAACCGAAGTCCTTGACGTCTCCGAGCGTCCAGGGAACGACGGCCGCGCCCAGACGCACTCCGGCCCAAGAGATCAAGCGCCGGACCCAGGACCATCCAGAGGTGCCGCCCCCCGCGACATAGCGGCTGGCCACGGCCAAGTCCGCGTTCTTTGCCCGAAGCGCAGCGACCAAAGCGCCCAGCGTCTCAGGAGGGTGCTGAAGGTCGGCGTCCATGATCCCCAGCACGTCACCGCGCGCGATTCCCCATCCGTCCACCACCGCGGTAGCCAGACCCAGCCGCCCGGGACGCCGCAGGACGCGTACCGGCAGCTCTGAATTCAGAGCTTCGACCAGCTCCGCCGTGCCGTCACCACTCGCGTCGTCCACCACAATCAACTCGAATTCCTCGCCCGTGGCCTGTAAGACCCCGGCGGTGCGGCGCAAGGTCTCTTGGATGACTGACGCTTCCTTGTACGTGGGGATGACGAGGGAAATCATAGAGGCCGCGAAAGATAACCCATCTTCGCCACACTCGCGGCGAACGGGGACAGCCCGAAGTTATCATGCACCCTATGCCCAGTCAATTCGGCCGGCAGGGTAGCGCAGACCTCGCCTTTGAGGTCTGCGGCTCTCTTCTGGAAGCGGGGTAGCGCAGACCTCGCCTTTGAGGTCTGCGGCTCTTCTGGAAGCGGGGTAGCGCAGACCTCGCCTTTGAGGTCTGCGGCTCTTCTGGAAGGCGCGCTCGTTTTGGGGTAGTCTCCTTCTACGCAGCGGTCCGCCGTCAGCTTTCAGCCTTCAGCCTTAGCTCCCCCGCTGAGCGGCAGCGACGTTGGTTTCAATTCAGCATTCAGAATTCATCATTCACCATTCACCATTCACAATTCACCATTCACCCTTCACCATTCACCATTCACCATTCAGAATTCATCATTCCCTAGCACTTCCCCCTTGCCTTTCCCTCCCAGTAGTTGTATAAGGAACACTAGCGCAGCGGTAATTTGCGCGGGCCACAAGGGGTGATTCTCTGTGAGTACGCCGTACGCCGAGATCTGCAAACAGGACGGCCCCGTTCTACTCTTGGCAGGCCCAGGCACAGGGAAGACTTACCAGCTTGCCCGCCGAATCAAGTACCTCATCCACGAGCGAGACGTTGAGCCAAAACAGATTACTGTCATCACATTCACCGCCTCTGCAGCCGCTAACATGCGAGCGCGAATATCCGACCCTCAAACCGACTTGTTCCTCGAGCGGGACCGGCAACCGGAAACCATATGCACGATGCACAGTCTGGGGCATCGCATAATCAGAGAAAACGCCAGAGCCCTAGAGCTGCCGCAGCATGTCACTGTTGTTGATTCGGACTCGACGAGGAGGATTCTCATCGAGGACGCCGCTCAGCTCGCAGGCTTCACGCGTGGAGACGCAGAAGGAACCCTCGATTGCCGCCAGCACGGAAATTGTGTGCCGACGAGTTCCCCCAAATGCAAAATATGTAAGCAGTATCGTCGTATCCTGCGGGCATGCGGTTCAATTGACTATGACGATCAGATCCTGCTGGCCTGCGAGATTCTTCGAGGAACAACGGGCGTTGCCAAGGATTACCGCCTCCGGTCATTGCATCTTCTCGTGGATGAGTACCAGGATATCAACCCGGGCCAATTCGAACTGATCAAGATCCTGAGTGAAGGACAAAGGACAGGCCTTTTTGTCGTTGGAGACGACGACCAGAGCATCTATATGTGGCGCGGCGGGTCGCCTGAGTTTATCCGTGGCTTCGAGGGCCACTTCGGGAAGGCGGCCCGTGTTGCGACCCTCTCGCACTCCTACCGTTGTCACCGGCGCATACTGGAAGGGGCGCAGGCCGTGGTAGAAAAGTATGATCGGGGCCGCCGGAAGAAGGGACGGTTCAGTTACAAGAACCCTAACGGGCCGGAAATAGTCATTCACGACGTCCCCAGCGACAAGCGGGAAGCCGTTATTGTGCGGAGGATAGTTCAAGGCGCGCTTCCGTCAAGAGATGTCCTCGTCTTGATGCCCCGCCGCGGGTATGGGCGGCTGATAGGACACCAGTTGCGCCGAGCCGGAATACAGTACGTCTCGGCCGACCCAACTCCCGGCATGGGAATGCCCATTCTTGAAAGACTCGCGGTGTGGCTTCGTGACCAAAACGATAGTCTTGCGCTGCGCGAATTGCTGCAAGCCATGATCAACTCCAGCGCATCAGGGGTGCCATCTCCCCGCGTCAGGAAAGCAGACAAGAAAAATGAACGCGAGGGCGCATTGTCACATGTCAGTGGAGTGTGGAAGGCAGTTGTGCAGAACAAACAGTCCCTATGGGAGAGTCTGACCTCGGATCGCAGCCGTCAGCCGCTCTTGACCTTCCTTCATGAGCAATGCGCCAAGCTGAAGGAGCATGACGTGAAAGATGTGGCAGGTTTCCTCTCACAGGCGGCCACAGCCCTCGAACCCTGGAAAACTAGAGACGCACTCATGGAAGAGGTGGAGGCGTGGATGGCCAAATTGGACACCTCCTCCGCTTTTAGCTCCAATGTGGCGGTGCGTGTTATGACACTCCAAGGCGCAAAGGGACTTGAGGCCGACACAGTCTGTGTCGTAGGGTTGGAGCAAGGGACTGTGCCACGCGACCGCGCTGTCGGCGAAGAGCTTGCGGAGCAAAGTCGCCTCATGTACGTTTCGATGACACGGGCGATACGAGAATTGCACTTGTTTCACGCCCGCACTCGATCCGGTGCGGTATCGTTCCAGAGCATCCACGGGTCAGGCGCGTCTCACACGTTGACGCCTTCGCCCTTCCTCAGCGCGATTCCGACCCAGTTCTGCAAGTCAGAATACCACCCTCCCCGACCGTGATCCCGAATCGAGCGGGGTAGCGCAGCAAGTAGCGGAGAGTTGTCCTCGAACTCTGCGGCTCGTATCTCGGGAAGACAAAAGCCGCAGTCCGTCGCCTGACGGACTGCCCTACCTGCTTGAAAACCTAAAGGCCGCCGTTGCCCTGCACTTCGCCCACTACAACTTCTGCCGGGTACACACTACGCTTCGCGTGACCCCTGCAATGGAAGCGGGAATCGCAAACCACGTTTGGAGTATTGAGGAAATGTTGGCAATTGTTCTGCCCTGAATCGGCTACGATGGTCTGCCAAGTCTTTTGTTTGTGTTACAATATCGGGAGATTATGGCAGCCGTTTTCTTGTTGCTCACAATGATGGCAAGCACCGCGACTACCACGACGGTTACGCCCAATACCGCTAGTGCCGCGCCCATCAGCCAGTCGTCGGATGGCAGGGCAATTAAAGCCGCCCAGAGCCTCCACAACCGCATATTCATCGGATATGTAATCCTGCTAGCGATTACGGTACTGGCTACATTTCTGGTGTGGTGGTCGGCGAGCAAAGCCCAAGAGGCCATCCAAGCTGACGCAAATGCCCGGATTGCCGCAGCCCAGCAAGCCACGGCAAAACTGGAAAACGACAATCTTATCCTGCGAAAAGAGTTTGCTGCCGTCCAAAAAGACGCCTCTGACGCAAGGGCAGCACAGCAGAGAGTAGAAATTGAGTTAGCTAAGCAGCAAGAACGGGCAGCAATCGCGGAGCGTGCTTTACTGGAACTCCAACAACGGCTAGAACATCGCCGAATCAGCCCAGTGCACCACGCCAGGTTTGTCGCTGCGCTTCGACCATACGCAGGATCGACTCTGGCACTAATAAAACTAGGAGATTTAGAGGCTGGCACGTTTGCTGATGACATTTTATCTGTCTTGGCCGATGCGGGTTGGCGCGTAAATTTAACTACAATAGGCGTTATGGGTCCTCCCAAATATGGGCTTCAGTGTTCGATTAACGACCAGTCGCAGGCCGGCAAATTTCTCGCTTCAGTAATGCGGGAACTCCCAACCGCCAGCATCGAATCTGCCCCACACCTACCTGTGGTCGCCGACATAATCGTGGGACTAAAGCCCCTGCCATAAATTAGATAGCACGCAAGCTTATGGTGAAAATCCAAATTAGGACACTACCCTCGCGTAAGGCACCTTGAGGTTCCGGCCGATATGACTTATGATTGCGATGATGCGTGGCGCTGCGACCACCGCACAAACGCTGACTCACCTGATCCATTGTGGGGACTCGCGGCACCTTGACTGGATACCTGATGCTTCCGTCCATCTCGTCCTAACCTCCCCGCCATACTGGACTCTTAAAGAGTATCCCGCCAATCCTGACCAACTGGGCATGATTGAAGACTACGACCGCTTCCACGACGAGCTGGATAAGGTCTGGGGGCACTGCTTCCGGGTTCTGGTTCCGGGTGGGCGGTTGGTATGCGTCGTCGGCGACGTTTGCCTCTCCAGGCGACGCCATGGCCGCCATATGGTCATGCCGATGCACGCCGATATCATCGTCAGGGCGAGGAAGATCGGCTTCGACAACCTCAGCCCCATCTTCTGGTACAAGATTGCCAATGCAAGCTACGAGGTCGAGAACGGGTCCGGCTTCTTGGGGAAACCCTACGAACCCAATGCGATTGTCAAGAACGATGTTGAGTTCATCCTGATGCTCCGCAAGCCCGGAGGGTATCGGCAACCCACCGAAGAACAGCGAACGGCGTCACGGCTTACCAAGGAAGAGCATCAAGAGTGGTTCCAACAGGTCTGGAACTTGCACGGCGAAAGCACCAAGTACCATCCAGCGCCTTTCCCCGCAGAGCTGGCCTACAGGTTGGTGAGGATGTTCTCCTTTGCAGGAGACAAGGTGCTGGAGCCGTTTATGGGGACGGGAACGACACTGCTTGCCTCGGCTCGTTGCGGGCGGAACAGCATCGGTGTCGAGATCGAGCCGGCCTACGTCAAGATGGCTAAGGAGAGGTTGGAGCGGGAACTTGCCAGCCTTTTCGGAGAAGGCCAGCATTCCATCATCGTCCGCTGAACCGCTTTCTATAGAGCCTGCAAATCCTTCGAATGAAACTGTCGTAGTGGACCATCTGCCGCGGCTTGGGCGCTGGCGGTCGAGTGACCAGGCGCGCCGGATGAACGCCGTCGTAGTTCACCACAATCACGGCTAGGGCTTCCGGTTGCTCGTTCGGCTCGTCGGTCTCGTTTCTTAGTGGAATCGCCTCGAAGAGGCGAATGGTGTCGGCCACAACTTTTTCCATGTTGAGACGCGGCCTCTTTAGGCCCTGCGCGAAACGGTCAGGGTTTTCGTATGCGGGCGAGGTATTAACCACAACTATCCCTGCGGCGATGCAATCCTTCCGGTGGTTGTGCATGTGATTGCAGTAGGCAATCAGGTCGCCATAGCGGTTCTTGCGGGCCTTCGCGTGCGCCGTCATGATGTTTTTGTGCTCCACGGAGACTCGGACGGAGAGCGCAGGTAGCTTATTCTTCTCGTGGAAGACGAGGTCAATCGACCTCTCTGCGACCTTTGTCTGGACGTTCGGATTCTTGCGCGCTATCAACAGACCCGACCGCAGGGCGGCCCTCAGTTCCGAACAACTGGCCTCAAGGTCGGCGACCACAAAGTCCGATAGCGCGTCCGAATTGGCCTGCGACCTGGGATTGAACCCAAGGTGCTCGTTGATCCAGCGAATGTACGCTTCTGGTGTAGTCAAACCATGCGGATACTAGCATTCTGTTGACCCGACTGGCAACTTCTCTGCCTGCCTCGGTCGCCCCTCGCGGGTGGCGCATCCCGATTAGATAACATCGGGACAGGTCCATCGCGCCCGTTGCGATGTGTGCGGGCGGCGGCAAATTCAAGATTGGCGATTGAAGATTGCGGATTGACAACCTGCAACGCCGCGCACGAGGCCGTTTTGCGTCTCGCCTAAGGCACCTTGAGGTTCCGGCCGATATGACTTATGATTCTGATGAGGCGTGGCGCATTCTGGGACCGTGCGCTGCTGCTCACGCGGCCGCTCGAACCCGGGGTGCCACCGGAAAACCCCCAGCCAGGATAGCAACCCCTTTCTTTGTAACAACATAGACTGCCATCAGGCAGCGACATAATGTCATACCTCTGGTGTCCTGGGAACCGCCGAGAAAAGTGAGATGGGTGAGAATTGTGAGAATGACTACCTGACTAGTCTGCCGCGCCTCCGGCGAGCAGCGGGTGAATCCTCCGCGGGTGGGGCATCCACGCTTTGCGGGACAGGTACACCGATGTTTGTTGCGATGGACCTGTCCCGATGTTATCCAATCGGGATGCGACCAACCAGAAGCCCACGGTTAGGTGGCGAGGTGAAATCGTCTCTACATGGCGATAGGCGTGGATTGTGTTTGTGTAGCGGCGAATTTATTTCGCCACACCCAAATGGCGGCCTACGGCCGCCCCGGCGCAAATTGGCGATATGAAATCGCCTCTACATGGCGATAGGTGTGGGTTGTGTTTGTGTAGCGGCGAATTTATTTCGCCACACCCAAATGGCGGCCTATGGGTGCCCCGGCACAAAGTGGCGATGTGAAATCGCCTCTACATGGCGATTCAGAACCGCCAGGCGCAGCGACCGGGACGGCGGAGCAAGGATTGGCTGCCCTTTTTATTCGTCCTGAAGGTTGTACCTCTTGCGGAGACGCCTGTAACGCTGCAGGAGCGCCTTCTCGTGACGAACTTCATCCTTACGAAAGCCCTCCAGAAGCTCTTTGAGCGCCGGGTCTTCGCAAAGCTCTGCCGCGTGCTTATAGAGGCTCTGAGCATCCCGCTCCCGCTCCACCGCGTCTTTGAATATCAAAAACAACTCCCTTGTCTTTTCCGGCATTTCTCCAGGCACAGGATACCTCCTTCGGCTGGGCAGCGAAGTCCACAAGCTGTCCGCCCGTTGCTTGAATAAAACACACGCTGCAAGGGAAAGCAATTCGCAATTGCACAATCGTTCCCAATCTACCCCTACCCTCTTCCTCCAGGCGGCTAGCGGGTAGTCCGTGGGTTCCACCCGCGCACGGCGGGCCAAAAGAGGCCCACGGCTATTCAGCTTGTTCCCCTTCAGGGAACAGCGGATGCGGCGCCGGTTTCCGGCACCGCCTCGGGAATGATTTCGAAGCTGGCTTCAATCTTCGCGGTTTTGGAAATCATTGCCCCTACTGAGCAGTACTTGGTTTCGGAAAGATGGATGGCAGACTTCACCGCTTCCGGGTCGATCTGCCCGCGCAGGCGGTGCCTGATCTCGACGCGCGTGAAGTAGGTAGGAGGCTCCTCGCGCTGCTCGGCGCGCAACTCGATTTCGTATCCGGTCACGTGTTGGCGCTTCTTGCGCAGAATGTTGATGACATCGAAGGCCGTGCAGCCACCCAGCGCCAGGAGCGCAAACTCCAGGGGCTTGGGACCGGTGTGGCCCTCGGCATCGTCCATGACGACGGCGTGACCCGAGCCGGATTCCGCCACGAATTGTCGGCCTGTGCCCTGGATAGTGGTCAATCTCAGCTTGCCTTGGAGCATTGTTCACCTCAGTGAAAATAAACAACTTAGACCCTTCGCTTCGCTCAGGGTGACATACCCTGCGCCCTTTTTCAGCATCCTCCTAAAAATCGACCAGGGTTTGGAGATAGACAAAATGTTGGTTGTCTTCCCCGCGCGTCCTACGTGCAAACTCACCGGGAACGAACAAGGAGTAACCGGAGAGAATCTTCAGGTGTTTGTAGATTGGGAAGGCAAGGGTGAAGTCCAGCTCGTCGCCGACGTGCGTCCCTGAGCTTCCCGTGGGGTCGAAGCCCAATACGGCGCCGCTGGCGTTCTTCCACGGGCCGCGGGCAGCCAGCAGGTAGAAGCGGTGGTAATCGATGTCGAATTTCACCGGCCGCATCGGCACGACGGTAAACATGGGCCGAAAGTCCTGCATATTACGCCAGCCCATCAGGTCGGCGTAGCCGTAGTGCTGGTGATTGGTGGGAAAGAGGTTGAAGAACTCGCCCGAGCGCCCATCGTACGGGTCGCGGTCGCCGGTAGCCACGTCATATTCAAATCCCAGGCGAAGCTGGTGGGCTTCCTCGACGGTCCGGTAGAACTTGGCCGCCAGCGCCCGAGCACTGTGCGAATCGAAACCGCGGTGGCCAAACTGATTGGCGAATTCCAGATCGTAGTCGAGAGCCTTGCCGACCTTGCCGTCGCTACGAATGCCCACGGTCATGATTTCCGTTGCCTTCTGGCCGCGGGCGGAAATCTCGCCTACTGTCCGCAAGCCATCGCGGAAGAGAATGCCGTAAACATCCAGGTGGCGCGGCTGCTGGCGGAAGAATTGGTTGTAGAGGCCGTACAGGTATTGGTCGCGGTCGCCGCGGCCGGTCTGGCGCCTATCCACAACCTTGGCGGCAAACCAGTCGCTCCCCCAGCCCTTGGTACTGTACCCCATCCTCACCGCGTCGAAGGAACGCCCCACATTGTCCCAATTCCCGCGGCCTATCAGGCGGTCGCTCCCATACGCCAGTTCCTGGCGGCCGGCGCGCAGGCTGAGTCCTGGCTTCAGGAAATCGTAGACATGGAAGTAGCCTTGGTGGAGGTCAGTGAGGTTGTCATTGGAGTTTGTGGCGAGTTCCTGGCCCCACAGGCGGGAGTCCTGGAGCTCCAGGTAGGTCTCGACTTTCTCACTCAGCCTGCCGCGGACGTGAAGACGAAGGCGCTGCCCGACGAAGTTCGCCACGTCGCTGGCCCGTGAATTGAGGTCCGCGTTCTGCCGCACTTCGGCCCGGAAGCGGATTTGACCGCCGACTTCGATGCGCTCGGATTTACCCTTTTCCGCCGGAGCCTGGGGCGAACCGCTGGGCACGGACCGAGGCGAGAGGCTGGGCGCCGAAGGTTGGCTGGCAATAGCGCCGGCGCTGCCACCCGAAGCGTCGGCAACCTCAACCGCTCGGGGGGCCGCAGCGGGAACGATACGCGCCACCTGAGCCTTGAGGTCGTGGTTTTCCCTCTCCAAATGCTCGACCCGACGCTCCAGCGCCGCCAGGCGCTCTTCCAGCGTTGAATTGGAGTTCTGTGCCCAGGCGGGCGGCCCGCTGAGCCCCAGGAATACGCACACTCCCGCCGCCAGCATTCTCGCGCGCATCTTCAGCCTCCCCACGTCATTGCTTGTAGCGCTGCCTGTAAAAGTCCAGGATCTGTTTCAGTTCCTCAGGTTTCAAGCCCGCCTTCCACCGGTGCCAGTCCTGGCCCAAAACACTCTTGGAAACCCCGGGCTGCAGCCGTTCGGCGTCTCGCAGAGAAGCACGAAGCGCCCCGCAGCATCTCGGGTATTCTAAACCAGAGCAGGCCGGAACCTATGAGCTTTGTCACCGGACTCGACGCCGTGGAGAAGTATTTTCACCGGAAAGAGGCTGTCTAGCGTGGGTTGGCTGCTTTGGCGCACGGTGCTTCAGATCACCGTGGAGCCACAAACGTATGTGTGCGTCGCGCAGCCAATGCCGGTTGGTTCCCCAGAGGGGAACAATGTTAATAGCCGTGGGCGAAGCCCACGGGCCAGGAGCGAATGCTATTTGTATCTGGCCGACCCCCAAGGGGTCGAACATTCTCAGGACTGTCTGGTCAAACCCCTTCAGGGTTCGTGGGTGATTATGGGTAACACTGTTCCGGAGGTTTCACCTCCGGCTATTCACGTTCATCCCCTTCAGGGACGTAGTAACGTTCGGCGGCGAAGCTAGTAACATGCTTATTATCAACACGTTGCCAGCCTGTCGGGAGAATGAACTCGTGACCGACACCGGACGATGCTGGCCTACTTGCCTAGCGGCGGCACGCGGTCCTTCTGCGCCTTGATGCGGATGAGGCTGAAGGGGCGCTGCTTGATGGTATCGGTGAACTGCTTCAGGTTTTGGCTGCTGGCGCGGATGTTTTCCAGCGTCTCATCGAGGTTGGCGCGGTTGGCGT
>Ga0315296_10004611_pt1 | contig 11243 bp, 11 predicted proteins | sample YL17G14_18_MG_FD_203921 | JGI IMG/M metagenome (GOLD analysis project Ga0315296, IMG submission 203921) | Sediment microbial communities from Yellowstone Lake, YNP, Wyoming, USA - YL17G14_18 | ecosystem: Environmental > Aquatic > Freshwater > Lake > Sediment | place: USA: Wyoming | collected...
ATAGAATCTCTGCGACATGAATAGAACATATCTACAAACATCTTTCTACGATCTTTAAAGACCATTTACAATTAAAAAGATGTTTCTGTTGTCCAAAACTCCTAAGGTCATTTTGCCTGTTTTGTTCAGGGACTGGCGAAGCTCTTTTAGTAAAATCCTTCCCCTCCCCTTTGATAAAGGGTAAAGGGTTGATAGGATTAACAAAGTCTGGGCAGTAGTTCGCTAGATCCTTCGCGGAGCCTGTCCTGAGCGAGATTCTTCGGTCGCTTCACTCCCTCAGAATGACAGAGGCGAAGGGCTCAGGATGACACAAAGGGAAAGGTTTAGAATGACAAGAGGCGAAGGATCAGAATGACAGAAAGCGAAGGGCTCGCAATGACAGGCAGAGTTACTGACCACTCTCTTGGTTAGCAAATCCTAGGCAGCAGCTCGCCGCTGAGCATATCGACGATGCGGGATGCCCCCAGCCGGGTCTTCATTATCACCTTGCCTTTATGTTCATCGGTTACCTCGCCGATGATTGAGGCGTCAGCACCGTAGGGATTCCGTTTCATTCTGGCCAGAACTTTCTCAGCATCATCTAAGGCAACTATAGCTACCAGCTTGCCTTCGTTGGCGACATAGAGCGGGTCGAAGCCGAGGAGTTCGCAGGCAGCTCGCACGCCATCGCGCACCGGTATCTTTTCCTCTTCTATCCTGATGCCTACCTTGGACTGCTTGGCGAGTTCGTTAAGGGTAGTGGCTAAGCCGCCTCGCGTCGGGTCACGGAGGCAATGGATTTGCGACGAGGCTTCGAGCATCTGTGAAACCAGTTTATTCAAGGGAGCGCAGTCGCTTTGAACCGGCACTGAGAATTTCAGTCCTTCGCGCTGGCTCATCACTGCGATGCCGTGGTCGCCGATGGTACCGCTGAGGATAATCTTGTCGCCTGCTTTAGCATTAGCTCCGGAGATATCTATGCCTGGCGGGACGATGCCTATGCCTGAGGTGTTGATGAATAGCTTGTCGGCGCTGCCCCGGTTCACCACCTTGGTATCCCCGGTGACTATCTTCACTCCAGCTTCTTCAGCAGCAGCTTTTATTGATTTAACTATCTTGGTTAGTGCGTCGAGAGTCATCCCTTCTTCGATGATTAAGGACAGGCTCAGGTATAGAGGCATGGCGCCGCTCATGGCTAAATCGTTGATAGTGCCGCAGACGGCCAGCTTGCCGATGTCGCCGCCGGGGAAGAAGATGGGGTTAACCACGTAGCTATCGGTAGTGAAGGCGAGACGGCCGCTGAGGTCGAAGACCGCCGAATCGTCCAGCTTGGCTAATAGTGGATTAGCCAGAGGCGGCAGAAAATTCTTCTCTATCAGCTCGTGGCTGAGCCGGCTGCCGCTGCCATGAGCCAGCAAGATGACCTCATCCATTATTCAGTTCCATATTGATAATAGGCGGCGCAGGCACCTTCTGAGGATACCATGCATGGGCCTACAGGCTGTTCTGGAAAGCAGACCTTGCGAAATAGCTTGCATTCGGTTGGAGTTTTTATGCCGCGAAGGATATCGCCGCAGATGCAGCCCTTCGCCTCTCGAACCGGCTCCAGGGTTACTGAAAAGGCTTGCTCGGCGTCAAAACGCTCATATTTTTTCCTTAGCTTTAACCCGCTGGCAGGAACCACACCTATGCCTCGCCAATCGGCGCTGTCAACTTCGAAAACGCTGTCCATTAGCTCTAAAGCTTTCTTGTTACCCTCGGGCTTGACGCCGCGGCGGTAGCCTATTTCAACCGTTGGCTTGCCGCTTTCGATTTGTTCTACCAGCATGGCTACCGAGAGCAGAATATCCAGCGGCTCAAATCCTGAGATAACACAGGCAACGCCGTAGTTACGGGGGATAAATTCGTAGGGGTGTGAGCCGATTATGGCGCTGACATGCCCGGGGCAGACAATCCCGTCCAGCCTGATCTCACCGAGGTCGAGGATAGCCTTCATTATAGGCGGGCATAGCTTCGAGAGACAAAGGACGTAAAAGTTTTTGATTCCTTCTTTTTCAGCCTGAAGGATAGAGGCAGCGATGGTTGGCGCGGTGGTCTCAAAGCCGATGCCGATAAAGATAACCGACTGTGTCGGGTTGTCCTTGGCGATTTGAAGTGCGTCCTGGGTGGAATAGACGATGCGGATGTCGGCCTCTCCGGCGCGTGCTTGTTGCAGGCTGGAATAGCTGCCGGGGACTTTCATCATATCGCCGAAGGTGGTGATGACGACATCCGGCAGACGAGCCAGGGCGATTGCCCTGTCTATGTCAGAGTTAGCCGTGACGCATACCGGGCAGCCCGGGCCGGAGAGCATCTCTATGGTGGGGGGCAGGAGCTGGCGGATACCGTTTCTCATGATGGCCACGGTATGTCCACCGCAGAACTCCATCAATCTGGTTGGTCTGGTAGATAGCTGCTTTATCCTTGCTACCAGCTTTTTAGCCAGCTCAATATCACGGTATTCATCAATGAATTTCATCCAGACTTGCCATCTCTTCTAGTATTTTCAGGGTCTCCTGGGCTTCGGCCTCGTCGATGACGTTTATGGCGTAGCCGGTATGGAGCAGGACATAGTCTCCGACCTTTGCTTCTGGGGTAAGCATTATGCTGACCTGGCGTTTTACACCGCCGATTTCCACTTCGGCCTCATTGCCGTCTATGGAGACAACCTGCACTGGAACAGCTAAACACATAGTTTTCCTTTCAAGTGAAATTGGCGATGACGGCTTGACCTAGGGAGATGCCGCCATCATTGCACGGTACCTGCTTGTGGGTTAACACCGAAAAGCCGGCGGATTCAAGCAGCACTGCGGCTTTCCCCAGCAGCAGCCGGTTTTGAAAGACACCGCCGCTAAAGGCTACTTGGTTAATTCCGGCCTTTTTGGCTATCAGCTGGCACATCTCACATATCATCTGAGCTACGGTATTGTGGAACTTGGCTGATATTGTAGCCTTGGGGGCGCCTTGATACAAATCCTTGACTATGGCCGAAAGCAGCTCTTTGAGCTGGATAATGTTTGTCCCATCATGCTCGATTATAGAATATGGGTAGCCTTTGTTGCCGACCTTATCGCAGTCGTCATAAGCCGCCATTTCAAGCTCCACAGCTGCCTGGCCTTCATAGTCTATCTCACCCCTAACGCCGAGCAAGGCTGACACGGCATCGAAGAGACGCCCCAGGCTTGAATTCAGCGGTGAGTTAAGCCCGGTCTGGATTTGCCGCTTGATAAGCTCGATTTCGACGGGGTCAACTTGCTTTAAGAAAGCTAGTTTAGGGGTGAGGGAGTCCTCTCCCAGCAGCTTAAGCAGATAGCCTATGGCGGTTCGGTATGGCCTTTTTATGGCGGTGGCTCCCCCGGGCAAGGGTAGGTACTCAAGATGCCCCACTCTCTTGAAGCTTCTGTAATCAGCGACCAAAAATTCGCCTCCCCAGATGTGCCCATCGCTGCCATACCCTGTGCCGTCCAGAGCTACACCGATAACCTGGGTGTCAACTTTGTTATCCGCCATACAGCTAACAATGTGGGCGTGGTGATGCTGAACTGGGACGAGCTTAAGGTGGCTAAACTGGCTACCTAGCTCCAGCGCATATTTGGTGGAAAGGTACTCGGGATGGAGGTCGTAGGCAATGATTTCAGGCTCTATACGGAATAGCTTCTTGTATAGAGCCAGCGTGTCTTGGAAGTGCTCCAAGGTTTCCAGATTCTTCATGTCGCCGATATGCTGGCTGATGAAGGCATAGCTGTCTTTGGTCAGGCAAAAAGTGTTCTTTTCCTCGGCACCACAGCCGAGCACCTGCTTAGCTGTGAAAGGTAGGTGAATGGGATACGGTGCATAGCTGCGAGCACGCCGGGTGAGCTGTACTTCGCCTCTTTCGATGACAGTCACGCTGTCATCATACCTGGCGTATATATCGCGGTTGTGGACCAGAAAATAGTCGGCGATGCCTGAGAGCCGCCTTATGGCCTCATCGTTATCTTTGGCGATTGGCTCCTCGCTGATATTGCCGCTGGTCATTACCAATGGTAGCCCCACTTCTCTAAGCAAGAGATGATGCAGTGGAGTGTACGGCAGCATCACGCCGAGGTATTTCAGATTTGGAGCTACTGCCTGGCATACCGTGGACTCTGGCTTCCACCACATCAGCATGATTGGGCTCTGCGGGGAGGTCAGCATTTTTTCTTCCGCCTCAGATATGTAGCAATGCCTTTTGGCTTCCTCCATGTCGGCGACCATTATGGCCAGTGGCTTGAATGGGCGTCTCTTTCTCTGGCGCAGCAGTTCAACAGCCTTCTCACTGGTGGCATCACAGGCCAGGAGGAAGCCGCCCAGACCCTTGATGGCCAGAATTTTTCCGTCTCTTAGAAGTTGGCTGGCAGCGGCAATAGCATCAGAGGTTTCGACACGATTTCCCTTGGCATCAAGTAGCTCCAGTCTCGGCCCACATTTGGGGCAGGCGTTGGGCTGAGCGTGGAAGCGGCGGTCTAGAGGGTTATCGTACTCTGCCTGGCAGTCGGGGCACATCTGGAAGGAGCGCATAGTGGTCTTAGGGCGGTCGTAGGGGACGTCTTCTATTATGGTGAAACGAGGACCACAGTTGGTGCAGTTGGTGAAGGGATAATGGTAGCGTCTGTCTTCAGGGCTGAAGATTTCCCTGAGGCAGGCCGGGCAAGTAGCAATGTCCGGAGACACCAGTTGGTACTTGCCTTCTTCGGCGATGCTGTGGCGGATTTTGAAGCTTGTGTAGTCTGCCGGGGGATGGTAGGTAACGGTTATGCTTTCTATGTGAGCCAGCGGCGGCGCATTATCTTGGAGTTCAGAAAGGAAACGCTTCAGGTCTTTGCTTTCTCCCTGAACTTCGATTTTGACATCCTCGGAGGTGTTGCACACCCAGCCTTTCAGGCTGTATTTGGTAGCCAGCTGGTAAACGAAAGGCCTGAAGCCAACTCCTTGAACTATGCCGCGAGTGCTAATCCGGGCTAACTCTTGGGTTCCAATTTTAGCCATAAACAAATGAATTTTACTTCAAGCAGGTGCCTGGGGCAAATTTGAAACCTCTCCTTCTTAGAGGTGGCTACATGTGTTTGACAGCGATGATACATGGTGCTACGATAGCCTCGTTATCCGAGGTATAAAGAACTATTGCCGGAAGTGGGGAAGTAGGTGTAGCTGGGACAATTGGTGATTGACCGTGTTGGTATGGCAGCACACGAAAGGTGGGGTATGACGAGCATCGCCGTTATCGCTGACAGCATCGCCTGTATTACAAAAGAGCAAACTGAGAATTACCACATTAAGATAGTTCCAGCTAATATATTCTTCAACGGGCAGGTTTATCGAGACTTTATAGACATAAGCTCAGCCCAAGCCTATGAATTCCTTGTGAAAGCTCCCGAATTCTGGAAAAGTTCGGCGGCTTCCCCTGAGGACTACCTTAAGGCCTACCGAGAACTCAGCGAACACGCCCAGAGCATCTTGGTGGTTACCATATCTTCCAGCCTGAGCATGTTCTACAGCAGTGCCCAAACTGCCAAGGAAATATTCCAGGAGGAATCACCTCAAACTGCTATTGAAGTTCTTGACAGCGAAACTGTTGCTGCTGCTGAAGGCCTTATCGCTCTGGCAGCGGCCAGAGCTGCTGCTACGGGCAAGCCTTTCGATGAAGTCGTTGCCATAGCCAAGAAAGTTAAGGGACGGGTGAAATTTGTTGGTCTTCTGGAAACTATCCGCCATGTCTATAGAACTGGCAGGATACCTAAAGTTGCCTCTGAAATAGGCTCTATGCTTTCTATTAAGCCCATTCTAACCGGTTACAATGGTCATATCCACTTCGCTGCCGCCGCTAGAACTAAACAGAGCGGGGTTGAAAAAATGCTCCAGATAATGAGAAATCATGTAGATAATTCGGAGCCAGTCCATGTGGCAGTAATGCAAGCTGATGCGCCGGCAGAAGCCGAAAAGCTCAAGGAAGGAGTCGCCACTGAGTTCAACTGCGCCGAGATTTTTATTACTGATTTCAGCCCCATCATGGGTTATGCCACCGGTTGGGGAACGCTCGCCCTGGCTTACTACAAGGAAGACCGGCTTGGTCAATGAAGTTATAGCGGTAATTCTGGGTTATCTCTTAGGCTCCATTCCTTCAGCTCACATCATCGGATGCTTGGCGGGAAAGGTTGATGTGCGCAAGGAGGGTGATGGCCGGATAAGCGCAGCGGCTGTGTACAGGAGGCTGGGCGTTGTTTCATTTCTATTGGTTGTTGTAATGGATGTGGGCAAGGGGGCACTGGCTGTATTGACTGCCAGGATGTTCATTGAATCTGTCATAGCAGTGCTGATTACTGGTTTTGCCGCGGTGGTTGGACATAATTGGTCCATCTTTCTGAAATTCAAGGGGGGATTGGGTGCTACGGCAATTTATGGAGTGCTTGCAGGCCTGGTATTGCGGCAGTTTTTGATAGGGGCAGCGATAGCTGCCATACCTTTCCTCACAACACGAAAATGAGGGCTAAGCACTGCCATCTTAATTATCGCGGTATCCATTGTTCTTTTGGTCCAGAACTCATCCCTGATTCTAGTAATATATCCTCTCATTCTTATCCTGCTCATGGTTCTAAAACGTTTTCAGGTGAGCAGGGCTGGGTCGTACCCCGATGAAATGGTACTATTCTGAGGCGTACTGGCCGTTTTTGATGGCTTCGACTATTCCCTGTCTTGCGGCGTGGTAGGCCAAATAGATGGCGCTTTTTATGGCTTTGGCCCGACTGCGGCCATGGGCTATGACGATGTTCCCTTCTAGCCCCAGGAGACATGCTCCACCGACTTCTCTGTAGTCCAGATTCTTAACGGCTGAGGTCAGTTGTACATACCGGGCCAGGGCAGCCCCCGTTAGGTAGCGGTCGATTTTAGCGGCTTGTGCCAGCTCCAGCAAACTCTGGATAACTTGCGAGTATCCTTCTATAGTCTTAATCAATACGTTACCGGTGAAGCCATCGGTAACAATTACATCAGCTTTCCCCTGCATGATGTCAAAACTTTCTATATTGCCGATGAAGTTCAGGTTGGTCTTTTTCATGAGCTGGTAGGCTTCTCTGGCCAAGGTGTTGCCTTTGAGTTCCTCTTCGCCAACGTTTAGTAAGCCAACTCGTGGTGAATTGATGTCAAGAACCTGTTCAGCCAGAATATTGCCGAGCTGAGCGAACTGAACCAGGAAGATGGGGCGGCAGTTGACGTTGACCCCGCCATCGATAATTAGAGTCGGTTGAGGTTGGTTGAGGTAAGCTACGGCGCATACTGCCAACCGCTGGAGGCCCTCTACCGCCTTTAGGTTGAGAAATGAGGCGACCACTAATGCTCCTGTACTGCCAGCGGAGACGAAGCCGTCGGCAATGCGGTCTCTCACCAGCCTGGCTCCGACCACTACTGACGAATCCGGTTTATTCTGCACTGACTGTATCGGCTCCTCGCCGTCCATGACGACCTGGCTGGCTTGGACAATGGTAATGTTTGACTTTCTCGTGGAGCGCCTGAGCAGCATCTCAAGTACGGTTTTATTGCCCACGAGAGCGATATCTATCGGGAACTCTTTAGCTGCCTCGATGGCCCCTTTAACTACTTCTCGCGGAGCATACTCACCGCCTGCAGCATCTACAGCAATTAACATCTAAGTTGCACCTCAAATCTCCAGCGCTCTGCTGGATGGTTAGAGACTTTAGCGAGTCCGCCATGTTTTGTCAAGGACGGTTATCGTACATTTTTGAAAAGCAAAGGGCAAAAGTTTATAATTCACCAAGGTTTGGGGAGATGGGGTGGTGCAGATAATACGGTGCATGAATTAGCTATAACGCAGAATATACTGGACATTGTCTTAAACGAGGCAAAAGCAGCTCAGGCAAATAGAGTCACCAGGATAAGTTTGGTCATCGGTGAGCTATCAGGGGTCGTCAGCGATTGTGTGCTTTTCTACTTTGATTTTCTCAAGAAAGGCAATGCCGCTGAGGAAGCCACAATTGATTTCAGATTAGTGCCAGCGGAGCTGCGATGTCGAGATTGTCTGACCAATTTTAACCCAAAAGACTCCGCTTGGATTTGTCCGAATTGCCAGAACACCAGTCTAGAAGTAATTAGCGGGCGAGAGTGCTACGTAGAAAGTATAGAGGTCGAACAGTGAGAGTAGGAGTTGTGAAAAATATTAACTAGCACCGATGATGCCGTAGCTGCTCAGACATGAAGACACCGGATGTAATCGTTAAGGGTAAAGATAATGGAGAAGGTATGGTCATCCATTATGAGACCACCAAAGGAACCGATGTTTTTGGATTGGCCATACCTAACATATACGCCGATGCCGATTGGGACCTTGGTCCTACCTGGTGTTATTTAATCCTCGGCAAGAAGGCTACCCTGATTGACACCGGTCGGCCTGGCAACTTCGAGGTTTTTGGGTCTCTTTTGAAGTCAATCGGCAAAGGGTTCTCGAATATCGATAGGATTGTTGTTACCCATAGCCATGAAGACCACGATGGTAATGTAGCTGAAATAGTCTCGGCAACGCAGGCTGAATTATGGGCCCATACCATCTACTGCCAGATGATCTCGTATCATCCTCATATAGAAGACGGTGCCCTGCACCCCGAATTGCCTGGTTCTTGCCGTCTCTGTAGAATGCCTGAGATTATCTATAAGAACTGCCTGCCATATCATAAGAAAAGAAGCTCGCTGAAAGTCGATTTCCCTGTAAGGGATGGCCAGAGGCTGCCAGACGAAGACCTTGGCTTTGTATTTACCCCCGGGCACAGTCCTGACTCAATCTGCATCGTTTTAGAAGATGAGGTTATATTTACCGGTGACACCTTACTGCCTGATATTACCTCCCATCCTTCTCTGGTGTATGATTTCAAAGTCAATCGCCGGATCTTACCGAAAGGATATCGCCGAAGAAATGATGTCTATGGACTGATGAACTACATCAAGTCTTTAAGTAAGGTAGCCTATCTTAATTCTCAACCTCTTAAGGCAACGTTCCCCGCCCATCGCCTGTTTTATAATGGGCGGTTTAACCTGTTAGATAGCTCTGAACGGGCTAAGGAAATCATCAAGTTTCATATTGACCGCTGTCGTGACATCTTGAGAATTATAGGCAACGAACCGACTGGAGTAGCAGATATTGTCGTCCAGCATTTTCCTCCTTCACGACTTGCCGGCATGGGAAAACAATTAGCAGAAAACGAAATCAGGGCTCATATCGAAATTATGGAGGCATGCGGCGATATTCGGTGGGCGAGCGAGAATAGAGACATTGTCCAGTGCACCGGAACAAGCAATTATCTGAATGCCATAGAGGTATATCTACATTGTACTTCTTGCTGAAATGCCAGTGTCTTACTTGATGACGTGTACCGCGGTAGCTTTGAAGCTAGTATAGATCTTTTTGCCGAGGTTAAGGTTTAGTTCCTCTGCTGACCTTTTAGTTACTACACCAAGTAAAGGAAAACCGCAATCCGCCTCGATTCTCACGAGCTGCCCCACGGTGGTCATTCTGGCTATCTCCCCTTGAAATACGTTTCTGGCACTGCTCGTCTCTTTGGCGAGTGTAAAGGTGATGTCCTCCGGCCTGATAATGACACAGATTTTGTCGCCCACGGCAAATTTAGAAATTGCTTCTATGGTGGCACCATCTACATCTATGGTAACTAAGGCACCGTCCTTCTCTGAAATTATCCCGCTCAGGATGTTTTCTACTCCGACAAACTCAGCCACCTCCTTATTACTCGGCGAACAGAATATTTCGCTGGGGCTACCTATTTGTAGTATCTCACCATTCATCAGGACACCTATCATGTCAGCGAGACGCTGTCCCTGTGACATGTCATGGGTGGTCATTATTACGGTTGTCTTTTGCTCTCGAATAGTATTTGCCAGAACCTCTTCTATTTTGGAGATGGAGACCGGGTCGAGGTTGGCGGTAGGTTCATCCAGCAGGAGTAACTCGGGCCGGGCTATCATAGCACGTGCCAGGGCCACTCGTTGAGCCTCGCCGCCAGATAGCGTCCGAGCCCTCCTTTTCTCATACCCCTTCAAGTCTGTAATCTCTAACATCTCTTCGACCCTGGTTTGTATCTCCTTTCTACCATGACCCCTAACTTTAAGTGGGTACGCAATGTTGTCGTAGACGCTGCTATTGAATACGGCAGGTTTTTGGAACACCATGGCCATTTTGCGGCGCATCTGCAATCTTAACCGTGTTGATTCTGCTGTGTCCTGTCCGTCGAAATATATCTTGCCTGAACTTGGCGTATCCAGAAGATTAAGCAGCCGCAACAAGGTGGTTTTACCGGCACCTGTTGGGCCGATGAGTGCAAAAACCTCAGCTCTTTCTACCTCGAAAGTTATATTTCTTAGGAGTGCTTTGGAATCGGCGCTGTACCCTAATTGAGCCGTCTTCAATAGAGTCATTATCAGTACCTCTGAAGTGCCACGTTGACTATAATGTTGATTATTAGAGCTAGGGCAATAAGGATGATGCCCAAAGCTAAGGCTAACACCAGCTCCCCCTTCTGTGTCTCGAGTGATATTGCCGTGGTAAGCACTCGCGTATATCCACGTATATTTCCACCGAGTATCATGGCAGCGCCGACTTCGGATATGGCACGGCCGAATCCCATTATTAAGGCTGCCGCAACGGCAAATCTTGCCTCTTTAATGATAGTCGAGATAGCCTGAAATTCAGTTGCGCCCGAAGAAAGGGCAGAATCCTTAATCGCCTTATCTACACCGCTTAAGGCGGAGATGGTAAGGCCCATCAGTATGGGCGTGATAAGCACCATCTGTCCTATCACCACTGCGGCTGGTGTAAACAACAGACTTAGTCCTCCCAACGGGCCGGCACGGGATATGAAAATGAAGACGAAGAGGCCCACGCAGACGGTGGGAACGCTGTAAAAGGTCTGTATAATGTTGATTAGGGCACGCTTACCTCGGAAGTTGCGGAAATGGATCAGTCCACCGATGGGTATGCAAAAAAGAGATGCCAGGACAACTGCGGTCGCTGAAATGGCCAGCGACCGCATTGCAATCTCTACAACCTCGCTATTCAGGGTCGCAATAAGCTGAATAGCTTGTAGAAAAGCTTCCCAGAGTTCACTCATTCTGTCTCAGCCTATTGAACTGGCTTGGAATATTCATCTACTGTTGGGCAGCCTTGTTGTTTGCAGCCACCTCCTGAAGTT
>Ga0315296_10004612_pt1 | contig 11243 bp, 8 predicted proteins | sample YL17G14_18_MG_FD_203921 | JGI IMG/M metagenome (GOLD analysis project Ga0315296, IMG submission 203921) | Sediment microbial communities from Yellowstone Lake, YNP, Wyoming, USA - YL17G14_18 | ecosystem: Environmental > Aquatic > Freshwater > Lake > Sediment | place: USA: Wyoming | collected...
AATTTACTCGTCTAAATTACTGAGCCGAAGGTGGGAATCGAACCCACGTTCCTACTTTACGAAAGTAGTGTTCTGCCACTGAACTATTTCGGCTTATTCATAGCCAATAAACGACCCTCTTTAGCTCTTTTGCTCAAAACTCGACCCTTCCTGCCATTTCCCTTATTTAACCCAGCATACGTAGGAGATAATGCATCACAATTTGGACAAATTATAAGTATACGAGATTTATCGACCACCGTCAAGATTAGAAGTGGTTGTAAATTAAAAAAATTGCTCTACCGCTGAACTACTCTGGCATAGACTTTAAGCGGGATACGAGAATCGAACTCGCGTCTCTTGCTTGGGAAGCAAGCGTATTACCATTATACTAATCCCGCCCATTTTTTAACGACTAAAAATACTTTTTATCCATTCCCACCAGCTCTTCTTTGCTTCTTCGGTTTCCTTTTCTTTTTCTTCTCCCTTGGTCACGACAACAACTTCTTCGCCAGGAGCCCTTAAACCCAGCTTATCGCGAGCTACTTTCTCTAAAGATTCCTCGCTTCCTGCCCTAGAAACCCCTTCTTTTAACTCTCTATTTTTTTGTTCTAAAATTTGAATTTCTTTTTTTAAGGCACTGATTTGAGCAGTGAGTTTAGTTCTCCGCTGGCTAATTTTTATATTTGTACCAACTAAAAGCCCAATAAACAGCAAAACTGATATTCCTAATAAAATCGGAAAAAAAATATTTTTGGCAGAACTTGTCTTTTTGTTTTTTTTAAATTTTGTTAACATAAAGTAATGAAAGTGAAAACACAAAAAATATTTAAAATAATCTGGCTTTTTTTAATTTCTCTGGTGGTTTTAAGTATGGTTGTCTGGACTTTAGCTCCTCTAATCCGTTAATTCTCTGTTACTTTACCACAAATTCTTTCCATTTTCAATGCCGCCCTTGCTGGTTTTTTAACCTCGAAATATCTCTAAAAATACTTTTGGAGGGATTCTGACTTTTCCTATCTCTCTTAATTTTTTTTTGCCTTTTTTTTGTTTTTCCAGAAGTTTCCTTTTGCGCGTGTAATCGCCGCCGTAAAGATAGCCAGTAACATCTTTTCTTCTTGCTTTAATTGTTTCTCTGGCAATAATCTTCCCCTCAATTACAGCTTGTAAAGCAACTGAAAATTGCTGAGATGGCAAGGTTTCCTTTAATTTTTTCACCAGGGTTTTTCCCTCTTGATAAGCACTGTCTTTAGAAACAATCTTAGAAAATGCTTCTTCTTTTTCTCCAGCAATTAAAACTTCCATTTTTGCTAAATCTCCTCCTCTAAAACCTAAAATTTTATAATTCATTGAAGCATAACCCTGGCTTGCTCCTTTAATTTTATCGTAAAGACCGGCGATAATTGACCTTAATGGAACCTCATAAACCAAAATTGCCTTTTCTCCACTGAAATATTTTATCTCAATATATTTACCTTTAAGAGTTTTAAGAATTTCTATCAAACGGCCAATATATAAGCGAGGAGTAATCACCTCCAAAAAAAACCAGGGCTCTTCGCTTTTTTTAATGTAGGTTTGATGAGGCCAATCGCTGGCAGAATAAATAAACTTTTCTTTATCTTTCTGGTCAATAATTTTATAAACTACTGATGGCGTGGAAATAACCAGAGCTAAACCGAATTCACGGCGAAGCCGCTCAGAAAGAATCTCGGCATGCAAAGTGCCTAAAAAACCACACCTGAATCCCCTGCCTAAGGCATCTTTTGTTTCCGGCTCAGAAATAAAGGAAGGGTCATTCAACTTTAATTTAGATAAAGCGTCTTTCAGTAAATCAAAATCATTAGGATTTTCTGGATATAAACTGGCAAAAACCATTGGCTTTGGCTCTTGATAGCCCGGCAAAGGTTCAATTTCAATAATTTTTGATTTTTGATATTTGTTCCGACTTCGTCGAGAATCCTCGATGAAATCGGGAATTTTTGATATTGTAATAGTATCCCCTACTCGTACTCTTCCGGGTTCTTTAATGCCAGTCGCGATATAACCAATTTCACCTGCTGAAAGCTTGTTTCTGGGAGAACGTTCTGGCTTAAAATAACCCAATTCTTTTACTTCTGCGGTAATTTGGGGAGCCAAAAGTTTTATTTTTTCGTTAATATTAATTTCTCCATCAACAACCCTGACATAAGCAATCACTCCTTTATAAGAATCATATTCTGAGTCAAAAATTAAAGCTCTGAAAGGTTTTTGGAAATTTTCTTCTTTTGGAGCAGGAATATTCTTAATAATAGCTTCCAGAACTTGACCAATATTAGTGCCACATTTTGCCGAAATTTTAATAATATTTAGCTTATTAACTTCCAAGAGATTAGCCAACTCTTCAACGGTTTCATCTATCCTCGCCTGAGGTAAATCAATTTTGTTCACTACGGGAATAATAATTAAACTTTGTTTCTTAGCTAGTTCTAAATTTGCTAAAGTTTGGGCTTGAATCCCTTTGGTGGCATCAACTAAAAGTAAAGCTCCTTCTACTGCTGCCAAAGAACGAGAAACCTCATAAGAAAAATCAACGTGACCTGGTGTATCTACTAAATTTAAAATATACTTTAAACCCAAAACTTCTGCTTCCATCCTGACTGGTTTTAATTTTATTGTTATCCCCTTTTCTCTTTCTAAGTCCATCTTATCCAAAAACTGGGGACGCATTTTTGAAGCAGAAACTGTCCCCGTTAATTCTAAAAAACGGTCAGCCAAAGTTGACTTACCGTGGTCAATGTGTGAAATGATGCAAAAATTCCTAATTTGTTTTTGATTCATACTCTGATTCATATTCGGCTTTCCCAAATTGTTTCAAAATTGCTAATTTTAAAATTTTAACTTCCGGTGATTTTAAAAGAAGGGTTGTTAAAAAATAGACAAGGATTCCAACTGAACCGGCAAAAAAAGTTTGAATAAAAACCCCAAAAAAGGTCTGCATATTAACAAAATTAGCTGTAATCTGGCGAACGAAGTAAGCGAAAATAACCATTAAAATACCAGCCCATAAAATCTTGCTGAGAGATTTTAAAATCTCTTTTATTTTAAAATCCCCTATTTTCTTATACAGGAATATTAAAAGTAAAAATAATTGAAGTAAAGCAGTTAAAGAAAGGGCTAAGGGGAGACCTATTACTTCAATATTTTCAATTATTCTCACGCCATCATTCATATTTTGAAGTCGAAGTAAGACAGCGAAAAATTTTTGGAAAATATTTTGGTATTTCAAAAGTGATGTAAATAGAAAAGCAAAAATTATATTAAATGCCACAGAAATTATACCAATAATGGTTGGTATTTTTGTATTCTGGAAAGCGAAAAAAGCTCTGGTTAAAATCGGAATCAAACTATCGGCCAAAATTCCCAGACAAAAAATACCCAAACTTGCAGCGGTAAGTCGAGTTTCCCACCAACCAAAATTACCAGTCCCTAAAACTAATCTTACTATTTGGGCCCTTAAAAGAAATAATAAAAGAGAAACTGGAATTATAAAATAAAGAATTTGTCTAAAAGATGAAGAAAAATTTTCTAAAAATTCTTTTCTTCGGCCATTTGCCCAAAATTTAGAAAAAACTGGAAAAGAAGAAATAGCAAAAGGAATACCGATAAGCCCAATCGGAAAATAATAAAGATTATTAGAATAGTTAAAAATAGAAATACTCCCTACAGTTAAAGTGGAGGCAATAGCAGTAACAACAATTAAATTTATATTATAAGCAGCGGTTCCAATTACTCTTGGAATTGTTAGTTTAAAGATTTTTTTTAGACCGGGGTATTTAAAATTAAAAATAGGTTTATATTTAAAACCGGAAATTTTAGCAGCCGGAATTTGGATAGCTAAATGAAAAAAAGCACCTAAAATAACACCGTAAGCTAAACCAAAAATTCCGAAAATTGGAACTAAAAATAAAATTCCAAAAATAATCCCTAAATTATATAAAATTGGGGCTAAAGAATAAGTCAAAAATCTATTAAAATAATTTAAAATTCCAGAAAAAATACTGGATAAACCAAAAAAAATCGGACTAAAAAACATTATCCTGGTAAGGGCTGCGGTTAATGCCTTATTTTGAGGTGAAAATCCCGGGGTAATAAAATTAATAATAAAGGGAGTGAAAATAGCTAAAATTCCGCAAACCAGAATAAGTAAAATCAAAAAGCAGTTTAAGATATTGTTAGTAAGGTCGGCTGCTTTTTTGGGCCATTCTGATTCGGCTATTTTTTCTTCATTTTTTTTAAAATACTCAGAAAATACTGGTAAAAAAGCAGCAGTAATTCCGCCAACAATTAAAACCCCGTAAACAAAATCAGGGATTCTAAAAGCAGCAAAGTAAATATCTGTTTCTATCCCTGCTCCAAAACGACCAGCTAAAAGCCGGTCTCTAAAAAAACCTAAAATTCGGCTAATCAAGGCAGAAACTGCCAATATAAAAGCAGCAAAAGTAACTGTTTTAGTTTGAGAGTTAAAAATATGATTAAACATTATAATTTAGTTATTTTACTATTTTTTTATTGATTTTACAAATAAAAATTTGACAGATAGGTTTTAAGATGATAAGATACAACTGTCCTAGTAAGATGAGTGATCGCCCTTCGCTACACTCAGAGAGCGTTAGCGAGGGGAGGAAAGTCCGAACACTCATTCCCCGCTTTCAGCGGGGTCTAAAAGGTAGTGGTTGTTAAGGCCACCCCTATACAGCCTTAATGGCTGTCGGGAGAGGTGCGAACAGAGACGTCGAAGTCCGAAAGGACTGAGACGCCGAGCATATAAATTTATTTATGCGCTCGGTGAATCCTTGTATAAACTCGGGCTTGCCCCGAGCGAAGCGAGGGGTGAAACGGCTAAATCCTTGCTGGGTGCAAGAACAAACCCTTCGACAGGCTCAGGGTGGACCAAGAACACAACCTATTCAGGTGCTTGGCCCGGGTTTGCCGAGGGAGAAAAGTAGTTCGCCTAGATAGATGATCACACTTCGCTCACTTCGTTCGCTCAGTGCAAGCTTTAAGAAACTTGTCCTGAGGCGAGGCGAAGCCGAGCTGAAGGACAGAATTCGGCTTACGGTCTTGCTAGGACACTAAAAAAGCCCGCCTTGGCGGGCTTTTTTAGTGAACCCCGTTAGAAAGGGCGAGGTTTTCTAACGGGGTGAATTAAAATTTTTCTTAAAGTAACTTCTGGACACTTCCCTTAGCACTTAGGGCTTCATTGGCTAATCTATCTGCTTCTTTATTTTTTTCTCTGGGAATTCGCTTAAATTTTATTTTTTTAAAATCAAATCTTAAATTCCAAACTTCTAAAAATAAGGGTTGAATCTTTTCATCTAAAATTTTATATTGGCTATTTAATTGTTTTACCAAAAGTTCAGAATCAGATTTTACTTCAATTTCCGACTTTTTTGCCAATTCTTTGCCAAATAACGCTTTGAATTTTTTTAAGGCAAAAATTACTGACTGATATTCAGCTTCGTTATTGGTTAAGTTATCTCCTAAATATTCAGAATATTCTTTTATTAGTTGGCTCTTTTCGTTACAAAATAAAAACCCTATTGCTGCCGGTCCCGGATTGCCCCTGGAACCACCATCGGTGTAAATAATTATTTTTCTCATATTACTAACTAAAGTAATTAATTAAACAATCTTTAAATTTCTCTAAATTCTCGTTTTTTATTCTAAATCCTGCTGCTTGAGGATGTCCTCCATAAGTAATAAGGTCTTCTGAACAGCCTTTCATTGCTTCAACTAAATTGTATCCGGCGGGTGCCCTAGCACTACTATGACTCTCTTCTTTCTTTTTTTTATATAAAAAAACTGGTCTTTGATATTTCTGAGAAATTATTGATGCCGCGACTCCTAATAAAATTATTTCCCATTCAGGGCTTCCTTCAAAAATAACAGGGTTTGTTTCTTTCCCAGAAATTTTTTCTTCAACCTCCGTTATTATTTCTTTTATTCTCTCTCTTTTCTGAAAACCTTTCTCTAATAATCTCTCAGATAATTTTTCCGCCTCTTTTTTATCGGAAGCAGTTAGAAAACGAAAGGCAGCTGGCAATCTATTTTCAACATCCCGGATATTTAAAAGAGAACTAACTTTATTAACTTGCTGAATTAAGGTTAGAGATTTAAATGGTTCTAATTCAAATAATACCTGAATTCCCGGCCGCCAGCTTGACTTTAAAGAATTTAACCCCTCTAAAATCATTTCTTCGTTCTCACCAACTCTCGGCATCATATCAGCAATAGTCGCCATTGCCACTAATTCTAAAAAATTTCTCCTCAAGCTCTCAGTCATTCGCTCTTTCAAAAGATTTTCAGCCAATTTAAAGATAATACCAACTGTAGCTAATTGTTTTAAAGGATACTTATCTCCTTTTTGCTTTGGGTCAACAATAATGGAAGCTTCAGGAAGTTTTTCCAATATCTCGTGATGGTCAATAATTACCACTTCAAATCCCAGTTTTTTTGCAATTTTTACTTCTTTAAAATTACCGATACCGCAATCTAAAGCCAAAAATAAAGCAGGTGCATATTTTTTTAAATAATGAAGAGCTTCTTCGTTTATCCCATAACCTTCTTTTTCCCGGTCAGGAAAATAAATTGCGGTAATTTCGCCGCCTAAATTTTTTATACATTCCTTTAAAATAATCACTGAGGTCACCCCATCTAAATCTGCATCGCCGTAAATAACTATTCTCTCTTTTGATTTTATTGATTTTAAAATCCGCTTTGCTGTTTTTTTTAGATTTTTAATTTCAGCTGGCATTTTTATTTTAACAAATTTTAAACAAAAATGAAGGTGTAAAATTTTTACGCCTTTTTATTTTTTTAAAACCATCAAGCCAGGAAGTTTCTCACCCGAAAGAAATTCTAACATTGCTCCTCCGCCAGTAGAAACATGGTCAAACTTATCTCTCAAATCAAATTTAGATAAAGCAGAAACAGTATCGCCGCCCCCAGCGATTTTAAATGCCTGATGATTTCTGGTAATTTTCTCGGCAATTTCTTTTGTCCCCTTTTCAAATAAAGGATTTTCAAAAAGTCCTAAGGGACCAGACCAGATAATCATTTTTGCTGTGCTGATTATCTTAGAAAATATTTTAATTGTTTCCGGGCCAATATCTAAAAATTCTTCATCCTTTCTTACCTTTGCCGGAGCTGATTCTCGGACATAAAATTGCCCGGTTTCGTCAGGCGAAGCGGCTGCGTCTATGGGCAGATGGAGCTTGGTAGAGGTTAAATTAATTTTAGCGATTTCTTTCGCTACTTCTTCTTCGGGCCAAGGACCACCAACCAAAACTCCTTTTACTATTAAAATTGCATTAGCTATTTTCCCTCCAATAAGCAAATGGTCGGCTTTTTCCAAAAATTGTTTTATTACTTTAATTTTACTTTCAATTTTTACCCCACCAATAATTGCTACTAACGGCCTCCAAGGATTTTCAAAAACCCTAGAAAGAATTTTAACTTCTTTTTCAAGTAAAGGCCCTGCTGCTGAAGGTAAGTACTTAGAAACTCCGACCACTGAAGCATGAGCTCGGTGACAAGTACTAAAAGCATCATTAACATAAATATCGCCCAACTCTGAAAGCTTTTTAGCAAAATCTTCGTCATTTTCTTTTTCCCCTTTATGAAACCTTAAGTTTTCCAGGAGTAAAATTTCCCCTTTCTCCATCTCTAATGTTTGTTTCTTAATTTCTTCACCAATACAATCTAGCGCTTTTGTTACTGAGAGGTCCAAATACTCAGTTAACTTGTCTTGAATGGGAGTTAATCTTAAACTTTCCACAACTTTTCCGTTAGGTTCATCTAAGTGGCTCATCAAAATTACCTTAGCTCCTTTTTTTATCAAATATCCAATGGTAGGAATGGTTTGTTGAATCCGAAAATCATCTGTAATCTCCCCCTTTTCATCTAAGGGAACGTTAAAATCACACCTCACCAAGACCCTTTTATTTTTAACTTCGATATCTTTTAGGGTTTTAATCATGTATTTTTATGAAATTCCCCTTCATTAGATTTATTATCTATTTTTCCTAAAGATTCTTCAAGGACTTTTTTTAAATCTTCCAAATTAACTTGTTTCCTTATTTTTTTAGGAAATTCTGGGTTTTTCTTTGGTCTGGTCGCAAAAGAAACCGGTTCTTCTTTCACTGCTTCTTCCAAAGAAATAGAGGAAATTGTCTTTTTTAAAGGCAAAGATGTTTCTTCTGGTTGAGGGACACCCTTTACTTTTTTAAAACAGTTTCTGCAATAAACCGGTCTTTTCCCGTCTGGCAGAAATGTTACTTTTGTGGGCTTGCTGCACAAGGAACAGATGACATCGTAAAGAACTGGTGGCTGTTTGACTTGAGTAGGAGCAGTCCTTTCTTCTAAAAACCCGGCCCACTTGGTAATTTTTTCTTCTACTTCTTTTCGCGGAGTTCCGTATTTTTCCCGAGAAACTTTTATTATTTTTTCCTTGTTTGATACTTGGGGGGTTGGAAATGGAGGAAGGGTCAGGGCTGAAAAAGGTCTCCCTGCCACTCCATCAATCATTAATTTTAAATAAACATTATATTTTCCTAAATTGACAATGTCTTCAGCCATAAAATCTGGACTAAATTCTTTTTCTAAAAATTCAGCATCTTCTGCCCCGACTCGGAAAGAAATCAAAGTCCCAACGTTGCCAAAAACTGCGTCTCTTACTGTTTCATCCATCTGGGCAATATATTGATGGGCCAAAATTAAAGCCAATCTATATTTCCTTGCCTCAGATAAAATATTCACAAAAGATTCGGTCGCAAAGTTCTGAAATTCGTCTACATATAAAAAGAAGTCTTTTCTTTTTTTCTCGGGCATATCCACCCGGGACATAGCCGCTAACTGCAATTTAGTAATTAAAAGAGCTCCCATTAACATTGAATTATCTTCTCCTATTCTTCCTTTCGACAAATTTAAAATTAAAATTTTCCCCTTATCCATTATTTCCCGCATATTAATTGTGGACTTAACCTGACCAATAAGGTTTCTAATTAAAGGAGCAGAAATAAACTGACCGACCTTATTCTGGATGGCGGCAGTTGCCTCAACCTCATATCTTTGAGTATAACGGGCGAACTCATTGACCCAAAATGCTTTAATTACAGGGTCGGTAACTTTATCTACTACTTTCTTGCGAAATTCTATGTCAGATAACATCCGATTAATTCCAAGAAGGGTAGAGCCGGGATATTCAAGAAGAGCTAAAATAGAATTATTTAAAATATATTCCATTCTGGCCGACCAAACGTCGGGCCAGATTTTTTTAAAAACTCCCATTAACCCGCCGGCTACCAAATGACGGTATTCGGGACTGACCTTCTCCATCACATTGAAAGCAATTGGATAATCCAAATCAGCGGGATTAACATAAATAACATCGTTAATTCGGCTTGAAGGAACAAAATCTAATAGTTCTTCAGCTGCTTCTCCATGAGGGTCAACAAAACCAACTCCTCTTCCTTCTTGAATATCCTGAATAGCCATATTTTGAAGCATCGCTGTTTTGCCCATTCCGGTTTTACCAACAATATAAACATGCCGGCGTCTGTCGTCGACTTTAATCCCAAATTTCTTTTGGATATTTCGAAAATTTGTCTCAGCAAAAAAATTTATTTCATTCATTAGATATTTGATATTAGATATTGGATATTGGATATTGGATATTAGATGATTATCTAAAATCTAACGCCTATAATCTAATATCTATTCCGTGGGCAAACCAGGCGGAGCTTCTCCTTTCTTGGCCTCAATCCGTTCCATAAAAGGAGCCGGCGCAACCCTTCGGCCAGGGAAATGAAATATACTGGCTAATTCTTCGGTATTTAAAATAAAACCTGAGGGCCAACGAGCTTTTCTAGGGAATAAAGGATGAAATCTTAATTTATATCTTCTAAATATAGCTCTTTTCCTTAGATATAATCTTCTATTATAAAGAAGGTTTAAAGGCAAAAACCAGCTCTTGTGAATTTTGGTTAAAGTTTTACCCCAAGGCACCAAAGCATTAAGATTTTGGGTGAAAAAAGCAGAGAAAAAAGCGATAGGGAGACGAAGGTTTGGTTTAAAAAAGACATCTCTTTTCCCTAAATAAATAAATCTAATATTGGTAATATAGCCGCGTTTTGCCATTTTTTGCTCCACTTCGGTAATTATTTCTCTTTCTCCCGGGGTAAGTTTCATTTCCGGCGGAATAAGTTCTTTTTCTTCTTCTGCAAGGCCGCCGGGCGGCTCTCCGGTAACTAAAACATCAACGGCCTCTAACACCATTGGTTTTCTCACCGGCTCTTTTCTCATTCTCCTGGCAAGCTTGTCTCTTATTTTCTCACCTTCTGCCACCCAGGGAACCTCTGAGTCAGTGACCGGACCTGCTGTAATCTGAATCCAAAGCTGCTCTCCAGGTTTTATTTTTGCCATTACCTCAAGAAGATCAGCCAAAGGATCAATTCTTTTTTCCTCTAAGGGCTCGTGCTCTGTTTCAAATTTGGGATGAGTTCTAATCGGATAAGTGTTTTCTTTTAAGAGCTTATAATCAGCAGCCCAAAGATCCCAATCTTTATTTGGAATATCTTGAGGAACATTTTTTGTATAATCGTCAGTTACTGAAATTTCAGCTTCCGAATATTGGGAATAGATGGCTGATTCAACCGAATCTCGGCTTGCCTCGGGAATTCTAATGAAAAAATGGGGCTCACCGCCAATTGAGACAACTTCAAATGAATAAGAAAACAAAATTTTTCCATCAATCCATTTTTCCCACCAATGATCAGCAGGGTCATAAAGAACCTGCCATAAATGTTCAGCTACCACCTCCATTGCCCTGATTGGCTTTAAAACCTCTTTTGGTATTTTTATTTCAAGCAAAATAAACTTTGTCTTTTTTAAAAATTTATCTGTTCTCCACCAACGCCAAAGAAAACAAAACGGCCACCATAAAATAAAAGGTAATGGCAGCCACCACCAAATTTTAATAATTTGCCAAACTTGCGGAAACGCTGACGCAAAAGTTTTTAATAAACCTAAAATTTCTGGGGGCATTTATCTTAAGCCTCTTTTACCCTTCACCTTTCGAATACACTTTTTATCTTATATAATTAAAATCTGTATAATTATTAAGCTTCTTTATGCTCGAAAGGTGAGGGGTTTATTGTATATCTTCCTTGAGAACTTCTAAAGAAATAATTTTTATCTTGTAAATTTAGAGAAATTGTATTCTCTTT
>Ga0315296_10004613_pt1 | contig 11243 bp, 23 predicted proteins | sample YL17G14_18_MG_FD_203921 | JGI IMG/M metagenome (GOLD analysis project Ga0315296, IMG submission 203921) | Sediment microbial communities from Yellowstone Lake, YNP, Wyoming, USA - YL17G14_18 | ecosystem: Environmental > Aquatic > Freshwater > Lake > Sediment | place: USA: Wyoming | collected...
CTCCCCAAGATTCTCAAATTCCTTCTTACAGTTATTACACCTATACTTCATTTGGTTTTCACCTCCACCTCAAGTGGCGTCACCTGCTTCGCGTCGACAGGCTTCCCCGAGACGACGGGCATGTTCCTGACATCGATCGGCTGCTCGGCGACCTGCAGCAAGCTGTTTATCTGGGCCTCCAGCCATTTGGCGCCTCCAGGCGTGTTGACGATTATGCTGGCGAACTCTGGCTTCCCGTCGGGTCGCCTCAGCCACTCGAGGACGTTCTCCACGGTGAGATAGTCCTTGTACTGGACGTATCGGGGATCCTTCATCAGCAACATGATCTCCCCGCGGTGCTGCTCATACTTGCCCCAGTTCTCAGCCCACAGGTTCCTGTCGTCGCAGATCGAGGCGTAGAGTTCCTCTAGGCTGAACTGGTCGAAGACACCAAGCACTATGCCCTCCATGGTGGAGAGAGCTATCGTCTCACTCATGTCGCTGAATATCGTCCTGATGCCCCGCCCCACGTCCGTGATCCTGTTCTTAACCGCCGCCATTGAGCTACGCGCCTCCCTGCCGCTGCTGCATCGTGTAATGGATGCTCGCCTGGGGGTCGACGGGGAAGACGCCTCCGCAGCTGGTGCATGTCACCATCGTCTGGTCTAGGGGAGCGAATATCTGGGCTTTGCAGCTGGGGCACGTGTACATTATGATGGGCTGCTTCGCGCCCTGTGTCGGCTGGGGAGTCGGCTGCGGGGGCTGTGGCTGGCCTAGCGGTGCCTGGCTCTGCATCACCGTGGAGGGCGGCTTTCCGCCTAGAGGGGTGCCGCCGCCCGCGATGTTCCTGCCTATACCTCTGAATAGCTGATCGACGAGCGGGTTATTCAGTGCCTCCCTTACTATGCCGAGCTGACGCGAGTAATTGAGTTCGTTGAGTTTCAGGTCGAACTCCTTGACCTTCCACCTGTCCTCCATATCAAGGCGAAGCTTACCGAGTTCGATGTTCTCCGACATCGGCTTGTAGCCCATCGCCTCCGCGCCCTTCTTCAGGTACTCGAGGTCCCTCAACGGGTCAGCTTGGTTCTTCTGGAGCTCCGCGATCTGCATTTGGTAGGCCATCTGCATGTTTGTGTTCGCCGAGTTCTGCAGGTTCGGTAGCGTAGTTGTGAGCAGGTTCATGAGCAGGGACTTCGAGAGCTCAGAATCGCCGCGGCCCGCGCCCTGGAACAGGTTCGCGTACTGGCTGCCTATGTCAAGGACGTCCTTAGCTGTTAGGCCCTGCTGCCTGCCGCCGCCGAAGCCCCCCGCCATCGCCATGGCGAGCAGCGGGTTCTGGCCGCCTACCTGAGGCTGCATGATCGCCATCGAGTTGATCATCTGAACGGTCTGGAAGAACTGCTGCTTCTCCTGGTCGCCCATCTTGCTGATCGCGGCTATGTCCGCCGCCGTGAAGTTGTAGATGCCCTTCAGCTGACCTGCGCCGCCCTCGAGTTCGGCCTTCTCCTTCTCGATGCGGCTCTGCAACTCCCTCGTCTTCTTCTTCAGCTGAAGCTCCCTGAGGTCCTTGAGCGCCTGCGACGTCTCCTCCCGCTCCAGCTGGACTAGGGGATCGTTCGGCGATATGGCTGCGCCTCCGACACCTGCCCCGTAGACATCGTCCATCCTGTCGACGGTCACGTATCCCCTCTGCGTGAGGGGCACGTTCGGCACGCCCACGATTCTGGTTCCCTTCTTAGTTTCGCTCATCTAAGTGTACCTCCTTGGTTTTCCTCTATATCTAAGTTGAATATCTTCTAGATTGATGATTTCACCCGTCCAAGGATCTAAGGCTATCATTGTTGAATAAGGATAGAAATGGGGATGTGATACCTCAATCTGCGTTAAACCGCAGGGAGTTTTTATTGAAAAAACTCCACCTGAACCAGTTTTTGATGTAGAATACGCCGTGGAAACAGTCGCTCCTATTATAAACATCCTCTGACTCCCTTCAACTTTTACTTTCCCCTTCACCGTTTTCCAAACTAATTGAATTGTATTCATCCGTATCTGCCTCCTGGATGACGCTCCACCTTGTGCCATCCCAGCGCTAGGCCCCTGTCCTCGAAGTATTTCTGGGGAGCCCAGTTCAGGAAGTCGCTGAAGGTTCCCTCAAAGGCCCCGTCCGCCAGCGCCTTCTCGTACAGCATCTGCGTGTAGGTGGTGACCTCTATGATGATCTTCCTGATGGTCTCGGGCGGCGAGTTCACGTAGGTCTCGCTGAGGCCCCCTGGCAACCTGCGCCCCGCCATGGTGGGGTTGTTCTGGTAGAACTCTATGATCTCCTCCTTCGACATATTCGCAAAGGGATCCATCGGGTTCACGGGCTGCGGTGCGGATCCAGGGTTTGCTGGCTGATCTGCAGGTGTCTCTGCCGCGGCTTGCTGCACTTTGAGACCAGACACGACGGGCACCATCGTAGCTACCGCTACTGGAGGAGTCTGCTTGGGCTGCTCAAGCACCTTCTCAAGCAGCTTCTTGACGCTGCCGATCTCCTCCTTGATGCTACCGACTTCGCCCTTGATAACGGTCTCAAAGTTCTCCTGCCTGTCCAACAAATCCTTGATTACCTTAGGAGAAACGCCCTTTGAGATAGGTAACTCAATTCCCTCAGGCTTATCCTCCATGGATGCCTCTGCTTTCTTTTCTTCTACGGAGATTACCTGTAACCTAACTTGTTCCTCTTCTCTCGTTTTTTCCGTAGGCTTTACCTCTTGCTTCGACTCAAGCTTAGACGCCCCTATAATAGCGTCTGCGCTTAGACGGTTCTTCTCGTTGAACCTGAACAGTGGGACGCTGCCGATCTCTGAGGAAAACAGGTTCATCTCGCGTAGGTAATCAAGGATCTGGTTTACGTATCTGTATTCCTGTTGGGTGTTCGCCGCTATGACTTTCTTCTCTTCGGGTGTGGGCTCGTGGTCGAAGCCGAGCAGAGTCAGGGCTATGCGCTGCCTAGGCTCGCTTCTTGGGAACCTTGACAGGACCTTGTCGGCGATGTCCTGGGGAAGCGTGAAGCTCAAGACGCGACCACCTTCTCGTCCAGCGCCTTCTTCACCGCCACGGTGAGCTTCTCGCCATACTGCGAGTTGTAGAGGATGTCGTACGCCGTCACGGCGACGGCCACGGCGTCGCTGAGGCTGCGGACGCTGACGCCCCTGCTCTTGAGGTCGTCCCTTAGCTTCTCGACTGCCGCCTTCACGTATGGTTTGACGGGGAGACTTACAAATACTTCGTTCTGACTCATTGCCACCATGGAAATAACTAGCAAGTCTACTAATAAGTCTTCCCCTAATTTTAAATATGGCTTAGATGTTTTGAATTATAGATAGAGGTTATGAGGATTGGGAACCGATGATGAGCACTGGTGCAGTGTCTGCAAACGCGCTCTAGATAAGAGGAAAGATAAGTACGTGGAGTTCGAGCTGGTCAACGACCCCATGGTTCTAGCCAAGGGGAAGCCTAAGAAGCCGAAGGGCATCATCTGCCAGAAATGCATCGACGCGGATCCTAAGCTGAAGGAGGCCATGGAGCTGATGGTGAAGGCGGGGAACCCCAACTTCTTCGTTGATGTTCAATGCCTGTCGACTAGGGAATGCGAGAACTTTGAGCAGTCAAAGCAGCTTGGAGTCAACTGTCGCCACGTGGCGATGATAGACGACAGGGTCTACTGCAAGCGGAGCCACCCTGGGGTGCTGAAGCTGCCCAGGGAGAAGGCTGAGGTCGACAGGCTGAACCGCGGGATTCTGCTTGAGCAGATAAGAAAGTTCGTGAAGGATCCGAGGCTGAGGCAGATTATGGATCCAGCTGTCTTCGAGGAGCAGCTTAAGAAGGTCTATACTTCACCGTCCGCTGTCATTAAGGAGCAGCACCTCGACCTGCCCCAGCAATCGAAGGGTGACTAGACTTGGAATCCCAGAAGAGCGTATCGGAGTTTGAGCGGCTTCTTGAGCGGGACGCCGCCGAACTTGAGAAGGCCCGCGCAGCGTTCAGTGAGCAGGTGGAGCTGGCGCGGACGCGGGTCGCCGAGCTCAGCGGGCTTCTGAGCCGCTGCGACCCTGAGAGGGCTGAGGGCTGGGCCATGGCGGAGAACCTGTTCCGAGGCTTCCTCCTCATGAAGCCGAACCTGGACGCGGCGCGGGCGAGGATCAACCTGCTGGGCAGCCAGGTCGAGGCAACGAAGATTCTATTAGAGAGCCTCAAAGCCAAGTAGGGGAGTGGCAAGCGAGAATAATGGAAGTAACCAAAGTAAGCGTAACGGCTCTTGACTACAGCAAGATCAATGTGGACACACTTGAGGAGTGGCTTAAATTGCTCGGCTTTAGCCGACGCGTCGAGCGAATCTATATGAACTTCTCAAAGAGCGACGACCCTAGGACGGAGGAGCACCGTCAGGAACTCAGGGACCATGGGTTCGAGCCCGACCCCTACACCCCAGCGGGGCGGTTCCCTGGGGTGATCGTTCCGTATTACTATATGGGTGAGGTTCTCTTTCTGATACGGGAGAGTGAACTGAAGAAGATTCTCGACGCATTGAAGAAAAACTCGGGTTCTCTAGATAAACTGGGGTAGTAAGTTAACGGTAGATGGCGGGCCTCCAGAGTCCGTAGAGGAGGATCAACACCTCCCTACCCCACCACTAATTTTATATATGACGTAGTCTGACACTGGTTCAGGGATTGGGATGGAGGCAAACAGAGTTTATAGCTTAGCCGAGATCGGCGGGCTCATCGGGAAGGAGGAGCTTCACTGCGACTGCGGTCGCGTGATCCAGGCAGGAGATGTGGACCGCTGGGGCCCACACGACGGGGGCATAGAGGTCAAGGGCTTCGCTGAGAGGCAGTGGGTGTTCTTCCACTGCGCGCAGTGCGGATATGATTGGGCTTTGTGGAAGCTTCTTCACAAGGTTGAGGCGAAGAGGGCGGGCAGCACCTCCCTCCGCTACTAGGAGGCTTGAAGGATGAGCGGAAACTTAAGCACCAATCTGCGCGAAGCACAGGCCCAGATAGCTGCAGCTTATCAAGCCGTGATCAATGAAAAGGAACTGAGCGAGATCGCTGACAGGATCGGGGACCAGTTCGATGACGCGATCTGGGATCTCAAGGCAGACGTCTTCAAGACCCTGAAGGATAAGAAGGTCGTCGCCGATGACGCGGAGGGCTCAGATAACGAGGAACTCATCATGAAGGTTCTCGTGGAGCTCTGGAGGCGAGCGTGATGGGTGTTCCTTCTAGGCTGCAATCCGTCGCCGAGGTAGTCGAGACTTGCAGGTGGTGGAAGCCCGTCAGGATACCTGATCGACGCGGCTGGGTCAACCGCTACGGCCTCAGCGAATGCACGAAGACTACTTGGTGCCAGTATAACACCACGGATGCTCAAGTTGGAGGCTGCCAGATATGCGGAAACGTGGCGAAGATTCCGAAGGAGAAGAGACCGTAAAATGAACCTTACAGTGGCCAAGTGGCTGGGCTTAACCGAGGAGGAGTACAAGGCGCGGGCGGGCAACGGTGCCTGCCTGAAGTGCGGCGATGAGGCGAGGCCGCCGAGCCCGCTCTGCAGAGGCTGCCGCACAGAGTTCACGGAGTGGGCGATTCAGGAGGGAATGAAGAGTTGAACAGTGTTGTGAAGGAGGTTAAGGCGTACCTTCGAGAACGGTTCCCGAAGACGGGTTTCAGGGTTCAGCGCCAGTGGGGCGAGTCGGGCATGCTCATTATGATCAGCTGGACGGATGGCGTCAGCCTCCAAGAGGTCAACCGATGCGGAGTCACGAACAAGTTCATTATCCCGACGAGCGTCTCTGTCTCCGTGTCCCGCATCTACAGCAACGAGGCGCGGAAGTGGGGTGAGGAGGAACTTAAGCGCCTCTGGTCAGAGGCGAGCATCGCCGCGATGACCTCATGGGACAAGGATACTAGGGTCTGGCGACTGCTCAGCACCCACAGCTTTGAGGAGGCTGAGAAGCCATGAACTTCGTTGACTCCTTCATTCTAATGACAGCCTTCAGCTACTTGGCTGCCGCCATCCTGCCCATCCAGTTTGAGAAGAAGATGTCACCTATAATCCAGAAGATGATGTATCTACTGCTCGGCCTTCTTCTCGTGGCCACGCTCTTTCCCCCGTACATCGTCCCGCCGATCCTGTTAGGCATCCTCTACTCGTTCATAGCTGCTTACTGTTTCGGCGGAGGCCAGGACTGGGGAAGCACAGGGCATAATTTACTAATGACAACTTGGGACTTGGCTCTGGCGGTGTGCTTCTTCTCAAAGGTGGTTCTATGAACATGAAGACTCTGCTCGAGCGGCTCGTCGGCGAACACATCATGTTCATGTACACGAGCGTCGATGAGGGAAAGAGTGAAGTCCGTTATTGGAATGGCAAACTGATCGGCATATTCGGCGACCTCCTCGCCATCGAGAACCCTGAGAAGGAATGGAGGAAGTACATGCGTTTCGTCACCTTCGACCTGACGACGATTAATATTCACAGCGTAGAGGCCAACATCAACCCGTTGGGGGACGGGGATCACGATCAGGCGGGTTCTCCGCTTGTATCCTAGGAAGTGAAAAAGAATGGAAGGAAAGACGGTTTGGGTTAGCACAAAGGAAGAAGCATCCAGTCTGGATGCTGACCTCAAGAATGGATGGGTTTTGGATCCTGTCCTGATGCCTACGGGGCGCCCCAACATAGTGGAGGGCCTCGGAGCCATCTACCACCTCGCCAAGTTCGCGGACTCGGCGGAGAGGGAGACCTACATCCACAGGTTCGACGCCCCGCCAGCACCGTTGCAGCAGCCCGTTGAGGAGGAGGTGATTTTGGGTTCGGTCTCCGTTGAGAATACCGAGGAGGCTCAGGCGCCCTGGAGGCAGAAGGGGTACTTCATCCTCCACAAGGACCACATCGGTCAGAGGGCCACGGTGATGAGCCTGCTCGGCCCGAGGCCCAAGCCAGCGCCGCCACAGGAGGCTATACCTCAGGCGGGGGAGGCTGAGGGCTAGAATGATGGAATGCAAGAACTGTGACAGATACTGCCGAGGTTTCGGTGCTATTTGGTGCGATGAAGTAACATGGCGTGGAGTGGTTCCCAATCTCGCACGACGTGCACAGCTGAAGCATTCGATTCTCAGACGGGAAGGTCTGGAGGTGAAGCCGCCTTGAGCGTGTTCTTCAAGCTGGAGAGGATCGAGCAGACCCTCAACGAGATCAAGGACACCATAGCGGATCTTGATGTCGGGATCCCTGTCGTGGGGCGGCTCACCCCGAACGGGAACAGCGTCTGCCTCATCCTGCCGAAGACCATCCTGGACGCCGCGAAGTGGAGGGTCGGCGACATGGTCTACGCGCGGATGCTCAAGGTCGACCTCGAGAAGACCAGCACCAAGGCGGCCCTAGGCGTGAAGGCTGAGGATTACGTTATGCTTGAGGAGGAGAAGCCATGACAGAAACTCTCAAACAACTAGAAAAAATGGAAGAATTGGGTTTCAAGTTAGTTGGATCAATATTCAAGGATACTTTGGCTTACGTTCAAATTCAAAGGAAAAAGAGAGAATTACAATCATCTTGCACTAAAGGAGAGGTAAAAGAGTGACTAGAAAATTCTGTATCTGGTGTGAAATGGGCTCTGAGCCTAATGGGGATTATCTTTGGATTCACAAAAATTGCTTTGATGAACTGATTTCAGTTAGAGATAATATCAAAACGGTTGGCGAGTATCTGAGAGGAGAGATGCCCCGCGTTACCGCGAATGGGAATAAGCTAGGTCGGGACACTGTTGAGGATTTTCTCGTCGCTATGGCTGACTTTGATAGACGAAGCCGAAACACAAGAAAACTCATTAAATCAATGGTTCAGGGAACACCCCTTGAACCCTTAGAACCCTCTCAGTCTGCATTAGAAAGGAATGGTGAGAAATAAATGAAAGAAACAGTTATTGATTATGACAAGGAAAGTGATGTATGTTACATCAATTTTTATAAACCTCCACTTGAAGCGGATTTCACGAATAGGGTAGAAGATATAATTTTTCGATCTAAAGATGGCAAACCAATAGGAGCAACTATTCTGAATTTCAGTAAATATGAGGATATAATTAAACTCCTTCTCTCACAATTTCGCATACAAGGGAAGAGCGCGCGCGAGCCGTAAACTTTTAACCTTCTCCTCCCCATTACCTTTTGGTGGCATCGGTGAGCAAGGCGACATTCTGCAGGCGCTTAGAGGAGGGCATAAAGGACGAGGCGAAGGCGGCGCCCTGGTACGGGAGCCTCGTCAACATCGCTCTAACAGCTGGCATCCCTGAGGGCGATGCAGGTAAGATCGCTGACATCAGGCTCGACGAGAAGGAGCACCACGCCGCCCTGATCCGCCTACGAGACAAATACTGCAGGGTGAAATAGATGCTTAGTTGTCCCCCTAAGATGCTTAAAGAGAGCTTCCCAAATGACCGCGAATACACTTTCAATGCACTAATAGAGGAACTGTTCCTCGTGGAGCGCCATATACGGGATAACAGCTGGAGGCTCTGCGATTGCACGCCATCCAAGCACCTCCCAGGCATAGCGGGCCTCGCCTCAGAGGGATATGGGTTCGCTGAGGACACTGATGAGCGGGGCTTCATGGAGTGCCTGATGAATCAGGCTCGTCTCTATAAGGCCATGATTGAGGATGGCAGAATCAAGAACGAGAAACAGTTTAACCAGATAAGGGCATGGGCTAGATATGCGCGGCATCTATTGTCGGTTAAGGACTGGTGTGGCGAGACAAACATAGAGGAGCAGATAAGCTACGATCAACTCACCCCCATAATGGCTGATGCGCGCGTCGAGGAGGTGGCCGCGGAGATAAACGCGCTCACGGGGAACCTTGAGCGCCTCGAGGAGCGGCAGGTCGACGAGATACTCACGATTCTCAGCACGCGCCACGGGATCCCGAAGCCGAGGGTCACATTCATCAACAGGTGCAATCCCCTCACGGATGCCTACCAGATCGGCTACGACAGGATCGGGAGGGATGAGAAGGGGGTGGAGCGCCGAACCCCGATACCTGACAGGGACGAGATCGTGCTATGCAGAGGAGGAGCCTCAAATTACAGCCTCGCCCACGAATTCTGCCATGTCCTCGACAGGAGAACCAAGGGATCCACCAACGAGCGGTCGGCCACCCTCTGCGCCCTCCGCGAGGTAGGCAACACGAGCGGAGAAGCCCCAGCGGTGGAAACTTTAAATAGGCTCCACGGTAAAGATGAGAGTGGTGGCATAATGGGCTTCACAACAGAAGTCAAGGGTTACCTGCCTCTCATAGGCGGTGTCATCGTAGGCGAACTCATAGACGAGTCAGGCCAGATCGAGGCCTTCCTCACGCCATTCGCGGGCACCTGGACGCCCCTAGTCAAGGGCCTCATAGGCATCGCGATCGTCGGCTTAGCAGGATGGAAGCTGAAGGGCGCCGTCCGCGACGTCCTCATAGGCATCGGGCTCCCCATAGCAGCCTCAGGCCTCATAAAGCAGTTCATGCCAGTGAACCCCCTAATTCCTCTCGGGTATAGGGGCGCTGTCATGCAGGCCGCTCCTGCGGGCCTGACGCCCTACGCGGTACCAACAGGCCTCCGTGCGGGTCACCCGACCCTCATGGTAACCAAAATGGCACCCCGCCCAGGCATACTGGCACCGAGCCGCCTAGAGACATCCATGTCAGGGAAGTGGAATTTAGGTTCAAATTAAGGTAACCATTACACGACCTAACTGAGATTAGGTTCCCCATTTCTTAATTGTAAATAGGATTTCGGTTTCTCCGTATCTTTTCAACCAATTATGGACTATACATAACACCTGATAACTGGCTCTGGCTTCTTCGTCACTCATCTTAATAATCTTGGCTTGAAGAATAGCCCCCGTTCTCTTTCGACCCCATTTGGTCAGGTCTTTTGATCCATCATCGTTTTTATGATCGATCTGAAGCAGTCTGTAATCATCTTTGAATCCGCAGACAGCACATTTAGCTTCTCCATCTAGGGATAGCTTCTTGAAGACTTTTAGCATGGTTCTGTTCTTAGATTCCCTTTCTATTTTTTTTCGGTAGAGGTGGTGCTTTGCTCTGTATTCATCATTTTGTTTAAGAATACATGGCTTGCAGACAGAGAAAGATTGCTGTTTTCTAGCAGGATCATCTCTCTGATAGAACTCGGTCAGGGGTTTTGTTTCCCCGCATTTGGTGCAGGTTCGGGTCTCCATGCATCGGTAAATGGGTCAGGTAGTATTTTACCGTTATCGTGGTCTGGCTTGGGCTTTTGATGCTATGTAGGTGGCGTGTCCCTTCATCCAGTCGGCGTTCATCTCCTGGGGGCTTATGACGAACATGCCGCTGACCTCGTACCAGAAGACGTAGTCGCCGTCCTTTAGTTTCAGGGCGTCTCTGACGTTTCGGGGTACCTGGGTTCTTCCGTCGCCGTGGAGGGTTGTGACTCCGTGGAAGGTGGTAGCTCGGGCGCCCATGGTGTAGGCTTTCGTCCTGTCGAGTGTGGGGCTGGCGCCGCTTAGCAGCATGTTTCTGACGCTCTGGATGGCGCTTAGCTGCGCTTTCTCGGTGGAGAGGTCGAAGCCCATCGCCTCGGCGACGGCGAGCTCATCTGCCTCGCCTCGGGAGTAGGCTACCATCACCTGGTGGACGTGCTCGCATTGGGATGCCTCCTCAGGGGTCGGGTAGGTGCTCCTGCATTTGTCGCACATGTAGCCTGAGTCAGTCTGTTTGACCATGTCTCCTCTTCCACTCCTCCCAGTTCGGGGGCGCGGGGATGCTGGGATCCTCCTCCCATGGCTGCTTATAGTTCTTGGCGGGGTCTGGCACCCATTCACGCTTCGGGGCGTGCTTCAGGTGTTCTAGGTGTCCCCGCTGTATGGGCTTCGAGGAATCGTATTTGACCGTGAAGAACCTGTCGCCCTGCGTGATCTCTTCGTCGCAGTAGTCGCAGGGCACGGGCTGCGCTCCCTGGTACTCTTTGGCGTGATCGAGCCAGTAGTCACAAAACTGTGACGGCATTTCCACTGGGTCATTATGACGCTTCATGCTTCCACGAATTTCACGTAACCCACGTGGGATTTAAGTTATTCCTTATTTTTCCATCGTTTTTTCGGGTTCTCGATTAGCCGCCCATCTATCTCCATGTGCTGCTTACGAGTTACCAGTAGAACGTTACTTGGATCATTATTCAGTGGGTTGCCATCGATGTGATGATG
>Ga0315296_10004616_pt1 | contig 11239 bp, 18 predicted proteins | sample YL17G14_18_MG_FD_203921 | JGI IMG/M metagenome (GOLD analysis project Ga0315296, IMG submission 203921) | Sediment microbial communities from Yellowstone Lake, YNP, Wyoming, USA - YL17G14_18 | ecosystem: Environmental > Aquatic > Freshwater > Lake > Sediment | place: USA: Wyoming | collected...
CGCCAACAACTAAGCCGACCGCGTTGCCAACCTTGTCTATCCAAGCCTGCTCGAAGCCAAGATCTTGCATTTCGCCGACTACTGTCTTCACTAGTGCGTCTTCTTTGCCGCTAATGCTTGATTGGCGAATCAGTCTCTGCGTAAATTTCACAAGCGAATCATCAAACATCACTGATCTCCTGATGCTTGTCCGCACAGGGTATCGCTCTTCTACTTGCGGAGAAGGGACGCAGCGAGTTCTGCTGTTCGCTTGCCCAATTCCTCACAGATAGTGAGATCCTTTTCACCCGGCTTCCCAACCGCAGCAGCACCGTAGTGTTTGCCGTCATGCCTTCCTCGAACGATCATACCATTATCAGGCTTCCTGCTTGGTACATTGGATGTTAGTTTCGGCTGTCTCTCCGGTTCTGGTAATTGTGTTAGGGGGCTTCTCGGGCAGGTAACAGGAAGGGGGTTATATGAGGCATGACTAGCAAGGTTCTGTTACCTTGTCGTCGGATTCATCATGGTGGAAACTTTCGTCGGATGGCTATCGTTCCCTTACTCTTCGCGCCATTATCTCTCTATGTTTGAGTGACATTGGCCGATGTAGCTTGTTGAGAACAAGTTCCCATTGAGCATCAGTCATGGCTTTGAATGCCTTACCACAGTCTGGGCACTTTCTCGGCTGTCTTCCTTTAGCCAAGCTTCATCATGATGTGACTTACTTGCTCTGCTATGAAAGGCTTGCTCGGCAGGTTCTGTTAGGTTGACAGGTGATAGTTCTTCACCTACGGGCGAATAAGAGTAGCGTGAACATTGCTAGTATGAACAACTCAACTAGCATTACGAAGGAGAAGCTTGTCTCTAATGAAGGGTTGGCATTCACCATAATGTTTCTCGTATACAGCGTTGCTCCGATAACAATTATGCATGCTATTAACCATGAGATGAGGTTTCGTGATCTCATTTTTGTCTATCCTTAACTCATGGACTATTGGTCAGCTATTTTAGGTTCTTGCCGTAGACTGCTAGGCAATGCCGGAAGTCGCTGGCTTAGACATCGGGTTCAGACAAGCTGGAAAAGGACAGCTAACTATTGAGCAGGGCCGAACAACGACGTCTACTAGTTTTTGCGTTCACTTGTGGCTTGGGGCAATCTTGTTAGCCGTTGCTCCATCTCCAGAGCTTTTCTTTCACCTTGGAATTTGATACCCACACTGGCGAACAACCCGCTGCACGCCATGAAACTGCCTCCTAGGACCACGAGGATGAGACCAAGTTGCTCTCGCATTGTGACCTCCATAGTCACTCCCAAGAAAGATAGAGCAAAGCCCCATGCACCGAAACAGATGCCCGCAGCCCAAAACCCTACCTCCCTGGTGATCTTCTTAACCGCACCGAGGGCGACAATGCCAAGAACAAAACCTAGAGGAACCCCAAACAAAAGCGCAATTGTTAGCATTTCTAGTGAAAGGCCAAGAATCTGAGTTGCCAATCCCTGAGCACAACGTTAGTGAGTCCCACGATCTATTAAACAGTTGTGATAGAGCTACCATGTAAGTCGTGAGTCGTGTACCGAGAGTTAGCACTCAAACATGATCAATCGAAGACTGGAGAACCAAATACCGCAAGGTTTTTAATCCATGTGCCACATAGGTGTGGCACATACATACGCCACATAGAGAGGCGACGATCTTAGCCACAATATGAGGCACATGAATTGGTAACTATCCAAATTCCGAAAGTATTGCCCGTGAAAGAAGTCGTTTCGATGCGGCCACAAGACAGGGAGCATTATGTTGAGAAGATCATCCTCGGCATCCTAGAGATGAATCCCCGGGGGGTCACAGTCTCAGAGATCGCACGCAAGACATCATTCTACAGAGATACAGTTGCTAAGCATCTGGAAAGGCTTGTTGCTACAAGAGAGGCATACAGTGTTATGAGAGGAAATGTCACGGTCTACTACAAGAATGGACAAGTGGTGCATGCCACTGATGTGAAAGACACCACATCATCAGATCGGACATATACTTTCTACAAGCTAGAAAACGAAGATGGAAAATTCGTCTACATTCAAGAAAAAGAACTGGATGAATTTAGGTCAGTCAGAGTAAGAGGGGGCATAATGATAGACGCAAGATACGCATTGCAGTTCCTCAAAGAACTTCAGAGCTTTGTCTTAGGAGATAGGAGAGATGAGTGAACGGACGCGACCTATTGTCACTGAGCTAGAAAGAGATCGCTATGCAAGAATCGCGGAACTGCAATTAGGCGATAAGAAAATCCTCACACCTCATTTCCTCACGCTGACTAAGAACTATTACGAATTTCAGAATACACTTGAGTTGACCACAGAAACAAATGCACAAAATATCCGAGGCGGCGTGGTTCGCCTTTTCGATGCGAAAAAGATCATCGGAACACGCCTTGCAGACCTCACCCAGAGTCGTATGGATGCGATTGGAAGATATGTTGAAGAGGCTTTTCGCACGTTCTTAGACAGAACAATTCTTGTTGTAGACCCAGCGACAGAGTATCTGTTTTACGAAAGATGCCTCCCAAGATGGAGTGATGATCGAACCCTTCCTGCGCCTATTCTAGAATATGCACGAAAATGCTTGAGCAAGAAGGAAGAGTTGGATTCGTCAGAATATCCAAAATGGAAAGAGGCCTATCATACTCTCTTCTGGAACAAACTCTCGAAGGACGCGCATTCTCGAAACCGAATGATTGGAGAGATCTTCGATCTCGAACTTGCCTATAGAAGTACGATCCTGTTACCACCAGTACCGGTCATAAGATCCAAGAAGCTGATGGAGATCTCAATACTGATAAATGAAGTGTCTCAAGCTATTTCTGCGGGCAGAAGCGCTGAATGCGCCAGCTATTTCATAATCCAACAAAGCATACTCGACGATGAAGAGCTAAGAGATGAGCTGGTTAGATATCTGTCAAGAACACCAACGCGAATAGTCGTCCTGAAGTTCAAGTATCTTAACCTCACAGATGCTGGAAGAGTGACACATCTGGCTTCCTACGAGAGCCTTCTTCAACAACTGTCTTTCTTGAAGGAGGCTGCGAAGGACAAGGTGTTTGTGGGATTGGAAAACGGTTATCAAGTTTTCCCGTTTGCCGTGGTAGCCTTTGACATCGTATCGACAAGCATGACAGGTTACGACGGGGACAGCGCTTACGGCCATGGAGAGTACGGGAGTTGGTTTGATCCTGAACTGATGGTTCACGTGCCGTTCGAGGACTTGGGAAAGATATGCAGGAACAATCACAACCGCCTCCCTTGCGGACACGCTATGTGCGAGAGGATAGACATCACGAGCGTTGACGCTGACTCTTGGAACACATCTCGCAGAAAGCACTATGTCTTGACAATGAATGACTACATGACGATGATACAGAAGGCAATAAGAGATAGAAAAATCGAACTTGCAAGAGACAAACTGATCAATTCAGACATAAGCCGTTTGAAGAAGTTGATTCCTCGTGCCTAGGACAGGCCACAACACAACCTTCGCACGACATGTTCTGTGATTTCCGCATTGTGATTGAAAGCCTCCAATGTGTGACTTAGATTCTCCGCATCACTGCAACGCAATACAAACCTGTTAAACCAAATATGGAAATCCACCATCCATCGAACCAATCTGTCCATTTCATATTCACAATCGAAAAATGGTGAACATGATATGCCATTGATCTCAGGCGTCTACGGCCGGCCGCGCGCGCTGAAGCTTCGCACCCCCTTCGTCCTGTACTCTTTTTGGTGTTTTTGCCATTCTTTCCAGAAGTAGTCGAAAACGTCGTCTGGAATGGTTATGGATTTGTATCCTTCCCTAGGCATGGCTTCTAGCGCGCGCTATTGCAACACCCTAGCGCGCTTATGGGTTGGATGGATCTCAGCAATAGTTGTCAACTTGTTTGTCGTGCACTAGTTATGAAAGGTTCATTGAGGTTCAGACAAAAAAAGAAATATGGCCGACTCTCTTCAATCGATTGCTTTGGCAGGACGGTGGTTTGTTGTTTGAGGAGTTGCTGACAACATATGGCTATCTGGGAGTCTTCGTGGTCAGTCTTGGTGTTAATCTGATTCCTTTCTCGTCACCGTCTAACTTGGTTATTGCGGGTGCAACTACTTTCCTTTTTCCACAGATGAATCCGCTTCTTGTGGGTTTGGCGGTGGCCGTTGCAGCGTCATTGGCCAAGACTGGGCATTACTATGTAGCAGCCTATCTGGGTGGTAAGGCTGGGCAGAGCACGCAGAAGCTTACTTCCTTCGGGAGGAGTCTTGGTAGATGGGGTGCACTTGCGGCCTTTGTGGCCGCGGCAACTCCTATACCTGATGATCCTGTTGTTATTCCACTTGGACTGGCCCGTTACTCGCCCATCAAGTTCTTTGTAGCATTTCTTCTTGGTAAGACTTTGATCTCGGTTGCTGGAGCCTACTTGGGACAGCGTGCCGCAACGACTTTTCAAGATCTTTTTCCTTCAAACGAGTACATCGCGATCACAGTCGCCCTCTCTGTTGCGGTAGTCGTGGCACTTGTGAAATCGGACCTCTCGAAGATAGCTGAGAAATTCGTGAAAGTCATCGAGAACGAGAGAGGATCACGGTAGTATGTGTGAGAGCTAGCCAGGTTTAATCGGCGCATATAGTAAACTATTAACAGCAATAACCCCAGAATAGAGCTGTTCTTGACGCTGACCGGCTACGCATAATCTGCCCGGCCGGTAGATCAGCCTGGCTTATTCTTCAGGTTTTGGTGGGTTAGAACTTCTGTTGAAAGCCAGAGTGGGAACTTGGCGCTGGTTCTTCGAGGTGTTATGAGCTGAATTGAGAATCGCAATAGGTTCATTAGATCCGGTTACGAGGACTGGGTGGAGAAGGCACTTGGCGATAGAGTTTGATCTCAAAGTTCTGGTCGATGTGATAGGTATAGTTATTTCCCTCATCCTAGGATTCTTCTGTTACAGCTCTCTAGAAATGATCAAGCGTCTAAAGCTACAGGCCAGTATGTTCACCCCGGTACTTATGGCCGGTATAATATTCGTCTTCGGCTCCGTCATGTCTATCTTCCATAGCCTTTTGATGTTGGGCGAGATCTTTGAGCTGTTGCATCACGTTTTCTGGGCGGTAGGACTGGCGATTCTAACATATGGGGCATACAGCTACGGTAAGATGCTGAAGAGAATGTAGCAACGCTCCCTCTCCAGGTCTCCGTTTGGTCCCTTGCAGCATAAATGAGGAGATGTTCCTCACTCTTCTCGGTCGGTGAATCTTGCTGGACGTTGTTGAGTGGCGTATGCTAAGCTACCTGGCAGTCATGAATGTGTGGAGAGGAGTTACCGCGGACATGGTCGGGGGCGCCTTGGCTTTGCGAGAAAACGATCTGAACGAGACATTGCAACGTTTGAAGGAACAGAAGTTGGTTGAAGCCGTTTCTGGCGAAGGAACAGAGCAACTCCTCATCACGGAAGAGGGAAAGAGAGCGCTACGAAAATGAACCGGTGCTCCCGCTTGGTCTAGATGCTGTTCGTATTTCTTGTTTGGGGTTTTCAGGTGCTCGGTAAAGTTGCAGTGGTTTTCCGGGTTTTCGTGTCGAGTTTGGCATGAAGATGTGCATGTGCCTATATCTGGTCCGGGGCTGAAATTTCTCCCTAGGCCTTTTGAGGTCTGATCGTGTTTTGCCTCGGGCCCTTTCTCGGCTTGGATCCTCTTGAAACGCTATGTGACTCTTCTGCGCTATTGCTGAGGTGCGGGAGGTGATAGCGGTGAACGAACATTGCGCAGGGGCCGTTGAAGCTTTGTCTTGGGTGTTGCAGGTGTTGGAGCAGGCAGTAGTGAAGAATCTGGATTTGGCATCAATCATTACTGATGTGGAGCATGTGCATAACGAGTTGCTGAGAGGGGTGGCGGTGGATTTCGAGCGGCGAGTATTGAGGTACTAGTCTTTCTTTTTCTGTTTCTCTCGCAGTTCCAGCATCTCAGTTAGGAGCATGGTGACGAAGCCGCTGAAGCTTCGCACCCCCTTCGTCCTGTACTCTTTTTGGTGTTTCTGCCATTCTTTCCAGAAGTAGTCGAAAACGTCGTCTGGAACGGTTATGGATTTGTATCCTTCCCTAGGCATGGCTTCTCCGCCTTGTACGGTAATGTACCATAGATGGTTGAGGCAAATAAGCGTTTTTGCTCCATCCGTAGGTACTAGAATGTACCGTATTGCTTATATCCAGCAGACGTACTAGAAAGTACCGAACCAATATGCCGAGGGAAGGATACCGAACCATAACCGTGACAGAAGAAACCCACCAGCGGCTCGAAAAGGCCGCTGAGGAAGAGAATCGCAGCATCCCAAACCTGATCGAGGTTCTCCTTGAGCGCAGAAAGAAGGGGGCTTCTTGATTGGGGACTCATCTGGCTCTGAACACTGTTGATCCAGACCTAGTTCTTGCAGCTGCGCAGAAACTTCCACTAGGAGGAGATCTACTGAATGATCGACAAAATAACTGATGTGGACAAGTGTCTGGCGCGGCTTGAACGGTGCATCGACATTCTCAGAGAAATTCTGTTGATCCGCAACCAAGGCAAGGAGGCTGCGGAATGGTGAATCCTGAAGATGAAGCCAAGATCCGCGAAATAATCGATAAGGCGATTGAAGGCGGACCGAAGCCTCACCGGATCGTCCGCGTCACTGGCCTCTTGAAGACTCCTGGCCGGATCCAGTATGAGATGCGTCACCTCTCCTTCACTGTTGAAGAAGACCTTCCGGCCGACAGGAAACGCAGCGACATCGTGCGAGAAATATGCCAAGACTTGGGGCCTTTGGTCCTTGAGTTTGAACCCAAAACCCGAACTACCAACAGCAATGTACCGATACCGAAGAGTGCACCGGCCCCTTCTGAGCCTACACCTGAACTTGACCCAGCATATCTCGATACGCTGGGGTGGACGGATTTCTCGCCAGGTCCAGGGCAATGGATCGTCGCCGAAACAACTGGCGCCCAAGCACTCGATGAGGAACTCACGAGCTCCGGGCAAACTATTGAGATCGGAACCTACCGCTACCGCCTGAGTTTCGGCAGGCCAGACAAGGAAGGAAAGCGACGCAAATTCATCAACCGCTACCCGGCGAGGTGACCGCGATGGAGGTAGTTCAGGTTAGAGGCGTAGTTGAGAGCCTCACTTGGGATGAGCGGGGAGTCGGCATGTTGAAGTTCACCGATCCGAGCGTGCTTCCAGTCTACATCAAAGAGCTACAGAAGCCCGAGCTACCGAAAGACCTGAAGAAAGGCGACACAGTCACCGTTACTGGCAGCCAAGGCGAAAAGTATCTTTTTCTGCTGAATATGAAACGGGGAGAGGCTGCTTCGCCTGAAGAAACCGGATCTGCATCTTCGATCCAAAATCTTCGACCCCCTGCGGAGCAGCCCCCCAAAACCGAGCTTGCAGTATCTCTGAAAGAGAAACTTGACGAGATCGACAGCCGAGTTGCCAATCAAGTCCGCCAAGACTTGGTTGAGGCGCTTCTGAAGATCGAAGTTGGCATGTGGGAGAAGGGGAGGGTGATCAGTGAATGGGTGGCCGCAAAGTGAAGAATAAGGTTGCGGTAAATACCCCCCTATCTACCGCAGGTAGCTGGAGCAGCCTTGAGAGGGAGACAGGAAGGGATCGCGAAGACCTGAAACGTTGGCATGATCTCTACAAAAAGCATCCTGACTATGAGCAGTACTTACGTGAGTATGGTAGGCCTGCTGCGGAGACGTGGGCTAGGAAGATCCTCGCCCCTCGGCTCGCCGAGTTAACTGAAAACCTGCCGTTGCCTGAAGGAAAATTCACCATTATCTACGCCGATCCGCCTTGGCAGTACGAGTTCTCAAAGTCCGACAGCCGGTCAATCGAAGAGCATTACCCAACCCTCACAACAGATCAAATTTGCAGCCTTAAGATTCCTGCTGACGATGACGCGGCGCTTTTTCTCTGGTCCCCTGCGCCAAAGATCGAAGACGCCCTAACGGTTATGGCCGCTTGGGGATTTCGGTATCTTACTCACTTCGTTTGGACAAAAGACAAGATCGGCATGGGGTACTGGGCTAGAGCTCAACATGAAATTCTTCTAGTTGGCGACAAGGGTGAAGTTTCCCCGCCAGATGAAGCCGCAAGATTTTCCTCCGTGGTTTCCGCGCCTCGATTAGAGCATAGTGCAAAGCCGCCAGTCTTCTACGAAATGATTGAGAAAATGTTTCCAGACCAGAAGAAGATCGAGCTCTTCGCCCGTGGTCCAGAAAGAAAAGGCTGGGTTTTCTGGGGGATTGAGGTTGAGCGATAAATTCTCAGCAAGACGACAGACTCTCGAACTGGGAGAACTGATTCTCAAACAGATCTACCCCAATGCCGCAATCAAGATATTGGCCGGCCTCAACGAATCTGACTTCATGGTTGAACACGCAAACCGCCAGTACCTATACGACATGAAGATTAGAGCTCAGAACTACAACGACATTCTCTTGGAACTCGGAAGCTTATCAGACACGGGCCAGTTCTCACTCGGCTGGCTCTTCAAACACCCTGAATGGTGGACATTATACGTCTTCGAGCGATCCGGTCTCTGGTGCATTTGGCAAAACAAGGATCTGATCTTCCGAATCAAACAAGGCCCCATTAGAGTCAATGAACTTGTGCCATCAAGGAAGGGAAATGCGAACTATACGACATTGTCAATCGCTTTTCCCTGTGAAGCACTGGAACGCGTACCGACTTGGATTTCTGGCAACTGGAAAAGTCCAGAGTGGTAACCTTGATTCCTGTTTGCCAGACTTGGGATCGCTACGGGAGTCGGGCTGAAATTGAAGGCTTATACAAGGAACTGCAACGACGCGGCCTACGTTTTGTGTATCAGGGAACCACGGAGCTTTGGATGCTTGCTCGGGAAGGATGTTACGGCCATTGCTGTATTGTGAAGAAGATTCACAGCGACTTCGCCATTTCAATCCCATGCGGCGAACAGGATAAACTGTATCCTCTAGTCGCGGTGCGTTTACTCTTCGTGTTCCTCGACAATATTGAGACTCATAAGGGCAAACAGGCGGACGAAGATTTCGAGACAGATCAATTCGTGAAAGATCAGGGCTCAATCACGCTAAGGTACTCGTACAGCGGAACACTCAGCGAAACGCGAACACGGGAAATCGTCGATAATATCGAAGCAAAACACCGCGAGGCGCATCCGGCATGAAGGTTCTGATAAGGTGTGAAGAATGTGGTCGCACGACGACGTATGGCCTTCGCATCTGCAAGGGCTGTCGCGAGAAAAATCTCCGCCATTTCAAGTCGACTGTTAGAAAGGAGAAAGGTGTCTTCGCTGGCCGCCCCCTGAATCCAAAGCCCTCAGACCGGGTTGGATCCACAGCCAGCGGAGACACCCTCCGAAACATGAGGCCCCGGCCATGATTTTTCAGATATCAAAGGATCTGAAGCTGCCTCGAGACGCCGCAACTTGGGTCCTTGCTTTCCTCGCAAAAAGAGGAGCAGGCAAAACCTACTGTTCCTCTGTCCTAGCGGAAGAGATGTTGAAGGCCAAGATTCCGATCGTAGTTGTTGATGGGATGGGGATCTGGTGGGGTCTACGAGTCGGCAAGAACGGTGAAGGCCCAGGGCTGCCGATTGTTGTTTTCGGTGGTGAACATGCAGATCTCCCCCTGGTTCCTGAGAAAGCAAAGAGCATCGCCAGGGCCATCGTCCAAGCAAACATCTCAGCCGTCATAGACCTCAGCACTTTGTCGAAGCTGCAGAGTCGCAGAATCGTCATGGATTTCTTGGATGAGCTGTACCAAATCAACCGCGTCGAACGGCACGTGTTTCTTGAGGAAACGGACCTGTGGTGCCCGCAGCGCACGATCGGGCCGGAACAAGCGCAATGTCTCGGATCGGTGGACAACTTCGTTCGACGTGGAGGCAACCACAATCTTGGTTGCAGCATGATAACGCAACGCAGCGCCGTGTTGAACAAGGATGTTCTGACGCAAAGCGACTGCCTCGTTGTTCTAAGGACCCTAGCTCCCCAAGACAAGAAGGCGATTCAAGCGTGGGTCGAAGAACAGACAGATGAAGATCGACGCAAGCTGAATCAATGGTACGATTCGCTCAAGGAACTGAAGAATGGCGAGGCGTGGATCTGGCATCCTGAGAAACCTGCAATCTACAAGAAGATCATGTTTCGAGAGCGAGAAACCTTCCACGCGACAAGAACATTCCTGTTGTCACCGAAAGCGGCCACGATCAAGCTGATGGATGTCAACGAGTTCATTGAGAAGTTCAGAAACGTCTTCGAGCCGAAGCCGAAACCCGCTGTGGCCCCGACCATTCATACCCCAACGATTGTACCCCAATCATCCGTACCGATCATTTGTACTGATCATCCGCAGCCTGTATCTACGTATATACCTAGAGATATCATACCAAAGACCATACCTCAAGACTCTGATACTATTAGGAGCCAGCAGATCTTACCTCAAGTCATTCTTGGAAAGCTGCGGCCAACAGCCCAGCTTCCCGCTGATCTTCTCGAGAATCCCCCCACGCCTTTAGCCCGGGTCCTTGTTGTGGTCACGAACCACGAGGGCAGAGACGATCGCTGGACGGGTGCCAAAATCAAGACCTTCATTCGCGAACACGCCTGGCCAGACGACAATGTCGACGAAGCCATAGCTGAACTGACCCGCTGGGAGATCCTTCGCCGCCAATCAAACAACTATCTGCGCTTCTACCGGGACCGCGTTCAGGTTGTGGATCGACCCTACGAGGTTGCGGTTTCGTAGCGTTTCCCCCTGCTTATCATTGACCAGGTGCACCTGTCTTGAATCCGGTAAAACGCGGAATCTGCATCGACGCAGACATGGCGACATGGATCTATTCTATTGCGCGAGTGGCCGGAATCAGAGAGAACAGGGCGATTAGACGGCTGCTGCAGATCGGCCGCGAGGACTTGGCGCCTTTTGATGACGCTGGAGTCAAGAGGATCCTCACAGAGCCCTGGCAGGTAGCGAAGAAGATTCCTGCTCTCTCGAGACAGATCCGGAAACGGGATCACGGCAATCTGTACGCAGTGACAGCAGCTAGGCTTAGTTCAGCTGAGAAGCAGGCGCTTCGCGACTTGGCAAGGAAGAACAAGACGACGATGAGTGCGCTGCAACGCCAGGCGATTGAACGAATACTCGCAAAGGAGACCAGAGAATGCTGAAGAAAGAT
>Ga0315296_10004617_pt1 | contig 11239 bp, 7 predicted proteins | sample YL17G14_18_MG_FD_203921 | JGI IMG/M metagenome (GOLD analysis project Ga0315296, IMG submission 203921) | Sediment microbial communities from Yellowstone Lake, YNP, Wyoming, USA - YL17G14_18 | ecosystem: Environmental > Aquatic > Freshwater > Lake > Sediment | place: USA: Wyoming | collected...
ATCCTGGAGGCGGCGACCATGTCGGCGGACCCGCAACTGATCGAGCAGGGCCTGGCGCTGCTCGACAAGCAGACGGCGCTTTACGCGAACACGGTGCCGCGCGGGGCGCAGACGTGGGAGGTCCCGCTGCATACGCCGGACATCCTCGCCTCCGCGCACATGGTCAAGGCGTATACGCTCGGCTTCATCATCTCCGGCAAAGAAGAGTACCTGAAGCAGGCCCGGTACTGGGCGTGGACCGGCGTGCCGTTCGTTTATCTCGTGAATCCGACCGGGGGCGCGATCGGGCCGTATGCGACGATTGCCGTGCTCGGCGCGACGAACTGGCAAGCGCCGTCGTGGTTCGGCCGGCCCGTCCAGTGGTGCGGCCTGGTCTACGCCTCCGCCCTGCACCTGCTCAGCCAGTATGACAAGGACGGTCCCTGGGCGACAATCGCAAAAGGCATCACGGCCACGGGCCTGCAGATGACTTGGCCTGTCAGCGACCCGAAGCGCCAGGGCCTGCTGCCGGACGTCTTCGAGTTGGGGGCACAACTGCGCGACGGCCCGGCCATCAATCCAGGCACAGTCGAGGCCCACGTCCCGGAGCTTTTCAATGAGGGTTGCCTGTACGACGTGCGGAGACTGACAATCAAAGGCGGCTTCCTTCATGCCCCCTGTGCCATTCGCAATTTTCGTGAGGAGCCAGGTTCCGTGACGTTCGCCGTCGATGGCTGGGACCGCAATCCGTACTACGTCCTGCTTGCCGGCGTGGACCAGAAACCCGCAGCCGTAACCATCACGGGGACCGGACCAAGAAAGGCATTTCAGCAGTCCGCCGGCCAGGCGCATTTCAATCCCCAACAGCGGCTGCTCGCAATCACGCTGGACCGGCCCTGCGAGATCCACGTGCGGTTCTAACCCTCCGGCTCGCGGAGGTCCTGTGAGCCTCTGACTCTGTGACGATGTCGCGGCCAAAAGAGTCACGCGGGGCAACCCGTTGACCTGAGGGCGGATGGGTACTTTGCCCGATGCGAAAAGGAGGCGTGGCCCGATGTGGGAATAGGCTTCCCCCGTGTCCCCCTGAGCCGGCGCACGGCGTACCATGGTGCGGTGCCCGATAGAAGTTGGACATCACACCCCCAGCGTGGTCCGGGTGGACGTGACAGAAGGGCCACGGTCAGACGATCAGAACAAGTGAACAGGAGGCGCGAGAATGAGATCGCACGTACATATTCTGTTGGGGAGCTTTTGTCTTGTTGTGTTGTCTTGGCCGCTGTGCAGTCTTGCGGCAGTCGCGAATCTGACTGTCACCGAGGACACCTTCATCAATTCCGGCTCCCCCGGCAACAACGCCGGCACCACCGGCTGGTTCGACGCCGGCAGGGACGGCGCGGGGGGCGTTCGCCGGGACCTGCTGCGTTTCGATCTCAGCGGCATCCCCGCCGGAGCGACCGTCACCTCGGCGACACTGCAACTGACCGTGGTCAAGGTGCCGGCCAACGGCCCGGTCAATTCCACGTTCGATCTGTTCCGCATGCTGGCGGGCTGGAAGGAGGGGACCAAGACCGGCAACAGCGGGGCGCCGGCCACGGCCGGGGAGACAACCTGGAACGCCCGCATCCTGGGCACCACCAACTGGACCACGCCCGGGGCCAAAAGCGATGCGGCGGCGACCGCCAGCGCCTCGACCGCCGTGGGGTCCGCGGACAACGCGACATATTCCTGGACCGGCCCGGGCCTGACGGCGGACGTGCAGCTTTGGGTGAATGACCCGGCGCAGAACTTCGGCTGGCTCCTGACCAGCCGGGGGGAAAGCTCGTCCCGCTCCGTGCGCGGCTTCGCATCCCGCCAGAGCGGTGCCGACGCCGGCACACTCACGGTCGTCTACACGCCTGCGCCGAACTCGCCGCCTTCCGTATCCATTACCAGCCCGGCCGACGGCGCGACATTCATCTCGCCTGCAGACGTGACAATCCAGGCCACGGCGACGGACAAGGATGGAACGGTGACAAAAGTGGAGTTCTTCGACGGCACAAGCTCGCTCGGGTCCGTCCTCGCTGCCCCCTATACCAAGACAGTCACCCTGTACCCCGGCACGCACCCTCTGACGGCGGTGGCCACGGATAATGCGGGTGCCGCCACGACCTCGGCGGCCGTGACAGTGACCGTGAACACAACGCCCATCGCCGATCCTATTGCGGCGCACATCGTCAAAGACAACACCACAATCGAGCTGCAGACGATTGTTGACGGCCTGGCCGCACCGCTGGGTCTGGCGGCACCGGACGACGGCAGCAAGCGCATGTTCGTCTACGATCAGGCGGGCCTGGCGTGGGTCGTGACCGACGCCGGCAGGCTGCCGACACCCCTGCTGGACGTGCGCGGCCGCTTGGTGACGTTTGGCAACTACGACGAGCGCGGCCTGCTCGGCCTGGCGACCCATCCCGATTTCGCGCATCATCCGTTCGTGTACACCTACACGTCCGAGCCGATCAATGGTGTGGCGGATTTTGTCAACGTGATGCCGGCGGGGGTGACGAACAACCACCAGTCGGTCATTGCGGAGTGGCGGATGGACCCCAACGATCCCAACCAGATCGATCCGGCCAGCCGGCGCGAGATCCTGCGCATCGACAAGCCGCAATCCAACCATAACGGCGGCACCCTACGTTTCGGGCCGGACGGGTTCCTCTATATTTCGCTTGGCGACGGCGGCCGTGCGAATGATGTGGCGGACGGCCACGTGCCCGGCGGCAACGCCCAGAACCTCCAGCGAATTTGGGGAAAGCTCCTGCGTATCGACGTGGACGGCCACAACTCCGCCAACGGCAAGTATGGCATCCCGAAAGACAACCCATTGGCGGGCCAGAACGCCGTGCAGGAAATCTACGCCTACGGCCTGCGCAATCCGTACACCTACAGCTTCGACCGCCTCACCGGCGACCTGTATCTCGGCGACGCCGGACAGAACAACATCGAGGAAGTGGACCTCATCACCAAAGGCGGCAATTACGGCTGGAACGTCAAGGAAGGCACCTTCTGGTTCGACTCCGTCAGCGCGAATCTCGGCAAGGTCGTGACCGGTCCCGTGCGTCCCGTGCCGCCGGACCTGATCGATCCCATCGCCGAGTACGATCACGGCGAGGGCAGCGTGGTAATCGGCGGCTTCGTCTATCGCGGCAGTCTGGTCCCCACTCTGCAGGGTCTCTACGTCTTCGGCGATTGGGGCTCGTTCGCCAAGCCGAGCGCCAGGCTCTTCTACCTCGACCCGAATGACGTCATCAAGGAGCTGCGGATCGGTCTGGCCGACCGCCCGGCAGGGTTCTGGCTCCGAGGGTTCGGTGAAGACGCCGACGGCGAGCTGTACGTCTTCGGATCCACCGTGCTGGGGCCCCGGGGCGACACCGGCGTGATGCTCAAGATTGTGCCCAACCTCCCCATCACATACCGTCAGCACAACCTGATTTCGGACATACCCGGCGTGGCCGAACACACCGACCCCAACCTGGTCAATCCGTGGGGCATCGCGTACGGTCCGGACACCCCGTTCTGGATTTCGGATAACCACACCGGCGTCATCACCGTGTATGATGGCAACGGCTTCGAGACGCGTACGCCCGTGACGATCCCCACTGCCGCCGGCGGCAAGCCTCCCGCCAGTCCCACCGGCATCGTGTTCAACTCAACGACGGACTTCATCGTAGACCCCAATCAGCCGGCACGCTACATCTTCGCGACGGAGGACGGCACGATCTCCGCTTGGAACGCCGGCGCCGCCGCCATTCTCAAAGCAGACCTTTCGGCCTCCGGCGCGGTGTATAAAGGTCTGGCCCTGGCCAGCAGCGAGGGGAAGAATTACCTGTATGTGGCCGACTTCGGCCTCGGGCGGATCGACGTCTTCGATGCCGGTTTCAATCCTGTGGCCTTGGCTGGCGCCTTTGCCGATCCCACCGTGCCGGTCGGCTTCGCACCCTTCAACATCCGGAATGTCGGCGGTAAACTGTACATCACCTATGCCTTGCAGGACGCCGATGTGCACGACGACGTGTCCGGCCGCTGCAACGGCTACGTCAACGTCTTCGACCCCAACGGGCTGCTGCTGACGCGGCTCGTGTCGGGCGGCCCGCTGAACTCGCCCTGGGGCATCGCACAGGCGCCGGCGGGTTTCGGTGCCTTCGGCGGGGCCCTGCTCATCGGCAACTTCGGGGACGGACGCATCAATGCGTTCAATCCCGTCACGGGTGAATGGCTTGGCGCACTCGAGAATGCCAAGGGCGAGCCCATTGCGATCGAAGGTCTTTGGGGCCTGACCTTCGGTAACGGCGGCCTTGGCGGCGATCCCCACACCCTGTACTTCACGGCGGGGATTGCCTACGGCGGCAGCGTCGAAGACCACGGCCTGTTCGGCCGCATCATGCCGATCGCGCCCACTAGCCCGGATGCCACGCACTAGGACCCTATCCCGGCGGGTCTGCTACTCGGCCGGGTGGCATAGGAAGAGCATGCCTGTGCCGCCCCGGCCATACTTTTGCGTTTGGGGGGTCTCAGCGAGACGGCCCGCAGGAGTGTGTAGTCCGATCAAGGAAACGGGAAGGCCGGCCCCGCCACGTCATTGCCGCGAAAGCGGGAATCCACCCACTCCGGGTGCATTCAGGAACCCCGCCTGTTCGAGTTCGCGAGGGCAGGGTCTGTGCGGCGCGACGCGAAGATGGTGCGTTACCGCGGCGTCTTGGCGGAGGGTCTAAGTCGGCTCTGTGACCTTGCTGATCTCCATGATGACGGTGCCGCCGTCGGTGTACTGACAGGGGTCGGGACACTGGATGTAGGCCTTGGTCTTGTCCTGCTTGCCGTCGAGGCCCCAGTCGGCGGGCTCGGAGACCCGCAGGGCGTTGTACCAAGGCATCAGCGCCGCCAGGGCATGCATGCACACGGGGACATCGCTGACCAGTTGGTAGCAGGCCTTGAGAGTGAACGAATCACCAGGTCTGAACGTCGGGCAGTGCCCCTTGATTTCCTTGACCGCGATCACCAGATCGATCATTGCCGGCTCCTTACCACGATTTGGGTTCCCTGCTATTACGGCGGCGCAGGCGGGCGGTTCAAGACTCTCGGCCGCTGTGACGCGAGAACATAAGACGTATAGGACCGATGGGACGAATAGGACCTATGATTCGCGCTGCCGCTCAGCGATTGTCGAGCGCGGGCCGGTGAGCATGAGTCCCATTGGTCCTATACGTCCTATCGGTCCCATGTTTGTCTCTCGACGCCGGCCGGCGCGCCGATTATCATAGCCCCCACGCAGAAAGGAGACCGCGTTATGCCAACTGAGTTGATCGGCATCATTGGAGGCACGGGGCTGGGCGATGCACTGGCGGAGCAACTGACCGGAGCGGAGCACCGGGACATTGACACGCCGTTCGGCAAGACCAGCGGGCCGATCCTGCTGGGGACATTGGGCACAAGACGTATCGCCTTCCTCAATCGCCACGGCGAGGGACACAAACTGTCGCCGAGCGAGGTGCCGTCTACTGCCAACATTTTCGCCCTCAAGAAGCTCGGCGTACACGCCGTCATCGCCAGCGGGGCTGTCGGCTCGCTCCAGGCCAAGATCGCACCAGGCGACCTCGTGCTCGTCGATCAATTCATCGACAAGACCTTCAAGCGTGCCAACACGTTTTTCACCGGGTACGGGGCCGTACACTGCGAGATGTCCGAGCCGTGCTGCGGCCGGCTGCGGGAGGCCCTGGCGCGTGCCGCCGGTTCAGTGGAGATCCGGACCCATCCCGCCGGCACGTACGTGTGCATGGAAGGGCCGCAGTTCTCCACGCGGGCCGAGTCGCTCATGCACCGCACTTGGGGCGGCGACCTGATCGGCATGACGGCCCTGCCGGAAGCCAAGCTCGCCCGCGAGGCGCAGATGTGCTACGCCCTCGTGGCCCTGGCCAGCGACTACGACGTCTGGCGCGAGCACGACAAGTCCAAGGCCCGCCAGACGCTGCTCGAGGAGATCCTCTCCAACCTGCACCGGGCGACGGACAACTGCCTGGCGCTGATCTGCGCCCTGCTGGCCGGCGATGAGCGATTGGTCGATGAGAGCTGTCCCTGCCGAAAGAGTCTGGAGCTGGCCGTCTGGACCGCCCCCGATCACATCAGCCCCGCCGAGAAACAGCGCCTCGCAGTCCTCTTTGAATGATGCGGCCTGTCACGCCAGAGGAGAACGGTGTGCGGAGCCCACCCTACTACTCTGACTACGCTAAAGCAGTGGGTGGCAGCGGCAAGCGCCAGCTTGCCGATGGCTCCTATCTATGCTTGGACACCATCGGCAAGCTCCGAAGACTCCGCTTGCCGCTGCCACCCGGCATTCATCAAATTAGCGTGGGCAGAGTACTACGGATTCGAAATCCGAAACACGAAGCACGAAATTCGAAACAAACCGCAATGATGGAAATTCCAATTTCCCAAACCGCCGCAGCAACGGCGACGTTTGGAATCTGAGACATTTGAGCCTTCGTGCTTGTTTCGGATTTCGATATTCGAATTTCGAGCTTTACGTCAGCGGCAGAGTGTGCCGTGTACAGCATCATCCTGTGGCTGAGTGGCTTGACGAGGTGTCCTGCGCCGGTAGAATAGCGGTGATTCCGACCGGTGTCGAGAAAGGAAAGGGCAGGGATATGGGCAAGAGACTTTCCGGCCGCGTCGTCGTGGCCGTTACCTCGTTCATCGTCGCGGCGGCGCTCGCAGGATGCCAGCAGCCGACCCCCAGTGAAAAGCAGGCCAGACTCCTGGCGGCGGAGAACATCGATCTGAAACACCGACTGGCCGAGCAGCAGAAGCAGATCGCCGCGCTGCGGCAGAAACACAGCGAGGAGGTTACCAAACGCGATCAGGAGGCGGCCCGCTGTCAGGCCCGCATCGAGGCATTGCAGAAGGACCTCCAGAAGGGCATCGCTGAGCGCGTCGGCGACGTGACCACGAAAGTGATGGACGAAAACGCCCAACTGCGCAAAGAGGTCGAGGGCCTTCGGGCGGAAATCGAGAAGCTCAAAGGCCGGCCCTGATTGGCATAGACGCGATCGAGGTCCGGTCAATCGGCGTATGCAGCCAACTGTCCCTCCGGCCCCGGATCGCGCCACCATCGGCTGCGTCAGTGGGATGAGAAGGGAGCGTCACGTATGATCTGGGCAATCCTATTCTGGACGGCGGCTCTGGTCGTTGGACTGCTCGCTGGGGAAACCTTGCTGAGGGTCCTCGATTGGCCCGGTTCGTCGAGAGACCTTCGCTGGGTCCGCGTTTGCCTGGTGGTCACAGTTGCGGTTTGTTCGACGTGCCTGGTTGTAGCCGTGACCATGCACTCATGGTGGCCACTCGGTGTGGCCCTCGTGGTGTATTGCCTGAGCCATGTTGTAAGGTGGCGCGGGCGATACAAGCGGACCGTCAGCACGGATACACTTCTGGCTCAATTACCCGACTCCCTCGATAACGGCAGCACGCTCGGCCGACGAAAATCGAGTCCGGCGGAGTCTGAGTCGGGCGCCGGGGTTCCTCCTGAGCCTTCCGGCCTGGGGCCGGCCGGGAATTACACTCCCCGTACTCCTGGTGGTCGGCCTCATGACTCCGATGAGGACACGACCACAGGGTCTTCCTCTTCCTCCGGTCCATCTCTTGGTTATTCAGCCCAACAGGATTCCTCTGAGAACACCATAGACTTCATACTTCGTCGGCAAGCCGAGGAGTTCAAGCTTGATGCACTCCGGCGAGAGCTTGATGCGGTCCAGCGACAGATTGAGGAAGCCCGGCAGCGTTCCTCCAAAGGCCAGGGTGCAGCCAAGGGGCGTTCCGGCACTCCTATCCATCCGGAAACGATTGTCGAGGGAACTCCTGTCCATCCCGAGACGATTGTCGAGGGAACTCCTGAGATTCCGGGAGGCATGATTGACCCGGTGCACTTCTCCGTCACGTCGGCCCCTGTCATGGCTCCCAATTCGAAGCCTGTCATCGATGTCTGGGCACACTTGGGCGAACAGCGAGATCAAGTGCTCGCCCGGGCCAGACAACAGGCCGTTGGCAGAAAAGTCCGAATCCATGGCGAGGGACCTGTCGCAGTGGTGCGTGGGACGACGCTGACGGTCCACGTGCGGATTGCCGGCCTGCAGGTGACCCCGCCACACCAGCCCATCCTCTGGGTGGGGGAGATCGGAAATGCCAGCTTCCGGGTGATCATCCCGGCAGATGCCACGCACGGGTCTTACGAGGGTACGGCGACCATCCTGACGGGCGGACTGGCCATTGCCACGGTGCTTTTCGATGTCGAAGTTGGAGAGCGGGTCCCCGGCGCACTACGCCTTCAGGAGCGGCAACAGCGGTACAGGAAGGCGTTCGCATCCTATGCCGCCGAAGACCGGGCACGTGTTGTCGAGATCATTCGGGGCATGGAGAAAGCACGTCCCAGCCTCAACGTCTTCGTCGACGTGGCGGACCTGCGGTCGGGAGAGCATTGGCAGACGAGGCTCCAGAAGGAGATTGTCAAGCGGGACATATTGTACCTGTTCTGGTCCCGAGCCGCCAGCCGCTCAAAGTGGGTGGAGTGGGAATGGCGATGCGCCTTGGAGAAGCGCGGCATCAATTTCATCGATCCCTGCCCGCTCGTGTCGCCGGAGCGGGTGCCGCCGCCGGCGGAATTGACGTCATTGCACTTCAACGACCGCTGGCTTGCGATGCAGCTTACACCTCCGCGTAGGCGCAGACCTTCCTGACGGCCTCGACGCAACTGGGCAGGTTGCCCTGCAGGTGGTGGCGTTGCATGGCGGCGGCGACGAGTCCAACGAACATGGGCTGCGGCCGCAGGGGTCGCGAGGTCAGGCACGGGTGCGCCTGAGTCCCCATGAAGAACGGATGGCTCGGCAACTCCAGGATCTGCATGATGGGCTGGTCGGGGGCCCGGCCGGAGAAGACCAGGCCGCCGGCCTCCAGCGCCTCGATGTAGCGGGGATCGACCTCGTAGCGGTGCCGGAATCGCATGCGGACGGTGTCCTTCTGGCCGAAGAGGTCCCACGCGAGCGTCTGCGGCGTGATCTTGATGTCCCTGCCGCCCAGCCGCATGTTGCCGCCCAGGCCCTCGATCTTCTTCTGCTCGGGCAGGGTGTCGATCACCGGCTCCGGGGTCTTCGCGTCCAGCTCCGTGCTGTTGGCGTCCTTGAGGCCGCAGACATCCCGGGCAAACTCGATCACCGCCATCTGGAATCCGAAGCACAGGCCCAGGTAGGGCAGGTCGTTCTCGCGGGCGTATTTGATGCAGGCGATCTTGCCCTCGGTGCCCCGGGCGCCGAAGCCGCCGGGGACGATGATGCCGTCCACCTCGGCCAGGTGCCGCTGGACGTTCTCATCGGTGATGGCCGTGGTCTCGATCCACTTGATCTTGACGTCGCAGCCCAGGGCGATTCCCGCGTGCTCCAGCGCGTGGATGATCGACGCGTAGCTGTCGCGGACGGAGGTGTACTTGCCGGTGATGCCGATCGTCGTCTCGTATTTGGCGGCGCCGATTTTGTCCGTGAAGTCGCACCACTTGGCCCAGGCCTTGCGCTCGTGGCGCAGGTTGATGCGGTCTTCGATCTTGAGCAGCCGCAGGACCTCGAAGTCCAGGCCGTTGTCGCGGAGCATCGTGGGGATCATGTAGATGCTCGCCGAATCGTGCAGACTGATCACCCGCTCCAGCGGCACGTTGCTGTAGACGCTGATCTTCTGGCGGGCTTTCTCATTGACGGGGTTGGTAGCCCGGCAGACGATGATGTCGGGCTGGATGCCGAGCTGCATCACCTGCTTGATGCCGAGCTGGGCGGCCTTGGATTTCTGCTCGCCGAGGGCGGGCGGCTCCATGATGTACGTCAGCGCGACGAAACAACTGCTGCCTGGCCCTTCCTCGTAGGCGAGCTCCCGCATCGCCTCGATGAAGTAGGCGTTTTCCAAATCGCCGACCGTGCCGCCGATCTCGACGAAGACGACGTCGGCCTTGGTTTCGGCGGCGAGCTGCCGCAGCCGCAGCTTCACTTCGCCGGTGACGTGCGGGATCATCTGCACGTCCCGGCCGAGGTAATCCCCGTGCCGCTCCTTGTGGAGGACGGAGCTGAATATCTGGCCGCTGGTGGCGAAGTTGGCCCGGCTCAGGTCCTGGTCGAGAATCCGCTCGTAGGTGCCGAGGTCCATATCCGTTTCCATGCCGTCGTCGAGGACGAAGACCTCGCCGTGGCGGAAGGGGTTCAGCGTGCCGGAGTCTATGTTGAGATAGCCTTCGAGCTTGATCGGCGCGACCCTGAGCCCCTTGTCCTGCAAGAGCTTGGCCAGGCACGAGGAGAAAATCCCCTTGCCCAGCCCGCTCATCACCGTGCCCATGACGAACACATAGCGGGTCTTGCCCTTGCGGTAGTTCGCCGGCATCGGCGAGAAGAACTCGCTCTCCGTGGAGGCGTCGCTGATCTTCGTGAATAGTTCCCTGCTGTCAACCATCTGAGTTCCAACCTCAATATGCTCCATGCTTCTCGGCTCAATCATCCCTGACCTCAATGCTGGTGTGCCTTGCACACCCTACTACTCTGCCCACGCTAATTTGATGAATGCCGGGTGGCAGCGGCAAGCGGAGTCTTCGGAGCTTGCCGATGGTGTCCAAGCATAGATAGGAGCCATCGGCAAGCTGGCGCTTGCCGCTGCCACCCACTGCTTTAGCGTAGTCAGAGTACTACGTGGCACTGTCAATATTGGCCACATGATTCCAAAACAGGTTCACTCCATTTCCGCTGTCCGCAGTCTCCTCAGTTACGAAGACCCACAAAGAACGGTTCAAAGGTGTCTATGACGTCAATCGCTTTCTGCAAACTCGGGGAGTGTTCCTTTGCTATCATAGGGTTCCAATGCCTCTCCACGTAAGACATCAGTCGCCCATTGTAATCCGGACCAACTTTGGCTGTGCTCCCCTCTTGCGGCGCGATGTCCTCCCGTATATCTCTCTTCCGCGAACGCCTGGCCAGATTCACGACCAATTCCTTGGGATTCGGTATTCCCTCTACGTTGGCAGGTATCCGGCTCTCAGGAACACTTAAGAACGCGGCAAACGACTCTCGGCACGCCAACAGCCATGCTTCGACTTCCCTCACCGCTACCCTAAACAACAAGTTCGGATGTCTGGGTGCGCTCAGCCACTGTCTGACTAGAACCGGTGCACACTCGGACGTGTCCAAATCCGTCAGCACGAAGTAAGGCATTCCTT
>Ga0315296_10004619_pt1 | contig 11238 bp, 7 predicted proteins | sample YL17G14_18_MG_FD_203921 | JGI IMG/M metagenome (GOLD analysis project Ga0315296, IMG submission 203921) | Sediment microbial communities from Yellowstone Lake, YNP, Wyoming, USA - YL17G14_18 | ecosystem: Environmental > Aquatic > Freshwater > Lake > Sediment | place: USA: Wyoming | collected...
GATCACCGACTCGTACTCCTCGGGGTCCTCGAGGATTTTGCCGCTCCCCAGGACCACGCATTCGATGGGGTTCTCGACCACGTTCACCGGCAGGTTGGTCTCCTCCTGGAGCAGGCTGTTCAGGCCCCGCAGCAGGGAGCCCCCGCCGGTCATGAAGATCCCCTTGTCCACGATGTCCGAGGCCAACTCCGGCGGCGTCTTCTCCAGGGCCCGCTTGACCGCGCCCACGATCAGGCCCACCGGCTCGCGCAGGGCCTCGCGGATCTCAGAGGACTTGACCTTCACCGCCCGGGGAATCCCGGAGACCAGGTCCCGGCCCTTGACCTCCATCTCCCGCTCCTCGGCCAGCGGGAAGGCCGAGCCGATCGTGATCTTGATCTGCTCCGCGGTCTGCTCGCCGATGAGGAGGCTGTACATCTTGCGCAGGTACTCGATGATCGCCTCGTCCATCTCGTCCCCGGCGATGCGGATGGAGTTATTGGAGACGATGCCCGAAAGGGCGATGACCGCGATCTCGGTCGTGCCCCCTCCGATGTCGATGATCATGTTCCCGGAAGGCTCGGCCACGGGCAGGCCGACCCCGATGGCCGCGGCGATGGGCTCGGCCACCAGGTAGACCTCGCGCGCCCCGGCGTGCTCCGCGGAGTCCCTAACCGCGCGTTTCTCCACCTCGGTGATCCCCGAGGGGACGCAGACGATGACCCGCGGGCGGACGAACAGGCGGCGACGCTGGGCCCTGGCGATGAAGGCCCGGAGCATCTCCTCGCAGACCTCGAAGTCCGCGATGACGCCGTCCTTCATCGGCCGGATGGCGACGATCTCGTCCGGGGTCCGGCCGCGCATCTTCTTGGCCTCGTAGCCCACGGCCAGGACCCTGCGGTTTTTGGTCTCCAGAGCGACGACCGAGGGCTCGTTCAGAACGATCCCCCGGCCCTTCACATAGACCAGCGTGGAGGCGGTTCCCAGGTCGACGGCCACGTCGTTGGACAGAAACCCGGAGAAGAGCCTCCTCAAGGCATTGATCTGCATTATGAATCCCTAAGTGACAAGGAAAGAAATAAAGAAATGATGAAACTTAAATATCCTATCATATTTCAGCCAAAACTTCAAGAGGTTTCTTTTGCTTCTTCTCCCGCAACGCCTTGCAATCTAACCCATTGGGACAAGTGAGAATATGCAACTCGTTGTAATATAGTTTCTTATGAAAAATGGCGGGGAGGTGTTCCCCGCCCAATCATCCGACGGGGTCTACTCCTTTCCCTCAAGTCCAAGGTAGAGAAAGCGTTCCGCCAGATTGACCCAGTCGCTCCAACGTTTCCCCTTGGACCTCTCGTCCTGGATGATCCGCGAAAACGCGCTGCTCTGGGCATCCATCTGATCGGCCTGATAGAGGATCAAGGCCTCCAGGGTCTGGGGCAGTACCGGCGAACCCTGCTCCAGGGTCCCGTGGTGAGCAAGGATCGTGTGCCTCAGGCGCATCGCGAGCTCTTCGGGAAACCCCTCGATCCGGCTGGTCTTTTCCGTAACCATGCGGTCGCCCAGGACGATATGACCCAGGAGGCGGCCCGGATCCGAGTAGTCGATGTAAGTTCCCCATTCAAACTCCGAGGTCTTGCCCACGTCGTGAATGAGGGCCGCGGTGAAGAGCAGATCCTGATCAGCAAGCGGATAGAGGGCGGCAGCGGCCTGACAGATCTTCAAGACCGAGATCGTGTGCTCCAGGAGCCCTCCCAGATAAGGATGGTGCCAGAGCTTGGCTCCCGGGGTCTCGAGGAACCGGCGGAGGAACTCCTCGTCTCCGAAGAAGCCCTTGAGGACCTGCTGGAGGTGGGGGTTGGCGATCCGATCCCGGGTGTCATGAAGGATCTCGAGAAGCTCCTCCCGGTCCCGCTCCGACGCAGCCAGAAACCAGGCTCGCTCGAATTCCTCGGGACGGCCCTGGCGGATCTTCTCGATCGTGATCTGGGGGCGCTCGCGGTACTGGCCGACCAGGCCCTTGATCTTCACCACCTGCCCGCGGTCGAACATCTTGGAGGCCGTCTGGGCCTCGCTCCAGAGAACGGATTCGATCCGGCCCGAGCGGTCCCCCAGCTCCATCACCAGGTAGGGTTTGCCTTCGTGCTCGCGCAACTCCTTCTTCCGCACCGCGAAGTAGGACAGGACGGACTGGCCGACCTCCAAGTCTTTGACGAACACCTTATCCATAAGAATGCTCCCAACGATTATATGTTAACTTTAACACATTTCACGGGTTAAGTCAAGCCCCCCCGAACGTCGGTATACCGTAGACCGACGCCGGGACAACGGAAAAGACTTGAGGTTTTTTAGAAAGCCCTGAGGAGACTCCAGGTGGTCTTTGCTCCCGGATTGTTTTCTGATCGCTCCTGGATGAGGATCCCCCGACGGAAGACCTGACCACTTAACCCGCTGATCTCGTCGCCCGGTAATGAAGAACCCCTGCTCAAAGGGAGCAGGGGCTCTTAAGAAATTGGCGACTCAACGATCCAAAAACAAACGGGAAGAGCCGTAGAAATAGGGGTCCAGGGTGCGGTAGCTCATCTCGATCAGGAAATGCTCGTTGGGCGTAAACCGCAGCTCGGCATTAGGCAGGACGGCCTTGTCATTGGATTTGGCGTTCGCCAGGGGATTGAAGCGGTAGCCCAGATCCAGGCGAACGGAGAGGCTTTTGGTGAGGTCATACTGCGTGCTGTTCACGTACAGGTTCTGGACCGTGCTCTTCCTTCCGTTCGAGGCGAACAGGACGGAGTAGCTATGGGCCATGGAGAACCGGGAGGGGTCGAACAGGCCCTTCTTCAACAGCGGCGTATAGGCCGTCGAGGGGTTGTCCAAAGCCTTGGGGGCCTGCACCTGAGCCAACCCCAGGCCGGCAACCAGCCCAAACAAAAGGCTCAAGGATGCGATTTTTTTCGTCACGGCTTAATCCTCCACAAGGAATGCACGTATATAGTATATCCTATCGCAGGGGCAAAGTCAAGGGCTCCCCTGCCGTTTTAGAGCCCAACGGGGCCTCGCGGGTTGCCTGGCTGGAGTCCAGAGGGTAGGAAAGAAAGAGTTTGCCCCATTCGGTCTTGAGCATTGCGTTGGTCCGGCGGCGGCCGACGAGGGGATACCACAGAAGGTTGTAATACACGTTGGAGGCGAAGTAGGACCAGGGCACGATGGGACTGCGGAGCAAAATGTGCTCGAAGGGTTTGAGGATGCCGTGGTAGATCATCTTCTGGCCCCGGCTGGCGAAGGTGTCGCCCTCCTGGAAGCGGAAGTCGACCTCCGAGATGTCTTCACCCACCACCTCGATCTCACGGGGGTCGCCCACGCCCAGGCCGTGCTCGTGCGCCAGGCGGATGAACTCCAGTTTCAGGGGGTCGAAGCCCTGCATCTTGGCCGAGATGGCGTCGAGGGCCACCGGGTCGCCGCTGGCCAGGATGAAGTTCTTCACATAGACCCGCATGGCGCGCGGGCCGGGGCCGTCCCCGGCGATGGTACCGTCCATGACCGCGAAGAGGCCGGGGTGGATCTCCTTCTGGATGGAGAGGAGGTCCACCAGGGTCTGGTGGATTACGGAATGCGTCCAGTGCCGCTGATAGTTCAGGAGCCCACCGAAGGCGTTCTTCATGGCCCCGGTGATGGTCGTGAAAACATGGGTTTTCACCGTAGGCAGGTGCACGACGTTCTTGCCCGGGAAGAGCCTGGGGATGAAGATCCCCTTGGGATAGACTTTGTCCAGAACCAGCATCTTCGCCTTGGGCTCGTAACGCATCCACTCCGTATCCGGGTCCGTGACGTGCAGGGTCTTCATGCCGTAGCGGTCCTGAACCGGGCGCTGGCGGTTATTCCTCTCCCCCTGATGGGAATCCACCACCACCGTGCCGTTGTGTCCGGCGATCAGGTCTTTGTAACCGGACTCCACCAGGGCTCTGGCCACGCCCTCCAACTGCCAGGGAACCGTGGAGCAGGCCGGATAGTACTTCTGCCAGGAGATGTTGACCTTCAGGATGGTGGGAACGCCCTTGGGCAGAAACGTCTCGAACTCGGCGAGCCTCATCAGGCGGGCGTAATCCTCGATCACCGTCTCCGGACGGGTCTTGAGAACGGCGACTTTTGCTCTGGTCACTTTTTCGTTATTTCAGATAGAGGATGATGCCTACGGCTGCCGCCCAGAGGAGGATATCGAAGAACAGAGGCCGGTCTGAAAGCAGGACGCGCTCCGGGCTGCCCCCGGCCTTCTTCTGATGGATGAGATAGAGATAGCGAAAGATGCCATAGAGGACAAAGGGAATCGTAAATTCCAGGTTCTTGGTGCCGAACTTGGCCGCAGTCTCCGCGGACATCGTGTACAGGGCATAGGCCACGACCATGGAGGCGGTGACCACGGCGATCATCTGGTCCAGGAGATAGGGGCTGTATTCCTTCAGGATCTGGCGGTGATCCCCGGCGGAGCTCTCCAAAAGCACCAATTCGTGCCGGCGCTTGCCCAGGCCCAGAAACAGGGCCAGGAGCACGGTGCAGATGAGGAGCCAGGAGGAGATCTCCACATGGATGACCACCCCTCCGGCCACGGCCCGGAGCACGAATCCGATGGCGATGGTCAGGACATCCAGGATGACCACCCGCTTGAGCCAGGCCGAGTAAAGAATCATCAGGGCGATGTAGCCAAGGAGGACATAGCCGAATCCCCGGTCCAGCCAGAGTCCCAGGCCAATCGCTGCCAGGGCCATCGCAACAGCGACCCCGACCGCCGAACCCGCGCCCACCTGGCCCGAGGCGATGGCCCGGTGCATCTTGAACGGGTGCCTGCGGTCCTGCTCCAAGTCTATAACATCGTTCAGGAGGTAAATTGCTCCCGACGCGAGGCAAAAGAGCAGAAAACCCAGGACCGCGGTAAGGGCCAGGCGGGCATCGAGAAGGGACTGGGAAAAGATGAGCCCGGCAAAGAGGATGAGGTTCTTGCTCCACTGCCGGGGCCGGACCGAACGGATGAGGCCCAAAATCGCGTGCATGGGTAAAAGTATATGCGAAAGCCCTTGAAAAGTCAAGAGTAAGGGAAAAGAAGCTGTCTGCAAGAACGGTTTCCGAAGGCTTCTGGTACTTTTCGACAGACATAAAAAGAGGCGAACATCATTCGCCTCTTAATGACTTAAAAACTTGTTAAATAATAACTTATCTCACCAGAACGATCTGCCTGATGACGCGGTAGGATAGGGCCTCCAGGCGGATGAGATAGACGCCGGAGGGAAGGCGCCGGCCGGATTCATCGCAACCATCCCAAGCTGTCTGATAAACCCCGGCGCGCTTGGGCTCTGAAGCCAGAACCTTCACCAACTGCCCGGAGATGTTGTAGACTGAAAGCCGGACTGGACCGGGAGACGGAAGCTGGTAGGTCACGCGCATCTCCCTGGAAAAAGGATTAGGAGCCGCGATGAATCTGCCCTCCGATCCACGGCCTCTCCCCTCTGAGCGCTCCTCCTCCACCCAGACCAGGCCGCCGTCCGTGGTCTTGAGGATGGTACCGCTTCCCCCGACGATGTAGCCGGTCTGGGCATTCTCCGGAAAGCGGACGTCGAAAAGTCCGTACGCCGTGCCCGAGGGATAGCTCATCCAGGAGGCTCCCCCATCCGAAGTCTTCAAAAAGGCGCCCGCGCTTCCCACGGCATAGCCGTTCAGGGCATCCGGAAGGAAATTCACCGACCAAAGCCAGCTCATCGTGCCGGAGGCTTGAGCGGTCCATACAGCCCCGCCATCGGTGGTCTTCAGGATGGTGCCGACCTCGCCCACGGCATAGCCGGTCCGGTCATCCGCTGGGAAACAGACCGAGAAAAGGCCGTTCGCAGTGCCCGAGGCCAGGCTGGTCCAAATGGCCCCGCCATCCGTGGTCTTCAAGGTGGTGCCGGAACTCCCGACCGCATAACCGGTGGCGGCATCCACGGGAAAATGAGCAGAGTAAAGGGGAACGGTGGTGCCGGAAGACTGGCCGGCCCAAGCAGTCCCTCCGTCCGTGGTCTTCAGGATTGTTCCGACCTCGCCCACGGCGTAACCGGTCTGGGCATCCGCTGGAAAGCAGACGGACAAAAGGCTGTTCGTGGTGCCCGAGGGCTGGCCCGCCCAGGCGGCCCCGCCATCCGTGGTCTTGAGGATGGTCCCCGAAGCCCCGACCGTATAGCCGGTGGCGGCATCCACAGGAAAATGGACGGAGTGAAGAGGATCGATGGTTCCGGAGGTCTGGCCCTCCCAGGCGGCCCCGCCATCGGTGGTCTTGAGGATCGTGCCGGAAGCTCCGACCGCGTAGCCGGTATCGGCAGACCCCGCGAAATCCAGCGCTTCAAGGTCATTCTTAATACCTTTGGTCAGACAGGTCCAGGTGGCCCCGCCGTCCGTGGTCTTAACCAGGCATCCGCCTTCCCCCACGGCATAGCCGGTTCGGTCATCCGTTGGGAAATGAACCCCCAACAGGTAATCCGTCATGCCCGAGGCCTGGCTCGCCCAGGTGGACCCGCCATCCGTGGTCTTCACGATGGTACCCAAGAAACCCACGGCGTAGCCGGTATTTGCGTCCACGGGGAAACAGACTCCGTGCAGGTCCCAGGTCGTTCCCGAAGCCTGACGGCTCCAATTGTATCCGCCATTGGTGGTCTTCAGGATGATGCCGCCGCCCGCCACGACGTACCCGGTCGTGACATCCACGGGAAACTGGATCGCGTTATTCAAGGCCATGCCGGAAGGAAGGTTGAGCCACGTGACCCCGCCATTGGTGGTCTTCAGGATGGTGCCGGCAGTCCCCGAGAGATATCCGGTGGTGGCATCCAGGGGGAAGTGGACGCAATAATGCCAAAACGGACCGCCCAGGGAAATGTCCAGCCAGGTGGACCCGCCGTCCGTGGTCTTCAAAATCGTGCCGACTACGCCCACGACGTACCCGGTCGCGGCATCCGTCGGGAAATACACGCCGAGAAGCTGGTTGAACGTTCCCGACGCCTGGCTTGTCCAGGTGGACCCGCCGTCCGCAGTCTTCAAGATGCGGCCCGAATCCCCCACGGCATATCCGGTCTGCACATCCACAGGAAAATGAACCGATCTCAGGTAGTTGGTAGTGCCCGTGGTCAAGCGCTCCCAGGCCGCCCCGCCATCGGTGGTCTTCAGGATGGTCCCAGACCCCCCGACGGCATACCCGGTATTGGCATCGATGAAGCTTACGGAGCCGAGGGGATTCCCCTGAGGCAGGGGGTTCTGCCAGAACCAACCGGCGAACGAAGAACCGGCTGATAACAGGAACAGTACGGACAGGAAAATTCCACCTTGAAACCGTCCACTCCAAGGCTTGGTTTTGCGAACCATCAGAGGCCTCCTTCCAAGAAATAATGCCAGGCTCCCCGAGGGGAGCACTATCCTAATCCCTGCAATTTAAAGTATAATCCAGACCGATGCGTAAAGTCAAGCACAAGCACTTTCCAGGTGGAGTAAAAAGCCGTCCGGGAAAGGCCTTTCAGACCTGCCCCGATAAGAGGCCTTTGTCCACTCCTTTCGTGTAAATGGGGCCGACAACGCTTCGTTACGGCCCCGATGAACAGCATCGGGACCAAACTGCGTACCGAGAGGACGGCCGGAAAAGCTACGAAATCCCCAAGGGGTTTCCGAGGTATTCACGCCATACTCACGCCGTATTCACGCGCTTAACCCCCGATCCCCCATTTTTTGAACCAAAGATTTTTAAAAATTCTCCTCCGGCCCCAATCCGCAGTGGCCCTTTCCGAATCATCCACAAGACGAAAAGGCGGCCCGGAGGCCGCCTTTTGAGAGGGTCATCTCAAGATTTAATGCAGGAGAACCGTTTTACTGACCCAGAATTTGCCTGAAACCTCCAGACGATAGAGGTACACCCCGTTCGCCGCAGGCTTCCCGAATTCGTCTCTTCCGTCCCAGCGAACGGCATGGATCCCGGCCGGCCGCTCCCCCTTCTCCAACTGCCTGACCAGGCGGCCCGAGATGTCGTAGACCTTGAGGGAGACCGAGGAAGGCGCAGGAAGAGCATACCGGATGAGGCAGGGTCTGGAAGAAGGATTGGGAGCAGGAGGGTAGAGTACGATTCCGGTGGCCACTTGAGGAACCGGCTTTGGAGGGGATTCAACCCCAACCAGCCCAGCCTTATACAATAGGTCTGTATCGTCTACCGCTCCGATGATGTGGAGAACAAACTTGGCCGTGGAATCGTTGGGCAGGTCGAACGGGCCGCAAGCCATAACGAACGCCTTATCAGCCGGACCGCCGCTGTCGTACTGGTAGGAATTGAGAATCTGCGGGGTATTGTAGTACCTGCCCGTAAGTTCCAGATAGCATGCCCCATGTGTTGAGGGATCAACGTCGATGGTAAGAATCTGGAACGCGGTCATTCCAATCGGCTGGCCGGGAAGGATATCGTGGTCGTATTGAGGATAACCGATGCCGGGCTGGGAACGGACCCGGATGGTGTCGCGGGTGTTGTTGACAGGCCCAGATACCAGCTTGAAGCCAACGAAATAAGGCGGGCCGGGCGGACCCCAGCCCGGCTCCTGGGCGAGCTGATACTGGACGGCAAGGTCCGGGAAAGAGCCACCCCCGGAAGGACTCACGAAGCAAAGGTCATTGGCAGCAGTGCCAGACTCGTTTCCGATGTCCGCGTCCACACCGAAACCGACGATGACTTTTTTGAGAGTTCGGGCCGGAGGCTGAAAGCGCCCGGTAACGTTCCTGACCTCAAACTCCATTTTCACGATGTCACCCCAAGGGCCGGGGGAGTTCCAAGCCAGGGAACGGCGAAGGCAGGTCACGGCAAGCCGACGACTCCCAAAAGGGGCCAAGGGATTGAGGCCGGAGCCAATCGACCAGAGCTCCTGGTCGGAATAGAAGATAGACCGGCCCAGGCTATCCCGCTCGGGCCACTGGGCCGTGTCCCGTGGGATGTCGGAACGGTAGATACGAGCCAGGGAATCGGTCATGGCACCGGTCGTGTCCCCGTTGGGCAGGCATGGTCCCCAGGATGTGCCGCCGGGGCCGCAGTCGTAGCCCCGGACAAGCACGGTGTCCCGGTCCGTAGTGTCCATTGCTCCCACCCAGAGCCCGGCGCCGTAAAGGTAGTTGCGACCCGAGCCCTTGGGCCAGAAGCCTCCGGGCTGGCCACCGGGAAGGGGCCTTACGAAACGGCCGAAGTCCTGATAAATCTGCCAGCGATTGGTGTCCTGGACGACGTAGTTGACTATGGGCACGAAAACAGCGGGGTCTTTGGCCCCGGCCTGCACAGACCCTACGAGGCCCCCGGCAAGGAGCATCACGAGAAATACCTGTTTCATCGCAGTTCACTCCCTCTTCATGGTTCGCTACCGCAACAACACCACGCTACGAGTCTGGGTAAAACCCCCGGCTTCCAGACGATACAGGTATACACCCCCGGGCACGGAAAGTCCAGCCCCATTCCGGCCATCCCAGAGGATGGCTTGAGAGCCGGCTTGTCTCTCCCCTTGATCCAATTCCCTAACCAACCGACCGCAAATATCGTAGATTCTGAGGGTTACAGAAACAGGAGCGGGAAGAGCATAGCGGATGAGACAGGGACCGGAGACCGGGTTGGGAGCCACGGGAAACAGGCAAGCCTCACCAGAGGCCAGCGAAACGGGCTCAGGGGGCGTCTCAACCCCCAGAAGCTCGGCCTTGCGGATGAGGTCCAGGGAGTCCGATGCCGCGATGATGTGAATCACGACCTTCACCGTGGAATCGTTAGGCAGATTGAAGGGACCGCAACCCAGCAAAAAGCGGCGGTCATCGTCAGGAAGTGAGAAAGTGTCTCTTTGATAGGCATTGTAAACCGAAGGGTAATGGTAATCCCTCCCCGAAAGCTCCAGGTACCGCTGGCCCGGGGTGGATGGGTCTATGACAATGGTGAAGATTTGGAAAGCAGTCATCCCGAGAGGCTGGCCCGGGGGGACGTCCCGGTCGTATTCGGGATAGCCCGCGATTGAATCCGAGCGGATTCTGAGAGTATCTCCGGTGTTGTTCAAGGGCCCGCTCACGAATTTCATCCCAACGTAATAAGGCGGCGGGCCCCAGCCGGGCTCCTGGGAGGTTTGATATTGGACGGCGAGATTCGGAAAGGGGCTTCCCGTCGTGCGATCCAGATAGCAGTGCTCATTGGCGTGGTAACCGATGTCCGCGTCAACACAGAGGCCGAGGATCATGTTTCTCAGGATATGAGGGTTTCCCATCCAGCGGCCGGTGATGTTCTTGACCTCGAACTCCATCTTGACAATGTCCCCCCAGGGGCCGGGGGAGTTCCAGGCATAGGAGCGGCGGATGACCTGAATTCCGATGGAGCTGTCCGGAAGCACCATGTAAACCGGGTTCGCGTCGTTACATATCGCCCAGAGCTCCTGATCCGAGGCTACGATCGCCCGACCCGAGCTATCCCGCTCCGGCCACTGAGCCGTGTCCCGCGGGATGTCGGAACGATAGACGCGGGCCAGGGAGTCCGTAATGGCCCCGGCCGTATCGCCGTTGGGCATGGAGGGAGCAAATTCGGCTGCCCCGCTGTTGGGATTGTAACCCCAGGTCACTGCCGTGTCCGCAAGGGTCGAATCCACCACGCCCACCCAGATCCCAGCACCGAAAAGGTAGTTGTGGTTGGAATGCTTAGGCCAGAATCCTCCGGCAAGGTTGCCGGGCTGAGGAACCACAAACCGACCCCGGTTGTCCTGCCAAATCTCCCAGCGATTCGTGTCCTGGACCACAGTGCTGATGATCGGGATGAAAGCAGCGGGGTCTTTGCTCCCGGCCTGCACAGACCCCACGAGGCTCCCGGCAAGGAGCATCACGAGAAATACCTGTTTCATCGCAGTTCCCTCCCTGTTCACGGTTCGCTACCGCAACAACACCACGCTCCGCGTCCGGGTAAAACTCCCGGCCTCCAGACGATACAAGTATACACCCCCGGGCACGGAAAGTCCAGCCCCATTCCGACCGTCCCAGCGGATGGTGTGAACCCCGGCAGAACGCTCTCCGCTACCCAGCTCGCGGACCAGGCGGCCGGAGATGTCGTAGACCTTAAGGGAAACCAGGGAAGGGCCAGGAAGAGCGTAGCGGATGAGGCAGGGGCCGCGGGTCGGGTTGGGGACGCTGGGATAGAGAACAACGCCGGGCGCGCTTTGGGTGACCGACCCGGGAGGAGACCCCACGCCCAGCAGCTCGGCTTTATGGAGG
>Ga0315296_10004621_pt1 | contig 11236 bp, 10 predicted proteins | sample YL17G14_18_MG_FD_203921 | JGI IMG/M metagenome (GOLD analysis project Ga0315296, IMG submission 203921) | Sediment microbial communities from Yellowstone Lake, YNP, Wyoming, USA - YL17G14_18 | ecosystem: Environmental > Aquatic > Freshwater > Lake > Sediment | place: USA: Wyoming | collected...
CCTGCCGCTGCCCGGGAAGATACACCAGAGAGCCAGGCGGCTGGGAAACCTCGACGAGGTGGAGGCCCTCTTCCCGGGCTTCAAAGCCTTCCTCGACGCCACGGAGCAGGAGATCCCGCGGCCTAGGGACAAGGCCAAGAGGAGGACCCATTACAGCGGCAAGAAGAAGAGGCACACGGTCAAGACCCAGATAACGGTGAACGCTGACGGCCTGATCCTCCATAAGACGCCTCACGCCCGGGGAAGCAGACACGACTACGCCCTGTTTAAGTGGCGACGCCCGCGTCTGCCAGGTAACGTGTGTCTGGGGCTGGATCTGGGCTATGATGGCGTGCAGAACGATTATCGGGGGTTTAATGCGTTGGTGCCGTTTAAGAGGCGGGGCCCTGGAAGAGGTAAACGGGGCGTGAAGGCGGTGGAGCTGTCCTGTGAGGAGAAGGAGTTCAACAGGTGGCTCTCGGGGGAGAGGGTGGTGGTGGAGCACACGATTAGCCGGGTGAAGAAGTTTCGTATAATGGCGCACGAGTTCAGAAACCGGCTTAAGCATTATGATGTTATGACGGACATTGTGTGTGGGTTAGTCAACCTGAGGATAATAGGCGTAACAGCCCTCTAATACAAACATACAAAAACCACAGGAAACCCGCCTAAAAATCAAACACACAATAACGACTAAGGTCTATTCTATGTTAGAGGAATAATTAGTGATTTCGGGTCATCTTTTTCAGATTATCCCCAAATAACTCTTAACTCATTGGTTGTATGCGAATTTGAGAAGGGCCATTCTACAATGATTGCGGGACTGAGAATAGGGCAGGAAGTCGTAATATTTGGTAATTGTCAGGGTAGATTTATTTATGTCCGTTTAGAAGGATGCTCTTTTTTCAAGATATCTCCATAAAGAGTATTCAATATGTGTGCTAGTTATGATTCAACAAAGGTCTAGGTTTTACTAGACTGATACATTTCCGCGGGAATCATACATTTGATACGTTATTATTTATTGAAAGACAATTATCCCGATGTGAACCGCATAACCTGTAGTTGAATCGCCGCGAATAGCACACTGCTTCGCTTTCAAACGCTCTTTAACGCAGCTACTTCGTCTCCCTCCACCATTCATTTCAAAGGGCGATATTTACAAAAATACACACACGGTATGATGATTAATAGACGCGTGTATAATTCTGTGAATATCGACACTAAGCATCAGGTGGAGCTGAGTCGCGCGCGTGAAATAGTGTGAGATTGATGAAATATCTTAAGTTGCGAGTTCCGGGTGCTGTTGGACTGTGATCACCTTGATCTCATTATAGAGGTACTCTAACCATTCCCATAGCTGAGGGTATCCGTACCGCTTCCTGAGTTCGAGGATTAAAGGCCCAAACTTCTCCCATGTGCGAAGCGTGCTCCCCGAGATGAGATCGTCAGGTGGTTTCGCACTCACACACGCGAATAATTTATGAGAATTATTTTTGACCCAATACCCTCGATTTAACATCGTTTAGAAACTGTAGGATATCGGGAGCATATTGACCGATATTCTCATAATCAAATTCTACATTATCGGTAACAAATCGTGCAATTCCAGTAGCTTTAATTCCCTTTTCAACGAAAACAGCAATATTGCTATTTGGTGTTGAGTCTCTAGCCCATGCAATTTCATTTCCTAACCAACCCGCTTCTTTTCCTTCAACATAAACTTGTTTCGTAATTATTTGAATAAAACAATTACACTGTTTCAAATTTTCTTTTATTTTTTCTTCTACAGGTCTTGCTTGATGTTTTTCTTTTAACCAAATAACTTCAAAATCGAGGATATTCATTATTCTTATAAACCATTTAATTATATCATCTATTTCATCGCTAAAACTTGCACTAAGAAAAGTGATTACTTTTTTATCACTTTTTATTTGTTGAACTTTATCACTGTACTTTATATCTACATCTGATGCAAATTCACGAATTTTATTTGATATATGATGTAATATTTCCGAGTATTGTTCTCTATTTACATTAGCGATTTCATTAACATTTATTCCCAATATTTTACTATGTCGTAATTCAAATGAATGACCCTCTTGTGCCCATTTTTCTAATGTTGTTGATGATTCTCTAATTATTATTTGTTCATTCCATTTTTTATAGAATTGTTCTTTTGCATGTCTAAGAAACAGTATTTCATCTGGTAGAGCGCCCATCCAGCCATATTGACATTTTACAATAATTTTACGGTAAGGTGGCACATCATCATCAGGATATCCTTTTAGTTCGTTATTTATCCATAAAATATCGTCAAGGTTTAATAATTCCGAAATACGAGCACATCGTCGTAATAAAATTGTAACATTATATGAGGCATCCTTTTCAAAAATTTGTAAAATACCCCTCGTAATTTTTATTGCTTCTTCATAACGTATTGCTCCCAAATATTAATCCTCTAAAAGAATTAATAGAAACTTGTATAAGATTCTATATCTCGCTACTTGGTATCGGGCTCGTGTTAATTGGTTTCCGTCGTCACTGCTTCTTTATACCTGCAATTTATTGTAGGAAAATTACTGCAGCCCCAAAAATCTGGAGTTCCTTTACGTAAAATTAGATAACCTTCGCACCTTGGGCATTTTCTAGCAGTGAATCTACAATTATCACTTGAACAAATATACTTCTGGTCCTTTTTATATAGAAATCCCTCCCCACAGGAAGGACATGGTTCAGTTTTGTAAGTGCAATAAGGCCGATTATTACACGAATAGAATGTCGGCCAATTCCCTTCTCTCTTAATGATTTGACCGGTTCCACATATCGGACAAGCAATAAAACCTTTCTTCCTATCGCCCTGTATGCGGACGTCGTAGCTCTCGCTGATTAACTCATTAATGAAGGAGGATGGCCGGTTTTCCTCTGAGAGAAGATAGACGTGTTTCTTAGCTCTTGTGAGAGCTACGTAGAATAACCTCCGCTCCTCAGCGTTAGGGAAGGAATCTTTCTCAGCTAGTACAAGGTTGAGTATAGGGTCATCCTCAATGAGGCATGGGAACCCGTATTTTCCTGCGATTAAATTCAGAACTATAACATAATCGGCTTCAATACCCTTAGATTTATGGGCAGTGAAATACTCGATATCGAATTTTGGGAACTTGGCTCGAATCTCACCATACTCTGCGTGTGCGCGTCTATTCCGATATCTACCAATTATGTAAACCTTAATTTTTTTCTCATTATCATCATTCAACAAGGCTTCTTCTGCTTCAATATCGAAGAGACACGCCTCGATAGCGGATGTCAAATTTTCTTTCCCAACCCATCTGATTGTTACCGCGGGAGTATCTCTGTCTATAGATGATGTGATTAACTTGGGTAGCTGGTCTTTGTTTTTCATAACAAATCTAGAAGATAAATCGCAGAGCCTGTTGTCGAGGCGGAAGGTCTGATTTAAATAGAGATATTCGCATGGTTCAAAATAGTCCTTAAATTTTGTCATTAATGAGACCTCGCCTCCAGTAAAACGGTATATTGCCTGCCAGTCATCACCTACACAGAATGACTTTGTTTCGTCGTTTCCTAGTAAGGATTTGAGGAACCTGTATCTACTTTGTGATATGTCTTGGAATTCGTCGACTAGAATGTATTTGAACTTATTTTGGTAATTGCCCTCTTCGATGTATTTGGTTGCCTTATTTATCATATCGTCGAAGTCGATTTTTCGTTGCTCAGTGAGATATTTTTCATAGTCCTCAAAAATTGGTTGAAAGACATCAAGGAATGAGATATATCTTGCTGAATTTGGCCTGCTCTCCGCACTTCTTCTGAGATTATCGTATCTATAATTACCAGCTTTGTATAAGTTCAAGAACTTTGAAACGAGAATAGCGAATGAGTCGATGAGCCCCTCTTCATTAATTTTGTCAAAGATTTTCTCGGGTGGGATGGGTTTAAACTCAACTCTTATGCCTCTGAGATTGTCTTCAAGTCCTTTCAGTAGAACCCCTTCGGCCTTTTGGTAACTGTAGGTTTCAATTAGCTTCGTTCCATAGGTTTTATGGAGGCTTCTCTTCCATTCTATCTGTTTTAAGTATTTATCAGTGTCAATATATGGGGCTGTTCTACCTTCTCGGTTTACACCAAAATGCTCTATATAGAGGTCGTAATCGGGGAGATAGAAATCGGGTTGATATTGCCGATGTTCCTCATCGGATACATCATATTTGTAGTCTGGTTCATATTCGTAGTTTATCCCGTTTAGAAAAAGGAAGTTGGCAATATCACTTTCTTCGTAGCTTTTCACTAATTCGCCTTTTAATGACCTGATTTCGTATTCTTTTAGATATTTATAGTAGTCTCCTAGCGATTTGAAATCAAATTCACTTTTATAGGGGTGATAATTGAATGCAAGAAAATCCATCAATTTTGCACGATAAGCATTATTGAAACTGATTGTTTCGCTTGATGAATTATCTAGAAAATTTTCAATTTTAGAACCTTGGGCTAACCCAATTTTGTTAATAATTTGACTTTCAATCCATTTAGGGAGCTTTAATCTATCTTCAGATATTTCTGATACTGCTGGTTTCCTGCCCTCAATTTTAGCAATAATGTTGAGACCCATTGCATGGAAGGTTGAAACCGGGAAATTTAGACCAGTTTTCTCCCTCAACCTTTCTTCGATTTCAAATCTGACATCTCGGTTGAACGATAGAATTAGCGCCTCTTCGGGAGTTGCTAGCCCTTTTTTAGTAATGTAAGCTGCCTTAGCTAATAGGGTAGAAGTTTTTCCTGTACCTGCACCAGCGATTATTAAATTATTAGCCTCATCGACTATAGCTGCCCTTTTCTGGTCTAGGGTTAATCCATTTTCTATAGAGTTGAATAATTCGTTGTAAACCATAAGTTCTTTTTCTATAAAACCTTTATTTCTTTCCGAAACAGTTTTTTCAGGGTTTCTAAGTACCTGTAAAAAGTAATTTATTTTCTTGCCAGTATCTTTGTAAATGAATTCATAATTTAATTGATTATCATAGATATTGCCAAGAAAATTCCATTTATTTAACCATTTTCTTAAATCTCTTTTCGATAAATATCTTTCACTTTCATACAACCTCATAAATTCATTGTAGGCAGTAACTACTTGTTCTTTAAACTTTGACCATATCCGGATTTTATAAACCACGTATATTAAACTAATAGAAAAAATGGCGATGACCCCTAATTCGAGCCACATTAGTGTAATATTAAGAAGAGACTAATATCACATTTTTCATCTTCTCGGGTCACGCACTCTGCTAGTTTCGCATCCACACCCTCATAATTTCATTCTTCGGTATTCACAAAAATACACACATGATATGATGAATAATACACACATGTGTAAGATTGTGAATATCGACCCAAAAGGGTGGAGCTGAGGATAAGATTATGGAGAGGGCTACTTGTTAGAAATATATCGTGCGCGTAGGTGTCTCAAAGGAAGGTTTTAGCTTCCTTTCTGACGACGAATATCTTATCGAGGTTAGCATATGTCTCTAAGGCACTCGGTTTATCGCTGTAAACCAGCTTCAGGACCCCCTCGGGGCAAGCGCTCACGCAAGCCATGCATCTGATGCACCTACCATCATCGATGGAGAGAGCCTCAATGTTAATTGCATCAGTCGGGCAAGATTTCACACAGTTCTCGCACACCGTACAGGCATCTCTATTAGCGACCGATACCCACCAGAGCCCCTTCGGCCTCTCAGACATCACCTTATGGTATCCTTCTGGGAGGACATCAACCATGGTGTTACTTATCTTATCCATTAATTGACCGGATACAGAGATCTCCGATGGGTCAGATTTAAACTTCCTCCCAATCCCTTGGCCAAACTCAGCAGCCGCATTCATGTCCTTCTCATCTGGGCGCCCTAGTGCCCATGGGTGTTGGGGTGTCGCGAAGCTGTGCTGTGCGATGAACGACGCGGCCGCGAGGATCTTGAATCCTCTGCCCCTGAGGATCTTCGTCATCTCCTCTATCGTCGTGTCTGGTGAACGGTTTCCATATACAGCCACCGGAACCGCCCATTTCCCTTCTCCCTGAAGCTGATGAAGCGAATCCAGAAAAGGCAGCGGAATCGTGCCAGCGTAGACGGGGGTGCCCACAAGTAGCAGGTCTCCCTCGACTTTACCTGTGAAAGATTTCCTTTTCTCTGAAGGGGTTAGATCGATGTGAGCTGACGCCTTCAGCCCGATATTTTCAGCGACCTTCAAGATGATCTTTCTGGTGCTACCGGTGGGTGAGAAGTAGAGACACTGAATTTTCTCAATATTCTGCTTCTTTGCTTCAATCATAAGAAATCACATCATTGACTATTATCAAGAATTGAGAAATAAACTCTGCGAGCGCGAGCTTAAATCTATTGAAGGATAATCCCTCTGTCTGGTTTTCTCGGTGTTCTTAACGTTATAGACATAGTAGATGGCCGCGATCAGTACTCCGGTTGTGGCCACCATGTATAGGCGGCCTGAATCTCGGCTAGGTCAACCATACAAATTCACATATATGAATCACGTTGAGGTGAGGATAAAATCTGCGTATAAAACGGAATAGAAGATGCGCAAGAGGATTAACTACTTAGCCATAGAAGTGAGCCCCTTCTTTATTTCAGTCGAGAGTTCAGGATGCTTATCGAGGTACTTCATAAGTTCATCGTAGAGGTACTCCGTCTCACTCATCCACCTCACGAAACCCATGTCAACTCTAGCTTCGTCTATAATGGGTAACAGCTTCTCCCAAAAATAACGCGTCATGCCACAGATAAGGAGAGCAACTAGCCTGATGTCCAGATACCCCTCCCTGACAAGCACACCAAGCCCCTCCCAGTACATGCCGAGTATTGTGAAGGCTCCCACAACCTCCTTTTTCTTCATCAGCTCACGGTATTCTTTGTAGTTCTTCCACTCATTTGAAGAGAAGATATTATATGCTGTGGTGAAGTCCTTCGTCGTCGTCTGGTTGTAGATGTTCATGAACATCTGCGCCTGCCTCGTCTGAAGCTCTCGGCTCCGTGTCTCCAGTTCTTTATGTTTGTCTTCCTCCGCCCGCTTGTTGGAGTTTATGTAGCTTCTGACTCCTATGAAGGCGGCTGTGAGTGTACCAGCCACTCCGATTACCTGCGCAATGTATGCGATGGACTGAAGCTCAACCAAGTCAACCAATCAAGTTCACGTGTATTAGTCAGGCTGAGGTGAGGATTAAATCTGCGCATAGGGCGGAGCTGAGGATAAGATTATGGAGAGGGTATTTTACTGATCACTTTTCATTTAATGTGCGGCTCGCCATTCTTTTATCTAAATTATCCCCCAGCATAAAAAGAAGATCTGACACTTGAGTATAACCATACATCCTGATAAGTCGAGTCTTTTTATCCATACCTAATCTAGGATAAAATCCATGTTGCTCCAGAATGTTACGAAGCAAGGATCTCTCTTCTTCATCATTACAGCGGAATCTTATTTCTATGTTGTTCTGACGCGCAGGATCTCTACGGATTATTAAGCTGGATGACTCGTAAAAACTCTTCAACAATTCCTTGTCTTCATCCTTAATTCCGACTTGAAATCGTTTATAATCAAAAGCATCTGGTATATTCATTGCAAGATGTCTGAGTGCCATTACATCATCTCTGTTATAATTTAAAAGTTTGTTCTTAATCGATTGCTCTTTACTTAGTTGGTACTTGCTGTATAATAAGGCAGCTTTGGGCCCATCCATATCGTCGTACATGAACTTATAGCCATATTTTATAGATAATTCCTTTAATCCTCCAAGAACCTTTTCTCTAAGCCTTGCACGAAGAATTGGATGCAAATCCACAATTCTCTTAGAAATTCCCACATCTAGATCATTAGCTTCGAGTCGTTTTCTTATGATTCGTCTTTCAAATGCTGAAGCTGAGAAGGACATTATTCTGCTGGACGGCCTTTGTGAAAACAGCTGAATAGAATCACACAATATCGAGGACTCATCTGCTTCTGGTTCTAGGAAAAACTGTGTAAACCTTGCCTCTACAGGGTCGAATATCCCTATACACCAAACTAAGGTACCCTCTAGATTTGTTTCGATGTCGAGGAAATAGGGTGGCTGATATTCAGGGATATCAGCCCTCCATCTACATAGTACAATATACTCACATACTCTGCATTTGTTGGGGTTCTTAGTCGGAATAAGTTCGTTTGAGCCCCTGAGGATTTGAGCTGTATTCTCTATGCCTTGAATGGCTTGTTCTTTTAATTTATCTTCGGGTTTCAGCTCGAATGTTCTGAGAAGCTTGTTATCTTCCCGACCCCAATACTCTATTCGAGACTTGACTGAAGGAAATCCCAATTCCTGTAGGGTCATCATGTATAGCTGGGCCTGAACCAAGTGGTCTAGCCAAGGCTCATTGGGGGCCTGCTTTGTGAATTTTCTCTCAACTACGATGGGGTGAATCCCATCTGTACAATCGACAACATCAGGCTTTCCGATACAGTTCAATTCGGATAGGATTCCAAGATACAGCGTTATTTTTTCAGAATTAGAGAGCATGGTTTTTTCATTTATTGCGTGGGTGACTTGCTGAAACATCAATTCCTTGAGCTGTTCAACGCTCTCAGGCATAACTGGAGTTATTCTACCTTCTAATGATCGAAGTTCCTCAACTGCCTTCACCTCATGCTTCTCCAGACCTACTTGTTTCTGCTCTGAGGATACTTGGTCAAGTTTAGATAAGTGGAATATTTTCGCAGCGCAGTACCAATACTCAGATGCTAAATATACTGGGATTGCGTGTCTGCGAAATTCATCTAAACTCGGCATCTCAATTGACTACCAATAATGAAAGAAACAGGAGCCCTTTAAATTGCTTACTTTACTCTTGCGTGCGCGATTTCGACGTGTCAGGTGGAAGCGAGGATAAGATTATAGCCCCACACAAACTTATATAGAAATAAAATTAAAATACTATTTATGAGACTGCTTAAACGTGGGAAAATAGGAATTCAAGAAAGAGTAATCGGCACCATAGTTATTATCATTGGGTTCCTGATAATCGTATTTACATACCTGAATTTTAGCGTTAACTCACTTGAATTTTTAGGAATGGTAGTGGGAGCTTTTTTTATAATGTACTTAGGCTGGGGACTAGGTTTTCAAAAAACGAAGCTCTTAGGATAGTGTTACCCATTTATGGGATGCATGCGCGCGCGATTCGCACACTCGAATGTGTGGAGTCTAATTGAAATAAGATAATTAAAATAGATCTTTAAGGGAAAAAATATTTATTTATTATTTTTCAATACTCGTTCTTTCAGATTTTTTTCATATTCTATAGTAAGATTTTCATAGTTCAAATCTTCGATGGTAGTTTCATCTTTTAAAAATGAATTTAATATTTCACGGGTTTTACCATCTATTCCTTGATTGATAACTAAGTAAAAAGCCATTAGCAGCATATAATTTAATGCTAAAGAGTAGCTTGCATCTATCCCTTTTTCAAGGATATTAGCTTGGGTAATTCGTACATATTGGTCCCAGATTGGGTGTAAAGCAACGGTTTTTCTTATAATTCCCTTATCTATTATCTCATCCCAATTAACCATACTTATCAAGTAAGAAAGTATGATAGTATGATATAAATATTATTTAAATTACATGCGTGCGCGACTCCATGAATCAGGTGGAGCTGAGGATAAGATTATGGCCCTTCCACCAGAGATGACTCCCTCCCTCGCGGGCGCAAAAGTCGAAATTGTTATACGCTATCTAAGGATTAAAATTACTTATTAGGTCGTTACGATGCCCTCAGTAAAATTCTCCGAACATTCAGATAGACCGGAATTTATTGATTTGCTAAAAAGGGGGCTGGGCATTAAATTCAAAGTCTATCAAGAAGTAATTTATATCGATGCAAATGGAACAAAACAACAAACAGACATAGTAATCTTCGATGCAGAAAAAGTTAATATCATAGGAGATAGCCTGAAATGGACTTCTGATGATTCAGTTATAGCTATTATAGAGACAAAAATCAAACATACTCGTATCGATACAGGTATTCAACGAGAAGAACGACTTGATATTAACGAACCACAATTATTAGAATATCTTAAAAGTTTAAAGTGTAAAATAGGATTTCTGACTGATTATAATAGAATTATCTCCTATAATTACACGAATAATTTAGATAAACCAGAGAAAAAGCCTTATTATAGTGAGCGTCTTGACGAAGTTGCAGATTTTATAATTGAGGGTATTAGAAATAGTGTCAATATACCAATCCAGAAAACTCCTGCGCGCGCGGGCGTGGCCTTGAGCCTCAAGGGTTCGAATCCCTTCCTCTGCGCCACACCATCCCCCGCTCGATACCCTTATTGGTAAGGAATTCTTACCTTTAATCGGTTTCATCGATGGCCGAGGGAGAGATAATCAAGGTCACGTCGAAGGGCCAGGTGACGCTGCCCGCCAAAATCAGGAGGAGGCTAGCCCTCGGGGACAGCAGCCATCTATACGTCCTCCAGACCGGTGACCTGATAGTCATGAAGAAGGTTGACGAGCTCTCTCTAGACGACATCTCCACCATCCTAGAGGCCCTCGCCAGGGAGAAAGGGATCACGGGGGAGATGCTGGAGCAGGAGATCGAGGCGGCTAGGGAGCGCCTGATGGCGGAGAGGCGGGTTGAAGCCTAGCGTCCTCGTCGACACAAACATCCTCGTCTCGGGCCTCGTCTTCACCAAGGGGAACGAGCACGAGGTTCTGAGGCTGGCCGAGGAGGAAGAGATAACCCTGATCCTCCCCGAATTCATCCTCGAGGAGGCCCGGAGGGTCCTCGCCTCGAAGTTCCGGGGCTACGAGGGGTTACTCGACATCTTCCTCTCCAGGGTAGAGTACAGGCGAGTCGAATGGATCGAGATCGAGGAGGCGATCCCGACAGCTGTACGCCTCGTGAGGGACAGGAAGGACGCCGCCGTCGCCGCTTCCGTGATCGTCTCCAAGCCAAGATTCTTCATAACAGGCGACGAGAGGCTGCGAAAAGATTTAGTCGCCTGCCAGAAGGCGGAAGCGACTAAAACCCTGTCCAGTAGAGCCTTCCTAGAATCTAGAAAACCTTGAGCCTCAAGGGTTCGAATCCCTTCCTCTGCGCCAAAAAACTCCTTAATTTAAGCTGTTTTAGAGTTACTTTTAGGAAAAGAAGCCACGTTAATGCTTAGTTTTTAAGGGCGCCTA
>Ga0315296_10004622_pt1 | contig 11236 bp, 9 predicted proteins | sample YL17G14_18_MG_FD_203921 | JGI IMG/M metagenome (GOLD analysis project Ga0315296, IMG submission 203921) | Sediment microbial communities from Yellowstone Lake, YNP, Wyoming, USA - YL17G14_18 | ecosystem: Environmental > Aquatic > Freshwater > Lake > Sediment | place: USA: Wyoming | collected...
TCCTTTTTCATCTGGTTCAGTCCTTCGCCGACCTTGCGCTGAGCTTCCGCCTGCGTCGGCCGATCCTTTAGAAGCTCAATCGACCGCTGCTCCTGGAGCAGTTTCTCGGCTTTCAGCACGAGGGCCTTGAGTTTCTCCTCATGCCGGAATCGCTTCAACACCTCGAGGGCCCGCTCGATGTTTTTCCTGATGTCCGCCTGCGCCGCTTTCAGCCGCTTAAGATCGGCCCCGAATTCCGGTCCATCGCGCACCAGCCGTTCCTCAAGGCGTTTCACCAGACTCGCGTACTCGTCCGGCATAATCTCCTGCATCAGGCGACTCATCTCTTCGAGCCGGTCCACCGCTTCCTTGTCAAGAACCATCCCCTCATTCATCTTGTCAACGGCGCGCTCAAGTTCTCTGATCCACGCCTCGGCTTTGGCCGCAAGCTCTTGCTGCCGGTTCACAATCCCTTCAAGGTCTTTGCGGTCTGACCAATCGATCTTCTTGGCCCGCCGGTATTTCTCCTCAATCCGCTGCAAATTCTCTGAAAGAGCCCCCTGCTGTTCCTCCAGGCGCCCCAAATCCTCGGCGAGCCGGTCTTCCTTCCCGGCGACATCTTCATAGATTTCCGCGACCGTCGGGAACCGTATCCGCATCAGCTCGCTTCGGGATGCTTTAGGTCCTGAATAAGCATCGTTATCCCACCCCTGTACATAGTAAGTCAACTCATCGCCCGGCAGCATCCCCAGGCCGGCGAGGTCCCAGTCTAAACTGAGTGTCTCTTCGGCCTGGCCCTTTCTGATTTCGATCGGCCGGCTCGATTCCTTGTCTTTCAACCGATAAATCAAGTCGACGCGGGACAAACCGTAGTCATCCACAACTCGCACACCGAGCATCACATTCATATCGATCGGTAAGTCGATTTCCGGTTCCGGACTTCCGACTTCAATCAACGGAGCCAGGTCCGGTATTGAGACAATCGGCAGCCGCGCAACCAAGCTATCGTTCCCTCTCTCTCCGACACCCCGGTGTCCCTTAGGGAGACACATTCGTGTAAGCAAAAGCCAGCCCAGGCCGGTGCTTTTCAGGACGAATTCCCGGCTGAATTTCTCCCCGCTCAAGCTCAGGGGCAGAGTGTCGCAATCAATAACCAGAAAGCCGGATTCCAACCGGGCGGATGCCCGGCCCTGCAGCAGAACTTTGGTTCCGCGCAAAGCCGCGACTTCGCCCTTCATGGTGACCTGCGGGGCTAACCCGGTGTAAGCCGGATAGACGTACTCAACCGACAACTCTCTGATCGCCAACGGTTCTTCCAGACGAATCATGCAGGACGGTGTCGACTTGTCAAAAACGACGAAGCGGTATGAGAAATCCTGCTCAATCCGAATCGTCTTGCCCGCCCGGCCATCCACCAGCGGTAATTTGAAGAAGCTTCTCGCCTTGCCCCAATCAATCTCCAGTCCTGCCTGCCCGGGCAAATGGATACCGAATGCCCTGACCCCGAGGATAATCTCCTGGCCGCGTACTATTCTCCTGTTTGGCGGCTCCAAATGAAGACTGATGTTGCGAGTCAAGCCATAGGAAAACCGGCCCGGCGCCAGCGCCGCATACCCCAGCACAAGAATGGCCGCCAAGGCGATAAGCTGGAGACCGCGCCCTAGGCCGCCCAATTCCAGATACGTTCCGAGCTCAGCCTTTTCCAGTTCATCTTCAACTTCGTCAACTGCCGCGCGAATCAAATCCGGCGAGTAGTTCTCAGGGGAGGTTCTGGGCAGTACTGAAAGCTGGTACGCATTGACCAGCCGGTCGGCAAACTTCGGCTCGCGTCGTTCGATATGCCGTGCGGCATCAAGCCTCGACAGCCTTCTCAGAAACAACCACGGCACGATCAGGCCCGGGACAATCCAATAGAAAGGCTTCAGGAGCAGCAGGCATATGAAAAACGTCACCAGGGCCAGGGCAATGGCGAAAAGCAGTGCTGCAGCCAGCCTTATCCTGAAATGTTTTCCTGCGAATTCCTTTAGTCGGGCTTCAATCATCGATCTCAAACCCTTCCTGGACAACTGACCATTTTAACATTCATTCCTTCAACGAAGTATAGGTCATTTTGCCGCCTTGTCAACGCCGGATGGTTCAACTCGGGGTATCTAACATTTCCCTAAAATCATTGTTGACACCCCGGCGGTTCTGGATATAATGGCAAGATGGTAAATACAAAGCGCTCGATTGTCACTGAAGCAGTAATCAGTTGGACAACCTCACACTACTGCTTCTGGCATGTCCGGACCACCGGTTCGGATAGAGCGTAATTCCTTTTAACCCCACCTTGAAAGGGCGCAATCCGCCCAAATCTTGAAAAAGTAGACTATTTTGACCCGAAAAGGAGGCAAAAATATGCCCAAACTCAGCATCGTGGTGCCGAAAGGCAGCATCTACGGGAGTGTTGTACAGCTTCTGGCTGACGCCGGTATCAATCTCGATGTCAACGAGAGAGCCTACCGGCCTCAGGTCAGCGACCCGTCCATCGATGTGAAGATCATGCGGCCCCAGAACATCCCGGAGCTCATCGAACTGGGTTCTCACGATGCCGGCTTCACCGGTCTTGACTGGGTCAAGGAGACGGGCGCCGATATTGCCGAAGTCCTCGACCTGCAGCTCGACTCAGTTAGCATCGTTGCCGCGGTGCCGGAAACACTGCCGGTGAGCGAATTGCGCCAGCGTACGATCGTAGTGGCATCAGAATACGAAAAGATCAGCCGTTCGTTTCTCGACCAGGAAGGTTATAAGTATATCTACCTCCGCACCTACGGCGCAACCGAGGTGTTCCCGCCGGATGATGCCGACATGATCATTGACAATACTGCGACCGGGAGGACGCTCGAAGAGCATGATTTGAAGGTAATCGCCACCCTGCTTGAATCATCAACTCGGTTTGTGGCCAATCGCAAGTCGCTTGAAGACACCTGGAAGGCCGAGAAGATTGCCGAGCTCAAGATGCTCTTCCAATCGATCATTGATGCCCGAAGCCGAGTGATGCTGGAAATGAACGTGCCCAAAGCCAGATTCGACGATGTTGTCCAGACCCTTCCCTGTATGCGGTCGCCCACCGTGGCTCCTTTGTACGGCGAACAGGGTTATGCCGTAAAGGTGGTAGTAAAACGCTGCGAGGCAGTGAAGCTGATACCTCAGCTTAAGCGGCTCGGCGCCACCGACATCCTGGAGTACGAATTCCGGAAGGTGATCATATGAGACTGGTGAGGAAGTCAGTACAAGCACTATCTGAGTATCACGTTGCACAGGACGCAAAAGTCCTCAAGTTGAACCAGAATGAGTCGCCATATGACATTTCGCCTGAGATTAAGAGAGAGATTCTCCGCCGGTTAACCGCGGCAAGGTGGAATCGCTACCCCATGGGTCGACCCGACCGCCTGCTCGGGGCCATCAGCCGCTACACCGGATGTCCGGCTCAAAGCATCGTCGTCGGCAACGGTTCCAACGAGCTGATCGCGTCGGTCATGCAGGCCGTCTGCGCGACCGGCGACAAAGTTGTCATTGTCACACCCGGGTTTCCGATCTACGAACGCGTGGCCCGGATTCTCGATCTTGATATCGTCGGAATTCCCCTGCGCGCGGATTTTGAGTTTGATACCGATTCGATTCTCCGACAGCGGCGCGGGACCAAGCTCGTTATCATAGCCTCGCCCAATAGTCCGACCGGCACTGTCCTGCCGGTTGCATCAATCACCAAAATCCTCATGGGCTTCACCGGAGTCTTTGCGCTCGATGAAGCATACTTCGAATTCTACGGCAAGACCGCACAGCACCTACTCGCCCGGTACGAGAACCTGTGCATCATAAGAACGCTGTCAAAAGCCGTCGGCCTGGCCGGAATCAGATTGGGTTATCTTCTGGCCCGGCCTGACCTGGCCCGCCAGATTGAGAAGACCAAGCTCCCCTTCTCGGTCGGCCTGTTCCCACAGATCGCCGGCGAGGTGGTGCTGCAAAACCGGCGCTCCATCAGTGCCATCGCCCGGGGGATTGTCGCCGAACGAAACCGGGTATTTCAGCAGTTGAGACAAATACCGGGCATTATCCCGATTCGCTCCCATGCCAATTTCATACTCTTTTCTCTACGAGATACAGACGTAGAAATCACAAACCGGGTGGCACGTAGCGTACAGCAGGATTTGTACCGCCACGGCGTATTGGTGCGGTACTTTGAAACGCCCCGACTGAAGAATATGCTCCGGGTAACGATCGGCCAGCCCGAGGAGAACCGGATGTTTCTAAGATCATTACATACTGTCCTCCATATCAAGCAAGGCGGGCCGCGATGAGGAAAAGCACGATTCGCCGCAAGACCAGCGAGACCGACATCATGATTTCTCTCAACCTCGACGGGTCCGGCGCCAGCCGCATCAAGACGCCGATCGGCTTCTTGAGTCACATGATCGAGACGTTGGCCCGCCATGGGGGCTTTGACCTTGAGGTTCGGGTCAAAGGCGACCTGCACATCGACCAGCATCATCTCGTTGAAGACACCGGATTGGTCTTGGGCCAAGCCTTGGCGCAAGCCCTGGGCGACAAGAAAGGCATTGGGCGGATGGGGTTTTTCATGTGTCCGATGGATGATGCGCTCGCCCTGGTCGCCCTCGATCTTTCCGGACGGCCCTATCTCAAGTACGATCTCCGTTTCAAAGCCAGGAAAGTCGGCGACCTTGACACCGATCTTGTCGAAGATTTCCTCCACGCCTTTGCCGTGACCCTCAAAGCCAACCTCCACATCAAGGCTGTCTACGGCCGGTCCGATCACCACAAGATTGAGGCGGTCTTCAAAGCACTGGCCAAGTCCCTGAGCCAGGCGTGTTCGATTGATCGGGCGTCAAGAAGCCGCATACCGAGCACCAAAGGGGTCTTATGATCGGCATAATCGACTACGGTGCCGGCAATCTCAGGTCCGTGGCGAAGGCATTTGAATTCCTCGGCGCGCCGACCAAGGTCATCCAGGGTCCGGCCGATATCAAAGGCGTCAGTAGATTAGTGTTACCCGGGGTGGGTGCTTACGCCGCCGCACTGAACAACCTTCATTCCCGCGGCATCGCGGATCCGGTCGCCGTCTGGCTCAAGGCCGACCGGCCCTTCCTCGGCATCTGTCTTGGTCTCCAACTGCTCTTTGACGGAAGCGAAGAGGCTCCCGGCCGAAAAGGGTTCGGCCGTTTCTCCGGCCGCGCCCTCAAGTTCCAGGCCTACAAGGTGCCCCAGATCGGCTGGAATAAAATTCAATTCGAGGGGTCCGCCGGACTCCTCTCTCTCCGAGATACAATCGTGCAAAACATCAATGCGGGCTCATACTTTTTCTTCCTCCACAGCTACTATATCGTGCCGTCCGATCCGACAATCACGATTGCCCGGGCCCGGTACGGCATCGAATATGCCGCCGCGGTCCAGCAAGGCAATGTCTGCGGGGTTCAGTTTCATCCTGAGAAAAGTGGCGATTTAGGCCTGCAGCTACTGAGGAATTGGATCGATCATGGCGATTAACGAAACGACGTTCCAATCAGGACTGGCAATAAGAATCATCCCGTGTCTTGATGTCCACGCGGGTCGCGTTGTAAAAGGCGTCAAGTTCAACAATCTCAGAGATGCCGGCGACCCGGCGGAACTGGCCCGGTACTACAACAACCAGGGGGCGGATGAGCTTACCTTTCTCGATGTTGCGGCTTCGGCCCAAGGCCGGGAAATAATGCTCGAAATCGTGAAGCGCGTTTCGAGCGAAGTCTTCATTCCGCTTACGGTCGGCGGCGGCATCCGGACGGTCGATGACATGCGCCGGGTACTCAATGCCGGCGCCGACAAAGTCGCAATCTGCACCGCGGCAATAGAGAACCCCGACTTAGTCCGAGATGGGGCAATTGCCTTCGGTTCTCAGTGTATCGTCCTGTCAATCGACGCCCAGCGCTGCGGTTCGACCTGGCACGCCTTTACGCACGGCAGCCGGCGTGACTCACAGCTGGATGCAGTTGAATGGGCACGGCGCGGCGCGGCCCTGGGCGCGGGCGAGATCCTTCTCAATTCCATCGACCGGGACGGAACCAAACAGGGGTATGATCTGGAGCTGACCCGGACTGTCTCGGAAAGCGTGCCGGTACCCGTCATTGCCTCTGGTGGAGCCGGTAATCTCGACCAGGTTGCCGATGTCGTTCTTCAGGGCAAGGCCGACGCCGTCTTATTGGCCTCCCTCCTCCACTACGGCGAGTCAACCATCGACGAGATAAAGTCCCGGCTCAACCAAAGAGGAGTTCCCGTCCGATGGTAATCGCATCGATCGACCTCTTGAACGGCAAAGTGGTTCAACTGCGCCAGGGGCGAGAAAAGGTGCTGGAGCGCGACGACCCCTTTGAACTGCTCAAAGACTTCGACCGCTACGGCCCGACGGCCGTAATCGACCTCGACGCCGCCCTGGGCCGTGGTTCGAATCTCTCCCTGATCAAACAACTCGTCAGGTCCGGAGAGTGCCGGGTGGGCGGCGGCATACGGAATGTGGAAACGGCCGTCGAGCTTGTTGCCGCCGGTGCCCGAAAGATTATCGTCGGCTCCAAGGTCTTTGAGCAGGACCGTGTCAACCGCGGTTTTCTCACCGAACTGGCCGGCTCGGTCGGACGACCGCGCATCATCGTTGCCATCGATGCCCTGAATGAGGAGATCGTAACCCAGGGCTGGCAGCATCGGACCGGACTAAAACTGACTTCGATTCTGGCGGAACTCGCTGAGTTCGCGTCCGGGTTGCTCTTCACCTGCGTTGAACGCGAAGGAACCATGACCGGCATCGACATGAATCTGGTCGAAAAACTCAGGGCCGCGACTGAAAACCAGGTCACCGTGGCCGGCGGCGTGACCACCATCGACGAAATCCGCAAGTTGAGTCATCTCGGTCTTGACGTCCAGCTCGGCATGTCACTCTACACGGGCCGCATCAATCTGGCCCAAGCCTTCATCGAAACGCTCAATTGGAAATCGGAGCTTTTACCAACCATTACCCAGAACTCGGCCGGCCAGGTGCTGATGCTTGGGTATTCGAATCGAGAATCGCTCGACAAGACTTTCGCCACCGGTTCGATGCATTACTATTCCCGGTCCCGGGGCAGACTCTGGCTGAAGGGAGAGACTTCAGGCCATACTCAGACCGTGGTCCGGCTGCGCGCGGATTGCGATCGCGATACAATTCTGGCTACGGTCGAACAGCAAGGCCCGGCCTGCCATCTGGGCACCGATTCCTGCTTTGGCGATCACCGGTTTGACCTCAATGGACTCTACGACTTGGTCAAGGCCCGGCTTGATAATCCCCAACCAACGTCTTACACGGCCCGGCTCAATCCCGGACTCCTGCGCCGGAAGCTTCTGGAAGAAATCCAGGAATTGGCTGATGCCGGGACCATGGAGGAGATTGTCCACGAGACCGCGGACGTGCTCTACTTCTTGACCGTGCTGCTGGCCCGAAAGGGCATTAAGATTGGTCAGGTGTTTGGTGAACTCGCGTCCCGACGTAAGGAGCCAATATGAGACAGATTAGGGCCTCACAGCTCAAGCCGGATTTCTATTCATTTCGGCCGCCGGCCCGGGCTGGCGCCGTGGCCGGGGTCATTGATGGTGTCCGCAAGTACGGCGATCAAGCCTTGAAAAGGTATACTCTTAAGTACGACAAGGTCAAACTTAGTCGAATCAGGGTCAGTCCCCGCCAGATCAAGGCCAGTCGCGGGCACGTCGACCACCAAATGGTCAGTTCAATCCGTACCGTCGCCCGGAATGTCGCGCGGTTTGCCCGTCGTCAGCTGGGCCAATTGAGCGATTTTGAGTACCAGGTTGCACCCGGTGTCTATGCCGGACAGAAAGTCATTCCCATTGAACGGGTCGGCGTCTATGTACCGGGCGGCCGGTTTCCGCTTATTTCCAGTCTGCTGATGGGAGCAATCCCCGCCCAAGTGGCTGGGGTCAAGGAAATCGCGATCTGCTCACCGCCATCCTTCAGCGGCTCAATTCACCCGGCGATTTTGGCCGCCGCCGACCTCATTGGTATCAGTGAGATATATCAGGTGGGCGGAATCCAGGCAATCGCCGCGATGGCTGTCGGTACCGAGACAATCAGCAAGGTCGATAAGATCGTCGGTCCGGGCAACCGGTTCGTTGCGGGCGCCAAGAAAGAGGTCTATGGTTTGGTCGGCATCGATTTTATTGCCGGGCCGTCCGAGATCATGATCATCGCCGACGACTCGGCTGATGCGTCGGTCGTTGCCGCCGATCTTATCGCCCAGGCTGAGCACGATGTTGAAGCGGTGCCGATGCTGGTTTCTCTGTCACACCGCACTGCGCACCGGGTTCGTCAGGCACTGGAACGCCAACTCGCCAGCCTGCCAACCCAACCGACGGCGCGCGAGGCGATCCGCCGCAACGGGATGATGATCATTGTTGAAAACGCCGGCCAGGCGATCGGGATCGCCAACCGCCGCGCGCCGGAACACCTAGAGCTTCTCGTTCGAAACCCGTCCCGCTATCAATCGAAACTGACCAACTATGGCACGCTGTTCATCGGCCCATTGGCCGCCGAAGCCCTGGGCGATTACTCGAGCGGCCTTAATCACATACTACCGACCAGCACCGGCGCCCGGTACGCCGGCGGACTGAGCGTGCGAGATTTCGTCAAAGTTCAAACTACTTTGCGTGTCACCAGGAAGGGCCTGGATCGGATCGGTCCGGTCGCGCAAAGGATGGCCCGGCTTGAAGGCCTGTCCGGCCATGAACGCTCGATCAGCATCAGAATGGCAGGAACCAATGACTGAGTTTTTGTTCATAAATGACCTTCCTGACATTGTGCCCCAAGGACACAAGAGCGAAGCGATCCACCAATGTAAGTATCGCCCAGCCTATTCGGTACATCGATTCCGGAGAAGGCTCAAGCCCGAATACCACCTTAGATGGCGTGTCCGGTCCTGACCGCGACATAAAATCCCATTCTCTTACCAACAACTCGAAAGTAGTTACTACTCGGAGCGGAATATACTTTACATGAAGAGGGTGTCATTCTGAGAATCTCATATGCTAATTTTCAGAGACCCTTCGCTACGCTCAGGGTGACAGGCGAAGTGCTTCACGAATGTAAAGTATTTCATGCTCCCCTTAGTAAAACCTACGGCAATACCTTCTGGATTGATTGCTGATATCCGGATTACCGCAATAGCTAAGCTATTCTAAAAATAATAAAATTGCAAGAAATAATTGTAGTTGCCCAATTTCCGCCGGAGGCGGATCTGCCTCAGGCATGACATTGGGCTATTTTTAGAGAAAAATCATACTATTACACAGCGTGATAAATCAGTCCGCCTAAGGCGGATTACCCCAAAAGTGTGGGGACCCTCTTCCCCACACCCCTTCAGTGTGCTATAAAATGAGCTTCTTACATGTAACTCATTTATGGGACAGCACACTAACGGAATATTTCGCGGCCTTTGCCGACGATGCGGTTCAAGGCTTCTTTGAAGTAATTGGCTGCGTCAACAACGTGCTTGGGAATCTGCTGGCAGTAGTATTCCCACGACCTTCTGATATCCGACCCCAGCAGTTGGGCCAAGGTCCCCTCGCGCAGCCCTTGTTCAACTTTGTCTTTGTGGTACAGGACCAGATCCGAAGCAAGCACCTTGGCCAGGCGACGGGCCCGCTCGTGCCAGCGCTTGTCTTCTTCGGAGAGGCCGGCATCAATCGGCGGTTCCTCTTCGGGCTGGGGCCTCGGCTTGGTTACGGGCGGTTGGACCTTTGGTTCTGGTTTTGGCTCAGCGACCTCTGGTTGCGGCGCGACCTGGGGCCTAGGTACCGGGATAACGATTTCCGGCGTCATCGGCTCGGGCTCAGGTCTCCTGATAACCAGGACCCCCCCGCACTTGGTGCATTTTGCCTTCACACCCTGGGGCGGTATTTTACTTTCATCTATATTGTATTTAGCCTGACACGTTTCACAGGTAATGATCATCTGACAATTCCTCGCCAGAGCTTTCTGCCCTGCACCTTCAATTCCCCCAAAGAACCAGTGTTCCTGACCACGATGTCTGCTTTCCGGCGTGCAACACGGTCTTTCATTTGACCGTGAAGGAGTCTTCGCGCCAGCTCCCGGGGTAGACCATTCTTAACCAGCCGTCCCTGCTTGACCGATTGCGGTGCCGCAACCAGAATCGTCCAATCGAACCATTTCTCGATCTTCCAGTCAAAGAGCAGGGCCGCATCGAGTATCACAACCCGTCTCGGACACGACCTGATGCGCTGTTTGATCCGGGCCAGCATCTCGGGGTGGACAACGCGGTCAAGGTAGCGACGCAGCAGGGGATTGCAGAAAACCAGCCGGCCCAGGCACCTTCGACTTACCTCACCGCGCGCGTCAATTATACTCTGCCCAAACTTCTTGACAAGTCTTTCTTTTACTGACTCTTGCTTGAGTACTTCCCAACCGATTCGGTCCGCACTGATAACGCCGGCCCCGAGGTCTTTGAAGACCTGCGCCAGTTCCGACTTGCCGGAACCGGCATTCCCCGCGATGCCAATCACGAACCTACCCTTTCCGGCCATCAAGTGCCTTGATCAACTTCGGCACGACCTCCAAGAGGTCGCCGACAATACCGTAATCGCACACCTTGAATATCGGTGCATCCGGATCTTTGTTGATCGCGACAATAAACTTCGACGACTGCATGCCAACGAGATGCTGAATCGAACCGGATATGCCCACCGCGATATACAGGTCAGGGCATACGGTCTTGCCGGTCTGACCCACCTGATGCGAGAACGGTATCCAGCCGGCATCCACGGCACCGCGCGAAGCGCCCACGGCACCGCCCAGCCGTGCGGCCAACTCCTCAATCAGTTTGAAATTTTCCGGCCCGCCCAGACCCCGGCCGCCCGAGATAATCACATTGGCCTCAGCAATATTGACTTTCTGAGTCAAATCAGGGATATACTCGAGAAGCTTGGTGCGAGAGGCCAAGGCCCGGGGTTTGATCTTGACAATCCGGCCGGTTCGATTCGGGTCGGGTTCCCGGGCCTTCATCACCTTGGGCCGCACCGTGGCCATCTGCGGGAACGTGCGGGGACAAATGATGGTCGCCATGATGTTGCCGCCAAAGGCCGGCCGGGTCTGGAGCAGGTGTTTCTTCTCCGGGTCAATCTCAAGACCGGTGCAGTCGGCGGTCAGTCCGGTTCTAAGCCGGATTGCGAG
>Ga0315296_10004623_pt1 | contig 11235 bp, 6 predicted proteins | sample YL17G14_18_MG_FD_203921 | JGI IMG/M metagenome (GOLD analysis project Ga0315296, IMG submission 203921) | Sediment microbial communities from Yellowstone Lake, YNP, Wyoming, USA - YL17G14_18 | ecosystem: Environmental > Aquatic > Freshwater > Lake > Sediment | place: USA: Wyoming | collected...
GGTTTAGCCCTATGAGATTGGGTTTCATCCGACATGAGCATGGTAGTTTCAATCCCTGAGTCGGGATTCTGGTTGGTTTAGCAAGTCTACGTATCCAGTGTATCTGTAAAGGCATACCCCGTTTCAATCCCTGAGTCGGGATTCTGGTTGGTTTAGCAACGTCCTTACACGGGAAAAACAGTGATACTTTGTAGTTTCAATCCCTGAGTCGGGATTCTGGTTGGTTTAGCTGATAATCTATTGTCGTCGGAGCCGCTTTGTAGTTGAAGTTTCAATCCCTGAGTCGGGATTCTGGTTGGTTTAGCGGATACTAGGGGTTGGAAGCCTGTAGTGGAAGAGAGTTTCAATCCCTGAGTCGGGATTCTGGTTGGTTTAGCAAACCCCCCACAACCGGCCGTAACTCTTTCTTCACCAGTTTCAATCCCTGAGTCGGGATTCTGGTTGGTTTAGCTGGCGTACATTGTAATAGCACCATGCTTCTTTTCCTCTGTTTCAATCCCTGAGTCGGGATTCTGGTTGGTTTAGCGCAACAGTGAGGAAGTCATGTTGACACCCAAGCAAGTTTCAATCCCTGAGTCGGGATTCTGGTTGGTTTAGCTGCATACACTACCACGTCAGGCTTGAACTGGCGCAAGTTTCAATCCCTGAGTCGGGATTCTGGTTGGTTTAGCCTGCCCCTGAGAGGTGGGGCCACTTTTGTCAATAGGAGTTTCAATCCCTGAGTCGGGATTCTGGTTGGTTTAGCAACAGACCGTAAGTCCCAACAGTAGATGACAGCGTGTTTCAATCCCTGAGTCGGGATTCTGGTTGGTTTAGCGCGGAAGCCGCAGGCCAACAGGGAGCTCCCCCCGGGTTTCAATCCCTGAGTCGGGATTCTGGTTGGTTTAGCATATTGCCGCCTGCATGATACAAGCCTCCCGTATGTCGTTTCAATCCCTGAGTCGGGATTCTGGTTGGTTTAGCGCGGTGAGGTGGTTGCAGGAGAATATGACCATCGGGTTTCAATCCCTGAGTCGGGATTCTGGTTGGTTTAGCATGAGCTCACCCATCCCAGTGTTTAGTTTGTCCATGGTTTCAATCCCTGAGTCGGGATTCTGGTTGGTTTAGCGCAGTGGATTCCAATCCATACTGCAATTGATGCAAGTTTCAATCCCTGAGTCGGGATTCTGGTTGGTTTAGCTCCACATACGACCGGCTGCCGATCAGCGGTCGGTTGAGGTTTCAATCCCTGAGTCGGGATTCTGGTTGGTTTAGCTCTAGCAACTCGTCCGACGCCCTGGTATACATGATCGTTTCAATCCCTGAGTCGGGATTCTGGTTGGTTTAGCCAGCTACCTCATCCCAATTCATGCAAGCAGTGTGGAGTTTCAATCCCTGAGTCGGGATTCTGGTTGGTTTAGCTAGGGGATGGGATGGCAATCCAGTGGGAGTGTGTGGGTTTCAATCCCTGAGTCGGGATTCTGGTTGGTTTAGCTGGTGCCGTGCGCGTGCCCGACACGGAAATCAAGGTCGTTTCAATCCCTGAGTCGGGATTCTGGTTGGTTTAGCATCCTTGCAACTCCTGGGCTGCCGACAGAAGTCAGGGTTTCAATCCCTGAGTCGGGATTCTGGTTGGTTTAGCGTGATCCGTTTTCAGCGTCGGGCTGAAGTACAGGAACGTTTCAATCCCTGAGTCGGGATTCTGGTTGGTTTAGCCATTAGGACGTTCAGGTTTCCGGCAGCATCTAAGAGGTTTCAATCCCTGAGTCGGGATTCTGGTTGGTTTAGCCAGGAAACCCAGTACTCATGCTATCCCCATCTTGGTTTCAATCCCTGAGTCGGGATTCTGGTTGGTTTAGCTGGAGACCAGCATCGCCGACATCAATCTGCAACTGGCGAGTTTCAATCCCTGAGTCGGGATTCTGGTTGGTTTAGCTTCACCGAGCAAATTGCTCAATCCTCAGATCAAAGGTTTCAATCCCTGAGTCGGGATTCTGGTTGGTTTAGCACCAACCGCTAGCGGGTTAGGCAGTGTTCTGGTAGAGTTTCAATCCCTGAGTCGGGATTCTGGTTGGTTTAGCTATAGGAGAATCGAGATGCAACAGGATGCTAAGGAAAAGTTTCAATCCCTGAGTCGGGATTCTGGTTGGTTTAGCTGGAGAGCAATAGAAGCATTACATACGAAAGAGACAGTTTCAATCCCTGAGTCGGGATTCTGGTTGGTTTAGCGCCAAGATTCTCAGCCCACCGGTCAGTGTACCCGGTTTCAATCCCTGAGTCGGGATTCTGGTTGGTTTAGCCACAGGCTGCATTTGGCAAGCCCTCGGACTTTCCCGTTTCAATCCCTGAGTCGGGATTCTGGTTGGTTTAGCTGCGCCAGGCGGGGGGGAAATCAGGGGATGTGGTGAGTTTCAATCCCTGAGTCGGGATTCTGGTTGGTTTAGCGAGGGCATCGAGGCATGCCACGGTGCTGTCGGTGGGGTTTCAATCCCTGAGTCGGGATTCTGGTTGGTTTAGCGGTGAGGGCGCAGGCGCCCGCCCCGGCCCTGCGCTCTGGTTTCAATCCCTGAGTCGGGATTCTGGTTGGTTTAGCAGGTCAGGGAGGTGTGCATGGTGGTCAAGGCCGTCCCGTTTCAATCCCTGAGTCGGGATTCTGGTTGGTTTAGCGTCGAGGCCGTCCCCGTCCACGTCCGAATTTGCATGTTTCAATCCCTGAGTCGGGATTCTGGTTGGTTTAGCCAGATGCCGCCGGCCCAACCGCCACACTCCCCAGCACGTTTCAATCCCTGAGTCGGGATTCTGGTTGGTTTAGCGGGACGTGTACGGCGGCATCGGTGAACGCGGCGGCGGGTTTCAATCCCTGAGTCGGGATTCTGGTTGGTTTAGCTTGGTCGAGGGTGACACGGATGACACGGAGATCACGTTTCAATCCCTGAGTCGGGATTCTGGTTGGTTTAGCTCGCCAATTCAACGTCGCCCAGAACCCCACGCACGAGTTTCAATCCCTGAGTCGGGATTCTGGTTGGTTTAGCTACGATAGCCGGTTGTTCTACTACGAGGCGGCGCCGAGTTTCAATCCCTGAGTCGGGATTCTGGTTGGTTTAGCACGTCGTTGTGATCGAGGCCGCGTTCATCGTCGCCGGTTTCAATCCCTGAGTCGGGATTCTGGTTGGTTTAGCGAACGCGGCGGCGGCACCGCACACACATGCAGTGACGTTTCAATCCCTGAGTCGGGATTCTGGTTGGTTTAGCGGGGATCCCGCGAACGGTGCGGAGGATCATTGAGAAGGTTTCAATCCCTGAGTCGGGATTCTGGTTGGTTTAGCTGTACTGTGGGGTCACGAGTGGGTTCACGGCAACCGTGTTTCAATCCCTGAGTCGGGATTCTGGTTGGTTTAGCTGGCCAAAGATCTCAAGACGCAATATGGCCTGGACTGGTTTCAATCCCTGAGTCGGGATTCTGGTTGGTTTAGCTACGTTATTTGCGACGGATAATGATTGGGGGATCCCGTTTCAATCCCTGAGTCGGGATTCTGGTTGGTTTAGCATCCACCTGCGACTCTACTGGCGACCTCGGCACATTGTTTCAATCCCTGAGTCGGGATTCTGGTTGGTTTAGCGCTGAGCGTGCACGCCACGAAATGATGATCCGTGGCCGTTTCAATCCCTGAGTCGGGATTCTGGTTGGTTTAGCTAAGGACGCGAGTCCAGGCGACGGGGAAGAAATCAGTTTCAATCCCTGAGTCGGGATTCTGGTTGGTTTAGCGCCAACCGCCTTGATTACGTGCTGGAATCCCCGCGCGTTTCAATCCCTGAGTCGGGATTCTGGTTGGTTTAGCCCACCCCACTCTCCTGGTGCGCCTACTGGTGGAGGCAGTTTCAATCCCTGAGTCGGGATTCTGGTTGGTTTAGCGGTTGGAGGGGTTGGCCACGCGGATCCTCGCGCCGAGTTTCAATCCCTGAGTCGGGATTCTGGTTGGTTTAGCCGTTTCTGTGCAAGCGCGCTTCGATCTTGCGCCAGGCGGTTTCAATCCCTGAGTCGGGATTCTGGTTGGTTTAGCCAGTCTTGTCACGCTCCCGGCGGACCATCTCGGTAGTTTCAATCCCTGAGTCGGGATTCTGGTTGGTTTAGCCCCACCCACGACAGCACCCCCACCCCCCACCCGGCAGTTTCAATCCCTGAGTCGGGATTCTGGTTGGTTTAGCTCCACCACGAAAGTGAGGATCCGGGCATACCCAGTCTGTTTCAATCCCTGAGTCGGGATTCTGGTTGGTTTAGCTCGTGGCGATCAGCGGGGGAGCGTCGGAGGCCTCGAGTTTCAATCCCTGAGTCGGGATTCTGGTTGGTTTAGCTGCTCACTCGCTCGTGGGCACAGCGCCCCATTGGATGCCTGATAGGACCATTCTCGCGCGCATATCGCCCCACAATCTGCCTGTTTCATCCTCTTGAATCATTGTTCCCCCCCACCCTACCTTACGTTGCGAGCGCCCCCGCTACACCGGCCTGTCCGTTGGCCTCTCGCGGAAGCCCGGTTCCGGTGTTTCTGCGCTTGTCCCCCCACATCTGGCACTGCCCCGTTATGTACCCCTATATCTGGCGGTTCGTTTCACCGACCGTCCCTGCGAGCGCCTCCTGGGTTGCACGGGGGTGCTTCGCCGCTCGCGCCAACTCGTAGGAACTCGTGGGAACTCGTAGGAACTCGATTAGACGATGAAGATGCGCTCCTCGGCCGGCTTCTCCGAGCCGATCGTCTCCGTCTTGGCCACGCACGCCGCACACATGTGGTAGAGCCGCACGCTGTCTTCCTCCGGCTCCAGCAGTTTGTCCAACTTGCCGCGCAACGACACCAGTTCCTTGTCCGTCAGGTGACACTCGAACAGGCTGTACTGAGTCCACTGGCCAAACCCGCACAGCGCCTTGTGCACTTTGGTGCGGCGACGGTCGCTGGGAATGTCGTAGGCCACGACGTAGAGCGTGCGTTCCGGGTTGCCTCGCTTCATCCCTATCTTACCACAAAAGGCTTAAATTGGCGAATTTCACCCGCCAGCCACTTGGCGACCAGCCGCACCTCCAGTTCCAAACTCCGCCGGTAGGTCGCCTTGTACTCGAAGACCGGGTGGCGGATCTCGGTGTCCAGCCGTTCTTCGAAGCGGGTGAGAAAGGTACGCCGTCCATCCTCCGTCAGGCGCCAGGCCCCCAATTCCTCGCAAAAGTCCCGCTGCGTCAGCATCCCGTTGTTCAACAGCGTCAGCACGACCGAATCTACGACGACGGGCCGAAAGGTCTCCATCACGTCGAGCGCCAGCGCGGGCTTGCCGAACTGCGACGAGTGAAGAAAACCGACGTAGGGGTCCAGCCCGACGATGCTGACCGCTGAGGCGACCTGGTTCATCAGCAGGACGTAGCCGAACGACAGGAGTGCGTTGACGGGATCGCGCGGCGGGCGGCGTTGGCGCCGCTCGAAGCCCCACTCGCCCTTCAGCAACTGCCCGAAAACGCCAAAGTAGAACGCGGTGCCCGAGCCTTCCAGCCCCAGCAGCGTGCCGTAGGCGGTGTCGGCCTGCGGGCGGGACGGATCGGGAGGAGCGCCGGCCGCCTCCGGTTCCAGTTTGTCCACCTGCTCCAGCACGCCTTTGAGCGATTCGGCGGCCTGGGTGATGGGCTGTTCGTCCCGCTCGCGGTTGGCACGCAGGAGCATGGTGCGCATGTTGGCCAGTTTGCCGCGCACGCAGGCGCGCGCCAGCGTAAACGCACGCAGCGGGTCGCCGTGCGCGCGGTGCTGCTCGAGGCGGATCAGGCTGTTCTTGCCCAGCGGCGGGGCCAGGCGCCCCAGGAAGCGCCCGTAGGCCGAACAGAAGCACACGTCTGTCCCTTGTTCCAGGAGCGCCGCCAGCGCCGGGCTGGTCAGCGTCACGTCGCCGTAGGCGACGACCTGGGTGACCTTGATGAGCGGGACGCGCACCTGGCGTTTCTCGGTGCCCCGCTCCTTGTCCTCCGGGATATGCACGGCGAGCGTGTCGCCGTCTTTCTTGACGAGCGAGCGCGGCTCGGTCAGGTAGAGAGTGGCCATATCGTTCTCCCAGGGCTGAAGGTGGGCCATATGCGTAATTCGTAATTCGTAATTCGTAATTCGTGTTGCGTGTTGCGCGATCAGGTGGGTGCGCTGGCGAGCAGTTGGACTTCGCGGGGCAGGCAGATGCCTTCCAGCGAGCAGTCGTGGCATTTGGCCCGGCGGTCGAGTGGCAGTGGTATCTGTCCTGCTTCCAGGAGCGCAAACGCGCGGGCCACGGCCGCCTCGGTGCGCGCCCGCAGGGCGGGCGTGAGTTCGACGGGCTCGCGGCGGCGCGAGCCCCAGTAGAAGATTTCTCCACGCTCGACCGGTCGTCCGGTGCGTTCCTCCAGGCACAGCGCCTGGGCGCACAGTTGGACGTGGTCGTTGAGCCAGCGGCCCATGCGGCCGTGTTTGTACTCGATCGGCGTCAGTTCGCCGGCGCGCTCCTCGACGACGTCGGCAAAGCCCACCACGCGCAGCCGGTCGGACCACAGGTAGACGCGGCGGTGGATGGTCGTCTCGCCCTCGCGCTCGGGTTTGCCGTCGTGCGCCCGTTCGTGCTGTTGGATGCCTTCGAGCACGGGGGCGTTGACGTCCATCTCGCTCTGGACGTACATGAGCCAGAAGCGCCGCTCGCAGTATTCCAACTGGTTGAGCATAGAGATAGGAAGGTAGTCAGGTTGGTCGTCCACTGTTCTTCACCCAGACGTGATGCGTGATGCGTGTTGCGTGTTGCGTGATGCGTGATGCGTGACTCGCGTTCGACCGCCAGGCTCCTGGAAATCGAGGCCAGGCGCGGAATCTGCTGGCCAAAGCCGGCCGGGAAGCGCTCCACGTGCTGGCGCAGGAACAGCCCCACGTCGTGGAGCCAGGGCACTTCCAGGCCGGCCCACAACAGAGCGCCTTTGAGGGCCAATTCTACGGCCTCCTGAGCCCGCCGCACGGCCAGGTTGCACACACCCCGCTCGCGAAAGCGGCGCGCCTCTTCCAGGATCAGATCGGCCCTCTCCAGGTTGAAGTGCGCGGCCTCCTGTGTGTTCATAAGACGATCACCTCCCCGGGTTTGAAATCCGGCTTGAGATCCCAGTACTGTAGGTGGCCCAACCGGCGGCGGGTGGCGTGCAGTTCCTGCAGGCGCTGTCGTAGCCGCTGCAGGACGTCGGCAAAAAAGTCGCTCCGGTCGAACAGGATCGTGGCCTCCTCGGTCATGTCCAGGTACACGGGGTGCGTGCGTTGGGCTTCCGCTTCGCTCTTGCTGACCTCGGAAAAATCGGCATAGACGCCCTGTGCCCACAACCGCTCCAGGTCGGCCAGCAGCCGTTCTCGCACCGGTTCCAGCACCTCTTGCCGCCGGAACGCGCCGCTCGGCAATTCCCGACATACCACCAACAGGTCAATGTCGGAGCCGGGTTCGGCCTGGCCGCGGGCGACGGAGCCAAAGAGCACGACGGAGGTCAGACGGTCGCCCAGCACCTGCTGGGCGGCAATGGCATACTGCCCGGCCATAAGGCGAAGGGTTTGGTTTAACGCTGCTCTATCCATAGCACGGCTTCCTTTTTGGACGCGGATGAACGCAGGTAATCTTCACGATGTGGCTTCTTCCTCCAGAATTGTTTGCAGCGTCGGGCGCAGGTCGGCGGGTATGGCGACGAGGAGTTCGCCGTCCACCGTCGCTTCGGCCAGCAGGCCGCGCTGGCGCAGGCGGCCCATGGCGGTCTCTGGCGTGTGCCATTGCCAGTAGGGAGATTCCTCCAGGTCGTTGCCGTAGGCATCATCGAACTCCTGCCAGTCCATCGCCCCGCCGTGCGCCAGCACGTCGCGCAGCGCGGCGCGCTCGTCGCCGGTCAGGCCGGCGACCACGCGCGGCAGGTTGTCGGGAGCGCCCAGCGCCTCGGCGATGCGTTCGTGCAACTCGGCCTTGCGCAGCGCCCCCCACCCACCCCACGGCACGACCACGCGGGCCATGCCGGTGAACGCGTCCCTGGTGTAGACCGACAGGGCCTGGGCGAGCGCCGGCGCGGGCGTGGTGAGTTTGGCCTGCAGGCGGGCGCGCGCGGCCCGGTCGCGCCTGTGCTGCCTTTCTGCCCAGGACTCGAAGCCGCTCCTGATCTGGCTGATGACGTCGAGACGCTCCAACAACTCTTTGGCCGGTTTGTAGTCGGGCAATATGGTCAACGCCGCCTGTAAAGCACGGCGGGCTGCCTCGTACTCCTGGCGGGAGATGGCAATGCGGGCCTGGGCGTAGGAGTAGAAGGCCACCTCTTGTGGGTGAAAGCGGGTCGCGCCGGCCAACGGCCTGAGCATCTCTTCGGCCCCCGCAACGTCGCCTTCGTCCAGCAAGTACAAGCCTAGGTTGCAACGCGGAAACGTGTAGAGCGGGTCTATCTCCAGCGCCGCCTGGTACGTCTCTTTGGCGCGCGTGTGGTCGCCACGGCGGGCGTAGATTGCGCCTAGATTGTTGTACGCTTCTTTAGCGCGGGGCTCCAGTTCGAGCGCGCGCCGGAACAACTGTTCGGCCTGCTGGTAGTCGCCCTGCTTGAAGGCCAACAGTCCCTGGTCCAACAGGCTGGCTACCTGGGGAGCGTAGTGCGTCTGGGGCTCGTCAGAGATGACTTGCTGGCGCAGTTGGACGGTGCGCCACTCGCCCCCCGCCCACACGCGCAGTGTGGCATCCTGCGCGATCTCGCCGGCCTGCATCAGCAGGTTCAGCGCGTGCATGCGCGCCTCGTCCTCGCCGGCCTGGCCCAACGCAAAGCGGCGCAGCGCGGTGTAAGCGGCCGGGGTGGCGACGGTGGACAGGATGCCAATGCCGGCCTGGGGCTCGCCGTCTTCCCAGATCATTTTCTCCGCCATGAGGACGACCTGGGGGAAGCGGGCGACGAAGCGCGCCACCTGCTCGCGAAAACGTGCGGGCGAGAGGTCGTCCTCGCGCTGGACCAGTTCGACGAACTTGCCCATCTCGGATCGGGACAGGAGGTCTGTACTGCGAAAGTAGGGAAAGCGCTCGGCCCAGCCTGGCCCGGGCCGCCCGGCCTTGAGTGCGGCCAGGAACTCACCGGCCGCCCGGACGTCGCGCTGTAGCATGCGCAGGCGGTGCTGGGCGGCCTGGAGGCGGCCGGTGTTGGCCTCGGCGACGGCCAGGAAGAGCTGCATGTGCGGGCTCCACCCTGACGGTTCCCCCTGTTCTGCTGCGCCCGGTTTGTCCAGCGGTCGCAGCAATTGGTATACACTCTCGTCTTCGCCCAGGATGGCAGCCGCCTCGGCCATCTTGATGCGCCCGCTGGGGTCGGCGGGCGGAATCGCCTTCAAGCGCTCCCACAGTGCGCGTGCCTCCGCCTCCTGTCCCGTCCAGGCCAGGAAGCGGATGGCGTTGCTGAGCGCCTGGACGTTGTCGGGGGCGTGCGCCAGGACGCGGCGGGCGGTGGCGATGGCCTTTTCCGGCTGGCCGCCGAAGAACAGCGCCAGGGAGAGGTTGTTGAGCGGCGGGGGCCAGTCGCGCAGCAGTTTGATGGCCCGCTGGTTGGCAGCGATGCAGGCGGGGTAGTCCCCCCTGTCCAGCGCGCGTTGGCCCTCCTCCATGTGCCAGAGGCCCTCTTCGGCCTGGCGCACCGAAAGGCGCAGGCTGTGTGCAAGTTCGCCGACGGCTTCCTCCAGCGCGGCGACCCACGTACGCGCGTTTTCAACGTCGGCCTCTGGAAGGTCGGCCGGCCGCCTGAGCACCTGGCGGAAAGCGCGCAGCGCGTGAGCGCGCAACTCGACGTTCAAATAGAGCGAGGCAATGGGCAGCCAGTAAGTCGGATCCCGGCTCAGTTCCATGGCGCGTTCGTACTCGCCCACCCCACTCCACACGTCGCCAGATTTGACGCGCGCGTAGCCCAGGTAGTAGTGCAGGTCGGCGACAGACGGGCAGGTTTCCAGGAACGGTTCGAGCAGTTCGACGGCCTGGCGGGCGCGGCCGCGCGCGATCAGCCCGTCGGCCTGTTCGAGCGCGGCGGGCAAGTCGTCCGCGGCAGAACTCGTGGGAGGGGAACTCGTTGGCACTCCTGGGAACTCGTGGGGACTCGTCGGAACTCGTGGGAGCGCGTGGGAGCGCGGCCCCTGTTCAGATGGTGGGCTGTGTCGCCTCTTGCGTTTTCGTTTACTCAAATTGCCTCCCATTCCAGCGACCAGTCGAAACCGGGAAAGCGTTGCCAGTGCCACGTCAAGTCGTCCTGCACCCGCTCGCGGCGCAGTCCTCGCTTCTCGATCAACTGTCTCAGGCTGGCCAGTCGCTCCATTATCAGGTGTCCCATCTATTGTACCACACCAGCTCCTCCACTCCAAACCACCATCACTTTCGTTCATTGGTTCATTGTCCCATTGTCCCATTGTTCATTGTTCATTTTCCTACACTGCCCCATCCCCATCGTCGTCTTCATCCCCACGCCGGCGTAGAAGGCGAAATCGGCCAGCGCGTCGAGTTGGCAGCGGGCGGGCTCGTTTTCGGCCATGAGGCCGTAGGTGACCCGTCCGACGAAGCCGACCTGGGGCGCACGGCTAAAGTGGAGCATTTTGGTCTCCAGCCCTGCGAGCCGCTTGACGACGGCGTGCTCCTCCAGGTAGGCCAGGAGCGCGTCGCGGTCCACCTGCAGGTGGGGCGGGGCCAGGTTGTTCCACGTGCGCGCCAGGCTGCCGAAGACCAGGTCGGGCTGCGGGAGTACGACGACTTTCTTGCCCCACTCTTTCTGTCCGAAGCCGAAGGCGGTGGGGGAGGTAAAGTCGAGCACGATCTCCGGCTCGGGGCGCGCTTCGGCGGCCAGTTGCGTCCACGAGGTGTAGCCGGCCCAGGGATGGCTGCCGGGGGTGACGAGGATCTCTTTGATGAGCAGGAGGGCGTGGCCCAGGCGGACGACGGGGCGGCCTTCTCCGTGCAGGAAGCGGGCCATGAAGCGCTCGAAGATGAGCGGGTAGAGGACGGTGAAGCGCAGGAAGTAGTCGAGCTCGGGCGAGAGGTCCACCTGTCCATCACGTGCAGGGCCAACGCCCAGGAGGGGGGAGACGGTGAAGGGGCGCGCGGGCAGGTTGGGGAAGTGCAGCGCTTCGGCCAGCGCCGGGTCGGATTCCTGGACGGTGCGCAGGAAGGCGGCGTGGGCCTGGTCGCCCACCGTGGCGCGGACGGTGGTGGGGCGGGTGGGGGTGAGGACGAGGACGATGGAGTAGAGCA
>Ga0315296_10004624_pt1 | contig 11233 bp, 6 predicted proteins | sample YL17G14_18_MG_FD_203921 | JGI IMG/M metagenome (GOLD analysis project Ga0315296, IMG submission 203921) | Sediment microbial communities from Yellowstone Lake, YNP, Wyoming, USA - YL17G14_18 | ecosystem: Environmental > Aquatic > Freshwater > Lake > Sediment | place: USA: Wyoming | collected...
CTGAGGCTTCAGCATCTGCTCAGCTTTGAGAATGAAGCCTTTTCTCGCAACGTCAACTTCTGGCGGATTCTTTTCTGGAAAGGTCATGATACGTCCTTCCGTATTCTTCATATTCTGCTAGATCTTCGAAGGCGTCCAAAGCTTCCCTAGTAAGGCTCCAAGACTCTTCAAGTCGCTTTTTCTTCTGAGATGGTTCTGGTACAATCCAATAATCTGCAAAAGAAATCGTGGCATCACACCGGGAAACCCTGGGCGCCTTTTTGGCGTCCTCTGACCTGCCATAGATTCCTTTAGCTTCGTCGTAGCAAGTCATAGCTGCCGTCATTCTCTCCTTAAATTCAAGGCTGCTATCAGCCTGAAAATCCGCCTTATAGATAGCATAAGCCAAGTTTTCCCTGATCTCCCCCTTCTTCAGAAAATCCGATTCCGCAACGGCAGTCAGAGCTTTCCGGTAATAATCGGCCGCTTTTAGCCACTTGTACTGCTCTTTCTCTCTTTTGGGCTTATTCAGGGGTTCCTCCACGCTTGAAGACCCTGACATGACGAGAAGACCACTACATTGTTATCTGTCTGCATGCCGAAAAGGATTTTCATAACACAGTCCATCCAATGTTCCACACAGAATTTGGTCTAGCGCGTGCACCTCTAGCCACGTTGAAAGGCCATGGAGTTTTGGTGAAAACAACGTTACAAAACTTTTTACAAAACTCAAAGAACTTGCCCATAAAACACCGCCCGCCCGTGCTCTGGCCGTTGAACGCAGGCTTTTCATCACTTCTATATGAAACATTGTGTCACAAATCATAAGTGTAATATCAATCATACAAACTATGTGCGCCTTTAACTGAGTCGAGTCTCTTCCTGCTTGAATGAGATTAATTGTGTTGACTCTCTCTTGTTATGACGATGAAGCATCTCTTGATTGAAAAAGGAGAAATGGAAAAAGTTGCCAAACAAAATAACATCGAAAACAATGCTGACACTGTTGTTAATAGGCATTTTAACGGTGGCATTAGACACTCTGTTGGTTAAGGCAAATCCTGTGATAATACTCCAGCAAAGCGACAACCCAACTGCAAGCCTAGATGCTGTCGGAGCGCTGCAAGGCTACTCTTGGAGACGAGATGCCTTACACGCGCCAGATCTAAAAAACGCTGTTTGGGCTCTAGGAAGGCATTCCTCAGAAGTTGGGAAAGAACATGCTCCAAGTAGCGCGTTGAGTGCACGAGAAATCAGCACCCATAAGTGGAACTTTCCCAGCTCGATGGAGTGGGGTGATTTTGCTTACGTTGACAAAGGCTCTGTTGAGTTGGTGATTGGGGTCAACAACGCGTGGCAGAGCAACTATGTCGAGCTTTCTGGTTATCTTCTCGAAAATGGTGGCAAGCTTGTCGATACTGTTTCGATGGGGAATAAAACTCGAGCCGTGACGGCCGATGTGCCTTTCTCTTCTGTCTATTCTTTCGCGCTGGAAGTTGAGACTGCGAACTTGGCCAGCTACGTTGAGCCCAACATAAGATACAAGGTTGATTCCCTTCCGAATGATCCCGAATGGTCTCTGCAGTGGGGGCCACAGAAAATAGCGGCAGATTGGGCTTGGAACACAACTGGAGGCGATCCCTCTGTTCTCGTGGCGGTTGTTGACACTGGGATAGACTACAACCACCCTGATCTGGCTGCAAACTATGTCCCCCTGGGATACGACTGGGTGAATAATGATCCAGATCCCATGGATGACTTCGGGCATGGGACTCATGTTGCAGGAATTATGGCTGCTGCAATCAACAACAGCGTAGGCATAGCTGGTTTAGCCCAAGTTAGACTCATAGCTGAAAAGGTAATGGATGCAAGCGGCAGTGGCAGCTTAAGCGACATTGCACGGGGAATCGTTCACGCTGTCGACCGGGGAGCAAGAATCATTAACCTCAGCTTGGGCGGTCCTTTCAACAGCAATCTTCTCCACGAGGCTGTGAAATATGCGCATGACCAAGGCGTGCTTGTGGTTGCATCGGCCGGAAACGAAGCTACAAACGTCAAAAGCTATCCAGCTGCCTACAACGAAGTCGTCGCAGTTTCAGCTGCTGATGAGTTTGACAAGCCTGCTACGTTCACTAACTACGGAGACTGGGTAGACGTTGCGGCTCCCGGAGTCAAGATTCTCTCAACGATGCCGACATATCATGTATCCCTAAACGATCAGGGCTATGCGATGAACTACGACTTTCTGAGCGGTACTTCCATGGCAAGTCCACACGCGGCTGGCGTTGCAGCCTTGATTTGGAGCCGGTTCCCCAATACGACGCGAGACCAGGTGCGGGCTCAGCTTCAGTATTCAGCAGAAGACCTAGGCGAGCCTGGCCTTGATGTCTACTACGGATTTGGAAGAGTAAACGCAAGAAAGGCGGTGGAGCAGGCTCCCTCTAACCATGATGTCCTTATCCTAAACTTGGAGACACCCTCGAATGTGAGCCTCGGGAAGGCCGCGACAATCAACACTACTGTGCTCAACATGGGAACCAGCAACGAAAGTGACATAATGGTACGGCTTCTGGTCAACGACAGCATCGTCAATTCCACCACAATCGACTTCTTGACGAGCGGTGCATCGACCACGCTTAGCTTTGTGTGGAGCGCAGCAGTCGACGGGGTGTACACTGCCACAACGTATGTGGTGCCTGTGATGGGCGAAACCATCGTTGGAAACAATGCCGTATCCAAGCAGATAAAGGTCAGAGTACCACAAATCATCAGAGTACCGAGCGACTATGACACGATACAAGGTGCAATAGATGCAGCTAATGAGGGAGACACTGTTTCTGTGGCTTCCGGGACGTACTATGAAAACTTGTGGATAGACAAGGAAGGCTTGACCTTGGTTGGAGAAGACGTTGGCAACACTATCATAGATGGCAACGGGTTGTACGATGTAATCTATGTGTCTGCAGACCATGTGAAAATAGATGGCTTCACGCTACAGCACAGTGGCAGGGACTATTACGGAGGCATTTGGCTACAAGGTTCTAGTGGCAGCACAGTTAGCAACACGGTGATTCTTGACAACTTTTTCGGAATTCTCATATACGTTTCTACAGGTGTGACTCTCCGCAACAACACAATAGCAGGCAATGTCTATAACTTCGGAGTAGACGGCGATTCTGTTATGGATTTCGTCCATGACATAGATACATCGAACACAGTCAATGGCAAGCCCGTGTACTACTGGGTTAACGAACATGACAAACAGGTTTCTTCCGATGTTGGTTACTTGGGTATAGTGAACTCCACCAACATAATCGTAAAGGACTTGAACCTAACAGGAAACTACGAGGGAATTTTATTTGCCTACACCAACAATTCTTTTATACAGAACGTGAACGCCTCGAATAGTTACCTCGGCGCATACTTTGCATATTCCCAGAACAATACAGTTCACAACAACACTTTGATGTATAATCAAGCCGGCCTCTATCTCTATGAATCCGAAAGCAACAACGTTAATCATAATACCTTGAGGAGTAATGGATTGGGCCTTGGCTTGATTTCCTATTCCAAGGACAACACTGTTGACTTTAATAAGTTCCTGGGCAATGATTTCAGTCTTTACTTTGAAAAATCGGATGACAACACGCTGAACAGCAACGAGGCGTCAAACAGCACGTATGGTCTTTTCCTTGAAGAGTCCAGTTACAACGTCCTCAGAAGAAACAACCTGACGGGCAACAAGTACAGCTTTGGGGTTGACGGCGATCACCTTGTTCATTTCATCAATAACATAGACACGTCAAACACGGTGAACGGAAAGCCCATCATTTATTTGGTCAACATCCAAAACCTCACGATAGACCCTTCAGCATTCTCAGAAACAGGATATTTAGGAGTCGTAAATTCCACCAACGTAAGCGTCAAGAACCTGAACTTCTCTGACAATATTCAAGGCATCTTGTTTGCATACACGAATGGTTCATCAATAGAAGGCATAAACGCGACAAATAATTATTGGGGCATTTTGATGATAGAGTCTTACGACAATACTGTCTCCCAAAACAACTTGGCAAACAACGGCTACTGCCTGGATTTATGGCATTCTGAGGACAACATGATTTTTGGGAACGTCGTAAGAAAAGGTAAAGATGGCATATTTCTGGAGTATTCTACCCACAACAGCGTTATCGACAACATCGTAGCTGACAACGTATACGATGGTATCTGGCTGGTCAGTTCTGGCAGCAATAGCATCACTAACAATACCGTGTCGAACAACGGGTATGGGGTGGAGTTATACTACTCAGGAAGCAGCATCCTCAGGGACAACAATATGACTGGCAACTACTACAACTTCGGCGTTGAAGGTTATCTTCTCTCAGACTTTATTCAAAACGTTGATGCTTCAAACACCGTTGATGGAAAGCCTATCTATTATGGGGTGAACCGGCACGATGAGCAAGTGCCGGCAAACGCGGGATACGTGGCTGCCGTAAATTCAACCAACATTACCGTGGCAAACCTGAGCATAACAAACAACGTGCAAGGCATATTATTCGCCTACACAACCAGCAGCACTATAGATGGAAATAATGTGACGAAAAGTGATCAGGGCGGCATCGGCTTGTACTATTCTGACCGTAATACGATTGCCGCGAATACAATAACGGAGAGCTATTGGGATGGCATCAGCCTCTACTACTCTGATCATAATGCGATCGCGGTAAACAACGTAACAGACACCACTTTCGGAATATTCAATGCTGCATCGGATAACAACACCGTTGATAGCAACACGGTATCGGAAAACATCATCGGCATTTACCCATACTATTCTGACAATAACGTCGTTATCAACAACAGAGTGTCAGGCGGTAGGCTCAGCGTAGCTGGAATAGCTCTGACTGGAGCCAAAAACAACATGATTAGCGGAAACGAGGTGGCTCACAATACCTTTTGGATTGGAGCAGGAATATACTTGGAGTGGTTCTCTAACAACAATACCATCATTCAGAACACAATATCAAACAACCAATACGGCATCAGCATGGGGTATTGGGGGCTATACGGGCTAAAAGACCAAGACAATAACAACGCGATATACCACAACAACCTCGTCGGAAACACGGAGCAGGCACTGAGTCTCAACTCGTTGAACGTTTGGGATGGCGGCTACCCCTCAGGTGGGAACTATTGGAGCGACTACAACGGCACAGACCTGTTCGGTGGCCCGTATCAGAACCTGAAAGGCAGCGACGGAATCGGAGACACGCCTTACTCGATTGATGCTAACAACAAGGACAGATTCCCGTACATGATTGAAATTAGAGGACCATACATTAATGGTGATTTGAATCATGACGGCGAAGTAGACATGAAGGATGTGGCCACTGCGGCCAAAGCCTTCGGGTCCTATCCGGGACATCCAAGATGGAACCCAGTAGCCGACATAAACCAAGACGGCAATGTTGACATGAAAGACATATCGCTCATCGCCAAAAACTTCGGCAAATCATGGACCTGACAAGGCCCACGACGAACACAAATTCCATAGCAATCTAGTGCTACCGCGGATTTCTGCTGTTCTGATAGTTGTTTTCTTGAGCAAACTGAACGCATTTTTGGCGCTGTTGTTATCTCTGTGCGCTATTACAGATAACCTGCAACTAGGGCGAGCGGCAATGATTTTTGGTTGGTTAAGACGGGCTCTGCTGACGACATGCAGCAGAACAAGGCCGAAGATGTATGCTCAGAGGCCAGGGATGGGAGCTGAACGCCACCTCAGTGGTGACATCACCCGCAACCCCACTTTTTCTGTTCTCTTGTTCTTTTGATACGAATAGTTAAGCGAGTGCTTTGACAGTTGTGCTGATGGGTTCAGAGTTCAAGGGACTTGAATTTCATGTTTTCATCCAGATAACTCGTATGAATGTGCCTTCTGTAACGGAAGCAAACTGCGCGCGCTGGTGCTGGTAAGACATTTGGAAGAGGGAAGAATACTGAAACTATACACGACTGTGGCTTTCTCGTCGTTTTTCAGACTTGCCTGTGGTTTCAATCGTTCAAGGCTGAGGGTTAAGCATGGGCTTATCATCACTTTTGACATGAAACATTGTTTCATAAATCATAAATAGGAGGTCAATCATACTAATTATCCACGCGTCCACGTGTGTTGAGTCTTTTCCTGTTTAAATGAAATCTCGCGTGATTATAGGGGAGAAGGAGAATGAAAAGAGAAGCGGTTGTCAGTTTACTGTTAGTTGTGTTGTTTTTAGTCTCGGTGTTTCCCATGAGAACTTTCTCTGGAGCAGTCGATTCTCAAGGCGGCTCCGGATTCTTTGGCGCACAATCTACCGTAGATCCTATTGACTCGTGGCCGATGTTTCACCATGACCTGAACCGCACCGGCTATTCAACTTCGGTGATTCACGAATACATTGAATCTTTATGGAACTACACGACAGGTGGAGAAGTGAGATGTTCTCCCGCCGTTGTCGATGGCAAGGTTTTCGTGGGGTCGGGGAATGGATACGTTTACGCTTTGAACGCGTCCGCGTCCACTCCTCTGCCAATAACAAATAGCAGCTACATCGGTGCGGTCGATTTCTCCTCTCCTGCAGTCGCAGGTGGTAGGGTTTTTGTCGGCTCAACTAATGGCAGTATGTATGCTTTGAATGAAACTACACTCGAACCAATTTGGAACTTTGCAACGCGAGGCTCTGTTGAGTCCTCTCCAGCTTTTGCTAATAATACAGTCTTTGTCGGTTCAAATGACAACACGATTTATGCTTTGAATGCGTCAACAAATAACACAAATGGCACCCAGATATGGAACTACACAACTAACGGTCCCGTGCGTTCATCTCCTGCTGTTGCTTATGGAAAGGTTTTTGTCGGCTCGGGAGACGGTTACGTCTATGCTTTAAATCAAACTAATCTGAAAGAGATATGGAGATTTCTTACAGCAGATCCCGCTTGGTCTTCCCCGGCTGTTGTTGACGGCAGGGTTTTCGTAGGTGTGAACGATGGGAGAGTTTATGCCCTCAATGCGACTACGGGAAAGTACCTGTGGCACTTTCAGACACAAGGTGCGGTCGTTTCCTCCCCTGCTGTTGCCAACGGCGTGGTTTTTGTCGGCTCGAACGATACAAGGGTTTATGCTTTGAATGCGACTGATGGCACCCAGATATGGAACTTTACAACGGGAGGCCCTGTTATGTCTTCTCCCGCAGTTGCTGTTGACAAAGTCTTTGTCGGTTCAAATGACCGCCAAATCTATGCTTTGAACGTGACCGATGGAAGCAAAATATGGAACTTCACAACAGGCGGTCCTGTTATATCTTCTCCAGCCATTTTTGAAGGAAAGGTCTACGTAGGTTCCCTCGACGGAAATGTCTACGCCTTTCAAGCCAACAAGCCGCCACAGGCTTTCTTCGACCCTTATCCCGTAAGTCCTATTGTTGCTCAAATGGTGACTTTCAATGCGTCAACGAGCTATGACGCTGATGGAATCATCACCAGCTATGCTTGGAGCTTCGGAGATGGCGCAGTTGCAGAAACAAATCAAACGGCAACCATTCACCCCTACAACATGGCTGGGAGCTACAACGTAACTCTAGCTTTGAGGGACAACTTCGAACCCGTTGGCATGAACATGACATGGCAACTAATAACAGTTGGTGAGGCTTGGCCTATGTTCCGCCACGACCTAACTCGTATTGGAAACTCAACAGACGTAGCGCCTGTCTCAAATATCACTCTATGGAATCAAACACTAGGGCCCCTTGACGTAAGCCCCTATATGTATCCTTCTCCCGCTGTTGTTGACGACGTGGTTTACATGGCTTCGCCTAACGGCACAGTATACGCTTTAAATGCTGCGAATGGAACAAAAATATGGCCGGGGCAAACCCCGGCTCCTCTTTATAAAATCTACGGTTCTCCTACATTTGCTGACGGCTTAATCTTCATCGGGGCTGACAACGGTTATCTCTATGTGTTAAATTCAACAGACAATGGGAACGTCACACAGAGCTTTAAATTATCTCAAGACGTGCCCATACATTCTTCTCCTATGGTTTGGCACGATAGAGTTTTTGTAGGTCTCCAAAACCACCGTGTTTATGCTTTAAACATGACTGACCGTTCAGTTTTGACGAGCCCGGACTTAGGCGGGGCGATCGATTCCTCAGTAGCTGTTGCTAATGGTAAAGTTTTCGTTGGTTCTATGAACGGTAGCGTGTACGCTCTAGACGAGGCAACTCTAAACGTAATATGGAATTACACGACAAATGGCTCCGTTAGGTCTTCGCCCGCTGTTGCTAATGGTATGGTCTTCATAGGATCTGAAGATCATAACGTGACTGCTTTGAATGCGACTAATGGCACACGGAAGTGGAACTTTACAACTAACGATGATGTACGTTCGTCACCGGCAGTTGCTCATGGCATTGTTTTCGTTGGTTCGATGGATGGAAACATGTATGCCTTGAATGCCTCAACGGGCGAAAAGATCTGGAATACGACGGTAGGCTCTGTAGGGTGGTCTTCTCCTGCTGTTGCGGAAGGCAAGGTTTTTGTTGGTTCAACAAACGGGACAATCTGCGCTTTATATGAAGAAAGCGGCGACATAGTATGGAGCTATCAAACGAACGCGTCAGTCGACTCTTCGCCAGCTGTCCTTAACGACACACTCTACGTGGGCTCAAAGGACGGGAATATTTACGCCTTCCGGAGCCAAGTTCATGACATTAAAATCACAGGGATTACTCCTTCTTCCACCATAGTAGTGCAGAACAGCACAGTAGACATTGGGGTAACGATATGGAATCGAGGAACATTCGACGAGACTAACATAAATGTCACAGCATACTACTTTAATAGCACTTTTATGGTAAAGCCCCAGGCTATTGATAGCATAATCTTCAATCTTACGCGAGGCGCAAAAACAGTTCCACAGATCGTTATCGCTTGGAACACCACAGGGGTAAATGTCGCCACTTACATTGTAAGCGCAAGCGTCACACTTGCTACACCAGCTACCTACGACTACCTAATCGATGGCACTCTTGAAGTCGTACTTGAGGAAGCCAACGTATCCTGCGATGCAGTGACACCTTACAAGAACATAGTTGGAACCAACTTGAGAGCTGACGGAACTAACGGACTACTCTGGACTTGGTCAAACGATACTAATCGTTTGCTCATCAATGTAACCGTCACCAACCACAGCGAGTTTCGTGATGAATTCAACGTTACAGTCACGATATACGCCAATGCAATCTCCGTTAACTCTACAACAATTTCAATTGGGCCAAACAACTCAAGGGTTCTCAATCTGACATGGAGCACAACAGACTTTGTTAGAGGCAACTACACTGTAAGCGCAGACATTACTCTAGCTCCGGGCGAAACGAACACAGCAAACAACAGTTTGACCGACGGCTGGGTTATTGTTTCTATTGTTGGCGACATCACTGGTCCGAACGGTTGGCCCGATGGCAAGGTCAACATGTGGGATGTGAGCTACGTTGCCAAGCGCTTCGGCACGGACCCGTCAAAGCCGCTGTGGGATCCGAACGCCGACATTATTGGCGACGGAAAAATAGATATGAAAGACGTGAGCATCACAGCCAGGAACTTCGGATGGACAGACCCATAAAACATCCGCGCTGAACACTCCCAACGCAGACACAAGCGACGACGTCATAAATACGCACGACCGAGCCACAGCCATTGACTTCAACAAACATGAGTAGCTTCTCACCATCTCGATGAGGGCTTTCTTCTGCCCTTGTCCGCATCTTGACGGTGGAGGGCTCCAACGCGTAGCTTCAATGTTTTTTCAGTGTTTTTTCAAGTACTCCTCCACTATTTCGTCGAACCTCTTGCCAAGATCTTCCCACTCGTTCTTTGAGAAGTATTCTGGTCCGAAGGGTATCATCGTCTCCTCCTCTTTCAACCAATGCGCGTGCATGATGTCGTACAGCGGAGCCAGCTTGTGCCGCCAAATCTCTCGGTCGTACCCTTCCTTCGTCAATGCTTCAAAGTGCACCTTCATGTCTGCATGTTCCACTTCAAGCTCGAGGGCCAAGTCTCTAAGGTCCGGGATCTTGGCCATCCTTGGGAGAATCGTGAGTTCCTCAGCCTCGTGGTGCGCATACAGCTTCTTCTGGAAGTCGGTGAACAACTGTTCTCGCAGCTTGGCATCGTTTGGAGTGGTCTTGAACAACTTCGCGAAGAACCTCCTGTACTCATCATGACCCCTCTCAATCGATTCGCCTATTCCCATTCTACGTCGCCTCCTCGCATAGGATTCTTGCTCCAACACAGCTCTGGGCGTGCCTTCACCAAAATCCGAGAGATTTGCATATATGTCTTGTTCTGGCACGCGGCGTGAAAATCATAAATCTGTTCACCTCTGATTCTGATACGCGCATCGCTGCGTCAAACCATTGAAAAAGAGATGAGTGCGGTTTGGTTAAAGTGATATGGCACGGTCACGCATGTTTCGAACTACAAGGAAAAAACGTCACAATCGTAACCGACCCTTTCAAGGGAATTGGTATTCCAGAACCCAAAGCAGCCGCCGACATCGTGCTCTGTTCCCAAAGCCACCAAGATCACAACAACGCAAAACCCGTCTTGGGGAAAGAGGGACAGGTGCTGGAAGGCTTCGTGGGTTCCAAAAAAGTGAAAGGAGTGTCCATAAAAGGCGTTGCTGCTTTTCATGATGAAGCGACAGGTTCCAAACGCGGGAAAAACAGTTCATGGCCTCGTTCGTGGCACGCTGTTAGGAAATCGATATATAATCTCCTGGCTTTACTTTGATTCGTAGGTCTGCGTCTTGAAAGTGAAAATTGAATATCTGGGCCATGTCAAGAAACTCGTGGGCGATGGGCGGGAGGAAGAGGTCGTACTCAAAGACGATGCCACGGTTTCGGACCTTTTGACGATGCTGTCCGAAAAATATGGTGACCCTTTCAAGAAAACAATCTACGAACCTAAGGGAGCAGACGTAAAAGCTAACTTCATAGTCACTATCAATGGGCACCTGCTCAACCAATTGCAGGGTGTTCAAACTAGGCTAAAGAATGGAGACCACGCGATCTTGATGCCTATCGTCAGCGGCGGCTGAATGCGGGGCAAGACATTTTAGTCTAGACCAACAAACGGTTTTCTTCAAAAAGGTGGGCATCTTGAACAGAGTAAACGCATTGAAGGAATTGGCTTTTGAAAAGAAAGGTTTTGA
>Ga0315296_10004626_pt1 | contig 11230 bp, 10 predicted proteins | sample YL17G14_18_MG_FD_203921 | JGI IMG/M metagenome (GOLD analysis project Ga0315296, IMG submission 203921) | Sediment microbial communities from Yellowstone Lake, YNP, Wyoming, USA - YL17G14_18 | ecosystem: Environmental > Aquatic > Freshwater > Lake > Sediment | place: USA: Wyoming | collected...
CACTTCGTCCGCGAGAAACAGCGAGACGGGCGGAGCAGCGCTCCACCCCCCCCCCCTTGCCACATGGCTACCGTTCCGCTTCGGTAATCGTGGGCCAGCCGGCCTCCGCCTCGAGGGACTGGGCCTTGCTCAGCGCGTTCTGGGCCGAGTCGCGCAGCATCTTGGCGCGGTCGTAACGCCACTTCTCCTCTGTCCCGGCAAAGCGCACCAGTTCGAAGTCCGACTCGTTCAGCACCGCGCAGGCCAGCACGCGGAAACGGTGGGCGCGCGCCAGCAATTCCGGCGCAGACAACCTATCGGCTGCGTGGTAGAGGTTGTCGGACCGTTGGTGCAGGCTCTTGAAGTCTTCCGCCAACCGCGCGCGCGTTATCCTACCCGACTGATAGGCGTCGTAATCGCTCGCTGCTTCGCGGATAACGGCCAGGCATTCCCTGTCCATCACGCGCACGACGGCCACGAACTGGGGCAGTTGGTAGCGCACCGGCTCGCCCAGCAGATCGAAGGCCCTCCGCAATTCGGCCACCGCCTGGGGCAGATTGCCGACTTTCACCAGCAACTGTATCAGCCGCTCCCGCACGTGGTCGTCTCCCGGAGCAACATCCACGAGGCGGCTGTATAGAGGGATTGCCTTGTCCCAGGCCTGGCGGTCATCGTAGGCTGCTGCTGCAGCGCGCAAGGCCTCCTCGTTGTTTGCCTGGTATGCAAGCAAGCGCTCGTATTGATCGAGGGCCTTGGCCTGATCTCCCGACGCGGCCAGCGCGCGCGCCAAAACCAGCCGCGCCTCGACGTTCGAAGGATCGGCCTCCACCAGGCTTTCCGCGACGCGGGCCGCTTCCTGAGGCTTGCCGGTCTGCAGGTTCAACTGCGCGAGCCTCAGCCTGGCCATCGGCATATCGGGCGTTATCTGCAGGGCCCGCTTATACTCAACCACCGCGCCCTGGGTGTCGCCCAAGGCGGCGTAGGCTTCTCCTGCCGCGACGTGATAGCCGGCATTGCCGGGCTCCAGCGCGGTCGCAACGTTGAACTCCAGCGAGGCCTCCGCTGCCTTTCCTTGCGTCATCAGTTCCTGGCCTCGCCTGTAATGCTCGGGCGCGTCTGCGAGCACCTGCTGCAGGAGCGATTTGGCGTCGGCGCACATCTGCCCGATCACCGGATCGAGCAGCCCGTCAACGAGGGCGCGCGCGGCAGTAGGCAGCAGGTTGTCGGGCCACCCTTGCGGCAGTTGCGCGGATGCCTGGTAGTCGCGCGAAACGCGCGACTTGGTGGCAGCAAGCCGCGCCGAGAGTTTCGCCTGCCCGCCCTGGGTTTCCGCCGTGGCCATCAGAGTTAGGTCCGCTCCCACGGCGTCTCCCAGCACATCCGCGACCACTGGCGATGCGATGGGGTTCATGGCGGCGCGCAGGAACTCGTGCTCGCGCAGCGCTCTCTGAACTGTTGGTGAGTTCACATCGAAGGGCAGAGCCTTCAGGCCGCAGGTCGTGCTTCCCAGGCGCGCCGTGAGCGCCGCGGTCAGGTCTTCGGCGAGCGGCTGGGTGCCCTGGAGCGGGAATACCACGACAGTGGGAAGCGGGGCCTGTGCGCGCGCCTCGCGCGGCTGTGCGAAGGCCGCTGTGCCGCTGAAGAAGGCCAGCAGCAGGGCTGCCAGCGGAGCCGCGCGCGCGTAAGGGCTGGCGGACGCTTTATGCATTCCTTGGGCTGCCTGGGTGGGACCGCTGCTAGGGCCGCAGCGCAGCCAGGGCAGCCTGGCATGAGCGAATGCCGTGCTGAGCCTCATCGCGAGTTTCGGGATTATCTGACTCCTGCTTGTAGCGCGCCAATGCGCGGCTGTACTCTCTTATCGCGTCTTCAGTCCGATCCTGCCGGTAGTAGCACCAGGCAAGTTCCTGGTGCACGTGGGCGGGGCTATCGCGGTGAAGGTCAATATACTTCTCGTAGGTCGCCGTGGCTTTGGGATAATCCTTCTGGAAATAGTAGGTGCGCGCGACCTGTTCGCTGGGCACCGTGGGCGCCGCCGGCATCGGTATTGTGGGCGCTGGGCGCGTCAGCGTGGGCGGCGGCTGAATCCGCAGGGCCGCAGAGGCCTGTGGCCCAACGGGAAATCGCAGCGGCGCGCTCTGCTGTATCATGGGCGCAGCGACAGTTGGGATCGTTGGCCAGTATGTTGGAGTCGGCGCGGCTATGGTTGTTGGCGGCGCTGCGGGTGTCGGCGCACCCACCGTGGACGCAGATGTCATTGCGCTTGGGACAGACGGCGTTGCGGTCGGCGCGGCGGTGACTGCAGCAGCGCTTGAAGGTCTGGGCGAAGTTGCAATCGGAACGACCGGAGCCGCGCCAGGCCGGGCGCCGGCAACTGTGGAACGGCTGGATGGCCCTGTATACAAGACCATTCCGATGCCTGCTACGAGGAGGGCGCACGCCGCGACGAAGACGCCAACGACTGCCGCTCGGGTGACAGCCGGTCTGGCCGCGGCGCCGGGCGTCATCAACTGGCGCAGCGCCTGCCTGTCGGCGGCGCTGCGAGGGCTGAGCGAGAGCGCGCGCTCGTACTGTGAGATAGCGCTCTGCCTTCTGCCTGCGCGCTCGTACAGAATGCCGAGCAGCGAGTGAGCCGAGGTGCTGTTGGGGTTGGCGGCGACCGCCTGCTCGGCCGCCTTTATGGCCTCATCGAGGCGCCCCTCATCGCTGTAGCGGAAGGCCTGGTCGAGCAGTCTCTCGGCGATGCCGGCACCGGTTTCCGCGACCGGCTCCAAGCGGGTGCCGCACCGCTCGCACATTATTGCGCTGGCGGCGTTCTCGGTGCCGCACGCAGGACAAACCGGCATCTCATCCTCTCTGTCGTTCTACCCTGGCCAATAAGGCCGCAAACGCTTGCTGCAGCCTAGGGTATGACCTTGTTCAACGGGTACTCTATGATGTCTTGCGCTCCGGCGCGCTTCAGTTCGGAGACCAGAGAGCGAACCTGCTTCTCGTCCAGCACCGTCTCCACGGCGCACCAGTCGTCATCCATCAACGGCGAGACAGTGGGGTGTTTCATGGCGGGCAGGATCGCCAACACGCCCTTCAGCCGGTCGCGCGGCACATTCATCTTGAGCCCTACCTTCTCTCGGCCGCGCAGCGCCCCACTGAGCAGCACCGCGATGCTCTCCATTTTCGCTCGCTTCCATTCATCGGCCCAGGCCGCACGGCTGGCTATCAGTTGGGTTCTCGACTCCATCACAGTGTCCACGATCCTCAGCCCGTGGGCGCGCAGCGATGCGCCCGTCTCGGTCAACTCGACGATCGCGTCCACCAGTTCGGGCACCTTGCCTTCCGTCGCGCCCCAGGAGTACTCCACATTGGCCCGCACCCCGTGGTCCTTCAGGTATTTCTGGGTGACTTTCACCAGTTCGGTGGCGATGCGCTTGCCGGACAGGTCCTGGACTTTCTGCGCCGGGCTGTCGTTCGCCACTGCGACCACCCAGCAAACCGGCCGGTCGGTCTGCTTCGAGTAGTTCAACTCGGCCACCTCGACCACGTCCGCTTCGTTCTCGCGGATCCAGTCCTGGCCGCAGATTCCAGCGTCGAGCAGCCCTTCGCCCACATACCTGGGGATTTCCTGCGCTCGCAGCAAGCGGCACTCCAGTTCGGGGTCGTCAGCAACGGGATAGTAGGAGCGCGATCCGAGGTGCAGGTCGAATCCTGCCCTGGCGAACAAATCGAATGTTGCATCCTGCAGGCTGCCCTTCGGCAGCCCAAACTTGAGTACCATGTCTAGGGCTCCGCGTCTTGCCTGGGCTTGATTATTCTATTCCCCTCGCGCGATCGAGCAGGCTCGCGCCGCAGCGCGATGACAGACAACAAGATCAAGGCGAAGAGAGCGAATGCGTGCAGGTAGGCGTCATCTCTGGGGGAGAACCCCAAGCCCTCGAGCAGCCCCTGCACGGGCAGCAGGAGGGCAAATAGTACCACCCCGAGCACGATGCCTGCCCACACGCGAACCATCGCTCTTCACCTGGTTCAGTATGATACTAGGCGATTCCGCCCGCTGTCAAGGCGAACGGCTCGGCGCTGGCTGGCCCGCTGGACGATCGAAGAATGACTGGCCGACGCAACAGCCAGGCGCTATAATTGGCCGGGACTGCCATGATTGCAGCCATATCCGAACAGAGTGACATGCAACGCGTGCGGGTGCCCTGCCCTGTAATGTGAGGAGCGAGATGGAGAAGACGAGACCGGTGGTTTGTGTTGAGATGCGCGATCGGTCCGAGGGCGAGCGGGTCGGGCTGATGTGTTTGCAGGGCCTGGCGAACCGGGGCGGCGCGCGGATGTTCTTGATGCATCGGCCCGACTGGGATGCGCACTGGCTGAACTGGTATGCGTATTACGGGATGGAGGCGGAGGAGATGAGCGCCCAGGCGGCAGCCGAGAGATTCGGGGACCTCGTCGCCGGGTTTGTCGTGTGGGATGAGAAACTGCGCGACACGATACCGATTGCGATAACGATTGCAGGGATTCGCGGCCTGGTTGCAGCCGACGCGAAGACTGCCGCTGGTTTCCCGCACGCGCCCATAGTCGAGGACCTGCGCGGGCGCTGGCGCGACAAGGTCGAGGCGTATCGCTGGGCCGTGGAGCACCTGCTGCCGAATTGCGCGCGGCACGCGGTCGGCAGCCTGGAGGTGAGCGAAAAGCCGGAGTCTTTCTGGTCGCAAGCGGTTGATTACCTGGTAGGCGAGCGGGCGTTCGTGCACAGCCTGTGCGCCCATCCCGATCGGCCCGATGAGGCAGAATTGTGGCACCGCATTGCCTCGCAGATGGAGCGCGAGGCATTTGCCGTCGGGTGGAGCGTGCCGCCGGACATCGAGGCGACATACGTTGATGCATGTTCCCGGCATGGCCTCGTGCAGTTGTGCTCGTCGGCAGGCACCAACCTGTCGTTCCATCCGCACATCGCGGCAAAGGAGCCGCTGCGGCAGAAGCACGCGAGCGAGGCCGATGTCCGGCTGGAGAAAGCGGTCTATATCACCTTCAGCCAGACCGACGGCGATAGTTTGCACGCGATGACCAACCTGCAGCAGGGACAATGGGCAAGCCCTCTGCGGGGGAGCGTTCCGATGGGATGGTGGATCGCGCCCAGATTATCAGCGGGTCTCGGCCCTGCCCTGCTTGAGTATTACTACCGCACGGCAACGCCCAACGATTACTTCGTTGCCGGGCCTTCGGGCGCGGGCTACAACTATCCCAGCGTGTATGACGGGCTCGACCGTTTTCTCGCGCTGACAAGAGAGCACATGCGGCTCTGCGACGCGCGGACCATCTGGATGATAAACCGTGTAGTCAAGGCATTGCCTGGCGGGTTCGTGCAGCATCGCACCAAGGCGGGAGATGTTCCCCTGCCCCTGAAGGACGGCAACCTGGTCGAGGAGACGAAGAACAAGTATGGCGCGGACTGGCTGGATGAAGATGTTGCCGCGCGCTACGTGAAGGCCCTGCCCGATTGCCCCGGATTCTTCCAGGGCTTCGAGCCGGTTGTGGGCGAAGAGGACCGCATGATTGACGGCAAGCCCTGGATTCCGACTAAGGTGATGGTTGACAGCCCGGAACAGGGCGAGCGAGACATCGAGGCATATCTTCAGAGCCAGGGGTACCCGAACGGCAAGCCTGCTTTCGTTTCCTGCACCGTCAACATGTGCGGGCCGATGAACCGCAACATGTTCGAGAAGATGCTCATCCTGGCGCGCCGCCTTGAAGCGAAAGGCTACCGCATCGTCCGCCCCGACGAGTTCCTGCTGCTGAGGCGCAAGGCGGGGTAGGGGCGAACCTCGTGTTCGCCCGTTAGGCAGGGGCAGCACATGCCGTGCGCCTAGAGGGCGCCGGGCAATCCCGGGCTTCATTGACTGCTACAGCCGCGAACGCTACCATATGCTGAGGGAGACTGACAATGACACAGCGGCAGGGACATGCGGGGCGCGTCTTCTAGGGAGGACGGGCGGCGCGGTGGTGCTGAGTAGGTCCCACAAGCGAGCCCAACTCACGGTTGATGCCCCGCACGTCTTCACCGAAGCTTGTTCGTGTCAGTTGTGTTGCGGAACGGGAGAAACGGGATGAAGATTGAATCCACCGATCAAGACATCAGGACATTGCTGTCGTCCGGGTACTACCGCATCCCGCGGTTTCAACGCCCCTATTCGTGGACGCGGGAGAATATCCAGGACTTTTGGGATGACATCATCAAAGAGCGCCCCGCTGACTACTTCATCGGCTCCATGGTCCTGTTCAGGAACGGCAATCAGAGGTTCGGCATTGTAGACGGGCAGCAACGCCTGACCACTATCACCCTCCTTCTGGCCGCACTAAGGAACGCGTTGCACGAGCTGGACTCCGATGACCTGGCGTACGGCATCCACGGGCTCATCGAGCGGAAGAACATCGACAACAAGTTAGAGTTCATCCTGTCGACAGAAACCTCGTACCCGTACCTCCAAGACCACATATTGAAGTTCGGGACACCAGAGGTTGCCGTAACACCGATGCGCGAGGAGGAGAACCTCAAGGCCGCTTTTGAACAGCTTCAATCCTTGGTGGGTGGCGTTGTTGACAGCCAGCTGCGTGACACGACGCTTGCGGAGGACAAGCGCAAGCAGAAGACAGGGGACAGGTTTAGAGAGATTCGGGATGCTATCCTGAACCTGAAGGTCATATTCGTGAAACTGGACGACGAGGACGATGCCTACATCATCTTTGAAACCCTGAACACCCGTGGCAAGGACCTGAGCCTGACTGACCTAGTGAAGAACCACATCACGAAGCACCTCAAAGCCCGTAGCGCATCCGTGGACCAGGCCAAGGTGAAGTGGGAGCAGATACTCAAGACAATTGAGGGGTCGACGCGAGATCTGGAGACAGACACATTCATCCATCACTTCTGGTTGTCTCGATACGATTACCTGCCAGCGAAGAGGCTCTTCAAGAGACTCAAGCGAGAGGTGTCCAAGGAAAAGGCCAGATCGTTCCTGGATGCGCTGGTCTCAGATGCATCTATATATCGGGCGATTCATGAAGTGACCTCTAGGAAGTGGACCAGAGAGGAGCGAAGAGTTCGTGACGCGCTCGATGCGCTGCAGTTGTTTAGGGTCCAACAGCAGACCCCGTGCGTGCTCTCGCTAGTCCGAGCGTACAAAGACAAGCGGATCAAGATAGCCCATCTTCAGGACGCCCTGGTTGCGATCGAGAAGTTCCATTTCCTATTTACCGCAGTGACCTCTTCTCGGTCGTCTGGCGGGATCTCTAGCATGTATGCGGCGCTGGGACGACGACTGTCTCAGGCGCAGGCTCAAGCCTCCGCGCTGTCAGTGATTCGGGACTTGAAGGAGAAGGTCCGAAGACTGAGGCCGTCTTTGGAGGAAGTGAAGGCGCTGTTCCCGGCGATCATCTACACGGACAAGGTTACCAAGGAACGCAACCTGGTCAGGTATGTCCTGACTGAATTCTGGAAGGCTGCTGGCAACATACCGGTTGAGCGGGACGCGATGACCATCGAGCATCTTGTGCCTCAGAAGGCAATTGGGACCAACGGATATTCTGAAGAGATCGTTGGTCAGATCGGCAATCTCATCTTGGTGCCAACCAAACTCAACCTGAAGCTAGGCAGCAAGCCGTTCAAGCAGAAGAAACGGCTGCTGGAGGCTGCCAAGAATCCGTTGCCGTCGGACGTTGCGGAGGCCGCGGAGTGGAGACCAGACGACATCGTTCGTCGCACCCAGGCACTGGCGGAGAAGGCGTACAACGAGGTGTGGAGGATATGATGAGCCATATGGGGAGCCCGCAGAGGGGCTCCCCTACAATGGAACAGTGAGATTCCTCGTCCGCCGGCTGGCGGACTCGGAATGACAGATAGGACGGCAGCGGGTTGGGTTATAGGCGGGAGAGGTCTTCGAGGGCCTGGCGGGCCTCGTTGGCGTCTTCGCTTTCGGGCGCGAGGGCGATCACCTGCTGGTAGCACTCGCGCGCATTGTCCTTGTCCTCGATGGATGAGTAGAGGTGCCCCAGGTTCAGGCGCGAGGTCGTGTCTTTCGGGTCGAAGGCGATGGCGCGCTTGTAGGCGTCGAGCGCCTGGTCGGGCATGTTGTTGTCGTGATAGGCGACGGCAAGATTGGCATGATAGATCGCGTTGTTCGGACTCAGTTCGATGGCCCTCAGGAACTTCTGTATCGCCTCGTCGTAGCGCTCCTGGTCGTAGAGTTTCATGCCCTCGAGGTTGATCGTCTCTGCCTCGGACTGGGCATCCGCGGAAGAAGCGCGCATCCCGCTCGCGGGGGCCGCGGCTTCTCCCTGTTCGATAGCGCCTCCGCAGCGAGGGCAATGCGCCCACCCCGACAGGAGGACAGCGTGGCAGACGGGACAGGTTGGCAAGCGCCGAATGCCGCACCACGGGCAAAAAGCGAACTGGGCATTCAGCGGCCGTGCGCATCGTTCGCAGTTCTGATCCATAGTTCTCCGATCCTCAGAGCGTATCCCCAAGACCCACAACTGTCATGCTGAGTCCCGATCCGCCAGTCCGCCAGCTGGCGGACGGATCGGGACGAAGCATCCCATCCTCAACATCCTGATTTCGGTGGGATTCTTCATCCGCCAGTCGGGGGACTCAGAATGACAGGCGAAGGGTTTAGCGTGGGAAGAATGAGATTCTTCACTTCGTTCAGAATGACAGTTGGGTGGCTCTTTGGGCATAGGGTCCTGGTCGCCTGGCTATGTGGGCAGCCCCATCAGTTTCTTTATGATTTCTACGCGCCCCTGCTCGTCGCCGTGATAGACTTCGCTCAGCCTTCTTATCGTAGCGCGCGTGTGGTACGATTCGACGCGCGAATATAGCACGTAGCGCCCAGCGCCGAGTTCGAATTGGTTCACGAGGTCGCTTGCGGCGAGGGCGCGCAGCGCAAATTTCACGTCCCGCATGTCCCTGGCCAGGCGCGCGGCGATGGCCTGGGCGGTGTCAACCAGGTCAGGGTTCGCATCGAAGAGCAAGAGGAGTTCCAGTTTTACCAGGGAGTCTATTCCCCGCTGCATGATGGCAGCCAAGTCCTCATCCATTGACGGCTCCGGCTTCAGCCGATTTCAACAACGATGCGTTCCACCGCCTGCACCGGGTCGTCCGCCGCGGTTACAGGGCGGCCAATGACCAGGTAGTCTGCTCCTGCGGCAACGGCATCGCGCGGAGTCATCGCGCGCTTCTGGTCGCCGAGGCCCGCAAGTCCCGGCCTGATGCCGGGCGAGACCACCAGGAACTGCCTCCCGCAGGCCTCCTTGATCGCGGCCGCCTCGAGCGCAGAGGCAACTACACCATCGAGCCCGGCTCGCTGGCAGAGCAGGGCAAGGGCGACCACGCGCTCGGCAGGGCTGCCCGAAATACCCAGCGCTGCAAGGTCGGAATGATCAAGGCTCGTGAGTATGGTTACGCCGATTGCGAGCGGGCGCCTCTTGCCCGCATCCGCTGCTGCTTGCTCGCTCGCCTGGCGAGCGGCGCGGAGAGCCTCCAGACCAGCCGTGGCGTGCACGTTGAACATCGCGCATCCGAGCCTGCCGAGCGCGGCTGCCGCCCCGGCGACGGTATTGGGGATGTCGTGCAGTTTGCAATCAACGAAGACCGGGGTCCCCGTCGCCATGATCTGCGTTACCGCTTGCGGGCCTTCGGACATCAACAATTCCAGGCCGACCTTGAACATCCCCACGCGGCCTGCCAGAAGCGCTGCCATTGCCTGCGCCTCGGCCAGCGACGCGAAATCCAGCGCGACGATCACCCTTTCTCGCGCGGTCATGGCCTTGTGATTATATCACAGATAGCGCGGCTGGATTAGTGGGCGGCGGTGAGGTAAACGTCTGCGGGTTCCGGCAGGCCCGCGCGCGAAAGGGATGCCTTCAGGTAGGCAGGCAGGCGCTCCTGTGCACCAGCCGCCCGCTCGGGACGCAGGTTCAGCAGGAAGGTGAGCATAGTTGCGCCGCCGACTTGCAGGGCTTCCTGCTGCTGAGGGGGCCGGGCGAAGGCGGAGAACTGGCGGTCGAATTCTTCCAGGGCTTGCGCCACCGGTGAACTTGCCTGCTGGTCGGCGGACACCCGCAGCAAGAAAGAGAGGCCGGTCTCAGGGTAGGTGTTGACCGAGGTTATCGCGCCGTTGGGAAACCAGTGAATGACTCCATTCCCGTCGCGCAGCCGGGTAACGCGCAGGCCGACATCCTCGACTGTGCCCATCACGCCGTTGATCTCGACCACCTCGCCCACATTGTACTGGCCCTCGAAGAGCATGAAAAAGCCGGCGACAACATCGCGCACCAGGTTCTGCGCTCCGAAACTGACCGCCAGGCCGAGGATTGCGGCGCCGCCCATGATCGGGGCGGTGTCAACGCCTGCTTCTCTGAGCGCAATGAGGAAAGCCAGCAGGAAGATGCCATAGCCTGCTCCGTTCGAAATGAGGCCCAGCAGGGTGGAGATTCGCTTCGCCTCGGCGGGGGCCAGCGACCGAGCGCGCCCTATGCGCTTCGCCGTTCTTCTTAGCGCGGCCCGGATCGCCAGATGCAGCGCCAGGGCGACCAGAATGATGCCCAGGATCTTCAGCCCCTGGCCGATGACGCGGTCGGGGGCGATAGAGTTGAGGAAGGTCCGCATCGCCGATCAGGAATTTCCAGGGGAGGCGCGCAATCCCTGCCGATTGCTCAAAGACCCGCGGGAGCGGGTTGACTGAATTCGCGCTGTCCGCGCCGCTCTACTCGGCGGTCTCGTTCTCATCCGGGGGCGGAAGAGCCAGCGGCTCGACGCTTTCTCCCTCCTCGACGTAAACTGCGCGCAGGACTTCGTCGAGGGTGGTTACGCCCTCGGCCACCTTCTGCATGCCGGCATCGCGCAGGCTCACCACGCCCTGTTGCCTTGCCAGATGGCGCAGCACGGCGGCGGAACTCTTCGCCACGACCGCGCCGCGCATCTCGTCGTCAATGGTTATCAGTTCGAAGACGCCTGCGAGCCCGCGATAGCCCGTGCCGCGGCAGTTGCTGCATCCGCGCCCCTTGTAGTAGGGGCCGGAATCGGGCGGCACGCCGAGGCGTGCAAGCACCGCCGCGGGAGGCTCGCTCTCCATCCTGCAGTTGGCGCAGATGCGCCGCACCAGCCTCTGCGCGATCACGGCGGACAACGTGGAAGCCACCAGGTAGGGTTCCGCGCCCATGTCAATCAGCCTCACGGGCGCCGCCACAGAGTCGTTGCAGT
>Ga0315296_10004627_pt1 | contig 11229 bp, 11 predicted proteins | sample YL17G14_18_MG_FD_203921 | JGI IMG/M metagenome (GOLD analysis project Ga0315296, IMG submission 203921) | Sediment microbial communities from Yellowstone Lake, YNP, Wyoming, USA - YL17G14_18 | ecosystem: Environmental > Aquatic > Freshwater > Lake > Sediment | place: USA: Wyoming | collected...
CTACTTGAAGTCCTTCTTGCCGAAGATCCATGTCGTCGCGACGAGCAACATCGCGATATAGACCAGTGCGTACACGATCGTCAACAGCACATCCCCCAGGGCGACTGCCTGCCCGTGCACGACCTGCGCCTTGACGTCGAACGGCGCGAGATTCGGCAGCAGGTAGTAAAGGCCGCGCGCAATCCACGCGACCACGGGCGACTCGACCACCTGCTCGAAGTTCTTCAGGTCGGCGTTGAAGTGCCCGATGACGAACAGGCCGAATGTCAGGGCCGCCGATAGCAGCGGGCTCGAGAAAGTGGAGAAGAACAACGCAATCGCGGTGACCAGTGTCAGCTGGAGAAAGATGAGGCCGATGGCGACGAGGAGCCCGGGGTCGATCGCAGGAGCTTCCCAGGCCTTCGCCAGTTCGGGCGGCGTGATCCAGGCCTGATAGGCGAGCACGGCGTGAAGGGCCACGGCCATCACCGCCAGGTTGACGGCGAGCGTGAACACGAGCCCGAGGTACTTCCCGAGGATGAACTCCCAGCGGCGGATCGGTTTGGCCAGCAGGCTGTAGACGCTCCGCCGCTCGACCTCCTTCCAGACCAGGCCAATGCCGACGAACACGGCGATGAAGAGACCGAACACCGACGTGGCCGCAAGTCCGAGGTCCTTGATGATCTTCACGTCCTGGCCCGCCGTGAGCTGGCTCAGGAGGAGCGAGACTCCGATCAGGAGGACGGCGAAGAACACGAGGTTGTAGAGAACCTTGTCGCGGACCGACTCCCTGAAGACGCTGACGGCGACGGAAGGGATCACCGACATAGACAGTGGGTAGTGGATAGTGGGTAGTGGATGGTCGGCATCCGGCGTTCAGGATCCCGCATGTTGGCTTCCCGCCACATGCTTCATGAAGAAATCCTCGAGCGTCTCCCGCACGGGATTGAGCGACACCAGCGTCGCCCCTGACGACACCAGCTCCGCCGCCAACCGTTCCGGCGATGTCCCAGCGGGCAGCTCAAGCGCGTACTGTCCCTCCCCAATCCTGGTGCATCGTGACAGGCTGGACTCGAAGGCGGCCAGTGTCGTCTGATCGAGGCCGGCCACCACGAGCTCCCAGCCACGGATCTGGAAGGCGAGCATGTCGCTGAGCCGCCCCTCGGCGGCCAGGCGCCCGCCGGCGAGAATCCCCACACGGCTGCACAACGCCTCGGCATCAGCGAGGATGTGCGAGCTGAAGAACACCGTGCAGCCGCGATCCCGCAGCGACAGGATCAGGCTGCGCACCTGCTGGCGCCCGATCGGGTCGAGTCCCGACATCGGCTCGTCGAGGAAGACCACCTCGGGATCGTTGACGAGCGCCTGGGCGAGGCCGACACGCTGGAGCATCCCCTTGGAGAACATCCGCAGCTGCAAGCGTCGTTCCGGCCCTATCCCGACCTGGTCGAGCAGGCGGGACGCGCGCGCCCGGCGTTCCGCCGCGCCGTACCCGAAGAGGCTGGCGAAGTAGACGAGCAGTTCCTCGGCGGTGAGATGATCGTAGAAGTAGGGGTTCTCGGGGAGATACCCGATCCGGCGGCGGACCCCGACGTCGCCGACTCTCTTTCCAAGGATCGCGGCGTGCCCGGCGGTCGGGTAGATCAGCTGCATGAGCAGCTTGAGCGTCGTCGTCTTGCCGGCGCCGTTCGGGCCGAGAAACCCGAAGACCTCGCCCGGACCGACCTGCAGCGTCAGCCGATCGAGGGCGCGGTACGGCCGCTTCCGCCAGAAGCCGACGGCGTAGTCCTTCGTGAGAGCGTCGGTCTCGATGGCCAACACGGAATCAGTTCTCAGTTCTCCCACTATCCACTACCCACTATCCACTACTTGATCTTCCCCGCCTTCCTGAGCTCGTACGCGATCGCCATGTCGAAGTACTGTGCCGCGAGACCGCCTCCGAGGATTCTCACGCCGTTCACGAAGAACGTCGGGGTCGAGTCGATGTTGAGGAGCCGTCCGAGCGCCACGTCAGCCTTGATCTCTTCGAGCACGCGCGGATACTGGGAGGCGTAGTCGGGAACCATGCCGACCGTCCGCGCCCCTTCTCGCACCATCGCCGGACTGAGCATGGCGTAGTTGGTGTAGAGCCAATCCTCCATCGCGTCGCCCCGTCCCCTGCCGCGCGCCATGATCCAGGCGGCGGCCGCATCGCAGGCCGCTGCGTGGAACGGTCTGGCGATGTTCACGTTGCACTCGGGCTGGAGCGGGTACATCCTCGACACGAGCCTGACGGCTCCCGGCACCTGCGCCTCGTACTTTGCCAGGATCGGCCGGTACTCCTTGTGCGTCGTCGCGCACAGCGGGCACTGGAAGTCCGTGAACTTGACAATCAACACGGCGGCCCCTCCGCCCGGCACTGGGACGACCTCACGCGGAAGGGACTCCCAGTACCTATCGAACTCCGTGCGCTGGTCCTGGGGGCTCGTCGCCGCCGACGGCTGGCCAGGCATCAACCCCCGGACGGCCTCGCGCGGGAAGAAGGCCACCGCAGAACCCGCGCCTACGACGAACAGGAGGACGACACCGATGGCCAGGGGTTTCGTCACGAGTGCACCGAGATCACGGACGACGCGACGGGGAATGCTAGTCATGGGAATGGATGTCGAAAGGCCTGCCGCAAGGAACAGCCCGACGACCGCCGCGTACGTCAGCAGGCACAGGACGCACACGACCTTGAGCACGAAGAACGCCGCGTAAGCGAAATACAGGACCGCCGCCAGTGCGACCGTCGAGCATGCGAACAGGTAGACCGCCAGGTTTTCTGCCATCGCGGGCGATGCCCACTTGTCAGCAAAAGTGACGATCAGCACGAAGACGAACCACAGCACGCCGAAGAGCGCGACGGGAATCCCCCGGATGCTCCCGTACGGACTCAGGTACGCCTGCGTGCAGCTCACCGTCGCGCTGACGTCGCAGAAGCTCGTGTACTCCGGCTGCGTCAGCAGGCGGAAGTGCACGTAGAGCGAGGTCGAGGCGGCAGCGAGCCCCAGCAGGGCGAAGAGCACGATGAGGCGACGGGCCAAGGAAGACATTCCAGGTTACAGGTTACAGGGGACAGGGGACAGGGGGACCCGCGTGCGGCCGCCCACCATCTCATTATATCGGCACGAAACGGTTTTCTTCGACGGCCGCTGGCTGGTTGCGTGGCGAGGCGGCTACTGGATCGGGCCGACGCCCGCCGCGATGGCAAACGGCTCGGCCGGGGCCGCCACGCCCTGCCAGTTGGTGTTCTGCCAGATCGTCATCGCCTCGTTCGTCGCGAACGCCCGGGCGCCCGAACTGCCGGGCGCCACCGGCACGCCCGAGGCATAGTAAATCGACCCCGTGACCTAGCCGTTGCAGTCGTTGGGGCCGTTGACGTTGGTCTGTCCCGCTGCCAGCGTGAACTGGAAGCCGCTCTTCCGGTTCGGCGCGGTCGTCAGGTCCACCCCGAGGTACGGCTGGCCCACGGCCGGCGCGAGATTCGCCCAGACGGTCGCGTAGTTGCCCGCCGCGCAGGCCGCCGCATAGGTCGCCTGCCCGCCGTTCAGCGCGCGCAGCGATCCGATGGCCGACGCCTCGTTGCCCGCCATCCGGGCGCGCATCAGGCCGGGGATGGCGACCGCGGCAATGACGCCGATGATGGCCACCACGATCAGCAGCTCGATCAGGGTGAATCCCTTGCGGCTTGAGATTGTCATCTCGCGCTCCTCAGGGAATTAGTGCGCCGCAGGCACCCTGTTGTCAAGCGAGGCGTGGAGCCGCCGCCCGCCGGGAGACGACGGCGCGAGGCCAGGAACCCCGTCGGACGGCCTAGTTACTAGCCCGCATTATGAATGAACGCGCCGCGTTCATTCATAATGCGCCGCTGTTCCTGCGTTTCTGTCGCTACCGGCTTCGACCCCTCGACTTCGCTCGGGGCTCAGGACGTCGCCCGGGCTAGCCCTGAGCGAAGGCCCGAAATCACGCCGGAGTCGAAGCCCGAAGGGCGGACTATTCCGGGCCTTCATGAATAGTTCGGGCTAGTGGATGGGAAAGGCGGGGGCGGGCGCCGCTCCGGTCTCGGGCATGATGCCGGTCAGCGTGGCCATCGACTGGAAGATCGCCCCGTTCGCATTCGTGCCGAAGAACCGCTGCCCGGTCGCGCCAGGCGTGACGGGATCGGCCGTCGCCTGGTAGCTCGAATTGAGGGTTCCGGCATTGCAGCTCGTGCCTGGCACGACCTGCACGCTGCCCATGGTGATCCGGTACCCGCTCTTGACGACAGGTGCCGGGCCGCTCAACTCCGGAGCGATATACCCCATGAGCCCGAGGTTCTGAAGGCTGGGAGAATAGGAGCCCCCGCCGCAACTGGTCCAGAACGCGTGCTGGCCGCTGTGGAGGCTGCGAAGCGACCCGATGGCCGACGCCTCGTTGCCAGCCATCCGCGCTCGGACCAGGCCCGGGATGGCAACCGCCGCGATGATGCCGATGATGGCCACGACAATCAACAGCTCGATCAGCGTGAACCCTCGACGATCGGAACCACGCATATGCGACCTCGCTTCATCCGCCGGGCGCTCACGACCCGGTGAGGGACGATACACAGTCCGGCACCGCAGGCTTGAGCAATCCCAGTGCCAGGTCCGGCGCGGACGATACCTGCTTCCTGGCAGTTTTTCCTAGGAAATCTGCGCGTTGTTCGGCGGGTTCGTGCTCGAGCTCTCCAGGTGACAATCTGTGGCAGCGCCAAGGACGCGGGTGTGTCGGTCAAGGGGTCGGGCCAGGTGTGTGCCGATCACAAAAAGACAAAAGGGATGCCCGCCGAGGCGGACATCCCTTCTGTTGAGTGGGTGCTCCGAGCCGCGCTGCCACGCGGCTGGAGCAGCGCGCCTGGAGACTACTGGATCGGTCCGATGGTGCCGGCGATGGCAAACGGCTCGCCAGGCGGGACGCCCGACGTGTCCTGCCACACGGTCATTGTGTTGTTGGTCGCAAATGCGCGCTGACCCGTCGTCCCCACCGTTGCGGGCGTGGCCGACGCGTAGTACGCCGTGCTCGTGGCAGTGCCGTTGCAGTCATTCGGTCCGGCGACACCGCCCGCGCCGTTGGCCAGTGCGATGTTGTAGCCGCTCTTCAGCACCGTGGCGGCCGTCGTCAGGTCCTGGGACAGGAACGGCGCTCCGCCCACACCGCCACCGCAGGGAATGGCCATCACGAGCAAACTAATTGCATAGCCGCCACCCGCAGCCGACGCCGCGTAAGTGGCCTGCCCGCTGTTGATGGCGCGCATCGACCCGATCGCCGACGCCTCGTTGCCGGACATCCGCGCCCGCATCAGGCCCGGGATGGCAATCGCGGCGATGATGCCGATGATTGCGACGACAATCAACAGCTCGATCAGCGTGAATCCCTTGTTGCTTCTCATTCTCGTGTCTCCTTAACAAAAATGCGCGGCTCTCAAGCTGTTGTCCAGCGGGAAGCAGGCCGTCCGCCGCACACCGGCCTGCCGCCACCCCTTGTCCGCTGGTAGAGACAGCAACCTGGATGCCAAGTGCGCATGCCATGCGCTCCAACCGTAACAGATTGTAGCACAATTACTTAACAGCATGTGGCTCCCGGGGAAACCCCGGCCCTGGCGCCTGGTCTGACAGGTTGTGACAATCGCGGACGACAAGATCTGGCACTACCGGACGGCATACTTCTTGGCGTAATAGCGAAACGAGCGGAAGCTCATGCCCAGAAGGTCTGCGGCTCTGACCTGGACCCCTCCGGCGCGCCGCAGGGCCTGGGCGATGTACTCGCGCTCGATCTCCTGCACATGGTGCTCGAGGTCGAAGCCTGTGCCTGGCAACGCGACGGGCTGCGCTCCCGGCCTGGGGACCTGCCCGCGGACGTGGCCGGGCAGGCTGTCCGGCAGGACGGCCGGTGTCGGCTCGAGCGCGACGGCGCGCTCGATGACGTTCTCGAGCTCCCGGATATTGCCGGGCCAGTCGTACGCGGCGAGGAAGCGCATTGCGTCGGCCGAGATTCCCGCGATGCTCTTCCCCATCTGCTCCCGGTAGCGGGCGAGGAAGTGCTCGGCGAGCAGCGGGATGTCCTCCCGCCTGTCGCGCAAAGCGGGAAGGTGCAGGGGAATCACGTTGATTCGGTAGTAGAGGTCCTCGCGGAACTTCCCTTCCGCCACCAGTTTGGCCAGGTCCTGGTTGGTTGCCGCGATGATCCGGATGTCGGCCTCGATCTCCTCGAGGCCGCCGACACGCCGGAATTTCCGCTCCTGCAGCACGCGCAGCAGCTTGACCTGCATCATCGGGCTCATGTCGCCGATCTCGTCGAGGAAGATCGTGCCCCGCTCGGCCACCTCGATGAGCCCCTTCTTGTTCGCGCCGGCGCCCGTGAACGAGCCGCGCATGTGGCCGAACAGCTCTGACTCGAGGAGCGTTTCCGTCAGCGCGCCGCAGTTCAGCGCCACGAACGGCCGGTCCCGCCTGAGCGAGCTGAAGTGAACGGCCCGCGCGACCAGTTCCTTGCCGGTGCCGGACTCCCCCATGACGAGGATCGTGCTGTTGGTCGTGGCGACCGTCCCGATCAGCTTGAACACCGCCAGCATGGGCTCGCTGCGTCCGATGATGTTGCAGAACTGATGGGAGGACTGCAGCGTCCGCTTGAGGATCAGGTTCTCCTGCTGGAGCTGGACGCGCTCGAGCGCCTTGCGCACGCGCAGCTTCAGCTCGTCGACCTTAAACGGCTTGCTGATGTAGTCGTCAGCGCCGAGCCGGAGCGCCTCGACGGCGGTCTCGGTCGAAGCGAAGGCCGTGATCATGATCGCCAGGATGTCGGGATCGATGCCCCGCGCCGCCCGCAGCACGTCGACGCCGCTCATGTCCGGCATCTTGATGTCGGAGATGAGCAGGTCGATCGGCTGGCGCTCGATGACCGAGAGGGCCGCCCGCCCGTTGTCGGCGACGATCACCTCGTAGCCCTCGCGCCGCAGCACGATCTCCAGCAGTTCCCGCATCGACTGTTCATCGTCGACGACGAGCACGCGGGGCGCGGTGACGTTCGTCCGAACGGCGGTTTCGGTGGCCATAGATCGATCAGTTCACATGGCTGCTGCGGGCCGGCAGCCTGACTTCGAAGGTGGTCCCGGCGCCAGGCGTCGATCGCACCTGGACCTCGCCGCTGTAGTCGCTCACGATGCGGTGGACGATGGCCAGCCCGAGACCGGATCCTTTCGCGAACGATCCGTGGAAGGGCTGGAAGATGCCGTCCAGCTCCTCTGCCGGGATGCCCATGCCCTCGTCCTGCACCCAGATCAGCACCTCGTCGGCGTCGGCCCCGGTTCCGTTCGTGCCTGCGGGCGCGGATGCGACGCCCAGGCGCAGGTGGCCCCCGTCGGGCATCGCCCTGAGGCCGTTCGTGGCGAGGTTCCAGACGACCTGCCGGATCTGCCCCTCATCGGCATCCAGCCAGACCGCGGCCGCGGGGTTCTCGACGTCGATCTGGTGGCTGTCACGCACGATCGCGCTGTTGCGGAGCAGGACGGCCGTGTCGGACACGGCCTGGCGCAGATCGACACGTGAGATGGCGAACCGCTGCGGGCGCGCGTACGCGAGGAAGCTCCTGATAATGTCGTTCAGGCGCTCCGACTCGCGGAGGACGATCTCCATGAGCTGCGCCTGCTCGGCGCTGAGCGGCAGCTCCTGGCGCAGGACCTGGATCGAGCCGGACATCGAGGCCAGCGGATTGCGGATTTCGTGCGCGATGCCGGCGGCCATCTCGCCGATGGCCGCCAGCCGGAGCTTCATGCGCGCGTCGCGCTCGAGCCGCTTGATCTCGGTCACGTCCTGGAAGGTGAAGATGAACCCGGTGCGGCCGGAGGTCGTGACGAGGTGGGTCGCGCTCAGGCCGAGCTCGATCCGCCGGCGGTCCGGGGTCGTATAGGCGAAGTCGGCTCGCCGGAAGCGCTCAACGCCCAGGTCCACGGTCAGCGCCGCCGACAGGTCCGGCAGCAGCTGCAGGATGTCTCCCACGGCCTGGCCCGCCACCGCGTCGGCCTTGTGGCCAGTGATCGCCTCTGCCGCCCGGTTGAACGTCAGGATCTTCCCGCCGTAGTCGGTCGTGATCAGGCCGCTCGTCAGGCTGTCGATGATGTCCTGATTGAACGCCTGGAGGTCGGCGAGCTCGCTGGACGCGCGCGCGAGACTTGCACCCGCGCGGCGCAGGCCCTCGGACATCGACCCGCTGAGCGCCGCCACGGCAAAGAACACGAAGACGTTGATCGCGATGGTGTACTGGGCGATCCGCCCCGGCGGCAGCGGCGCGCCGGACGCCCCCGGGGCGCGCAGGCCGGGGAGCTCGAACGCCCCCTGGTACTGGGCCAGCACGATCGCTCCGTACATCACCGTGCTCAGCACGGCCACGAGGATCCCGCCACGGCGGCGCTGCAGCGCGCTGGCCCCGACGATGGGCAGGACGTAGAGGAGCGAGAAGTAGCTGGTGACCCCGCCGGTGACGTAGATGAACGCCGAGACGATCATCACGTCGCACGCGAGCTGCAGGTCCACCATCCAGCGCTGCCGATCGACGAAGCGGAGCGTCACCGTCCAGAGGACGGTCAGGCCGAACGCCAGGCCGATCAGGAAGAAGAAGGGGTCGCGCGGCACAAGATCCGGCGCGTTGATCTGCGCGAGCGTCGCCGATCCCAGCAGCAGGGTGCTGATGATGGCTCGGATGCCGATGAGCCAGGCCAGTTGGCGGCGCAGCTCGGTCAGGTGCATGGCTCAGGTCAGCTTGCTGATCAGGCTGAAGATCGGCATGTACATCGCAATGATGATCCCGCCCACGATGCTGCCGAGGACGACGATCATCAGCGGCTCGAGCAGCGTCAGCAGCCCCGCCACCGCGACGTCGACCTCCTCCTCGTAGAAGTCGGCGATCTTCGCCAGCATCGTGTCCAGCGCGCCGGTGGCCTCACCCACGGCGATCATCTGCGTGACCATGGGCGGGAACACTCCCGTGTCTTTCAGGGGCGCCGACACCGTCTCGCCGCGCTCGATGCTCTTGCGCGTGGCGGCGATGGCGTCCTCGACAACCGCGTTGCCCGCGGTCTTCGAGGTGATGAGGAGCCCATCGAGGATCGGCACGCCCGAGTTGAGCAGCGTCGCCAGCGTCCGGCAGAACCTGGCGACGGCGATCTTACGCAGGATCATCCCGAGGATCGGCGCCCTGAGGAGCAGGCCGTCGACCGCGCGTCTCCCGCTGCTCGTCGCGTAGTACTGCCGGAAGCCGAACGTCAGCCCGACCAGGCCGATCACGATGAACGGCATGAACCGGACGAAGGAATTGCTCATCCAGATGACGACCCGCGTCGGCATCGGCAGTTCGGCGTTCAGGCCGGCGAACAGCGCGGCGAACGTCGGGATGACCTTCCACAGGATGACGGCCACCACGCCCGCCGCGATCACGATGACCGCAACGGGGTAGATCATCGCGGACTTGACCTGGGCGGAGAGCTTGACCGCCTTCTCGATGTAGACGGCCAGCCGCTTGAGGATCGTGTCGAGGATGCCACCCGCCTCGCCCGCGGCGATCATGTTCGTGAAGAGGGCGTCGAACGTGCGGGGGTGTTTTTTCATTGCGTCAGCCAGCGAGGCGCCCGATTCGACCTCGGCCCTGGTCTGGAGGATCGTCCGCGCGAAGTTCTTGTCTTCCTCCTGGTTGCCGAGGATCTCCAGGCACTGCACGAGCGGCAGGCCGGCGTCGATCATGACCGAGAACTGCCGGGTGAAGACGGCGAGGTTCTTGGCCTTCGGTTTCCTGCCGACCCGGCCGGTGCGGGCCGGCTCGGCAGCCTTCGCCTTCGCCGGCTGAATCCGGGTGACGAGGACCTGTTCCTTTCGAAGCGCGGCAACCGCGGCATTGAGGGAGTCAGCCATGCGCTCGCCGCTGATGTTCTCGCCGGCGCGTGTTCGGCCCGTGAATGCAAAAGTGGTCATAGTCTCTACTCGCTGTTGTGCGGACCCATTCCGCGGTCCGCGGCGTTCCGCCGCCTAGGGGTGCGATGCGCCCTTGTGCGCGGCCTGACCGCCGGGCCGCCGCATCCCCGCGCCGGCGACGACCCCGACGCCGCGCGAGACCATATCCATCAGTTCGTCCTTGAACGACGAGGCACCCAATGCGTTCTCCATCGTGATCTGCCCTGCGAGGTACAGGGTCGCCAGCGACTGATTGAACGTCTGCATCCCCAGCTTCTCCTGGCCGGACTGCATGGCCGAGTAGATCTGGTGGATCTTGTCCTCGCGGATCAGGTTCCTGATCGCGGCTGTGGGCACGAGGATCTCGAGCGCCACCACGCGCCCCGGCACCCTGGCCCGCGGCAGAAGCGCCTGGCAGACGATGCCCTCGAGCACGAGCGACAGCTGCGTGCGGATCTGCGCCTGCTGGTGCGCGGGAAAGACGTCGATGATGCGGTTGATCGTCTGGGCGGCCGAGTTGGTGTGGAGGGTGGCGAACGTGAGGTGCCCGGTCTCGGCAATCCTCAGCGCCGACTCCACCGTCTCGAGGTCGCGCATCTCGCCAATCAGCACGATGTCGGGGTCCTCGCGCAACGCGGCCCGCAGGGCCGGGGCAAAGCCCGTCGTGTCACTGTGCACCTCGCGCTGGTTGACCAGGCACTTCTTGTTCAGATGGATGTACTCGATCGGATCCTCGATGGTGAGGATGTGATCGTGGCGCTCGTTGTTGATCTTGTCGATCATGGCCGCGAGCGTCGTCGACTTGCCGGAGCCGGTGGGGCCGGTGACCAGCACGAGGCCGCGCGGCCGCTCGGCCAGCCGGGCAATCACGGGCGGCAGACCGAGGTCTCCGAAGCCCCTGATCAGCTCCGGGATGAGGCGGTAGACGGCGGCCACCGCGCCGCGCTGGCTGAACACGTTGCAACGGAAGCGCGCGAGCCCCCGGATCCCGAACGAGAAGTCCAGCTCCAGCGTCTCCTCAAAGTGCTTCTTCTGGGCATCGGTCATGACGCTGTACGCGAGCTGCTTCGTCTCGGGAGGCGTCAGGTCCGGCATCGGCAGCCGCTGGAGTCTGCCGTGCACGCGGACCTGGGGCGGAGTGTTCGTCGTCAAATGCAGATCCGACGCGTTCATCTCCACCGTTTGCTTCAGCAGTTCTGGCAACGTCGCCATGGCCTTCCTCTCCAGCCGCGCGGAAGCCGGGCGCCCGGCCCGCGTCGAGCACCGGTCCGTC
>Ga0315296_10004628_pt1 | contig 11229 bp, 8 predicted proteins | sample YL17G14_18_MG_FD_203921 | JGI IMG/M metagenome (GOLD analysis project Ga0315296, IMG submission 203921) | Sediment microbial communities from Yellowstone Lake, YNP, Wyoming, USA - YL17G14_18 | ecosystem: Environmental > Aquatic > Freshwater > Lake > Sediment | place: USA: Wyoming | collected...
CTTCTCCAGGTTGTATATCCGTTCTCCAGCCATCTGGAGCGCCTCCTCCGTCATCTCAAGCCCTGTCACAAGCGTGTAGAGCTTTGCCATTATCCCGTAGTTGCCGAGGATGCTCCGTATGAACTTGCAGAGCATCAGGGAGTCGACGATGGACCACATATCCTCTCTCTCCCTCACCAGCTTCCCGTACTCCTCCTTAGCCGCGAACCGATCCACTTTCCCCTTCAGGTCGAAGTCGTACATGCTCGACCTGAGATGGCATCCACCTCGGGTGGAGGTGTTGAAACCTAAGACAGAGGCCTTCAACCCTCTGAGGTCGTAGCCTGGGTACTCCAGTCCCTTGTTATGCATGGCGAAACGTTCGGATCCTCTGCCGACGATTTCCGAAGCCTTCTTTACGCCCTGAGCTAGGAGCTTTCCGAGGCCTTCTTCCTGATAGGATATCTTCTTGATGGTTTCCAGCTGCGCCTCTGAGTTTCCGAAGTTGAGTTCGAGGCCGCCTGTATCCTTCTCGGTGAGTAAGCCCTTCTCGTAGCACTCCATCGCCCATCCGATGGTGACGCCGGTGCTTATCGTATCTATACCCAATCTGTCACAGAGGTCCACGGCCTTGTTTAACGCTGGGAAGTCTCCGACTCCGCACTGGGAGCCCAGCGCATACAGGCTCTCGAACTCGACGCTCCCGAGGATTTTTCGGCTCTCTCCCTCCTTGACGACGGTTATGTGGTCGCAGGCGATGGGGCAACCTGCGCAGGCGATGGCCTTCACCACCCAACGCTCTCCCACGTATTTGTCGCCGATGTTTTCAGCCAGCTCGAAGACGGAGTCTTGCCAGTTCCTCGTCGGAAGCGCCGCTATAGCCTGATGCAAGAGGAGGCTTGCGGGGGTTCCAGAGCGCCTGTAGCCCTCCGTGAGCGGTCCTTGGCACGACTCGTAGACTTCCTTACAGGTGTCCATGAGTCCTTCGAGGTTGCTCACCTTCACGCCCTTCGTCCCTCTAACTGCAACTGCCTTCAGGTTCTTGGAGCCCATGACCGCTCCCATCCCTGTTCTACCAGCCTGTCTATGCCGGTCATTAGCTATGTTCGCAAACCTGACTAGGTTTTCACCAGCCGGGCCGATGGAAGCGACACCGATGTTCTCGTCGCCAACCTCCTCCTTTATTCTGTCCATCGTCTCCATGGTGTCGGTCCTCCAGAGGCGCCCCGCATCCAAAAACTGGACCACATCATCGTCTATAAAGAGGTAAACAGGCTTCTCCGACCTTCCCTCTATCAGGACCACATCGTAGCCGGCTTGCTTCAGGGCATGGGCCCAGAAACCCGAGGAGACAGCTTCACCCATGAAATTGGTGAGCGGTGACTTAGCCTGCACGATGTACTTGCCGCCCGTAGGCACCATCGTCCCGGCGAAGGGTCCGATGGCGAAGATCAGCGGGTTCTCCGGGCTAAGGGGATCGATCTTTGACCTCGAATGGTTGTAGAGGAGGCGAATGGCGAAGCCGTTTCCGCCGATGTATTGCCGACAAAAGCCTTCGTCAAGTGCCTCCGCCCGGCTCTTTTTTCGTCCGAGGTCTACGTAGAGAATTCTACCAGCGTAGCCAAACATGGAATATGGGACACCTCATCTTAATCTTTAATCTCCCTTCTAAAAGGATTCCCCTGGTCAACCGTTGAAGATAAATAGGGTAAAATCCTATATGGACTCCATTGAGAGGAGGACCCTTGATCCGATTCTCTTGGCTAGTGGCGCAGAACCTCTTAAGCTGGGTGGACAGCTTTGTCGTCACCTACGGCTACCTCGGCTTCTTCGTCTACTCCATGTTCGGCAATATGTCTGTCTTTTTACCCTTCCCCTATGCTCTGGTCATCTACACCTTTGGAAATCGCTTAAACCCTGTTCTCCTAGGGGTTGTCTGCGGACTTGGCGCAGCGATTGGCGAGTTCTCATCCTATTTCGTTGGAAGGGGTGGAAGGAAACTCCTGGAGTCTAAGTATGGGAAGAGGCTTAACAGCGTGAAGTTACTCATCCAGCGTTACGGTGCTTTTGCCGTGTTCGTCTTTGCTGCGACGCCCATGCCAGACGACCTGCTCTTCATAGCTTTAGGCCTTATCAAATTCGATTTGAAGAAGGCTCTAATCGCCTGTTTTCTCGGGAAGTGGCTCATGTGCACCACTGTAGCCTACGCCGGGAAATTCTCTTATGGGTTTGTTCTCCAGTTCTTCGAGGGAGGAGGTCCTCTGGGCATGATTATGGGCTTTGTCCTCTTAGTCTTGATGATCGTGGCGATGATAAGAATCGACTGGACGAGGTTCTTACCTCATAGTGATGAAAAAGGGTTGCCAACATCCTAAGAACATCGCGGCGAGATCGACAATCAGACGTGAGCATTTTCTAATGTCTCCTTCTAGTTCTTTGGATGAAGTAGGCTAGAATGATGAGGCAGCCCGTTACCGTTAGTATGCTTGAGACTGCGATAATCAAGATGTTCTCGGTCTCCGGTATGAACGCCGCTGAAACCGCTGCGAGGAAAACGCCGAAATAGAGAGTCGCGTGCTTCCTTGAGACTTCGGTGAACTCTAGGCGGATGATCTTTGAATAGCGGCCTAGCAAGATCAACATCGTCGCAAAGGTTAGGAATATGATTAAAAACGTGTAGGTGATTCCCGACCAATAGTCTCCAAAGGTAAGGAGAAGCCCAATCTCATCCCCCATAAGTCCTCCTCCGGCTCCGAACAAAATCGCCGCTAATCGATCAATCCGCTCCTTCTCATAGCTGATGCCCAGCCAACCGCCTACGGTAAGCATGGCTAAGCCATACCAAAAATGGTGAATATGAAAGCCGCCTCTAACTAGAACCACCTGGGGACGCAGGGTTGTGAAGGTTCTAGCTACTACGAAGGAGGCTACAAAAGAGATCAGAGCCAACATTGAGAGATGGGGATTTACCTCAGTTTTTCCTTCTGGATGCATTCGTCGTACACCTCCTTCTTCTCACAAAATATTTTTTTAATAACTCTTTTCCAATAAAAAAAGAGGGTTAGAGGGCGGTGAATCCCTCTACAGTCTCTTTATCCAGTCGCTTGATGAGTTCGATGACTAGTAGAACCGCGTTCTCCGTGTCCTTGAGGCTGAGGAGCCCGACGTGGCTGTGGATGTGCCTCGTCGGGACGCTGATGACGACGCTGGGGCACCCCGCCTTGTTGACGTGTATCCTGCCCGCGTCTGTGCCTCCACCGGAGACCTGTGATAGCTGAAGAGGGATCTGAGCCCTCTCCGCCGTCTCTATGACGAACTCCTTCAGAGGCTGATTCGGTATCATGCTCGCGTCGTAGGTTATCAGGCTGGGACCCTTATCCATCTTCGTGGGAGCCTCCTTGGCCGCGATGCCTGGGACGTCACCAGCTATATCCACCTCGATGACTATTCCCACATCGGGGTCAGCCATGTGCGCCGTCGTCTGAGCTCCCCGCAACCCTACCTCCTCCTGGACGGTCGCCGCGCCATACACCGTGTTTGGGTGGTCTATGCCCTTTTCCTTGATCATCCTGATCGCCTCCATCAGCACAAAGGCTCCGATGCGATCGTCAAAGGCCTTACCCATGGCGATTTTACCCTCCCTTATCAGGCTGAAGGGGGACCAAGGAACAACGGGGTCACCGATCTTCACACCCATCTCCTTCGCCTCCTCGCCAGACGTGGCGCCGATGTCTATGAACATATCCTTTCGCAGGACGACCTTATTCCTCTCCTCAGGCGAAAGCAGGTGAGGGGGCTTGGAACCGATGATGCCTGGCACATCGCCCTTGTTGGTCCGAACGATCACCCTCTGGCTCATGAGGACCTGATCCCACCAGCCGCCGAGGCTGTTGAAGGTGAGAGTTCCCAACTTCTCGTCTATGCCTGAGACGACGAAGCCAACCTCATCTACATGCCCCGCGAGGAGGACGTGAGGCCGCTCAGAGGAGCCCTTGGCAACAAAGGCCACCGAGCCCAGCTTATCGGCTATCACTTCGTCGGAGTATGGCGCCATGTACTCCTTGCAGATCCTACTTGCCTCTCGCTCGAAGCCTGAGGGCCCGAAGGCCTCCATCAGGCGCTTCATCAAATCCAGAGCTTTCTCGTCAAACATAGCCTATCTCTTATAGATATCGTAACGACATTTTTAGCATTAACGCCTCCAATAGCCGACGGCAGATTCAAATCTCGTTGGGTACCTAAAGTAAGGTTTAAGTGAATGGTGGAAAATAGAAGTACAAGGTGCCGAGGTGACCGAGTCCGGTAAGGTGATCGCCTGCAGAGCGATTATGTAAGGGTTCAAATCCCTTCCTCGGCTTTCTACAACAGGTAAAAAGAAAGGTGGACGCATGGAAGAAATCGCCATAAGGCTCTACAACACTGCCACCCGAAGGAAGGAGACGTTTAAGCCTCTGCATGCGGGTCAAGTGGGGATGTACAGTTGCGGTCCTACGGTATACGAGTATGCTCACATTGGGCACTATCGTGCCTACGTCTTTGTAGACACGTTGAAACGTGTTCTCGCTTATAACGGGCTGAAAGTGAAGTCTGTGATGAACATAACAGACGTGGGGCATCTCACGTCGGATGCAGACACGGGCGAGGACAAGGTCGAAAAGGCTGCGAGAGAGAAAAAGATGAGCGCCTGGGACGTCGCTGAATACTATACGAAGGACTTCTTCGATTCGATGGAGAAGCTCAACATCAAGCGCCCAGACATCGTGTGCAGAGCCACCGACCACATAAGGCAGATGATAGAACTCATCCAAAGGCTGGAGGAGAAGGGATACACCTACAGGACATCGGACGGCATATACTACGACACCTCTAAGTTCAAGCGTTACGCAGATTTTGCAAGGCTGAACCTGCAGCAGCTGAAGGAAGGCGCACGAGTTGAACCAAACCCGGATAAAAGAAAACCGTCGGATTTCGCTCTTTGGAAGTTCTCGCCCACAGATGTTAAGCGCCAGATGGAATGGTCCTCACCCTGGGGCGTGGGCTTCCCAGGCTGGCATATCGAGTGTTCTGCCATGAGTATGCATTACTTGGGTGAGACCTTTGACATTCACACAGGGGGTATAGACCACATCCAGGTGCACCATACAAACGAAATAGCCCAAAGCGAGGCTGCAACAGGCAAGAAATTCGTACGATACTGGCTGCACAACGAATTCCTCTTGGTGAACGGGGAAAAGATGAGCAAAAGCAAGCAGAACTTCTATAGACTGGCTGACATAGAAGCAAAGGGGTTTGACCCTCTTGCACTGCGTTATCTGTTCCTCACAGCACACTACCGCTCAAAGATCAATTTCACCTGGGAAAGTCTAGAAGCCGCTCAGCGTGCATTGAACGCCTTACGCGAACATGTTCGTGAACTGAAAGAAAAGACCGAAGAATCAGGAGATAAAGAGAAAATAGAACTGTACAAAACGAAATTTCTGAAGGCTATAAATGACGACCTGAATACACCAAATGCCTTAGGAACCGTCTGGGAATTTGTGCGAGAAAAGAACATCGATGATGAAGACAAACTGGAACTGCTGCTGAAGTTTGACGAAGTCCTGGGCTTAGGGCTGAAAGTCGTAAAGCCAAAGGAGGAGGAAGAACTGAGCGATGAGATCAAAGAGCTCATCAAAAGGCGGGAGGAGCTCAGGAGATCCGGAAAATACCAAGAGGCTGATGAAATAAGAAAGAAGCTCGATGAAGAATTCGACATCGTCGTCGAAGACACATCAAGTGGGACTAAGTTGAAGTTCAAAAATAGAAAAGAGTAAGATTATTGAGTTTATTTAACAGAGATCGACTACACCTGATCGAGATATTTGTTTATCTCCCAGTCCGTGATCGTCTTGCAGGTCTTCTCCCAACTGCCTGTTGACTCCAGATAATCGCTGAACTCTTTCTTCTTCTGCTCGACGAAGGCCTCTGAGATGTGTTTTCCAAGAGCCTCAGTGACAATCCGATCTGACATGAACGCCTCCACCGCCTCGCCCAAGCTGCCTGGTAGAACCCCTAACTTATCTCTGTCTGCCATCTGGTAGACGTTTTCAGAAGTAGCTTCGCCTGGATCCAGCTTCTTGTTCACTCCGTCAAGTCCTGCCTTGAGCACGGTAACTGAAGCTAGATATGGATTGCAGGAAGGGTCTGGGTGGCGGTACTCTATCCTGAGGGATAATTCCTTCCCAGGATAGTATATCGGGATCCGAACAAGGGCGGAGCGGTTTCCAAGCCCCCAGGAGCGGTAGACCGGCGCCTCATAGTGGGGAACAAGCCTCTTATAGGAGTTCACAATAGGGGCGACGACCAGTGATACTCCTCTGGAGTGCTCTAGCAGTCCGCCGATGTAGTGGATCGCCATCTCGGAGAGCCCATTCGGAGAAGCCTCATCGAAGAAGAGGTTTTTTCCCCTCACAAGGTCCACGAGGCTCTGGTGCACATGGCAGCCGCTTCCGTTTATACCCCAGAAAGGCTTCGGCATGAAGGTTGCCATGTGGTCATACTTCTTCGCGATGTTCTTGACGGCAAGCTTAAAGAGAATCACCCTGTCCGCAGTCTTAAGGGCGTCGTCGAACCTGAAGTTTATCTCGTGCTGCCCAGAGGCGGCCTCGTGGTGCACCTTGTCAAGCCTGAAACCAATGTTTTCCAAATTTATTATGGTCTCCCTCATCACCTTCTCGGTTGGGTCTACGGGAGGCATGTCGAAGTATCCTCCCTCATCCAATGGACGAAGAACTTTACTCTCCTTTGAAACATAGAAGAACTCTAGCTCAGGTCCCGTGTTGAACTGGAGATTCTTCTCCTGAAGTCTGTCAACTACCGATCTGAGGAGTCCCCGAGGGTCACCCTCAAAGGGCATACCGCTGGGCTGGTACACATAGCAGAACATGTTCGCCGTGTTTGGGTGCTCCCATGGAGGTATTACGAAGCTCTCTGGATCCGGGCGAGCTACAAGGTCACTCTTATCGAGAGTGGAGAACCCTGGGATGGAGGAGCCATCGAAGCCCATGCCCTCCTCTAGGGCGATCTCCATCTCATATTTTGGGATGAGCATAGCCCTTGGACGGCCGTTGAGGTCGATGATGATGAGCCGAATGAAGCGTATATCGTTCTTCTCGATTAAGTCCAAAATCGGACCGACGGCGTCTTTTCCTCCAACTGAGAAGCTGCCTTGCATACCCTCTTCTCTGAGAAGAATATATATTAACTTTGTGGAGAAAAAACGACACAATCGTCTAACAATTTAAATATTTCTTGGACACATTAATAGTTGGTGCTCTATGATCGAGTTAGATGATCTTTATAGAAGGATCTTGAAGGAGCTTCTGAAGGACTCCAGGCGATCCTATAGAGAGTTGGCGCGACGCCTAGATGTGGCTGTGACAACGATCATAAATAGGATTCAGAGGATGGAGGAGTCCGGCATCATCACTGGCTACCCAATCAGCGTAGACTACGAGAAGCTGGGCTACGAGTTGACCGTCCTGACGGAGATCTCTGTCTCCAAGGGGAAGCTCCTGGAGACGGAGAAGGAGATTGCGAAGATGCCATCCGTCTGCGCCGTCTACGATGTCACAGGCCTCACAGATGGCATGGTCATCGCGAAGTTCAAGAACAGGAAGGAACTGAGCGACTTCACCAAGGGCCTCCTATCCATGCCCTTCATAGAGAGGACGAATACCCATGTTGTCCTAACCACCGTGAAAGAGGACTTCAGGCTGACGGAAGCCCTCTGACAGAATTAAGCCAATGTTTGAGCGAGAAATCTATGGGCTTAAATCCTTTTCAAGCATCTATTTACATGGAGTATTTGATCAAAAAACAAGATTAGCCTTGAGGTGGTGATGTGAGCGAAGAGAAGGTATCGATATACGATCTGTTTTCACCTACCGATTACAGATATTATGTTGAGGAATTGAAGCCCTTCCTGTCGGAGGAAGCCTTTGTCAAATATAAGTCCAAGGTTGAGGCAGCGCTCGCAAGGGTATTAGCGAAAAGGGGCATCATAACCCAACGATCAGCTGATGAGATCTCAAGGGCATGCGAGCAGGTCAAAGCAAGCGAGGTCTATGAAGAAGAGAAGAGGACTTCACACGACATAATAGCCCAGGTTAACATGATTAAAAGGAGGGTGAGCGACGAAGCCAAGCCTGGTGTACACATGACCGCAACCTCCTATGACACCGTCGAAACGGCGAATGCATTACGCTACAGGGATGCCTTTTTGAATGTAATCATTCCCGATATGGTCTCCCTGGAGAAGGCATGGATAGACATGGCAAGAAGTGAAAAGGACACCTTGCAGATAGGGAGAACACATCTTCAACACGCTGAGCCCATCACCTTCGGATTCTACATGGCTTGGTACGTCAGCAGGTTCGGGAAAAGGGTACTGGAAATCAACGAATCTGTGAAAAGATTCGAGGGCAAGTTCTCCGGAGCAGTCGGCGCTTATAACGCATCCTCCCTGTTTGTCGACGACCCTGAAGAATTCGAAAGAGAGGTACTTAGCGAAGTGGGTTTAACCCCGACTGAGATCTCTACGCAGATCAACCAGCCTGAACAGATTACGGATCTGATGCATTATGTTGTAAGCAGCTTCAGCATCGTCGCCAATTGGGCGGACGACATGAGGAATCTGCAGAGGCCCGAGATCGGAGAAATAGGTCAGCCAAGGGGCGAAGACATATCAAGATCTTCTACAATGCCGCATAAAGCAAACCCCATCGGTCTAGAAAACGTCAAAAGCCTTTGGAAAAAGACAATGCCCGATATGATTACGATGTATCTGGATCAGATATCGGACCATCAGCGTGATCTAACTGACTCCGCGTCGCAGAGGTATGTGCCGGAGATAATGGACAAATTTGACTATTCCATAAGGAGAGCTGCGAGAATCTCAAGGAGTCTGAGGCCGCATGTTCAGAACATGCTCAAGAACTTCAAGATGAGCGCCGATAAAACCATTGCAGAGCCTCTTCATCTCCTGCTCTCGGCATACGGGCATCCCAATGCCTATGAATATGTCAGTAAGCTGGCAGATGAGTCCTATAGAAGCGGCATACTATTGACGGAGCTCGTGCTGAAAGATGAGAGTCTACAACCATATTTGCAGAAGTTCAACCCAAAACAGTTAGAGACTATTTCCGATCCCTCGAAAAACCTTGGTATAGCATCCAAGAAAGCCGAAAAAATTACGACACTTTGGGAACAGAGACTTAAAGAAGCTAAACTTCTGTGAATGGTGAAGAAAATCTAGTCTTCGATGTTTTCCCCTCCTTTGTCACGACGATCTTGAGAACAGCTGGGAAGCAAGTAGAGGAGGTCACCGGCGCCTAACAGGAGAATCTCCCGTAAAGAAAATATAAGGGTGCGTACTCTAACTCTTCCGATTCAGAGGGGTTGTTAATTGGAGAGCAAATCGGCAACACCTAAGAGAGAGGAGATTTCTCCCGAGAATAGAGAGGAGAAGGAGAAGCCGATGGAATCGGGGAAAAAAGGAACTAAGAAGGAGCTGACGGCCTACATGGAGAAGCTGGAGAAAGACCTGAGTGCAGAGCGAGAGAGAGCCGAGTCCTACTTGAGACAGCTCAAGTACGCCCTAGCGGACCTTGAAAATCTTAGGAAGGCATCTCAGAAACAGGTTGAGAACGCTATTAGGTCTGGAAACGAGAGGCTCGTAGGGGAACTCCTCGTAGTGTTGGACGACCTCGAGCTGGCGCTGAAGGCTGGGAAGGAGGCGGCGGACAAGGAGGCTTTAGTAAGAGGGGTTGATATGGTGCTGAGGAAGTTTGAGAAAATCCTTGGAGACGCGGGCCTCAAGCCCATCGATGCCCTGGAAAAACCCTTCGACCCCAAGCTCCACGAGGCGGTTATGGAGGTGGAGACCTCAGGTGAGCCAGAGGGCACCGTCGTTGAGGAGATCAGGAAGGGTTACATCTTCGGAGGTAAAGTTATTAGACCGAGTATGGTAAAGGTCTCAGTGAACCCCAAAAAAGTGGAGGATAAAAAGTAAGGGTGAACTTCATGGATGGTGAGAAGAAAGAGACTGGACAGGAGAAGATCCTGGGGATAGATCTAGGCACAACGAACTCCGCAGCGGCCATTATGATGGGTGGGCGATCCGTTACAATTCCAAGCACGGAGGGACCAACAATAGCGGGGAAGATGTTCCCCTCTGTCGTCGCCTTCACCAAGGATGGGCAGATACTTGTAGGGGAACCCGCTAAAAGACAGGTGGTTATGAACGCCGAGGGGACGATCTTCGAGATCAAGCGTAAGATGGGAACAGACTACAAGGTAAGGGTCTATGGGAAGGAGTACACGCCACAGGAGATAAGCGCCCTCATCCTGAAGAAGATCCTCAAGGACGCGGAAACCTTTCTTGGGGAGAAGATAAGGAAGGCGGTCATCACCGTTCCAGCTCACTTCAACGATAACCAGAGGCAGGCAACGAAGGATGCCGCCGAGATCGCGGGCCTAGAGGTCGCAAGGATCATCAACGAGCCGACTGCAGCGGCATTAGCCTACGGGCTGGATAAACTGGAGAAGGAGATGAAGATCATGGTCTTCAGCTTCGGCGGCGGAACCAACGATACAACGGTCATGGACTTCGGGGGCGGCGTCTTCCAGGTCCTAGCAACAAGCGGCGACACAGCGACGGGCGGGGCGGACGTCGATACCGCTATTGTGGATTTGCTTATCGGGGAGTTCCGCTCTCAGACAGATGTGAACCTCAGAAGGGACAGTATGGCGATGGCGAGGCTGAAGGAGGCTGCGGAGAAGGCGAAGATCGAGCTCTCCACCCTCATGGCAACGGACATCGACCTCCCGTTCCTCGCTCAGGATGATAAGGGACCTAAGCACTTCCACTACACACTCACGAGGACAAGGCTCGAGCAGATCGCGCGACCCATTGTTGAGAGAGTCAGGGCGCCTATCACGAGGGTTCTCGAAGATGCGAAGCTGCAGCCTAAGGACGTAGACAAGATCATTCTCATCGGCGGTCAGACGAGGATGCCCCTGGTGAGACGGTTCATAGAGGAGTTCATGGGGAAACCCCCTGAGACCGGCATCGATCCCATGGAGTGCGTTGCCATAGGTGCATCTATTCAGGGAGCTGTGCTCGCTGGCGAGATCTCCAACATAGTGCTCCTCGACGTCACGCCTCTTTCCTTGGGTGTTGAGACCCTCGGTGGCGTCTTCACGAAGATC
>Ga0315296_10004629_pt1 | contig 11229 bp, 7 predicted proteins | sample YL17G14_18_MG_FD_203921 | JGI IMG/M metagenome (GOLD analysis project Ga0315296, IMG submission 203921) | Sediment microbial communities from Yellowstone Lake, YNP, Wyoming, USA - YL17G14_18 | ecosystem: Environmental > Aquatic > Freshwater > Lake > Sediment | place: USA: Wyoming | collected...
AGATTGGCTTGACCTTTGCCCGCGGACTCCGGAGTATGCTCAGGCACGACCCGGATATTATGATGGTCGGCGAGGTGCGCGACTTTGAAACCGCTGAAATCACCATCCGCATCGCCCTGACCGGCCACCTCATCTTCTCCACGCTCCATACCAACGATGCGGCAAGTTCGGTTACCCGTTTGATAGATATGGGCATTGAGCCATACCTGATTTCATCATCGGTTGAATCATTCATCGCCCAGAGATTAGTCCGGACCATCTGCTCCAAGTGCAAGATAGTTGATACGGTTATTCCCTTTGAATTGCTCAAGAAAGAGTTTGATTTACCTGATGAAGCAAGCGAGAAATCCTGCAAGATATACAAAGGCAAGGGTTGTGACAACTGCAATTTCACCGGCTACCTGGGCAGGACTGCCATCTACGAGATTTTACTGCTCGATGACAAGATTAAGAAATTAGTTGTTCAGAAGGCGCCGGCAGATGAGGTTAAACTGGCTGCGATGAATGTCGGGATGAAGACCCTCAGACAGAGCGGCTGGAACAAAATACTCAAAGGCGAGACCACCTTTGACGAGGTGACCAGAATCACGCCCAGCGACCCTTCTTCGTCCCGTCTCACCGGGAAGACCGCTAAAGCACCGGCATTTGTCCCGATGTCCCTGCCTGACGGCAGGCAGGCATCGGTGGAAAGAATCAAAACCACTCCTGACCCACAGGGTCACCCAGTGGGCGACACCTCTGAAGGACCCAAAAGGGACTTTGCACGGCTCAATCTCAGGATTCCCTTGGAATACTCGCTCTACAAGACATCTATCGGCTCATCACAGGAACTCTCCGCAAAGGCACGCAAGGCAATGACCACTGACATCTCGGCAGGCGGCATCCAGTTTGAGACCGGCGAATCAATCCAGGCAGGCACCATCCTCAAACTAAAGGTATACCTACCGAATATGCCGACCATAGAATGCATGGCGCGGGCAGTCAGGATAGAGGTTGCCTCAGAGCCGACCAATCGTCTCACTATCTCAGAGGATAAATACCAGGTCAGTTGCCTGTATCTTGACATAGGAACCAGGGACAAGACCCAGCTGGACAACTTTATCCAACAGTATAGTCTGTAACCAGAATCCCCCTTTATTCCCCCTTAACAAAGGGGGACTAAGAGGGGGTTGTCCCTTGGTGTCTTTTCCCGCCGAACCCCGATTAATCGGGGTAATAGGGAGTGGCAGAAGTTAATTTATCCAATCGCAATATAGGAGAAAGTTACATTAAGTGTATTTATCGCACCACTTACTCTAAATCCCGTTGCCTCAAAAGACCTGACCCCATCTTCGTTATAACCATTTGCGGAGATTTCAGGGTAGATAAAGAAACTCTTTAGCGCCATATCATCTGCACATCTGATAGTAAAAGGCAAATAACCTGCTTGAGGATACACCATCACCACCTTTGGTTGAAATCCTACGACAATCAAGCGGTCCTGCTCAGTATCCCCCGCATATGCGCCGGTTGCCAACCTTCTTATATCAAGCAGAAAAGACAGTTTCTCTGGTGTTACTGCGCCGGCAATAATCTTCTCATCGTTAATACTGTTAGACGCTATCTGGGTATAGCCGATATCATAATCCTTGATTTTAGCGCCGGTCACGGCTTTGTCTTTTATCTTGGCGGTCTCAACGCTATCTACTGCCAACTTACTACTGACTACTGCGCCATCTGCTATCTTATCCGATTCCACACTCCCAACTCCGAGTTCCGCACTCGTGATGGGCGGCGTTAGTGGTCTGGTCGCCGGAGTAAAGGACAACTTTGTCGGTGTCACGGCACCAGTCGCTATCTTCGCAGTAGTTACCGCGCCGTCCGCAATCTTGAGAGAAGTTATCGCACCGCTTGGCAGTTTGTCGCTGGTAACTGCTCCATTGGCTATCTTCTCTGTTACCACCGCATTATCCTGAATCTTGGCTGTAGAGACCGCATTATCCGGCAGAGGCGTAATAGTTACATCTGCGCCTAACTTCCGTGCAGTTACCGCGCCATCGGCAATATCCTCGGTCTTCACCTGACCGGCACCAATATCGGCTCCGGTAATCGTCTCATCCTTAATCTTGGCTGATGTGACTGCGTTATCCGCAATCTTCTCCTCGGTCACCGCTCCGGGGACTATCGCAGGTGAAGTCACCTGCCCGTCAAAATATCTTGGTCTGTATGTCATATACTGTTTTCTCCTTTTCTTCTATTGTCATTCCTGCGAAAGCAGGAATCTATTGTTTCTGACTGGATTCCCGCCTACGCGGGAATGACAGTCTATGTTAAGGGAGTCCGGGGCGCGTTGTACACCACGCCCTTCTCCCCTGACCGTTTCTACGGTTATACGGTCAAACCGACCTGCAGATGCAGGTAGAGAGAACCGCTCTCGTTTACTGCCCAGGAACAGAAGCATTTATCCGTCGCAGGTGTGGTCACGAAGGCATCACACTTTGACGAATCACGCATTCCGTTGAGCAGGTCCGCATTAGCCTCGTTCTCAGCCAGTATCCCATCAGGATTGAACTCCTGGTTTACCACCATCATTCCACCCTGGATGATACGTTGCTGAACCGCGGTCTTAAGAGCCGGCATCTGCCTTGGTCTGGAGATGTCAGACGGTGCGCCGTTAGCAAAGTCGGATTCCTTTATCCAACCAGCCGCACGTTGGTCACCTACCAGATAGAAGGCGGCAATCGGAGCCACCGAACGCCCGCGGATTTTGTCACCCGTGAAGCGAATGGTCTTATCCGACACCTTGATTGCCCAGCGGTCTTGGGCTGCATCCACCTTTTCCTTGAAGAACTTGGCTGGCACACCATCAACGGTCTCAAACGCCTTATCAAGGTTCTGATTCCATTTATTGAATGCACCAGTGATGTTCTTACGGTGAGAACCCGTAATGCCGTTAGCCGTGCGACCGCTTTTGGATATGTAGCCACCGGCTACATAAGGACCATAGGCCTCATTAGCAGGTCTGGCTATCTTGGCAAAGAAAATACCGTCATCCGGTATCTTTGCTTTCCTGCGGTCATTCATCTCTTCGGCTGCTGCCTTGAGATTCCTTGCCCAGCGCTCCGGCATATCGCCCGCCACTTCCCAGGTCTCAGGCACATACAGTTTCAGCTCAAACTTCTTGTCAAACATATTTTCTCACCCCCTCTCATAAAAGTTAGGTCAGCCGGTTGCATCAGTTCCTTAAATATTGCGCACTATTTAAGGTCTCCTCCTAATGCCGAAAAACCGACCGACAGTTTATTTCTTGATTTTCTTCTCCAGATAATCCAAAACGATTTCCACAATCGCCTCAATAATCCTTCTGGTAATCCCTCTCCAGAAACCTGACATCATCTTAAACATAATTGCCTCCTTTCAGTCGGCACGAAAGAACTGAAAAACGGAAGAACGAAGAAACTAATTTGTCCTTTCGTTCTTTAGTTCTTTAGTCCTTTCGTATTCATCTATGAATTTGTAGATTTCATCAATCGGCACAACCCCTGCCATCGTCGTTACCAATTGTCCGTTATAAACCCTGACCCAAACCGCTATGCCGATTACTTCAAAGGTGCGAGCATCGTAAACCGGACCACCGGAATTACCCGGAAGTATCGGACTACTGACTTCCCAATTATCCTTATTGATAGCGGTAATCATTCCCGCAGATGGTCTTGGTGAAAGTCCCAACGAGCAACCTATGGTATAAACTGGAGTAAATAAATAAGGTGTATAATCCCTTGGGGCGAGACGGGCAAAATATGGTTTCACCGCAGAGACGCAAAGAAGAGCCAAATCTTTAGTGGTATCTGTAATAACTACTGTACCAGTAATTATAGTTGAATCGTATAACTCTATATCAACGACACTCTGGTCTTCTACCACATGTGCGGCTGTTAGAATATACAGCGTAGAGCGTAGAGCATAGGGCTTAGAGTCAGAATCCTCTATGCTCTTTGCTCTATGCTCTAAGCTAATCACCACCCCGCTACCGGTAGAGAACCCCGCAGTTATCCTGACCGTTGGATAGAGCATCTCCTCATATTCGGTCTGGAACGGATGCCTTTTCTCAGGCGCCTTGACCACTACAATCGCTATTTCTTCCCTTTGTGGACTTTTGCCGGAGTTTATCCCGCCCTGCGGGATGGTGAATACCAGCATTAGACATATCAGAACCAATAAAATTATCTTTCTCATATTATTACCCATCCTTACCCCATCCATTTAATCTGTGGAATCTGTGGCTACTATTCCGTATAGTTCCTCCACCAGGTCTTCCAGAACCTCAGCCATTCTTTATAGAAGGCCGGTTCATAGAGCCGTTTAGCCGGCTCCCGATGTATCCGCAGGTGCCTTTCACGAATCTGGGCTGAATTAAGTTCCTGCCTGACCTTACCGTGCTTCAATTGGTGAAAGCGCATATTGTAGCAGTAGCGGCACAGACCCATCAGCCGGGCCGCCAATGACTTCAGAGATTTACCTTGAGGCACATAGCCCGGACACCCGGTGCCACAAGGCAGGTATTCCCTGCACCGTTCCCTTGTCTTTGCTTTGTTCTTCATAGCCATATCCTCCTTTTAGAGCCAGTTAGCCCAGCACATAATTCCGTTATGTGCTGGGCGTTACTGGGTCTTATCCCGACATACCGTCGGGAAGAGGGTGTATTAGGCATTAGGCATTCGTCATTAGTCATTCCCAATGCCCTCCCTCCACTATCTTAATGGTCAAAAAGGCAAAAGGTTATATGGGTATTTGATATTTTTATGCAGATTCTAAAATTATGCTTGACAACTTGAGATATGATTGTATAATATGCTTTAATAAAAATCAGAGAGCACGCACCGATTGAAGTAACTTACCAGAATAAACTTATAAAAGGAGGATGTATTATATGCAGAACATCATAAAGAGTGGGATGCTGATTCTATTACTGGTTGCAATAATTGCAGGATATGGTGGTGATTGCGAACAAACGATGCCCACAGGAGTTGAGAGTGGAAGTAGTGCGGATATCCTGGCCGCAATAGATGATTATGCCGTGAATTGGTTGAATAAAGTAGATGGATTCTATCAACCCTTTAGTGCGACTGGTACTGTATTTGTCCTTAAGGATAATCCTATCTCTCCTAATCTTGTTATTACCTCAACCGTTGAAATACGTATTATTATAGAAGCCGTAACTAATACCGTCAGTTTTCATATTGAGCCGACTTCCAACTCAATATCAAATACAGCCACGATTACTATCTCTGGTCTTGCCCCATTTTTCCCCGCGGCTGTTTTAGGAAAACTCTACCGTCACCAAGACGGCTATTTTCAGGAAGAGTTCAAGTTAGATGATAATGGCAATTATGTCTATGAACAGGATATCTCCAAAAGGCATCATATCTATATCCTGCCAAATAAAGGAACCAGATATATAGGGTACGAGGCAATGGGGCAAACCCCTCCCACGCCACCACCTTATCCGTATACCTATAATCCTGCTACCCGCACCTATACGCTTACCAAGAATATCAATGAACCAGTAGTTATTGTTGCAAATAACATCACGTTGGATGGCGCTGGTAACAGCATAAGTGGTACTATGTTGGATTTTGGTTATGGGATTTATCTTTATAATCTGACAAATGTAACTGTCAAAAATTGTGTTGTAAAATATTTTTGGTGGGGCATATGTCCTCTCTACGGTTCCGGGCATACGATTGATAATAATACTGTCACCTTAAATCAGATGGGTATAGAAGTAACACGGGCTACAGGGATTACTGTTACTGGTAATACTGCCAACTCAAATATGGCACACGGAATTAGACTTGCGTATTCATCCTATAATACTATCGTTAATAACACTGCCAATAACCAGGACATGGGTATTTATATTATGGAGTCCACTAATAATATCATCAGCGGGAACAAAACCTGTGGTAACCTACCTGGCTATGGTATTGTTGTCAATGGGCCGTCTTGGTATGGAGAGGTTATGCCGTCTTCAAACAATATTCTGACGAATAATATCATTACTTCAACTACATATGGTATTCTCATTCAAAAGGCCTTTGCTGTTACTTTAACAGGCAATACATCCAAGTCAAACGGCCGCGGTATCTGCTTAGCGAAAAATTATGGTAATATTAATGTTTACCATAATAATATTTACAATAACGGTCTTAATGCCTATTCAATTGCGGACCTTTTCGGCTATATTATCCAGCCCATAGAATTTTCTCATCCCACATTGCACGAAGGCAACTGGTGGGGAAGAACCACCGCACCGGGCTTTATTGCCGGTGTTGATTCTAACTCAACCGATGTGATAGATTCATATCCCTATTTAGTTCAGGACGCTTGGATGTCCCAACCACCAATCCCGCCCGGAGTAAATAGGCCACCTGTTCTGACCTCGCCTGGTGATAAAAGCACCAATGAGAACCAGTTACTGACTTTTACGCTCTTTGCGAGCGACCCTGACGGCGATACGATAACATATTCAATGGTAGGGACACCTACAGGTGCAACATTGAATTCTACAACCGGGGTGTTTAACTGGACGCCTGATTATATGCAGGCAGGTAGTTATACGGTGACATTCACAGCTACAGCCAATGCCCAGTCAGATTCTAAGGCCATAAGTATTACAGTCAACAATGTGGACAGAGCGCCGGTCTTGGCCTCGCCGGGCAACCAGACGGTTAATGAGAATACCAGCCTGGCGTTTACATTATCAGCCACAGACCTTGATGGTGATACAATAACCTACTCTATGGCAGGGACAACAACCGGAGCGACCTTGATTGGAAATGCATTCAACTGGACACCTACTTATGACCAGGCTGGTGTTTATACCGTGGTATTCACGGCAACATCCAACGCCCTGACAGATTCCAAAACCATAAGTATTACAGTTAACAATGTGGACAGGCCGCCGGTTTTGACCTCGCCCGGTTCTCAGACTGTAAATGAAAATGTATTATTAACATTTACGCTGTCAGCCACAGACCCTGATGGCGATACAATAACCTACTCAATGGCCGGAACGGCAACCGGCTTAACCCTGAATACGACCACAGGTGTTTTCTCTTGGACGCCTGATTATACACAGGCAGGAGTTTACTCGGTTATCTTTACTGCGACTTCTAACCTGCTATCCGACTCCAAGAATATTACCATTACCGTGAATAATGTAGAGATAGATATAACCCCGCCCACAGTAATAACCGCCACCGTTACCCCAGACCCGGCTGGAATTGGTGACGGCGTAACACCGGTCTTAGCCGGCGCTTTAGCGATAAAAATTACCTTTAGCGAATCTATGAACACCGCCGACAACCCTGTCGTTACCTATGACCCGAATGGTGTTGTAGGTGTGCAATTGTGCAATGTTGGAACATGGTCATCCACGCTTTATCCAAACGACACCTATACGACAACTAATGCTAATGAAATTAACACCGCGACTGGCGACGGCGTTGCCACCGTTAGTATCACCAGCGGACAGGACTTAGCCGGCAATACCTCAATCACCGGCACTACTACCTTCGTGATTAATATCAACCCTATCCGCATACAAAATGTAACTCCTGCCCCTCCTACTTTCACTCCTCAATTTGGAGAGATGGCAACGATTTCGTATATATTATCAGAACCTGCCGCCTCTCTTACTTTGACCTTCGCTGACTTCAAGACCGGTGTAATAGTTCGGACGCTTATAAATAATCAACCAAGAAATGTTGGCTTTAACTCTGAGATTTGGGACGGCAAATACGACCCTCCTAATTCTAATTATGTCCCCGATGCAAAATATCTTATCCAGATAACTGCCACCAGTTTTTCCGGAGAAGTGGGGAACCAAACCGGTAAGACAACTGTTACGGTAGATTCACTTCTCCCTGTAATTACCGATTTATCAATAATCCCCTATCCATTTTATCCCGTAGGTCCTTTGCCTCAGATAGCATTTAGTACCAGTATATTGATGAATGTCAATGCATGGATTGAGCATACAGACCCGGCAGGGGCTATTGCGACAATAACAACTCGTGACTTTCCCACCACTGGTGGTGACTCAGTAAATTGGGATGGAACAGATGCTCCAAACTTTGCTGGTGGAGGAACTCCAAATCCTGATGGTGTATATGGATACGGAATAAAACGACTACCACCGGGAAAAGCAAACCCAAAAACCGGAACGATTATGCTTATCCGTAATAACACCGCCTCGGTGGTTAGTGCTGATAATATGGTCAGTATCTATTACAATCCATCTACCCCGGGATTGGGAACAATTGATATCCAAACCGTAGACCCGTCTTTACTTACTGAACAGGTCAAGGCAATTGTAACTACTCCTAACCCGATTTTTATCCAAGGCAATGTTTACGATATTAAGGCAATCCCGTCGGTTACTTTTCCGGCTGGTTCACCTGCGTTGTTGGTCTTCAAGTATGACCCGTCTATCGTGGGAGATGTGAGCAAAACCCTAAGACTTCGTCGCTGGAATTCAATACTTTCTGTTTGGGAAGATGTTGTGCCTCAATATATAGACCTTGTAAATAAACAAATAATTGCTGAGGTTAGTAGTTTATCACTGTTTGCCTTATTTACCGGCGCAGATACCACCCCGCCGGTTATAACCATTACCTCACCAGAGGATGGCAAAGAATATTATAGTATTACCGACGGGTTACCAACTATTCTACCGATAACTTACACGGCTGAAGACCCTGTTATAGACGAAATTACCTCAGGAATTAGTTATACAATTGTAACGCTCAACGGACAGGTCTATACCCAAGATACTATTGACTTCTCTAACCTATTAGGTGGGAACATCCTGACCATAAAAGCCATAGATGGTTCTGGTAATGTAGCGTGGAAATCCGTCCGTTTTACCGTGATTCTTCCTGCCTCGGTCCGACTGGAGCCCGAGGCACTCAAGGTAAATCCCGGTGTCTTAACTGCCTTTGTCCAGTTCCCAGCAGGATATGATGTGGGAAATATCACAGATGTTACCTGCGATGGCGCTAAATACGAATCAATGGAACTCAGCCCAGACGAGACAACGATGGTAATTAAATTCCGGCGTAAAGCAATAGAAGAAGCCCTTGTCCAAAAGGGCGAAGTAATAGATACCCAGTTTGAGATAAGAGGCACCTTGCAGATAGGAGACAAGGTCTATGCTTTCAAAGGCATAGGTACTATCAAGAAAATTCTACCTGAAAGTGTGCCGCCTAAATAAGAGGTGTTGGTTATGTTTACTATAATACCACATCAGTTTGAACCAGGGGGCTGGCTTAGGCATGGCCGGATAGTATTTTTTGCACTGATTGTCCTCATCCTCTTTTTAACCGTTATCATCAAGGGATGTCCGCTTGACTTTAAACGTGAGAAAGATGGGATGCTTACCGGCAGTAGCGGAATTATTAGCATTAACGAATGGACCGCAATGACTACTACCAATGTGCCTTTAGCCCGGCAGGAACATACAGCCGTCTGGACTGGTAATGAAATGATTATCTGGGGTGGGCTTGATGCAACTGCTAATTACCTTAACAGTGGAGCGAAGTATTACCCGATAACCAATACCTGGGCACCAATCACCACAACCAATGCACCATCTGCAAGGAGGAACCATACTAGCATCTGGACAAGCAAAGAGATGATTGTCTGGGGCGGAGCGGGTTGGAATTCTTTTAATACCGGTGCTAAATATTATCCGATAACAGACACCTGGGTATCTATTACTATGGATAATGTCCCTATAAGTAGATATTGGCATACCGCGGTCTGGACCGGTCAGGAGATGATTATCTGGGGCGGAGATAGTTGGGATGGTTATACCAATACCGGTGCTAAGTATTATCCAATAACCGATACCTGGGTATCCATCACCGCGGTGAATGCCCCGATAAGTAGAGCCCTTCATACCGCCATCTGGACAGGTAAAGAGATGATTGTCTGGGGAGGCGAGGATAGTTATGGGGGTATACAACTTGGCAGTGGTGCTAAATATTATCCGATAACTGATACCTGGGTAACAATTTCCAATGACAATGCCCCTATGTCAAGAGTGTATCCTACTGCGGTCTGGACTGGTCAAGAGATGGTTATCTGGGGTGGGTATAATGCCGCCCAGTTCCTTCAGGCAAGCGCTAAATATAATCCCTCTACGGATACCTGGACGCCTATTACTACCACCAATGCGCCTCAGGTAAGATATGAACACACTGCCGTTTGGACTGGTGCCGAGATGATTATCTGGGGCGGTTCTCCTGGTGGTGCTAATGTACTTAACACTGGTGCTAAGTATAATCCGGTAAGTAATAGTTGGACTATCACTACTCTGACGGCTGTGCCTGGTCCTAGAACTCTTCATACCGCAGTTTGGACAGGGACTGAAATGCTCATTTGGGGTGGCTTGCCTTTCCCAAATTCTACCCAAGGCGGGAAATATAAACCATAAAAGCCCAGAGGGGCAAAAGGAGGTGTTGTATGCACAAAACAGGACTGATTGGCCTGGTAGTTGCCGTAATGATTATCGGCTATGGCTCTTTGGCTATGGCACTGGACGGCGGTGCATTAGATAAATGGATGATTGATTATGAGGGGTTACAGGAGGAAGGATTACCAGGGCCTGTCGTGGTAATAAAGTTCAGGAGGCAGGACATAGCAAACGCATTAGCTGAAAAAGGAGAGATGCTTGATACCGAGTTTATCCTCAAGGGCGTATTTGATGATGGAACAGCGCCAGCCAGTTTATCTTATGAATTTGAAGGAAAGGATTCCGTTACCAAAATCATCTCTGATGAAACACCAGCCACAGAACCACCACAACAACCAAAAGAAGGCAAGAAATGAAATATATAAAAACGTTAATTATGCTTATGCTATTGTTAATATTAGGGGGATATCTTGCTATAGGCGCCAAGGGTTGTTTATGGCAGAACAAAGACGACTCTACCAGTGGTAGCAGTGGTCCCTGGCGGATGATAGCATCCTCTCCTTGTGTGAGAGTTAACGCACAATCTGTCTGGACAGGTAGTGAAATGCTCATCTGGGGTGGGTCAAACTCTGTCGAATCTGTTATTACAGGGATTAGATACTCATCTATTACCAATACCTGGACTACTATCTCAACTATTGGAGTACCAGCAACCAGAGTGTTCCATACCGCGGTCTGGACTGGAATGGAAATGCTCATCTGGGGTGGGG
>Ga0315296_10004632_pt1 | contig 11223 bp, 9 predicted proteins | sample YL17G14_18_MG_FD_203921 | JGI IMG/M metagenome (GOLD analysis project Ga0315296, IMG submission 203921) | Sediment microbial communities from Yellowstone Lake, YNP, Wyoming, USA - YL17G14_18 | ecosystem: Environmental > Aquatic > Freshwater > Lake > Sediment | place: USA: Wyoming | collected...
CAGCCTTTTTGGCATTCTTCCAGCCGGGGGTATTCTTGAGCTCGGAGACAATCACTTTGCCGCCGCTATCGCGTAGGTTCTGGGCATGGGCATGCCCCTGGCTGCCGTAGCCGACAATGCCGATTACCTTGCCATCGAGCAGTTTAAGATTACAGTCCTTGTCATAGTAAATCTTAGCCATAATTTATCTCCTTTTCTTTACTTTGATGTTTTCTGTCCCTTAGCCTGAGCCTTAGATGCCTTCTTCTCCACTGGTAGTGGAGTTGCACCACCTCGGGTCATAGCTATACGCCCAGTCGTGGCTATTTCCTTGATACCAAAACCACGAAGCAGATTGAACAGGGAATTAATTTTATCCTCGTCGCCGGTAACTTCAATGGTTACTGAATCAGCGGCAACATCGACAATATTTGCCCGGAAGATATCCACAACCTGAATAATCTCGCTTCGGGTAGAGGAGGTGGCTTTTACCTTAATCAATGCCAGCTCCCGGGCAACCAGGTTGTCTCCGGTAATATCAGACACCTTAACTACCTCCACAACCTTATCCAGTTGCTTCCTGACCTGTTCCACCATCGTGGTTGTCTCATCGACGACGATGGTCATACGCGATAGATGGGGCTGTTCACTACGTCCCACAGCAATGCTTTCAATATTGAAGCCACGCCTTCGGAAAAGGCTTGCCATACGGTTAAGCACCCCGGGCTTATCCTCGACTAGAGCAACTAGAGTGTGCTTTGTCATGCTTCACCTCTTTTCTCGGCTCAGATATTGCTCACCGGAAGCGTTGCCGAATCGGTGACTACCTTTGCCTTTTTCTTCGGTTCCTCAATAACTTCGGATAAAGCTGCCCCTGGCGGCACCATCGGATAGACATTCTCCTCCGGTTCTATCCTGAAATCTATCAGGAATGGGCCTTCCTCCGCCATTGCCTTTTGGATAGCCGGAACCACTTCTTCCTTACGTGTAACCCTTAGCCCAGGGAAGCCATATGCCTCAGCAATCTTAACGAAGTCCGGCCCGGTAAGTGGTGTGGCGACATAATGCTTTTTATAGAACAGCTCCTGCCACTGCCTGACCATTCCCAGATAACCGTTATCCATGATGGCTATCTTAACCGCTATCTTTTCTTGAACGATGGTAGCTAACTCCTGAATTGTCATCTGAAAACCACCATCGCCGGCGATACACCAGACGGTCTCATCGGGACAGCCTACCTTGGCGCCCATAGCCGCCGGCAGTTCAAACCCCATAGTCCCCAATCCGCCGGATGAGATTAGGCTGTTTGGCTTATTATACCAGTAATGCTGGGCGGCCCACATCTGGTTCTGCCCCACCCCGGTAACAATTATCGCCTCGCCCTGCGTTACTTCGTATATCTTGCGGATGACAAACTGGGGCAGGAGTCCGTGGCTATCTTTGATAACTGTTGATGGGTGTTCCCTTCGCCAGTCATCAAGCTGCCGGACCCAATCAATATGCTCAGTGGAAATAATCAGCTTATTTAATTCCTGAAGGACGGTTTTGGCGTCACCAACAATGGGCACATCCACGCGCACATTTTTGCCGATTTCCGCCGGGTCGATGTCAATATGGATAATCTTGGCATTAGGGGCAAAGGCACTTACCTTAGCGGTAGCTCTATCATCAAACCTCATCCCGATGGCAATGATAAGGTCAGCCGCATCAACCGCGAAGTTGGCATAAGCCATGCCATGCATCCCTATCATCCCGTAACTTAGAACATGGGACTCAGGGAAGCAGCTAATGCCTAATAAAGTAGTAACCACTGGCACTTGTGCTTTCTCCACCAGTTGCTTTAACTCAGCATATGCCTTGGAGATGATTACCCCCCTCCCGGCAATAATCAGGGGGCGCTGTGCCTCATTTATCAGCTTAGCTGCCTTCTTGACCTGGGCTGGGTGCCCGTGGAGGATTGGTTTATAACTGGGCAAATCAACCTTGCTCGGGTAGTGAAATTCAGCCTGGTCGATAAAGACGTCTCTGGGGATGTCAATAAGCACCGGCCCCGGTCGGCCGCTCCGGGCGAGATAAAAAGCCTCTTTAAATGTCCTGGGCAATAAAGCAGCATCAAGAACAAGGTAGTTATGCTTGGTAATAGGCTGAGTGATGCCGGTAATATCTATCTCCTGGAAGGCATCCTTACCAATAAATGGTCGGGCTACCTGACCGGTGATAGCTACTATGGGGACTGAATCAAGATGAGCATTGGCAATCCCGGTTACCAGGTTAGCTGCCCCAGGACCAGAAGTAGCTATGCATACCCCTACCTTCTCTGTGGCTCTGGCGTAGCCGTCAGCGGCATGGGCGGCACCCTGCTCATGACGCACCAGAATATGGCGAAGCTTAGGATAGTGAGGTAAGGTATCATATAACGGCAACACCGAACCACCAGGGAAACCAAAGATAACCTCCACCCCTTCCCGTATTAAACTCTCGCATACCATTTGTGCCCCGGTCATCTTCATAATAGCCCCCTATCTAAAAACTGCCCCGGTGCTAGCTGATGATACCTTCTCAGCATAGTACCTGAGGTAACCTGTCTTTACTCTAGGCTCAAAGTCAGCTAGCTGCGCCCGACGTTTGGCTATTTCTTTATCGCTAAGCTCGACATCAAGCCGGTAATTGGGAATATCAATCTTGATTATATCGCCATCCCTTAAGGCAGCAATAGGTCCTTTACTGGCGGCCTCAGGAGAGACATGCCCGATAGCTGCCCCCCGAGTGGCTCCAGAGAAACGCCCGTCAGTGATAAGGGCTACCTCCTTATCCATACCCATGCCACTAAGAAGAGAGGTTGGGGTGAGCATCTCCCTCATCCCCGGCCCGCCTTTAGGTCCTTCATAACGAATGACTATTACCTCACCCGGCTTTATTTTCTTATTCATAATAGCCTCGGTAGCTTCCTCTTCGGAGTCAAAGACCCGGGCGGCTCCCCGGTGAACCATCATCTCCGGGGCTACGGCGGCCCTTTTTACTACCGCTCCCTCCGGTGCCAGATTGCCGAAAAGTATGGCAATCCCCCCCGTCGGTGAGTAAGCATTAGCCACGGGTCGGATAACCTCTTTATCCCTATTCCGGCTATCGGCAATAATCTCAGCTACTGATTTTCCCGATACTGTTTTTGCCTTTAAGTTCAATAGCCCCTTCAATTCCTTCATCACGGCGGCGATGCCACCGGCATGGTCTAAATCCTCAAGGTGATAATCGCCGACTGGTCTTAGCCTGGATAGGTGAGGGGTGCGCTGGCTGACCTGGTTTATCATTGATAGCGGGAAATTAACGCCGGCCTCGTGAGCTATTGCCATAAGGTGCAGGACGGAATTGGTGCTACCACCTAATGCCATATCAACAGTAAAAGCATTGTGAATAGAGTCCTTATTTATAATATCTGCGGGGCGGGTATCATCAGCCAGAAGCGCCATCACCTGTTGCCCTGCTTTCTTGGCGAGCTGTATTCGCCTTGAATCAACGGCAGGGATGGTGCCGTTGCCGACCAGTGCCAGTCCCAGAACTTCAGTCAGGCAATTCATGGTGTTGGCGGTGAACATTCCCGCACAGCTGCCACAAGTGGGACAGGCAATTTCTTCCAGCTGTTCCAACTCTTCCTGGCTCATTTCCCCTTTAACCACTCTACCCACTGCCTCAGCCACCGAGCTAAGGTCAATCTTCTGAATCTTACCATTATTCTCCAGACGTCCGGCCAGCATTGGGCCACCGCTGATGAAGATAGAGGGCAGGTTTAATCTTACCGCTGCCATGAGCATCCCCGGGATTATCTTGTCGCAATTGGGGATAAAGACCAGGCCGTCAAAAGCATGGGCTTCAGCCATTATCTCCACCGAGTCGGCAATTAACTCCCGACTGGGAAGGCTATATTTCATACCCGGGTGGTTCATGGCAATGCCATCACATACAGCAATAGTATTAAACTCAAAGGGAACGCCTCCTCCACTCCACACCCCCGCCTTAACCGCCTCAGCGATATTTCGCAAGTGCATATGCCCGGGGACAACCTCGGTAAAGCTATTAACAATGCCGATAAACGGTTTAGCCATGTCTTCTCGCGTGCAGCCCAGAGCACGGAATATAGCTCGGTGCGGCGCGCGCTCTATACCTCGTTTAACCGTATCGCTTTTCATAATTTCCCCAATCTAACGTTATTTCCTAATTATAAAAAAAGCCGTCCCGTGGGGACGGCTCATGTTGCGACGAAGCCCCACTCACGGGCTCTGTTTCATAACGATAAGTACCAATATAACATTCTGCTCGTTCATTACAAGATAAGATAGCATAGTTCCTATTTATTGTCAAGTAATCTCCTCCATCGCCTTTATCTTGTCTATTCGGCGCTGGTGTCTTCCACCTTCAAACTCACAAGTAAGAAAGGCATTAACGATTTCAGATACTGGCTCATGTTCTACTTTTGCCCCTAAGCAGAGGATGTTGGCATCATTATGCTGGCGGGCACGGCGGGCGCTGAAGCTGTCATGAGCTAGCGCAGCTCTGATTCCCTTAACCTTATTAGCGGCAATGCTCATCCCAATACCGGTATCACATATTAAAAAGCCGCGTTCAAACTCACCCCGGGCTACTGCTTCAGCCACAGTTTTGGCAATATCCGGGTAGTCTACCGGGTCAGTAGTATAGCTGCCAAAGTCCTCATAACTATGCCCCGCTTCGGTAATCAGCTTGATGATAGATTGCTTGAGTTCTAGTCCATTGTGGTCACAGCCAATGGCAATACGCACCGTTTTAGCCTCCTTTGGCAAACACAATGCTCGGGCATACTTGCTTTAGTTTTTCTCTGGATATAGCGCCTTCCCGCAAAATGAGGGGGACTTCCCCGGTTAAATCAACTATAGTGGACTCCCTGCCACCCGGGCACCTACCGCCATCAATAATTAAGTCCACCTTGTTACCCAACTGAGCATAGACCTCAGCGGCAGTCAAGGCACTGGGTTTGCCACTCAGATTGGCGCTTGTGCCGACGATAGGAGTCCCCACGCCTTGAATTAGGGCAAGCGGGAGGGGGTGGGCGGGAATTCGGATGGCTACTGTTTTACCACCGCCAGTAATAATGTCGGGGACAGATTTAGACTTATAAAGCACAATTGTCAAGGCACCGGGCAAGAATTTATCGGCCAGGCGCCAGGCAGCCTGCGGCACCAGCTCGGCAACCTCAGCTATCTGAGATTTATCCGCCAGAAGCAGTGGCAATGGCAGACTGCGTGGTCGCTCCTTTACCTGATAAACCCGCTCCACAGCATGACGAATGTTAATGCTGGCCCCCAGCCCGTAAACAGTATCGGTGGGAAAGGCAACTATACCCCCTCGTTTAAGGATGAAGATACCTTCCTCAACCTGCTTTTGAATAGGTAAAAGTAGTTTATTTCCCATTGCTTTTTCTTGACGACAGTATATCACAGTGATAAGCTATGTTCTATATATGGCTAAGGGTAAGTCAAAGCAAACCCCAAGTAAAAGCCGTCGGGTAACAACCAGCGGCGATATTGAGGTCTCCACCTATCTGGAGATTGCCAAGGAGATGGGTGGTGAACAGCCGGCGGCGGCCAAGGAAGCTATAACTGGTGAGCGCGAGGCGCTGATTGTCATTGACTTTGGCTCGCAGTATAGTATGCTAATCGCCCGGAGAATACGCGAATGCCAGGTATATTGCGAGCTAGTGCCCTATGATACTCCCTGGGAAAAGCTCGCCAAGCTGAAACCCAAAGGATTTATCCTCTCCGGGGGTCCCGCCAGCGTCTATGAACCTGGTGCCCCTTTAGCTCCGGCTTATATTTATGAGAGCCGCCTGCCAATACTGGGCATATGCTACGGGATGCAAGTCCTCACCCACCAGTTAGGGGGACAGGTCGCACCCGGAACCAAGCAAGAGTATGGTCACGCCATTCTTCATTTGAGCAACGCAGATTCACCTCTATTTGTTGATTTACCTTCCACCACGCCAGTATGGATGAGCCACGGTGACAAAATTGAAAAACTGCCGCCCGGTTTTACCGCTTTAGCCTATACGGAAAATTCGCCCTTTGCCGTTATGGGCAATGATAGGAAAATATTTGGTCTCCAGTTTCATCCTGAGGTAGTCCATACCCCTGAAGGGAAGACAATCCTGAGAAACTTTGTCTACCGGATATGCGGCTGCAAGGGAAACTGGACAACGGGCAACTTCATAAGTGATAGCATAGCTAAAATTAAGCAGCAGGTAGGCAAGGGCAAGGTCATCAGTGCCCTTTCGGGAGGGGTTGATTCGGCGGTGGCGGCCACTCTCATCCACCGTGCTATCGGTGACCAGCTCACCTGCATCTTTGTTAATCACGGCTTGCTGCGTCGTGAGGAAGTGGAAAGAACCTTTAATACCTTCCGACTCAACTTTGGTATGAACATTGTCTATGTTGATGCCAGCGAAAGGTTTCTTAATCGTCTAAAGGGGATAACCGACCCCGAGATGAAGCGCAAGGTGATAGGCGAGGAATTTATCAAGGTATTTGAGGAGGAAGCCAAGAAGATAGGCAAGGTTGATTTTCTCGCTCAGGGGACCCTTTATCCTGATGTCATTGAGAGTGCGTCTACCGGAAGCACAGTGTCAGCCAAGATAAAGACTCACCACAACGTTGGTGGACTCCCCGCCAAAATGACTCTCCACCTGGTTGAACCCCTGCGCGACCTATTCAAGGATGAGGTGCGCCAGGTAGGTCTGGAGCTGGGTCTTCCCGAAGAGATGGTATGGCGCCAGCCCTTCCCTGGACCAGGCCTGGCGATTCGCATCATTGGCGAAGTCACCAAGGAGAAGATTGAGATACTGCGCGGTGCTGACTGGATTGTGATGAATGAGATTAAGAAGGCAAAGCTATATCGCCAGCTCTGGCAGGTCTTCGCTATACTCACCGATGTCAAGAGCGTGGGAGTAATGGGCGATTATAGAACCTACGGCTATCTGGTGGCTGTCCGTGCCGTAACCAGCGAGGACGCTATGACCGCTGACTGGGCACGCCTTCCCTATGATGTCCTGTCTCGGATTTCCAGCCGCATCGTCAATGAAGTTCCCGGCATTAACCGGGTGGTCTATGATATAACTTCCAAGCCCCCCTCAACTATTGAGTGGGAGTGAGGTTGATACCACTCATAAAGGCGGTTCAGTTCTCGAAGGCTTCCCATCAGGCTCAAGATTTCTTGGCTGACTTCTTAGGAGGCTTGGTATAGGATTTATACGACTTATATTTCTCTAACTTCGCCGGTATCTTATTTATCCTCGGGAATAACTCTTTGCTGACCGCCAGTATTTCAACTTGATGCAATCTTTTCCCTTCAATGGCAACGCGGGATTTCTTCTGCTCCTCTTTAGTGAAGTGCACGGTTACTTTGCCACCATCCACTTTCAAGGTTCCATAGATGCCGCATATGGCGCACATTACCGGCATTTTACGCCCTACGATAAACAATTCCGAGTGGCAGACCGGGCAGGAACCGGGCTCATCGCCCTTCCACTTTACGTCATCAAACGGTGTACCCAGGGCTTCGGCAACGTTACGTCCCAGCTTTCTGGCTCTTTTTATTGCTTTATCCTGCAGTAAAACCGTGCCGGGGAAGCTAGCCTTCCTCACTTGCAAGTGGTCAACGACGGCTACCTGTAATGGGAGCATAACGTTATGCAACAAGGGAAGCGTCAGGTGAACCCACTCGTAGGACGAAGCACCGCCAACTCCGATTAAGGCCCCTACTCTTGGTTTAAAAACTCTCTCATCTATCTTTGGCTCTCTACCGCTAGCTCGAGGGCCAAAAAATCCCCGTTCGGCAAGATTTTCTTTGCCGGCCATCTTTTTACGCTCTATCGCCGCCGCCACATCAGCTCGGGCGCCAAACGCTCGTTCGGCAAGCACTAATACCTCTCCCGGGGGGATTGTGCCGTATACCGGAGAACTGATTATCAGCCCATCGCACTCCAAGTATTTTTCCTGAACAAAGGGACTATCATCCTTTTGCACACATTCTCCCCCTTCTCGCTGGAGGCATCTCTTGCAGTGTTTGCAGGGCTTGATATCAAGGTCCAGCAAGCGGATGAACTCCACATCTACACCCACTTCCTCAGCTCCCATCAGCGCCTCTTTAATCAGGACTTCAGTATTCCCCCCCCTTAGCATCCCCATATGCACTCTTCCTAGCTTTGTCCCACAGGATAGCCCCAGAATCTTCATGATAATAATCTCCTTTCTTTATCTTTTATTTGGCTTTGCCTTACCAACTTCTGTGGTGGTTCACTGGTTTTCGGACAAATTAATAGCGGCAAAATGATACACCCCTTCCTCGGCTACTGTCAATATGGCGAGCGTTTCAAGAGATTGCGGACAAATTCGAGGGCAATGCTCGCCCAGATATTTTTATCGTACTTTGCCTCTTGCTAGCGAGGCAAAGATGCCTCCGAAGCAAAGAGTGGCAAAAATGATGAAGGCTACCTTCACACTCGTCAAGAAAAGCGGGTAGTATTCGGGTGTAATTTGAACCCTTCCGATGTATGTTGCGAATATCAGCATAACAATCCCCATACTGAGCATTTGCCCCGTTAGACGCATTGTTCCCAGCGTGGCTGATGACACTCCGTAAAATCTCTTTTCAACGGAACCCATGATGGCATTCATATTAGGAGACGAAAAAAGGGCGAAGCCAAAACCAAGGATAATTAAGCTGATTATAATGAACCCCAGCGTTGTTTCTGCGCTTAGAAAGACGAAAAGCAAAAGCCCGATAGATGTCAATAGCATCCCGATTGAGGCAATTATTCGTGGCTCAACTCTGTCCGAAATCCTGCCCGCAAACGGTGAGACGATTGCCATGACAATAGGTTGCGACACCAAAATCAGCCCCGCATTCTGGGGGCTAAGCCCTTTTGTATATTGTAAGTAAAGGCTCATAAGGAAAGTTACCGCAAATGTCGCACTATAATTAATCAATGCCGCCAGGTTAGAGAAGGTGAAGGTGGTATTATGTCTAAAGAGATTTATGTTGAAAACAGGACTCATCACCCTCATTTCCCATCTGCCGAATGCCAAAATCCCCAAGACACCGGCTAGAGTGAGCCATACGCCTGACATCGCTGGTAATAGAGAGAAACCGTACATTATCGCGACAAAGGCGAGACCATAGATTATGGAGCCAATGAAGTCGAACTTTTCTCCTTTTGCCTCGGCCCACTCCCCTTTTAGTTTCCAGAAGATGAAAGAGATTACCACCAAGCCCAAAGGCACATTTACCAGGAATATACTTCTCCAGCTAAAATGCTGCGTTAGTAGTCCTCCTAGGAATGGTCCAAGAGAAAGCCCGAGATATGTTGCGGCAACATTTACTCCTAAAGCTTTACCTCTTTCCTCGACCGGAAATACTGAGCTTAGAATGGCTACTCCAGTACCAAATATCATTGCGCTGCCCATTCCCTGTAAGATTCGGAAGGAAATCAACATTGTGGCTGAGGTTGAAAGTGCCGAAAGAAAAGACGAAATAGTAAAAATCACTGTGCCGTAGGTAAGAATCCGTTTTCGTCCATATATGTCTGCTATCCTGCCAAAGGGTACCAGAAATACGGCTGCGGCTAGAAGATATGAGGTAGCCACCCAACTTAATAAGATTGCGTCCATCATTAATTCTTTACTGATTGAGGGAAGCGCAACGTTGATAGAAGAGCTCATAAAGGGTATAAGGAAGGAGGTCATTGTGGCAACAACTAACGTAACTGTTTTGCTGGTATCATTCTCAATATGGTGCGCCACGTTATCCATTATATCTAAATATCTAACTAAAGTAGGCGGACTCTTAGACGGCACCTAGTAGCGAAATAAACTTATGGTCGGGGTGGTCGGATTTGAACCGACGACCACCTGAACCCCATTTACAGGCTAGGTATGCTACCTAGTGCCGCCAGATAGTGTAACGCCTTGTCTTGTCTGGCGTCAAGCCAGCGTTTGTATCTGGCTGTGCTACCCTGTGCTACTGGGTGCTAAACAGTTTGTTAGCAAAGTGTTAGCAAAATAGCGACCTTCTAAAGGGGCTTTTGAAGGTCAAAAGAGGGAAGTTTTAGAAAGGGTTTAATCATAGCTAGAAGGGAGGAGCTTAAAGACAAAAGACAAAGACAGTCTTTGGTATAGTGTCTTGTCTTTGGGGGAATTAAGAGGCGCAAAGCCATCATTAATTGGTTGAAGACTTCAAACAGAATCTGTTAGTGCCTTTTTGTCTTGTCTTTGTTTTTGTATCTGGAACTAAAGACGTTGTCTGGCTTCTTACCGGGTTACCGAAACGCTCAAATGAAACACCGTATTAGAAGTGGGGCATAGTGGCTGCCTGTTCAAGATATTTCTCAAGAAATGATTAAGCGCCAGGACTCCCTATTATTGCTGGCTGGGGTGTGGAGCAGCTTATGACAAGCCCTGTAATCAAAATCTAGCCACCTTCCCGGGCTTCTAAATAGTTTGCTCTCTTGATAAATTGAGGTCATGAAAACTGTTCGCTGATTATGTGACCCCGGATACCTTCCAAGTAGACGTCCTCTTACGCAGCTCGCTAACTATCAGACCCTTTAGGCTAGGCGTGAATACCCAATATAGAGCCATACCACATAATGCGAAGGCATAACCTACGCAGTAACTCAAGCTTAGAATATTGGTAGCGTCTGAGATATACACATCGTGAAACGCTCCCTCTAGGATACCTTGACAGATTTGCCAGAAGCCGAATGTAGCTATATAGAATCCGAGAAACCACCGATATAGCGACTGCTTAAACCATTCTCTTTTCAAAGCCACGATTACTAGTAACAATAATCCGGTAACCAGTCCCCCGGAGTAACTTACTACCATCGCCGGCAAAGTATATTCTCTAGCGCCAGAGACGAATACAGGGGCAAGGTAACGAGGGTCAAACCAGGTAAAGGACGCTATAGGTACCTTCATTATGAGAGCAGCAATATAGTGAGCACCCTCGTGGATTTAGGAGACACAGAAATTCTGATTGACGGTGGAGACAAATCACCCGGTGTAACCGCATATCTAAACAAATATGTAGACGGGGCGCTTGAGGTTATGGTAGCGACCCACCCCCATGCGGACCATATAGGTGGGCTTATTGATGTTCTCAACGCTTTTCAGGTTGAGCAAATATGGCACAACGGAGAAACCAGCGAATCTAAGACATATA
>Ga0315296_10004634_pt1 | contig 11221 bp, 11 predicted proteins | sample YL17G14_18_MG_FD_203921 | JGI IMG/M metagenome (GOLD analysis project Ga0315296, IMG submission 203921) | Sediment microbial communities from Yellowstone Lake, YNP, Wyoming, USA - YL17G14_18 | ecosystem: Environmental > Aquatic > Freshwater > Lake > Sediment | place: USA: Wyoming | collected...
ATTATGCCCTTTTCATAGCATTCCATAGCTAACCCGACACAGGCACCAGCGGAAATTGTATCTATCCCTGACTTATTACAAAGGTCATTAGCTACAGCGATTGCTTTTACATCGTCGATCATCAAATTGGTTCCAAACATTCCCAGTGTTTCATATTCAGGACCTGTCCCCTTTAGTTTATACTCTATGGGTTCCTTTATCTCGATACTCCGATGGCAACCTATCGGGCAATAAAGACAGGGATAAGGTTTTGCCGATAGAACATTGGTGTAATTTGGTGCTCCAATCTTTTTAGCACCTTCTGGCCAGGTATCCCCAGTCCAATATTTGATTGGCATATCTCCAAAAGCTTCAGCAGTGACACATAAGCTAGGGGTACCATGAGTCCTTAACTTGCTCTCTATACTTGCTTGGTGTATTTCTTGAGAAAATCGGCGATTATAACTCTTTAACTGCGAGAGATTTGAAACAGGGACTTCCTTGGACCCTTTCACTGCCACTGCTTTTAAGTTTTTTGACCCCATTATAGCGCCTAAACCACAACGACCGGCAAAACTATGTTTATTAACCACTATGCAAGCTATTTTTACTAACCTTTCACCAGCCTGACCAATAGTAGCCACACTGGCTCTGGGGGCTCCAACTTCCTCTCTAATTTGATCCACAGATTGATAGGAGTCCATCCCCCATATATTTCTAGCATCTCTTATCTCAACCTCATCGTCTTTTATATAGATGTAAACAGGACTTTCTGATTTGCCTTGAACAACAAGCGCATCATACCCAGTCTTCTTAAATAGAGGGCCCCAACTTGCTCCTGCAGCAGAATCGGCATAGGTATTGGTAAGCGGTGATTTAGATGTTATGCAGAATTTCGCGCTTCCTGGTACCGGGTGTCCTTGAACCGGACCCACAGAAAAGACTATTTTATTATTAGCGTCAAAGGGGGTAACTTCTGGTAGGACCTCTTCCCATAAAATTTTTGCGCCAATGCCTGCTCCACCGAGAAACAGCTTACATGTAGCATCGTCTATTTCTTCTTTTGTAATTTTCCTTTGTGTAAGATCAATCCGTAGGACTTTATTCCAGTAGCCTAAGGTCATTTTCTACCTTCTTTTAAAATAAGATTTCACTCCCCGGCTCTATCTTCATTTCCCGGTGGGGGAACCTTTCAACAACTTTTAGATATACTACGTTTCCTCTGCAGCAAGGCTGCCTAAGGGGATGGGTTTAACTGGTGGTCGGGGGGTGAACCATTCCATTTCTGCTACCGGACGCTTTGTTTCAATAGATATCATTTGAGCAATAGTGGATTCGCACATTCTTCCCTGACAATTTCCCATCCCTGCTCTAGTCAATCGTTTAATTTCCTGTATGCTTATCTCCTCTTTGGCAATAAAATCAGCAATAGTCTCTCTGATTTCTCCAGCGGTGACCTCTTCGCATCTACAGATAATAGTATCATCAGTGATCCGGGTAAACAATCCTTTCTGGATGGAAAATATTTCATTCAGGGCAGACTCGAATCTCCTTAACCCTTTCAATTTTTTGAATATCGGTAAGGAACGATGCCGGGCTTCATCTTGAGTGATGTATCCTAATTGTTGGCAAGCTTTAATAGCGGCGAGACGACCTTCCTCCATAGCTACGAGAGCCCCGCCTATTCCAGCACCATCCCCAGCAACGAAAACCCCCGGCAAGGTGGTTTCCATATTTTCACTATGGCTGGGAACCCAGGCTCCTAAACAGGGCTCATACTTATGCTCGCAGCCACAAAGTCTAGATAATCTGGTGGCAGGAATAAGCCCGTATCCTGCGCAGATGGTATCTACCTCCACTGTTTTCTCTGTCCCTGGTATAGGTTCCCCATCTTTGTCAACTCTGGCATATACTGCCTCTTTAACCTCTTGGTCTCCTCGAGCTTCGACGATGGCGTGGGACGTCAAATATGGTATTTTGCCCCTTCGTAACTGCCATAAATAGTGCAACCCGTCTTTAAGCAATTCCCATTGTCCCCAAAATCGAGGAAAATATTTCCATACTACCGTGGAAGTGGCAGCTTCCAATACGGATACCACCTCAGCCCCAGCTTGCATTAGCTGGGTTGCCAAGACTAACTGTAATGGACCTGTCCCAGCTAAGAGTATCCTTTTCCCGGGTAGTACTCTCTCTGTTTTTACCATCCTTAGTGCTCCACCCGCGGCAAAGACACCAGGAAGCGTCCAGCCAGGGAAAGGCATGGGTCTATCATATGCACCCTCAGCCAGGATTAGCTTCTGAGGCTTTAACTCCTCATTCTCACCCTCATGCATGAAGGCTATTTCCTTATCAGCAAAGATTCCCCAAACAGGTGCATCTTCTGTTAGTTCGATTTTCGGGCTATAACGTTCAAGCTCTCCAATTAGCTTTGTCCCTCGGATATAATCCTTACCCAATTTATTTTCGTCTGTTACAACGAAGGAATCAGTAAGTCGCCGATAGATCTGTCCCCCCGGCCTGAGATTCTCATCTATCACGGTGACCGGTACATTAGATTTGGCAGCTTCTATGGCAGCACAAATACCTGCTGGCCCGGCTCCAATAATAGCAAGCTCTACCTCTCTCATCTTCAAACTCTTCAATCTTCTAAATCAATGTACTGAGTTTGTACCTTGCAATTAGGTGTAGCCAGGGTCTGACACACTCGTGTGTTAGGTTTCCCATCCACCATCATCCTGCATTCAAAACAGAGACCTATCCCGCAGTAAATGCCTCTCGGTTCTTTCCTTTTTGTCGTCTTACGACAGCTCCTCTTTCCAGATGCCAAAAGGGTGGCAGCAATGGTCTCCCCTTCATATGCCAAAATCTTCTCTCCATCCACTTCTATTTCAAAGCATTTACCTCTTTCCACTCCCGCCTGGACCCTTCTATTTGCCGTAATCATCTCTTTGTTCACCTATTTTGCCCTTATAGTTAAGATTTATTTGTTTCTTCAATTCACCCTTAGTCTGATTTAGTTTTTATTTTTAAACCTGGAAAAGGTAAAAGCATCAATTGGTATTGAAGTTCTATTCTCTGTTATCAGTTCTGATATTAATTTCCCTGTTATCGGAGCTAGGGTTACCCCCTCCCCGGCGTGTCCCGCAGCTATAACAAAGCCTGAAGGATTATCTACCTTGCTCAAAATGGGAAGACCATCCACGTAACAGAATGGTCTGAGTCCGGCAAATATTCTAATGCAATTAACATCCTTGAGCTTAGGCATGAATTTGATAGCCCTTCTGGCCAAATACTTTACTGTTTGCATCGTTACCCGATTATCATAACCGGCAAAGTCCCGACTACTGCCTAAAGTCCAATTCCCAGTATTTTCTTGGGCATAACTTCCGGCGACTCCGAGTTTCATCCTCGGATCTTTTGACTTTTTGACTGCTTCTGCATGAAAGGCTGTAATCAAGTAATCAGCGTCAGATATATACCTCCACTTCTCATTAAGTGGAACAGGCTCGGTTACTATAATCTGTCCCCTTCTTGGTTTGATAGGTATAGTAAGACCGAGCATTTCCCCAATTTCAGGAGACCATGCCCCGGCAGCATTGACTACAAAGTTGGTGTCTATTTTCCCTCTATCCGTAACAACAGACGTGATATTACCTTTATTTACCTCAATTCTTTTGACTTCTGTAGAGAGAAGGAACTCTGTTCCTAGTTTTCTTGCGGCACGCGCAAACCCATAATTTACCTTAAATGGATTCAATAGGCCAGACTCCTGCTCATCTATGCCAACGATTATATCTTCTACCAAGCTAGGTTCCAGTTCTCGCATTTCATTTCCTTCTATGAGCCGGACGTTTACCCCACTTCTGCGTAAATTTTGGGCATGCTTTTCCATATCAGGGTACTGCTCTTCATTTACACTACACAGTAAATGCCCTGTATTCTGATATTCAATATCGTACCCTATCTCCTCAGATAAGTTCCTATATAACTTTAAGCTTTCCTGTACAAGTTCCAGAACAGGTGATTCAAAAAGTGAAACAGGACAGCCCCCTTGATTTGCCCCAGAAGCACCAAAACATAATCCCTCTTTCCTTTCTATTACGATTACTTTGGCACCTTTCTTTGCCAAGTAGTAGGCTATTGAACACCCGATAACTCCTCCTCCGATAACCACTACCTCTGCTGTTCTACTCATCTTTTCCCTTTCAACACCAAGGAAGGTGGCATCACCTGTTCTAAATATTACTTTAGTTTCCCTAATCTTCTAAGTTCCTGCCCCAGTTTTTCCTTTATATCAGGAGGAACTTTCTTATTTCGTATTTCAATAGGTATTGACAAATTAAAATTTCCAAGGCTCCCAATCACGAATTAATCTCTTATGTTTTAAGACCTCTCTAATTGCCAGTATGACGCCGGGCATATAGGACTCTCTACTTATGGTCTCATCACATAAGGTCAGGTTTTGCCCAGTGCGGCCAAACATAATTTCATGCCCAGAGCAAGGAACCCCTGGCGAGCGTACGCTATGAATGGGTATTCCCTTGATTTGACCACCCCGGGTATTGCTAATTATTGCTGTTTTAGTCTCAGGGTATCTGAATGGTTTACCACGCGCCTTTAGCATTCCTTTTGCTATAGCTATGGAAGTCGCTGATGGCGCATCAGGTTTGTTATCGGGGTGTCTTTCTATAATCTCAGCATAATCATAGTATGTAGCCACAATTCTGGCTAAATGCATCATAAGCAGCGTTCCTAAAGAGAAGTTAGGTGATTCTATAGCACCGACACCATTATCCCGGCACAGCTGGTCAATTTCCTCTAGGTTATCCTCAGTAAGACCGGTGGTGCCTATTACCATATTCACCTTGTCCTTAAGGGCAATGCGAGCGATTGCTATAGAAGCCGATGCTTTAGTGAAATCTACTAATACATTGGCATTACAGCTCTTCAGAAGGAAATCTGGGTCAGAAGAAAACGGTACCTGTTCCGAGGTCTTAGGTAAAGTAAGATATTTCTGAGTCACCTTTTCCTCTAAAGCACCTACTAATTTCATGTCAGGCTCATGGAGTACGGCTTTGATTACTTCCGTTCCCATACCGCCTAAAGCTCCACTGACAACTACTCTTATCAGGTCCATTATTACCACCTCCAGGGTACTAGTTACTAATTTATATCCCGTAGAAGAATCTAGGTGGTCTGAGCTGCTGCCACACGCTGTCACAGGCAGCAAGCTCTTCTTCTGTTAATTTTACTTTGGTAGCTCCAATGTTCTCGTCTAGCTGCTTAAGCGAAGTAACGCCGCAGATAGCTGATGTAATTGTTTTGTTAGCCAGTGTCCAGGCTAGGGCAAACTGAGGCAAGCTCCGGCCATGCTCTTTAGCAATCCGGCTGAGACTGGCTACTGCATTAAAATTAGTTTCTGACCAGTAACGGGCACGGTACATCCCCCCGATTTTCTCTCGATCGAACTCATAATTAAGAGTAAACCTAGTACCTTCTTTTGGCGGCTTATTGAAGTCATGCTTACCAGTAAGTAGGCCACCTGCCAAAGGGTTATAAACACATACCCCTACCCCCTCACTAGCACAAAGGGGCAATAGCTCATACTCAATGTCTCGAGTAAGCAAGTTATAAGGTGAAGAAACACAATCAAATCGTGCTAGATTGTGAAGGTCACTTACCCATAGCGCCTTACAGAGCTGCCAAGCAGTGAAGCTAGAGCAGGCTATGTAGCGTACCTTACCCTCCTGAACCAAGTTATCCATGGTATGTAGTGTCTCCTCTATAGGGGTCTCATAATCGGGCTGGTGAGCATAATAGATGTCAATATAATCTGTATTTAAACGATGCAAGCTGTCCTCTATCCCCTGCATAATATGCTTACGCGATAACCCCGCGTCATTGATGTTTGATCCCGTGCTAAATCCCACTTTCGTTGCCAGCACCACGGAATGGCGCTTTCCTTTTAGTGCTTTACCAACGATTTGCTCAGACTTTCCTGCGATGTAGGAATCAGCAGTATCCAAGAAGTTGACCCCTCCATCCAGAGCCCTTTCTATTATTCTTATAGACTCTGCTTCACTCACCTGGTTCCCATACATCATGGTACCAAGACAGATTGCGGACACCTTGAGACCTGTCCTCCCCAGCTTTCTGTACCCAAATAGTTGGCTTGCAGAATCCATTTTTGCCTCCTTTATTATTCAAGGCTCCACGTTCACTCCAAACTGGCCATACACAACTTAATACACTTTATCTAAGGTGCCAGCAACAAAAATCCCATGAACTCCTTCAGAGATTATATATTTGAGAAACTTTTTAGTTTTTTCCCTGTCAATTTCTTCATTGGAGTCAAATATGGTAATAGTCGGCGGTATAATCCCTGGAAACTTCTTTACTTCTTTTTTCATTCTGCCTCCTGATATTCTTAAATTTCTTGACCGAGTAAAAAACCCTTTGACCCAAATGGATCCTCACGGTCTAAGACAAGGTGGTTAAATCCCGTGATGTAAGCGCTTCCCGTAATTTCAGGTATAACGGCTGGGTATTCCCCTACCTTGGTTTTTCCAATTAACCTGCCACGGAATATTGTCCCGGCAATACCCTCATTCACAAAATCTTTATTGAGTGCCAATTTGTTTTTAGCGAACAAAACCGCCATGCGACCACATGTTCCCGTACCACAGGGAGACCTGTCCACGAATCTCCCTTCGACAACTACGTTGTTTTGCTCTGCCTCTTTATTTTTGACAGGTGAGTCTACAATGGAAACACCCAGTAATTTTTTTGATATGTTGGGATCTGTAGGGTGTACTAAATCAAATTCCTTATTAAAGGCGTTTTTTATCGCATTGCCAGTTTTAATCAAATCATCGATATTTTCCGATCTTACCCTAACCCCAACTTCCTCGGCGTTTACATAAAAGTACCAATTTCCACCAAAAGCGACATCTCCCTTTACCTCTCCATAGCCGGGGACATTGATCGATATATCCTCCTTATAGAGAAAGGCCGGTATATTTACCAGGGAAACGCTTTTAACTTTGCCATCTATAATCTTCACTTTTACTCGGATTAGCCCAGCGGGTGTTTCTAAGACGATTTCTTTCGAAGGCCCCGCCGCAGGAACCATACCCATTTCGATAAGCACGGTAGATACCCCTATGGTACCATGTCCACACATATCATCATAACCTACAGGACTAAAGAAAATAACGCCAAAATCAGCCTCTTCACTGCCTGGCTCCGTCAGAAGTGCACCGTACATGCCATCATGACCTCTGGGTTCATGGCATAAAAACTTGCGCACGTAATCCATTTTGCTTCTTACATAATCCCGTTTTTGGGCTACTGAGTCCCCTGGTATTTTGGGTAAACCACCAACAACAACCCTGGTTGGCTCACCTACCGTGTGGGAATCTACGGCAAAAATTGAACTTAAAAACATACTTCACCTCGCGATTCAAAATTTTGGAAGCAACTCCGCTCTGGAATTCCTCCCTTCCTCATGAACGATCACTGGTCATTTGCTTGGTTGAGCCTCAGGTCCCACCTAGGTCTGCCCTTTTACTTGTTGCCCTGGCTCTCTTTTATAGAGTTTGCCGACAACAGTATCAACTAATAGATAATCGCCTGTTTGCAGGCGGTGAAATGCTTCTTCAGAAACAGCGGCAACAGGAAGAACCACGTTATCGTAAATTTCTTGAGCTACCAGAATACCTATGGCAATGATTGGCTCAACTTGCATGTTTATAATGGCGCAAGGAGCATTTGAACACCGTATAGCCTCTAATAAAATGGCCGATGTGGTGCTTGAACCACGACCACCAGGATAAACGAAAACCCTATTTTTAACAGATTCACCAAATAAACTACTTCGTGGATTAATTATACTTCCTGTTTTTGGGTCAAGGTCACCCCAGAAACTGAAGGGTTCCGAAGAAACCAAGGCATATCCTTCACTAACTCCGGCCACGACAGGTTGGCACAAGGCAATTTCTCTTTGCACTTTAGCTCCCCCTTATTTCACCTTTCAACGCAGCCTTTACGCAATTCTGAATATTAGCAAAGATAACTTGCAGCCCTGTTAGCCCGGGAGCATAATGAGCCCACTTGGCTGAGTTAGTAACTAACAGCCGAAACCCCCAGTTATCCCAAATATCACGAGGCCAGTTTAAGTTACAAGTGTCCGTGGTCACTTTAACACCGGAAAGACCAAGAGACTCCAGAAGGCCAGCTTCTTTAAGCCAATGGTAAACAACTCGATTGGTCTGAACCCATAATTCCACTCCTCTAGCAATTTTCTTTCCATCCAAAAGTTGGTTTAGCTGTTTGACCTCTATAAAAGACGCATGAGGGCATCCCATAACCACAAGGTCAACTTTCCCTTCGTTTACTGTAGAAAGATTTCTACGGGCGGTGAGTAACTCCTCCTCACCAATATCTATTATTTGCCTCAGCTCTTTTCCCTGAAAAGCATCTTCGTAAGTAGAAGCTTCAGGAGTAACTCCTAATACGTGGAAGAGGGCCACTGCACCAGACGAAGCGGCAGCGGCGCTCAATGCCTTTAGATTGTCAGATGAAACTGTATTGGGGATACCCTCAATCACCGGGATTCTTTCCTGTGCCAAAGAGCCAGCAATATATCCAATTACAGGATATATTGAATCGTCACCAAAATCTATTAGCTCAGGAGTCTGGAGCCTCAATAGAATCTCTCCACTCCGATTCTGAGGTATGTGTAGACTAAATTTAGGCACTCTACCAGTCACAGCAGCACAAATATCAGCAAAATCACCATACCGGGCGGTTCTTGCTCCGATTACTGAATTGGCGAAGGCTATGGCGTTTGATTCTGCCCAGGCTATCTGTTGCCCGAAGCATGGAATCATACCATTCTGGTAAGGGGCACAAGTCCAGGTTGGGATTGCCCCCATCCGTAAATATGCTTGCTCTAGTCTCCTACTTTTTTCAGCAAAGTCAAGGGGAACCCTGAATTCCTGCCATCGCTCTATATCTCTGGCTGATGGGTTCAATGACGTGGGAACACAGAATTTCGCTTCACAGTCAACTAATCTTGCCACAAACTCTAATCCAGCGTCACCTAGAAGTTGGAAAAAGGTGGAATCAATGTGAACCTGAGTTACTGGCATCATTTCTTCTGCATCGTATATTTGGCCCAACTTAGTTAGTATGGACATGGCCATTGACACTGCTTTTCCATATTGACCATCTAGCATTCTCTGTTCTTCATCTGTGAGTTTCACTAGACACCTCTGCTACTCAGTAAAACGCAATAAATACACACCGTTTACCTAATAGCCAAGGGCGAAACTTTATGGAAAGTGCCGAAATCGTATCTGGGCAGCTGAAGAACGTCAGCAGATGCTGACGTTCTTGGTGGGATTCGAACCCACGACCTAGATATAAAATTGCCTGTTAACATAAAGTATTGCCCTTCCCTACTAAGGTAAAACGTTTTTATTGCATTATAAAACCTCTATTTGAAAATCTTCTATTTTGTTACGATGAACTCTAAAAGCAGCTCCTTTATCAGCCGGCTCTGAAAGTATGGCATACGCTCCTAATATCCCTCTATCGGTCTTTGGCGGGCGGGGGCTCCACTTCTTAAGTCGGTTTTCTAGTTCTGTGTCGGAAATTAACAGCTGCAGTTTCCGGTTCGGAATATCGACTAAAATAGGGTCTCCATCTTGAACAACAGCAATCGGTCCTCCCACGGCTGCTTCTGGAGAAACATGGCCAACTATTGGGCCTCGATTAAATCCTGAGAAACGCCCATCAGTAATTAGTCCCACAGAGTCAGCTAGCTTACTAACATAAAGTGCGTCGGTGGATAATACTACCTCTTTCATTCCTGGCGCACCCTTTGGCCCTTCATATCTTATTACCATTAAATCTCCAGCTTTGATATCTCCGTGTTGAATAGCCATGAGGCCTTCTTGGTCACTATCAAACACCTTGGCAGAGCCCTTGAAAACCCTCATTTCAGGTATCATTGCTGTTTGTCTGGCGATGGCACCATTTGGAGCGAGATTACCTTTTAGTACGACTAGACCCCCTTCTTTGTGTAGTGGCTTATCCACAGAAGTGATAACTTCTCTGTTCTTGACCTCGGCTCCTTCAATACATTTCTCAAGACTAACTCCATCTACTGTCATACAAGATAAGTCAAGATATTTTCGCATTTCTGCAGCCAGCGCCGGTACACCACCGGCTTCATAGAGGTCAATAATTGAATGACTACCATTAGGAACAACAGAGACCAGACAGGGGACCTCCCTGCTGAGGGAATCAAAGAGGTCTAAATCAATATCTATATCAAGTTCCTTGCCTATACTAATGATATGTAGCACTGCGTTAGTTGAGCCACCTATTGCTAAACTGACTGCTATAGCGTTTCTCAGAGACCTTTCGGTTATGATTTGCGATGGTTTTATATCTCTTTCTACTAACTTTACTATTTGGCGACCGACTCTTTGAGCTGCAGTATAACGGAGGCTGAAACCAGCTGGGATGTTAGCCGTTCCCGATAGTGACATGCCAAGAGCTTCACTAAGAATTTGCATGGTATTAGCTGTACCCATCAGCGAACAAGCTCCAAACCCCGGACATGCTCGGTCTTCCATTCTGGCTAGTTCTGCTTGCGGACACTCAGAATCGAGTACTGCTTCATTCAAGTCAGCGCTGGTAATTTCCTCTCCATTATACTTTCCGGGAAACATAGGGCCGCCAGTTAATAAGATTGACGGGATATCCAATCGCGCTGCCGCCATTAGCTGTCCAGGAATCAGGCTATCACAGGATGACAAAAGCACCAATCCGTCAAGAAGATGGACCTTAGCCACAATTTCTATAGAAGCTGCCATTACATCTCTGACAACAAGTTCATATTTTAGGTTCTCTGTTCCTATTGATATATTACCGCAAGTGGCCAACGTTCCAAATTCAAAGGGTACTCCACCCGCCTGCCATATACCTGCCTTAACCCATTCGGCTAACCGGTGTAAGTGAGTATGAGCAGGGGATAAGTCAGTTGCTGTATTAGCAATGCCAATATGCGGTCGGTTCCTTAGATCTGAATCCTCAAAACCTACCCCTTTATATATGGCACGCCGATGTGCCGCCTCCGGGTTGCCAAAGTAGTCCTTAGGCAATTCTTATCTCCTCATTAATTTTCGGAAGTGTATTAACATCTAACCAGGAACACAAACTATACACTATA
>Ga0315296_10004635_pt1 | contig 11221 bp, 11 predicted proteins | sample YL17G14_18_MG_FD_203921 | JGI IMG/M metagenome (GOLD analysis project Ga0315296, IMG submission 203921) | Sediment microbial communities from Yellowstone Lake, YNP, Wyoming, USA - YL17G14_18 | ecosystem: Environmental > Aquatic > Freshwater > Lake > Sediment | place: USA: Wyoming | collected...
ACTTGAGCAGGCCATCGAGCGGGCCGGCACGAAGATGGGCAACGCCGGAGCCGACGCCGCCGTCACCGCCATGGAAATGACCCACGTGTTGGAGCAACTGGGATAACATCGGTGCGGGCCGCCGAACCGCGCTGCGGGCGAACCGGCTGACCGGCCGCCAGGTGCACGGAGTGAACAAGAAACGGACTCAGTGATTCGTCCACGCACGGACGCCTATATTCGAATGCGTACCGACAAACGAACCAGAGCCAGAGAGCTCGCCATGCAGGCGCTCTATCAGCTTGACGTCCAGGGCTCCGACCTGCTGCCGCGTCTGATGGGGGATTTCTTTTTTGAGGAAGAGGGCGACGAGCAGACCCGTGCACTGGCGTGGGAATGGACGAGCGGGACCTGGGCGAAGGCGGCCGAGTGCGATGACATCATCGCCGGTTCGACCATCCGCTGGCAGTTCTCGCGGCTGTCCCCGGTGGATCGAAGCATCCTGCGCCTGGCGGTGTACCAGTTGAAGCACTGCCCGGAGATTCCCCCGAAGGTGGTGATCAACGAGGCGATCGAGTTGGCGAAGAAGTACAGCACGGAGAAGTCCGGCCCGTTCGTCAACGGCGTGCTCGATGCGGTCCTGCGAAAGCTGCGAACGGAGAACCCGAAATCGCAAGATCAGTGAGGTTGACGGATTGAGAACCATTGCAGTCCTGAATCAGAAGGGAGGGGTTGGCAAGACCACGACGGTGGTCAACGTGGCGGCCGCCCTGGCCGCGGCTGGCCGCAAGGTCGTCGCCATCGACCTCGATCCCCAGGCTCACCTGACGATCCACCTCGGCGTCGAGCCCCAGATGATCCAGGCCGGCGCCTACGAGGTCCTGACCCAATCCGCGGACTTCACGCAGAGCCTCATGCCCGTGCGCCCGAACCTCTGGCTGCTGGCGGCCAATATCAATCTCGTCGGCGCCGAAACCGAGCTGGTCAGCGTCGTCGGCCGCGAGATCATCCTGCGCGAGGCCATGCAGGCCAGCCAGGACCAGTTCGATTTCTGCCTGATCGATTGCGCGCCGTCGCTGGGCCTGCTCTCGCTCAACGCGCTGGTGGCCGCCCAGGAAGTCCTGATCCCGCTGCAGCCGCACTTTCTGGCCCTGCAAGGCTTCGGCAAGCTGCTGCAGACGGTCGATCTGGTCAACAAGCGGATCAATCCGCGCATCCGGGTGACCGGCGTGCTGCTGTGTATGTACGACACGCGGGCCTCGCTGCCGAACGAGGTCCGGGCGGACATCGAGCGGTTCCTGACGAACGCCCGCGGCTCGAACAGCGCATGGGCCGAGGCGAAGATCCTGCCGACGTTCATCCGCCGCAACATCAAGCTGGCGGAGGCGCCCAGCTACGGCAAGACGATCTTCGAGTACGACCCCGCCTGCAACGGCACCGAGGACTACAGGAAAGTCGCCAACTTCTTCCTCGGCGTGACCGAGCCCGCCGGTGCCGCCTCCGGTTCTGAGGTCCAGGCTCGAAGCGAGGATGCGCGACGAGCTGAAGCCAGTCCCGAGAAGCCGCCCGAGCCGGTGCCGCCGGCGGCAGCGCCAATCGAGATCGTCTCGGTTCAACTGCCGGTGCCGCAATGCTACCGGCCCGAGCCGATCTGGACGGAGCCGGCCGCCGACCAGCCCGGCCCATCGCCCGCCGAGCCGCAGGCCGACGCACCCGCCGCAACGACCCAGCCGTAACACGCATTTAGTTCAAGGTCATTGATTGGTGGCAGCAAAGCTCGTTTGTAGTGACGCCGTAAGGCGTTTCTTCTGATGCCCTTACGGGCACACTACGAACGAACGGCACGGGAGAAAGATCCGATGAAACGTGGAGTGTCTTTGAATCAGGCGAAATGGCTCATCGAGCCGGGCTGCGTCGTTCTGGTCACCGGCGGAACGATGCGGAAAGCCAACGTCATGACCATCAGTTGGCAGACGCCGGTGCAGACCGCCGACCCGTGCCTGGTGTTGCTCGTGATGAATCGCGTGCGATACACGTACGAGCTGATCCGCCAGAATAATGAGCTGGTGATCAACGTGCCGGGCGAGGAATTGCTCGAACAGACCCACCTGTGCGGCACGGTCAGCGGCCGCAAGACCGACAAGTTCAAGGCCGCCGGCCTGACGCCGGTCCCCGCCAGTCTCGTGCAGCCGCCCCTGATCGCCGAATGCGCCGGGCACCTCGAATGCCGCATCATGCAAACGTTCAGTGTGACCACGCACGACCTGCTCATCTGCGAGGTCGTGTACGCCCTGGCGGAAGAGGAATTCTTCGACGGCGCGTGGATTCCGGAGAAGTTCCACACGCTGCATTACATGCAAGGCACGAAATACGGCCTGCTCGACCGCCGCATCGACGTCGGACAGTTGCCGTGACCGCGACGACGTATCGCAGGTGAATTGGGAGAGAAAACCATGGGCACATTGACACTTCGACCGGAGAAAGACCTCAGAACGTTGTGGTATGTAATCTGGGCCATCGTCTTTGCGACTGGCACGTCCCTGTTGCTGCTGCTGATGCTCGCCAACGCCGTGCTGTTCGGCATTGTCATCGTCCTCTGGCTGGTCACGATGATCCTGATCGTGCTCTGGCTGCCTGCCTACCACGGGACGCTGCTGTACACGATTGAGAGCGATGCGATCCGGGGCAAGGGTGGCGTCTTCTGGCGAAAGCACGTCACCGTCCCTACCTGGAAAATCACTCACGTGGATCTCACTCAGGGTCCGTTGCAAAGGGTGTTCCGCCTCGGGACGATCCACGTGCAGACGGCCGGCGCCGGCGGCGCTCAAGGCGCGCAGGCGGAGCTCAGGCTCGTCGGTATCCGCGATCTCGAAGGCGTCAAGGAGGCAATCACCGAGAGGATCAGGGGATATGATGTGGACCGCGAAGCGCGCGGCGTCGTGCCCCATTCGGCGTCCGGCGGCGAGCAGCAGATCCTCCCGGAGATCCTGCGCGAGCTCCAGACCATCCGCACTCTCCTGCAGAACCGCTGAGCGCGTCTGTGAGAAGCCAGCTTACCGTAGCATGGGCATCTTGCCCATGAGTCGCAGGGCCATCTTGGCCCTGCACATTGTTGTCTCTTCATGGGCGAGACGCCCATGAGACCACGGGCAAGATGCCCGTGCTACTTTCCATGCACCCGCTGAGCGCAACCGCTGGACGGGACGAGGGCTGGGGTTTATACTGGCTCGTGACTACTATGTGCTTGCGGCTTGATCGGATCAGAGGTGTCAGATGTCACATGGGTTGGATCGTCGAGAGTTCTTGAAGAGGTCGCTGGCGGGCTCGGCCGCCGGGGCGTTGGCTCTGAGTTTTGAAGAGAAAACGCTGCTGGCGCAGGCCGGAAAGAAGCCGGCTGTCCCCCCCGCCGCACCGGCGGGCGACATGCCGATGGGCCGGATCGGCAAGCTCAACGTGACGCGGCTGATCGTCGGCGGCAACCTGACCAGCGGATTCGCCCACAGCCGCGACCTCATCTACGTCTCCGGCCTGCTGCGAGAGTACTTCACCGACGAGAAGGTCTTCGAGACCTGGGAACTGTGCGAGCAGTGCGGCATCAACACCGCCGTCCTGCGGCTCGACGACCACGTCATCGGACTGATCACCAAGTACTGGAACGAGCGCGGCGGCAAGCTCCAGTGGATTGCCCAGGTCAAGATCACGCCGGACAGCCTGGACGAAATCAAGCAGGCCGTCGATCACGGGGCCGTCGCCGTCTACATCCACGGCGGCGTCTGCGACAGCTTCGTCGATGAAAAGCAGATCGATCTACTCGCCAAAGCCGTGCGCCTGACGAAGGACCAGGGCGTTATCGCGGGCATCGCCGGCCACAAGGTCGAAGTCCCCATCGCCTGCGAGCAGGCCGGCGTCGATCCGGACTTCTACATGAAGACCCTGCACCATCGCAAGTACTGGTCCGCCAATCGCGAGCCGGAGCATGACAACATCTGGTGCCTCACGCCGGAGAAGACCGTCGAATTCATGCGCGGCGTGAAAAAGCCCTGGATCGCCTACAAGGTCATGGCCGCCGGCGCCATCCACCCGCAGGAGGGATTCCAGTACGCCTTCGAGAACGGCGCCGACTTCGTCTGCGCCGGCATGTTCGACTTCCAGGTCCGCGAAGACGCCATCATCGCCCGAACCGTCCTGACCGCCACCAAAACCCGCCAACGCCCCTGGACCGCATAGCCCGCGTCGGCTGTGCCCCGCACACTCGGTTCCATGCTAACGCAGTAAACGACGTTCCAGAACCTCCTGGACGGATCGTCGCCCATCCAGAACACAATGAATGAACACCCTCCTGCCCACGATCTGATAGATGATCCTGTAAGGTTTGAAATGGACTTCCCGGTAACCTCGCACACCGACGTGCTCAAGTTCGGGTGGGCTGTGGCCTCGACGAGGCATCTGGGCCAAGCTTTGGCAGGTCTCCCGGAGCCTTCGCAGGACGTGGTTGGCCCGGTCACGACCGTCGGCTCTCAGGACATACGCATAAATGTCGAAGATGTCCTCTTCGGCCTCTGCAATCACGAGCACCTGATACCTCATGACAGGTTCTTCGTCCGAGCGGCGAGGTCCGCAAACGCCCTCTTGAGCGGCTTGTGCTTGCCGGCCTCGACGCTCCGCTGGCTCTGCGCCAGCAGCTTGAGCATGGCAAGGCTCTCCTGCGTCTGCTCGTAGCTGTCGATGTCCTGGACCACCGCCGTCGCCCGGCCGTTCTGCGTGATCACCATGGTCCCAGGCTGTGTGCCCAACTCGCGTATGATCTTCGCCGTGTGGGCCTTCAAGTAGCTGATCGGCTTGATCCGTTCACTGAGCTTCATAGCAACAGCTCCTTTCCATCGCCACTATAGCCCAAACCCGAACCACATGCAAGCCGTCCACACGCGATTCCACCAGTGCACAACACCACGAAACCGCCAAGAAACGCTGGTAGAACGAATAATCTCGCTCTCGCGAAGAACGCCAAGTGCGCCAAGGAGAGCAGGAAAACGAGCGTTTTAATCTTGGTGATCTTTGCGCCTTTGCGAGAAACCCAATCATCAATCAAAGGGCAACTGCCTCTTGAGCTCAGACCGCTCCCCACGGCGAATTGACTGAGGCATCCGCGGAATTCCCTACGCGCTCGTACCCCGAAAACCAGTTAATCAAGGATGCGACCCTGTGCCCCCCCGCCTTACAATATGGTGACATTGAAGGAGCCGGGTGGGTCCGTCTCGACGGCATCGAGCAGGCTGGCGACACGCAATCGCGCTCGCAACACGCTGATTACCTCTCGTTTCACGCGATTACGCAGGGAGTCCCTATGGACCTCGCCGTAGAGGGAGCCCGTGAACAGGTCTGCGATTTGCAGCAGGTCATCCGAGCCGGACCCTGCTACGTAGATCCTGGACAAATTCGCGATATTCTCCATCAAGTAACGGCGCAAGTCCCGGTCGTCCCCGATGCTGTATCTCGCTTCGAGATTGAGTGTCTTGGGTATCTCGGCCGGCGTGCAATTCGAAATGAGTGTTTTGTAACAGTGATGGTACACCTGCTCCAACGACATACCGCGCCTGCGCAAGGACGCCACCGCCTCGTCGGTGATCACATGTGCGAAAAACCGCAGGTCGGGTTCATTGCAGAAGTACTCGATGACGGCGTCCGCGAAGGGGCTTTTGAAGCGATCCGTGCTGTTGTACAGCAGTTGCGTGGCGAATTGGTGCTTCTGCCGCAAGCGGTCGATGAGCGCCTCATGCCGGGTGTGGTCCGCAGTCACCAGCATGCCCAACACGAACACAACATCGGTGCCCAGAATGCCGCTTTCGTCGCAGTACAGATGCAGGTGGGCCCCCTGCGCTGCGCTGGCGTTCAAGGCCGACGCGGCTTTCGACGACAGGAGCGGTATGCCGCCCAGCAGTGCCGTGGACCGCGTTAGAAAAGACCGCCGATTGAGCCCGTCATTGCGTGTTCTCATGGGTCCCTACTCCTTCGTCGATCAGGCTATGTCCCCCGACATAGCTGCCTTCATACACCGCGTCTATCTTCATGCGATTATACAGGAAAGTGTCGTCACACGGACAAGGAAATTGCACAAATTCCGCTGACTTTCCACGAGAAAATCCTTGAATTCCGGCGGCGCTTCGTGATATAGTAAGTGCAGTATCGGCCGTGTGGCAGCGGCGCGGATGTGTCGTCGGATAAGACGGTTGTCTCATAGAAGGGCCCATCCACATCGCTGAACGGACGGCACGGGAGTGCCGCCCCGCACACGGCCGGTCTTTTTTTGGGCACTATAGATACGCAAGAACGCCCACCTTTCCTGTCACTTTTCCCTTGTTTCTCCCGCCTGTATTCGGCATAATAGTCCCCGGCGCCCCCCTCCCCTGACGAAAGTGCGACGAGTGAGAGTTGCGGCCCTCCCTGGGCCGGATCGATGTGGTGAGGCCGAAATGAGTCGGATGGCCATGAAGATGCGAAGACCGACGGATAAATGAGACGACAGAAGGCGGAAATACGGTTGCTGTCCCCGGCTTCGGAACCGCTATTCACCACTACGCTTATTTTAGATTGGCGTAGGCTTATCGACGCATCAAACAGGCAATAACGAGAGGTGTTGTCACAATGAAAGCCCGAGGAGTCATTGATAAAGGCGACGAGTATTATGCGTACGGCTCTGTCCTGGAGGCCCTAAGTCAGGGTTTGTACCCTGACCGGAAGCACATCCTCCGGGAATTCGTTCAGAATGCATACGACGCGCTGGGCGACCTGCGCCGTCAAAGCCCTCACACAGAGCTTGAACCCGTGGAGATCACCACTTCGGCTCCATCCCTGATCATTGCCGACAAGGGGATTGGCATGTCAGGCGAGACGATGCGACGGTATCGATATCTTGGCTTCTCTGAAAAACGCGCTAGTTCTCACGCGGGCTTCAGGGGTATTGGGAAGTTCTCAGCAATAAGCGTGTGCGACCACCTGATCGTTCGATCATCTATGCTGGGGGATACCAAGAGCTACCAGGTTCAGATTGATGCCTCAGGCATGCTCAAATGTCTTCAGGACGAGAAGAATCCCCCTTTGGAGACTTTACTCCGAGACTACAGTCAGATTTCAGAGAAAGCCGAGGAGGCGGAACTTCACTATACATTCGTTGAGCTTCACGGCATTCGAAAAGACGCCCGTGAACTCCTGGATGAGAACATCATCAAACCATACCTGATCCAAGTAGCCCCACTCCCGCTCGATCCTACCTTCGCTTACGCTAAGGAAATCAGCAGCCGGCTCCAGCAGGTTGATCCCCGGTTCATGGAAGTGGAGTTGCGCTTGAATCGTAAGCCCATTTACAAGCCATTTCTTGAGAACGCCTCACGTCCAGAGTTCAAGGAAGTCTTTGTCAAAGACGGCTCTTCTGAGTTGATTGCCTTTGCATGGTTTTGCCAGCATTGCGGCAAGGGCCAGTTCCGGGAGCTCGGCGACGGCGAGTCGCAAGGGATGCGACACCCCTACAGCGGGTTGCAGTACCGCCTTTCGAATTTCGCCATTGGTGACAGCATGCTCACCAGAAAAACGCTTTGGCAAACGACGCCCGAACGCGCATTCTACTTCTTTGGGGAGATCCACGTGCTGGATCCTACCATGGTCCCGACCTCTGACCGAGATGAGTTCGAGGACTCGACTGCAAGGAAGCGTCTCTATGATCGGTGCAGAGAGGTTGCCGCCACACTGAGTTTTCGTGCTGGATTGGAGAGTCGGCGACAACGATTCGCAGAAGTCGTAACAGCAGGTCAGCAGTTAGTTGCTGATACTCAGGCCGAACTTGAAAGCGGCAAACTTGAAACGGAACTGAGAGAAGACAAGGACTACCAGGTCCGGAGACTTCTCGAAAACGTGTCCAAGCGACTTAACAAGTCCGGCCGCTCTCGGAGCAAAGAGGACAAAGTTGTCCGGCGGGCGAAGCAGGTAATCCGTCGAGCAGAGCGCCTACGCCGAACGCTAAAGGCAGATGACGCTGGACAGGGCCATTTTCTCGATATCAGCAAGATTATCAAGATGGATGCAAAGACCAAGGCGGTTTATGACACGATCATCAGAGTCTTGCATGAGGAGTTCCGATCTGAACCCCAGCGATTCGCCACTCTCGTGCGGAAAATCCACCGTGCTCTGCGAGAGGACGTCGCGTGCTGAAGCGTCCCCAGAGGTTCACTACGAACAAGCAGGTCGTGCGCGACCTTCAATGTGCCACTATTCGCGAGCACTTGGCAGACAGGTTGGGACGGTTGAGTTATTTTGGTCTCCCTTCATCCTCCTTGGAAGATGTGGTCCAATGGAACCCCCTGTTGGAGCGAATAACGGCTGTTGAACGCGGAGAGCCGCGGTGCGAGTGGATAATTCAAAACGAACTGCTCCTCAACGCCTTCAGACTCGGGATTTCTGGCAAGCTCACGCTGTTACGCGGAGACATCGACCACGTTCTTATCAATGGTTCAGATGAATTCGGTGCGAAGCCTGACTGGCCTTTCGATATTGTGTCCCTAGATTACTCAGGGGGTTTGTTTTACCGTGACTCAGCGGGCCAGATGTTACGACTCGAGGCGATCAAGCAGCTTTTCCATCGCCAAGCTGATAGCCTAGCCTCCGATTTCGTGCTCTTCCTTAGCTTCAATCTTGATCAGATTGACCAGCATGAGGTAAGGGAGTCCATTAAGGTCATAGAGAGGGACCTGAAACGATTTGGCCGAGCAGCACATACGGTCATTGAAGCATACCTCGCGCACCCTCGTGAGCAAGCAAGGCTCAAGCTTTACGTTATGAACCTCGTTGCGCAATTGGCCTCGCAATCACAATTCGATTCTCTATCCGAATCGCCTGTCTTCTACTCTGGCAATAGACGAACAGAAATGATGGCGTTTCGCTTCCTTTTGAAAACGTCGGCGCGCACGTTTGCGCCTAGATCCCCGAAGGAACGTCTCAATGCGATGATTAATCGTCGGATGATTGAGGTTGTTGGTGGAACGCAGCACTTGACGAACCTTGGATTGCCCCTTATCAAGAGAGAGTAGTAGTGCGAAATAGGACTGTGGCAAATTGTCGAATGGAGTGAAACGTGTACAGGATGGCACGATGAACGTCCTTCTCGTAGAACCGGACTATCGCTCAAAGTTTCCGCCGTTGGGCTTGATGCGGCTTTCAACGTATCACAGGAGGCGAGGAGACCGCATCCGGTTTGTCCGCGGGAAAGACGCGTGGTCACGAGCCCGCCGTTGGGATCGCATCTATGTAGCATCCTTGTTCACGTGGGAACTCCCGCGCACCACCAGGACGGTCAAGTTCTATCTCTCATGCGTTGAAGACCCAAAGGACATTTTCGTAGGTGGCGTCGGCGTGACGCTGCTGCCCGACTATGTGAGACAACGCGTCCCCTGCAGAGTGGTTGAGGGGCCTCTCGATTTACCGGGTCGGCTCGGACCATCTACGCCAGCGATTGCGGACATAGTTCCTGACTATAGCCTACTTCGCAAGGTGGACTATGACTACTCCCCACATGATGCATATTTCGCACGAATTACCAAGGGCTGCATCCGATCCTGCCCTTTTTGTGCAGTCCCAAAACTGGAGAAACAGTTCGGAGCGATGAGACCCCTGCGCAAGCAAATCTCGGAGGCGAAGCAGCAGCATGGTGAGAAGCAACACTTGGTGATCATGGACAACAATATTCTTGGCATTGAAAACATCGAGGACATCATCACAGAAATTCGCAACCTTGGATTTCAGGCCAATGCTAAGCGAAAAGGGCGAGAACGCGCCGTGGATTTCAATCAGGGACTGGACGCTCGACTCATCGCCCAGAAACCTGAATTGGCCAAGTCTCTTGCCAGCGTCTGTTTGTCGCCCGTAAGACTAGCTTTTGATTTTGTTGGCATGCAAGAGTCGTATGAACGTGCCATTCGTCTGTTAGCCGAACAGGGCCTCGACGAGTTCACGAACTACATGCTGTTCAATTTCAAAGATGCTCCAGGAGACCTCTACCACAGATTGTGCGTCAACGCCAACCTGAATAGCGAACTTGGTATCCGAATCACTGGTTTTCCGATGCGGTTTATTCCCATGGATGATGTAAGTCGTCGCTACGTGGCGCCCGGCTGGAAATGGCGTTACCTACGCGGGATCCAGTGTGTGCTTCTGGCCACACGTGGCCTTGTCAGCCCGAATCCCGACTTCATTCGAAATGCGTTCGGTGAGACCTACGATGAGTTTCTCGAAATCCTCTCCATGCCGGACCGCTACATTATCTATCGTAGACATTACCGAAACGACGGGGCCGCCGACTGGAGGCGAGAGTACCGACGCCTTAGCGCCGAGAAGAAGGACCAGTTGTTGGATATTCTGCGGGACCTGAACGTCGCCTGGAGGGAACGTCCTCAGAAGTTGGCCTGCCTTGACCGCCGTTTCCGAAGCATCATTGAACACTACTACCCTGGTGGCAAGAGCGCACCAAGGACACCTGATGACGACCCAGCAACTCGGGCGAGACCATCGTAGGGGCAAACTTCGAGGATCAGCCCTTGCTTTAATCTTTCGCAGGTGAGCGGAGTGGCCGAGGGGGGCGGCTGGATTCCGGATTGTTGATTGCGGAATGCGGATTGAGACCGGTTCTCAGTTTCCGGTTGTCAGTTCTCAGTTGAAATCTGCCTGAATCCGTGCGGGGTCCTTTTCTCCGTGCCCTCGGTGCTCTCCGTGGTGGATAAGCGGTTGTCGGTAGTCAGTAGTCGGTTGTCGGCGGGTCTTCTTGGCGGGCTTGGCGCTCTCTGGGAGAGAGCTAATCCTAGTTGCGGCTGTCGGTGTTGGGGCTGCCTATCTTGTGCAGGCTCGCCATATTTCGATAGGTGGTATTACCACCTAGTAGCGCCGGTATGGTATGGATTCCCCCGGGAGAATCGAAGGAGTGCGGCACCTCTTCGGGGAAGATCAACATAACTCCATAAATGGCAAGGTTTTGCGGCTGCGATGTTCATTTGTGTGCATTTGTGTGAGAAAGGAACACGGCCGGCGGTCGGGGGTTGTCAGTAGTCGGTTGTCGGTTGAAATCTGCGTCAATCTGGTGCGTCAGTGAAACTATCGTTGTCTTGTGATCTGAAAGGAGGTCACCATGGAATGACCCGTTTGCCATGTAGCCTGACAGGCATGCCGGCGGGTGACCGAGCGGTGTGAAGCCCTGTGCGGGCGA
>Ga0315296_10004636_pt1 | contig 11220 bp, 5 predicted proteins | sample YL17G14_18_MG_FD_203921 | JGI IMG/M metagenome (GOLD analysis project Ga0315296, IMG submission 203921) | Sediment microbial communities from Yellowstone Lake, YNP, Wyoming, USA - YL17G14_18 | ecosystem: Environmental > Aquatic > Freshwater > Lake > Sediment | place: USA: Wyoming | collected...
GCCCAAGCTCCGTCCCCTTCTCCTCAACCAACTTCAGCAAGGAATCGAACTTCAAATCCTTCACCGTGCAATACCGCACCGACTCATCGCCGTAAGGCTTCTTCTCCACCAGGAAAATCGCCGGGAACGTGGCCGCCTCCTTGAAAACCGGCAACTCCCCGAAATCCACAATTTCGCGCAACGCCGCCTCACCCAAAAGCATCGGCCTCAAGGTCTTTCCATACTCCGAGCGCATGAACTTGTTGGAAGAGATGAATCCCAGGAACCCACCCTTCTTCAGGAGCCGCAAGCCCTGAGCGTAGAAGTAGATGTAAATGTCCGCAGTCCCCAGATAACAGGGAAAGGTCTTCAGGAAAGGCTTCAAAGGACGGAGCCGCTCCTGACGGATATAAGGAGGGTTCCCGATCACCACATCGAAACCTGGTTGGCCCCTTAAGAGCACCTCGGGAAACTCCAATTCCCAATGGAAGAACGGCCCGGGCAGGGAGGTCGCTATCTTCTTCCCTTGCTTGAACCATTCCTTTTCGGAATGCTTCGCCCAGCGCGCAGGGGAGTCCAAATCCTTCGTCAGAGCCTCGTAATCCTTATCCGTAACCGCGATCCCAAAATACAGGCTCGTCCAGAGGTCCGCAAGGTCACGGTATCTATCCACCTTCCTGCGAAACTGTTTGTACTCCCTATCTTTATCTTCAACCTCCTCCTTGGAATCCGAGGGCGAATCCTCGATGGTGCGGAAGAAAGAGATAAAAGAGCCCACCTTATCCGTCATTTGCTTCTCAAAGAGGTGTTGAGCCTCGGGAGGACCCGTTCGCCCACCGGGAAGGGAGGAAAGGCCCTCAGTCCAGGCCCCGACCAGCGAGTTACCCACCCGAAGATGGTGATCCAGAAAGGACAGAGCCTTCTCCTTGAAAGCCGTGGCAACCCAAAGGGAGACCTTGGACAGCTCCACGGCCAAGGGGTTCACATCCACCCCGAAAATCGAGGATTCCACCACACGCCTGCGCCAATAGGCCAGCTCGTCCTCGTCCTTGCTATGAGGAGTATGCAGTTTCGTCGTGGGATGGACAGCGATCTTAGCGGCCAAAAAGCGGGTCGCCTCCACGAGAAAGTGGCCCGAGCCCATAGCCGGGTCCAGCACCTTCAGAGAAAGGACCTCCTCGGCAAAGGAGTCGTCCTTCTTGGGTTTGCCCTTATGATTCCGCTCGATCCTATCTATCAGAGGAGAAAGCGAGCGCTCCACGATGTAGGAGACCGCAAAAGCCGGAGTGAAGAAACTACCGGTCTGACGGCGCTTGTCCTCTTCCTCTTCGCTCCTACGAAGGACTAGCCAGCCACGCCTTCCGAAGTCCTCGGGACGGAAGAAGGTAAGCGCCAGGCCCTTTGACTGATCCCTGGTAGGCATGGCGTCCTCAAGAATCAGCTTGTGCTCCAGAAGGCCCTCGTAGATGCTCCCGAGATGGCGCTGGCCCAGGTCCTCATAATCCAACTCGTGCCATTCCTCCTCTACCTTCCGAAAGCCCATCTGCTTAATCACCTCAGCAATCACCGAGTCCGGGGCCTTGTTCTTTACCAAGAAGGAGTAGCGCTCAGGATCGAACAACCCGCCGTTGTAGCGCGGAACCCCGATATCTCGGTTCTTGCGGGAGTCGTCCCCGTTGACCAGATGAAAGAGCTTGGAGAGTCGCTCGTAAAGGTAGGTCTCGGAAGCTACATATTGGCGGGGAGAGGAGTGAATGATCTTCTCCTTCAAGCGGGAGAGGCTGTAGCCCTCCTGGTATTTGGAGTTATCCTTTTGAGGAAGGAGGCCGTTGGCCTCGGCATTCAGGATGAAGAGCAGGCGGTAGAGGAAGATGAGGGAGTGACGGTAGACCGTATCGAGGTCGCCCTTGGCAAGGCCGTTGGCTGGAAAGTCGAAGAACCCCTGAGCCAGCACCTCAAGGGTATCGAATATGCGCTCCCGCAGGTTATCTTCGACCGTTTCCTGATAGTGCCCGGCCTCTTGGCGGATGTCGTCCAGGCGGCAGCGGCCCTCAACCACACGGAAGGCCTCGGGAGCGAAGAGGCAGAGGAAGTATTTGAAAGTTTCGGCATCCTTTACGGCCTGATCAAGATGAACCTGCAGGAACTGGCTGGAGACCGCGTCCCGGCAGTAAAGCCTCCAATGACGCCCGTTGGTCAGTACCCCCCACCGCAGCTGTTCGGACTCGGCAAGGTAATCCCGGATCTGCTGGTAAGGATAGCGGCCCTTGGCCCCTTTGGCATCCGTCTTGTTGGGCTCGCCCAAAGGGCGGCCAAAACGCTTGGCCTCAAGGATGGTCAGGGCCGTTTTGTAGCGGTCAATCTGGTTCTCAAGCTCACGGGCGGAATCGGCGTCCTCATCGCTGAGATAGAGCGTGAAATCGGGAACCTGGCGCCTTTCTATTGCGGGAAGCTTTTGTTTGTAAAGACGACCGAACCCGAGATGTTCTAAAACCTTATCAATGAGACGCTGCTCGGTATCCCCCTCGCCGGACCTCCACAGGCCGTAGGCCAGCCTGTCGTAAAGGGCCTTAACCTTCTCGTAAACTGGTTGAGCGACCTCGTCCTTGGGCCACCAATCGGTCTTGGGAAGACGGTCCTTGAGGTAGTGGTCGGAGAAGAGGCCGGTGTTGCGCCAGGGCTCCTGATACTCCAGGAGCTCGAGCTGGGCTTCGGAAGAGAGGCGGCGTTTGCGAGGCAAAGTTTTTAGGCTACCGGTAACGGGGGTGATGATGAAAGGAACAGGCTTATTCGTTGGTAGTATACGACTTGGGAGGGAGGTTTGTCAAGGACCTCCTCGGGCTGGGTCACTTTAAATGCGGAACGCGGATTTTGGAGTGCGGAGTGTAAGACCGAACGGAGAGATGCTGAAACGAGTTCAGCATGACGAGCCTTTTTCAAGCCTTCAATTCATTACACCAAAACCGCCCTCTACCTGAACAACCGCTGGATCACTACGTTACGGTTGAGACGGTTGACCGCTTCGCTACGGCGGAAACGCTTCAAATGCGGAGCGCGGAACGCGGAGTGCGGAATGCAAAAACAAGGGGGTAGGGTGTAGCGTGTAGGGTGTAGGGGAACGGCGGAAAAAACCTATTTCGGATCGGGGAGCGGACGACAAGGAACACACACCCCCTACCCCCTCTTCTTAGAGGGGATAACAAGACTGGATTCCCGCCTGCGCCCCGAAAGTCCGAGGGCAAGCGGGAATGATGCCCTCAACAGACGCTGGATTACGGGTCAAGCCCCCGATAAACGGCATCGGGACAGGCCGGAATGACGCCCCTCCACCAGCTCGTTACTAAAGCTCAGGAAAGAGGAGTGAAAAAAAGGGGGTTGACTTTAGAGGGCGATTTGTGGTATAAGATTATGCTGACCTGAGGCAGGGGGAAACATGTTCCCCGACCCTCCGGTAAGGCTACAGCTATGTTTAAAAAATATTTCACCATCGTCTTCATCCCCCATGCCGGGCAGGAAACCCATACCCTCAGGGTTTCGCAAGGGGTTGCGGCCGTCGTCTTAGCGGCCCTTGGGCTTACCATCTTAGGCCTGTTCTCCTTCGCCGGGGGATACTTCGGCAAGGTGGTAGACCAGACGGCCCTGGCCACGCTCAAGGCCGAAAACGCCGTGCTCAAAGCCCGGGCGGCCGCGACCGAAAAAGTGGTGGCTGCCCTGAGAGGAGAACTGGACCAGCTCGCGGAGTTCGAGACCAAGGTCAGGGTCTTGGCGGACCTGTCCCCGGTGGACGGGTCGCAAAGAAAGGCCGGAGTGGGGGGAGGAACCAAGCCCGATGAGCTGACCGGGTTCAAGACCGACGCGGCCAAGCCGATGCAGATGGCCAGCCTGGACGCGGACCAGCTGCTGCGGGAGGTGGCTTTTGAGCGGTCCTCGATCGCCGAGGTGGCCGCGGTGCTGGAGAAACGCAAGGAGGTTCTGGCCCATATCCCATCCATCCAGCCGGTGGGGGGGTGGGTCCTCTCGGACTACGGCTGGCGACGGGACCCGGTGTTCGGGGGCAGCGAATTCCATGAGGGGGTCGACATCATCGCCCAGCCCGGAACCCCGATCGCGGCGGCGGCGGACGGCGAGGTGACCTTTGCGGGAGGCAAGTCGGGATACGGGCTGTGTGTGGAGATCAACCATGGCTACGGTTACGAGACCCGCTACGCCCACTGTTCGTTCATCGAGGTGAACGTGGGGGACAAGGTGCGCCGGGGACAGGTCATCGCCCTGGTGGGCGCGACCGGAAAGGTGACCGGGCCGCACCTGCACTACGAGGTCCAGGTGGCAGGCCAGACCGTGAACCCCATCGAGTACATCCTCTCGCCGCGGCGCTTCGATTGAGCCCAACGACCTATCCTAAATTCTAAACTCCCCATCCCCCAAGAAAAGGGATCGAAGAGAGTTTGGGATTTAGGATTTCCGATTTGATTTTACGATAAGGGAGCTTTTTTATGCGCAATCTGAACACCTGGCTGATCGTCTTCATCCTGATTGTGACCGGGATCGCAATCTGGAGCCTCTTTCCCTCCTTTCAATTCATGACCCTGCCCCCGGCGGTGCGGGGAGGGAACGCGGACTCTCTGGCCAGGTACGGTTACAAGGAGGAGTGGTTCCGGAGCCTGCAGAAGAAAGCCCTGCACCTGGGCCTGGACCTGCAGGGGGGAATCCGGCTGGTCCTGGCCGTGGACGAGGCCAGCCTGGCCAAGACCCTGGGCGTGAAGCAGAGCGAGCTTAAAACCAAGGACATCTCAGAGGCCCGGGACAAGGCCCTGACCATCATCCGCAACCGGGTGGACCAGTTTGGGGTGAGCGAGCCCCTGATCAACCCGGAGGGGCCGGGCTGGATCTCGGTGCAGCTCCCGGGGATGGTGAACGTGGAGCGGGCCCGGGAGATCATCGGGAAGACCGGACTCATGGAATGGAAGCTGGTCCAGGAGTCCAAGACGGTCCAGGACGTGTTAACCCGGATCGACGGGGCATTGGCCAAAGCCAGCGGGGTCTCGGATTCCCTGGCGGTGGAGTCCTCGCACCTGTTCACAGCCCACGCCACCTACGACGGACGACAGATCACGGTGATGCGGGAGAGCATCGACACCGTGAATCTCATGCTGAGGGACAGCGTGGTCCAGTCCGCCATCCCGCCGGATATGGAGTTCCTCTGGGGCCGACCGGAAGAGCGGGATATGACCCCCGGGTCCAAACCCCTCTTTCTGCTCAAGCGCGAACCCGAGGTCACCGGGGCGTCCTTGGTAGAAGCCCGGATGGGGATCGGGACCGAGAACAACCCCGCCGAGCCGAGGGTGGACTTCGTGCTCGCCCGCAAGGAGGCGGCCAAGTTCTCGGTCGTAACCGCGGCGAACATCAACCGCCAGCTGGCCATCGTGCTGGACTCCATCGTGCAGTCGGCGCCGGTGATCCGCTCGCGGATCCCAAACGGGCGGGGGCAGATCGAGCTCGGGTCCGGGAGCTCGGATGAGGCCAAGGACCTGGCCGTGATCCTCAAGGCCGGGGCCCTGCCGGCCAAGATCACGATCGTGCACTCCGAGATCGTGAGCCAGACCCTGGGCGCGGATTCCATCCAGAAGGGCAAGGTCTCAGCGATCATCGGGCTGCTCCTGGTCGTGGCCTTAATGGGCTTCTACTACCGGATCTCGGGGGCCATCGCGGACATCGCGCTCCTCTTTAACCTGCTCTTCTTAGTGGCCTTCATGGCGGCCCTGCATTCCACGCTGACCATGCCGGGGATCGCCGGGATCATCCTGACCATGGGGATGTCCGTGGACTCCAACGTGCTGATCTTCGAGCGTATCCGGGAGGAGATGCGGGCCGGGAAGACCGTGCGCACGGCGATCGATGCCGGGTACAACCGGGCCCTGGCCACGATCATCGACTCCCACGTGACCACGCTGATCACCTCGGTGATCCTGTTCATGTTCGGGTCCGGGCCGATCCGGGGGTTCGCCGTAACCCTGGGCCTGGGCGTGGCGATCAGCCTGTTCACGGCTCTGGTGATCACCAAAGTGGTCTTCGACATGCGCAAACAGTACCGCACGCTTTCGATATAGCCCTGGGAGAACTTCATGTTTGAAATCATCAAAGACACGAAAATCGACTTCGCCGGCAAACGCAAGTACGCCTATATCTTTTCCGGGATCCTGGTCCTCATCGGGCTGTTCGCCTTCGCCCAGGTCCTCCTGGGCCGGGCGAACCTGGGGATCGAATTCACGGGCGGGACGATGGTGCAGACGAGCTACGATCGGCACCTCAGCCCGGAGGACATCGGGAAGATCCGGTCGGCGATCCTGGGAGCGAAACTGGGGGAAAGCGAGATCCAGCAGGTCTCAGGCGGGGGGCGGTACATGCTCCTGGTCCGGCTGAAAAAGATCGAGGCTACCGGCGGGAGGATATCTGACGAAGTGCTGAGTATCCTGGGTAAGACCTTTCCGGAGATCCCGTTCCGCAAGGAGGCCACCCAGGACGTGGGGCCCACCGTGGGTGCGGACCTGCAGCACAAGGCAGTCTGGGCGATCTTCTGGGCGCTGATCGCGATCGCCCTCTACATCTGGATCCGGTTCCGGACCCTGGACTTCGGGATCGCGGCCCTGGTCGCCACGATGCACGACGTCTTCGTCATGCTGGGCATCGTTTACCTCCTGAACCTGGAGATCACGCTGCTCATCATCACGGCCATCCTGACCATCGCGGGGTACTCCCTGACCGACACGGTGGTGGTCTTCGACCGGATCCGGGAGAACATGCGAACAAAGCGCCGGGAGGGCTTGTTCAAGGTGATCAACCTGAGCGTGAATGGGGTGCTCTCGCGGACGATCCTCACGGGGGGAACGACCCTGCTCCCCGTGGCCGCCTTGCTCATCCTGGGGGGGGATGTGACCCGGTACTTCTCCCTGGCTTTATTTATCGGTCTCTTTTTAGGCACCTATTCCTCCTGGTTTGTGGCCAGCCCGATCCTCCTGGAGTGGGAGAAGGTCGCCTCCACCGGGGAGCGGGCGAGGAAGTAGCGGAGTAACGGCCGGGTTTCTCTCTTAGAAACGGGGTCGTAGTTCAGCCTGGTTTAGAACGCTGGCCTGTCAAGCCAGAGCTCGCGGGTTCAAATCCCGTCGACCCCGCCAGAAAACATCATTTGTAACTGGCGATATTACATCGTGTTATGCGAAATGGCCTAAGTTAAGGCCATTTCCTTTTTTGGGAGGTATTTGGTATTTTTTAATCACGGATATTTACGTTTAATCCGCCATTTTGGCTCAAAAATGGCACATCACAAATGTTTATCTATCTTTACTATATTCGGGTTATAATACCCAAGGCTGACTGACCCAAACAGATCATGATTGAGCTTAAGCTTTTGCCCTTGATCACGGAAAGAAGGAAGGTTAGTTTGCGCACCAAGGGGGGCGTATTGACATCGCGGGGAAAATGAAGTATAGTAATAAACGATGATACCCTTCAGGCCTTCAAAAGAGAAAAGTCCCCGAAGCAAGGGCCCCCGCTCGGCGGAGGCCTTCCGTGCCCTATCCCAGAGGATCCTGGAATCGGCCGACCTGGGAACCCCCCGGGAGGACTTCTTTAAGGAGGTTGCCCTCCTGATCCTGGATTTCTCGGGATGCGACCAGGTAGAGTTACGCCTGAAAGAGGCGAGGAAGTTCTTCCGGGGTCTGTTGAAGAAGGAGCATCCCTCGGCTTTTCGCTTGGAGACCCTGTCGAGCCTCCCAGACCGAGACCGAGGATTCCTGCCCTGCCTGCCCGAGGCCTCGGCCTTGGAGGACCTCTGCCGCAAGGTCTGTAAAGGACAGGTCGATCCTTCGCTTCCTTTCTTCACGAAGGCCGGGAGCTTCTGGACCGGGGACGCGGAGAAGGCGTTCTCCAACCTTGTGGAAGCCGATGGAAGGAAGGGTGAGGAGGGTCCATTTTTCGGATGGGAGTTCGGCTCCCTGGCCCTGATTCCCTTAGTGGTCGGCCGGGAGATCCTCGGGCTCGTGCAGCTGCGGGCCAGACCACGCGATTTCTTTAGCCCGACCACGATCGCTTTTTTAGAAGACATTGCCCAGATGCTGGGCATCGCCCTGGCCCACCGCTTTTCCCAGGCGGCCCTGCGGGAGCGGGTCAAAGAGCTGACCTGCCTTTACGGAATCGCCCGGCTGGTCGAGCAGCAGGACCTCTCCCTCCCGGAGATCCTGCGGAGCGTCGCGGAGCTCCTGCCCCCGGCGATGCTCTACCCAGAGAGCGCCCTGGCCCGGATCACCCTTCAGGAGCAGGTCTATCAGACGGGCGCCTTTCAAGAAGGAAACGGGAGGCTTGAGGCGGATATCCTCTTAAATGAAAAGATCGTCGGCAGGGTGGAGGTCTCCTATAAGGATGAGAAGCCGGCGAGGGATGAAGGCCCGTTCCTGAAGGAGGAGCGGGACCTGGTCGACGCCGTGGCCAGGGAGGTCGCCCTCATCCTGGAGCGAAAGCAGGCCGAGGACGAACAGGTCCGGCTCCAGGAACAACTCATGCACGCGGACCGCCTGGCGACCATTGGTCAGCTGGCCGCGGGGGTAGCCCACGAATTGAACGAACCCCTGGGAAGCATCCTGGGGTTCGCCCAATTGGCCAAGAAAGGGGACGGCCTTCCCCAGCAGGCGAAAAACGACATCGAGAGGATTGAGGCCGCCTCCCTGCACGCCCGGGAGGTGGTCAGGAAGCTGCTCATCTTCGCCCGGCAGGTTCCCACCAAGAAAACCTTGGCGTCGCTGAACAAGGTCGTGGAGGAGGGACTCACCATCCTCTCCTCGCGCTGCCCCAAGGAGGGCATCGAGCTGGTGTGCGACCTCGCCCCGGACCTGCCTGAGATCACGGCCGACCCGGCCCAACTCACCCAGGTTCTGGTTAACCTGTCGGTGAACGCCATCCAGGCGATGCCTCAGGGGGGGAGGCTTTCGATCCGGACCGGGGTGGAGGCCGGGCAGGTCCTCCTCTTCGTGGAGGATACAGGGATCGGCATGAGCGAGGAGATCAAAAGCAAGCTGTTCCTGCCGTTCTTCACCACTAAGGAGGTAGGGCAGGGGACGGGCCTGGGACTCCCGGTTGTCCACGGGATCGTCACCGCCCACGGAGGAACCATTCGCGTGGATAGCGAGCCGGGGAAGGGGGCCCGGTTCGAAGTCCGCCTGCCCGTGGGGTCAACCGTCAAACGTTAGAAGAGAAAGAGGTTTATGTCTGGAAACAACACCAAGGTCCAGATTTTGGTGGTGGATGACGCTCCGGATACCTTAGAGGTCCTGCAGAGGAACCTTTCCTCACAGGGCTATCGGGTTCTATCCGCCCCGGGGGTGGCCGAGGCCATCCGGCTCCTGGAGGGAAATCCGGTGGACCTCGTGATCACGGACCTCAAGATGCCCGGGGTGAGCGGGCTGGACCTCGTCCGGCATGTCCGGGAAAACCTCAAGGACACCGAGGTCATGATGATCACGGGCTACGCCTCTATCGAGGGCGCGGTACAAGCCGTGAAGATCGGGGCCGAGGAATACCTCTCCAAGCCCTTTACCGACGATGAGCTTTACGCTGCGGTCCGACGGAGCTTAAGCAAATTGCACCGGCGCCGGGCCGGGAGGGTCCAGCCCCGGGAAGCGCCCCCTTCCCAGCACGGGCTGATCGGGGAATCGGACGCGATGCACAAGGTCCTGGGCATGATCGCCAAGGCGGCCTCGACCTCGGCCACGGTGCTCGTCATGGGAGAGAGCGGAACCGGAAAAGAGCTCGTGGCCAGGGCCATCCACTACACCAGCCGAAGGGGTTCGGCGCCCTTCGTGCCGGTGAGCTGCGCAGGCATCCCGGAGGGCCTCTTGGAGAGCGAGCTTTTCGGTCACATGAAGGGGGCCTTCACCGGAGCCGTGGAGACCCGCTCGGGGTTCTTCCAGACAGCGGACGGGGGAACGATCTTCCTGGACGAGATCGGCGAGACCAGCCTGGGGATGCAGGTGAAGCTCCTGCGCGTGCTGCAGGAGAAGGAGATCACGATGGTGGGGTCCACCCGCCCCCAGAAAGTGAACGTGAGGATCCTGGCGGCCACCAACAAAGACCTCCTGGCGATGGTACAACGGGGCGTCTTCCGGGAGGACCTTTATTACCGCCTGAACGTGATCGCGGTCGAGATCCCCCCGCTGCGGGAGCGGGGCGACGATATCCTGCTCCTGATCCGGTATTTCGCCGACAAGTTCGCCAAGGAGGGCGGCAAGGCCGTCCCGCGGTTCTCCGACCGGGCCCTGGAGGTCCTGAAAAACTACGATTGGCCCGGCAACGTGAGGGAGCTGGAAAACGTCGTCCAGCGGTTGGTCCTGATGACCGAAGGGGATATCATCGACGTGCCCGACCTGCCCTCCCTGATGCGTTTCACCGCCCTGCGCAAAACGGGCCTGCACCGGACCCTGGAAGAGGTGGAAACCGAGCACATCCGGAACATCCTGGCCAGCGTGGATGGCAACCGCTCCCAAGCCGCGGCCATCCTGGGGATAGACCGGAAAACCCTTCGGGAGAAGCTGAAGAAATCCGGGGAACCTAACACCTCGTAGGTCCTTCAATATTAACAGGGTTAACTCCCTGCCTTCCAAGTAGTTGTACGCCGCATTGTCAGTCCAACCCCTATTCAAGCCTCTCGTTTTTTTCACCATAACACAAGCATTGACAGTAAGTTGCAGGAACGCTTCCCATTAAGCTTCCGTTATGTTCTCGCTAACTTCCCGCTAATTTCTCTCTAATTTCAAACAAATTCCCCACTAACTGTGGGAACTTCAAAGCTTCCTTCCCGGAAATATTAAGGGAGGAGAAACATTAACCTCTGAGGAAAAATTCCCCAGTGGTTATTTTCTCCCCAGTTTTAATCATTTCAAATCCACTCCTTAACCATGAAAAACAGCGTGCTTAATAAATATTTCACATTTATAACAAACTAATTTATAATTAGTTGGGACAATAATCACTGTTATTTTGTGTGGTCTTTTTTTTATGGAACGCATTGTGCCTGTATAGGGCTGTAGGAATTTCCATCGCAAAGAAAACGATTCAATCGAAGGAGGTATGAAATGGCGACCTTAACCGCAGCTAAAAAGATGCCCCGGCCAGAGCATGGACTCTGCACAACCTGCAGTCAGGTTGAAACCTGCGTGTTCCCGAAGAACCCCGGCAGGCCGTTCCTGGAATGCG
>Ga0315296_10004637_pt1 | contig 11219 bp, 14 predicted proteins | sample YL17G14_18_MG_FD_203921 | JGI IMG/M metagenome (GOLD analysis project Ga0315296, IMG submission 203921) | Sediment microbial communities from Yellowstone Lake, YNP, Wyoming, USA - YL17G14_18 | ecosystem: Environmental > Aquatic > Freshwater > Lake > Sediment | place: USA: Wyoming | collected...
AGATTAGTTTGAATGAGTTTTTAGATGCTTTAAGCGAGTTGGTAAAACATGGCTTCAGGCTAAAGGAAGAAGTTTATTTGGAGGCTGTTAGAAAAGCAAGGGAAATTTCGAAAGGAACGTAGTAAAATTAAAGAGAGTGGTGGAGAGTTTAGGAGCGCAGAAGATTATCTGGAGTTTGTTTTAAGAGAAGTTTCGCGCGCGAGCCTTTTTTGCAGCCGTCTCTTTCCATTTAACAACGGTAATTTTCGCCGGTTTTCTTTCCAATTGGATGGCGCTTGTTAAACTTTATCTTTTCCGGGTATTGTTAAGGTCTATAAGGTATAGGTCACCTCGATGGGGCTGCATAGCCGCAGCAGTCATAGTTTTAACGCTTTTCACTCATGCAAACACTTGGGGTGTGATGGGTGTCTTAGCGGTTTTCACATTTGTTCTCTCCAGTATTGTTGTTGTGGCTTTCAGCGACCATTCGGACTTTGACGGTTTAATCCTATTTCATGGGTGATTTGGGCTATTTCAGTTACGGAGATTTAGTCTTCGGAGCCTACGTTGTAGATTTCTACTTGTTCTGTGGTTTTTGGAGTATTAGGGGCATGGCTTGGATGCAGTCGGTTATGTGGAGTCTAATCTTCTTTTTGTTTGGGTATCGATTTTTCGGAAATCCTTTTTCATGAGCAGGACTCTGCTGAGGCGTTGGGGGATCGGCGGGGCACGAAAGGTTTATGTATTCGAAATGTATACAATTTAGTGATGGTCTTTATGGAAGAGATAATAACATCTCGATTTTCAGAGGAGCTGGTGAAAAAGGTGGATCAAGCAGTTTCTAGGGGTCACTTTAAAAGTAGGAGTGAAGCTTTGAGGGTAATTATTGAGGAGTATCTAAAGGAGCATCCTGAATTATTTTTAGGCGACGGGGTTCAAGAGCTGATGGCGAAGGCACCTGTCTTGCGGGATGAGGAGTTGGAACAGATTGGATCTAAGCTCTTTAAAGGTATAAGTGTGGCTAAACTTGTTGCTGAAGGCCGAGGTTAATGTTGCTTTATCTTGACACAAACATCATCCTCGCAAGGTATGCACCAGACGAACCCCAGCACGACAAGGCGAAAGACCTCCTAAGTAAAATAGAAGAAGGAGAGCTGTCTGCAGTGACTTCTATACTGACCTTAGTTGAGGTGGTGTGTGCTGCGAGTAGGGCTTACGAAAGGTTCGCGGATAAAGTTGGATCGTTGGGGCGAGAAGAGGTCGCGGGGGCCTTCCTTCGAAGAGTCGTACACATCAGAAATTTGGGTTTTATTCCGATGGGTGGCGAGGTCTCGGTTAACGTTATGAAACGACGGGTAAAGCTTCCAGCGTTATTTGCAATGGCTCTTGAGATGGGTTCAAAGACCGGCGTCAAAACCTTGGATACCCTTCATCTGGCATCCGCCTCTATAGCGTCACGGATTTACGGACATAAAATTGATTGTTTCGTAACCTTAGATGAGGACATTTTAAAGCGCCGTGAAGATATAAGTGGCTTAATAGAAAGCAGAGTTCTTACCCCAGCTGAAATGGTCTGATGAAGAATCTATCTTTGTAGGATTTAAGAAATCTTCTTTCACGTTTATTTCGTTAACAAATTCGTTTAAGTTTCTTTTTGGGTTTCGCAGATTATTTGGACGGTCCCGTCTTTCAGGTTTTCTACGAAGCCTTTGACGTTTAGGCTTCTGGCTGTTTCTTGGACGTAGTCTCTGTATCCAGCTTTTTGAACTGTACCTCCAACTTTTGTTTCGGCTTTAACTTTTGCCATGGATTTCAGCTTTTTGGCTTTTGTCTATGGTTTAGGTTGTTTCATGCATTTTAATTTTTGCCGTCTAGTTTTGGAAGAGGGTGCTAGCGTGCGATCGGGTGGCGCATTTTTTCAAAACTCGGTCGATGCTGCCTCTAAGGTTTTGGAAAGCTTCTGAATGAACTGTTTGTCACTTTTTATTTTTTCGTCTAGTTCCTTTCTGTTCTCGTAGTAATAGGATAGGGCGTCGTGAACCTGCTCTAGTTTAAGATGGGGTAGGCACTGATTATTTCGTCGGGTGTGTGGTTGAGGTATTCGTATTCAATTGCTATATCTACAACCCTCGTTCTGGTTCCTTTTATCACCGAGGAACCGCCGCAGATTTTCTCGTTTGCTTCAATGTATGGATGGTTTATTTTAGCTTTCTGCACTGTTCAAACCTTCTTTTATCCTTTTCATCAATGTTTATTTGTTTTGTGGTTCTTAACTTTTCCTCATTTGTTTTTGGGGTGTGGTGGGTGTCTTAGCGGTTTTCATATTTATTGCTCGGGTTTTTAGGGTGGGAAGGTTACGGTTCCTTTCGATGTTGACGCTATATTTATTAGGTTGTGTACAACTTATATAAGTGGTGGACAATTTGCCTGTGAAGACCATGTCTGCGAGGTTCGACGACGAGCTCTATGAGGAGATTTTGGAGTATGCTAGGGAGAAAGGCATAGCTAAAACGAGGGCGCTTAGGGAGTTGACGAAGGAAGGAGTGAAGAAGTGGAGGTTAATAAAGGCTTTGACCCTTTATAGAGAGGGAAAAGTAACGGTGTGGAAGGCATCGCGTATAGCGGGAGTTCCTCTTTCAAGGATGATTGAGATTGCTGCGTCCGAGAAGATTCCGATACATTATAAAAGAGAGGATTTGGAGAGGGACTTCAAGAGCGCCTTCGGTGAAACTGTTTGAAAGTTGTCCTTAACGCCAGCCCACTTATTTATCTCGGAAAGAAGAGGAAAGTGGGTCTTCTGAGGCTGTTGTTTGAGAAGGTTCTTGTTCCTGTAGAGGTAGAAGAAGAGATAATGAAACTCGATGAGAGTCCTGAGGCTGTACAGTTGAGAGATGGTATCAAAGAGGGATGGATAGAAGTGGAGCGGGCTTCTGAAAACAAGAAGAAGCAAATCGCAAGGTTGTTTGGTGAGATAGATAAGGGAGAGGCTGCCGTAATAGCGCTAGCACTTGAAAGACATGGGGAAAACGTCATAATTGACGATGCTGAAGCAAGAACCGCTGCCGAATACTTTGAACTGAAGGTTCATGGTACCTTATACGTAATTTTAGAGGCATATAAGCGCAACATTTTCAAGTCGAAGGCAGAGGTAATAAGTATGGTGAACAACATGCTGAGGAAAAGCTTCTACCTATCCAGCGAGGTTTATGCAAGGTTTCTGTTTCTCTTAGACAAACTCAAGTGAATGTACGTTAGGCTCAGATGAGAATAATCACGTATGAAAAAAGCCTGTTCGTGAAATACTTGGGGGACTCGCCCTACATAAGGGTGTTAGACTACTTCATAGCCAATGACATCTACGACTGCTCATTACAAGATGTGGCAGACGCAACAGAACTGTCTAGAAACACGGTGCGCAAGATTATAAAAGAAATGTTAGAACTTAAAATCATAAAGCCGACAACCATGGCTCAAATGTTTGGGGTTAGACTGATAGGCACCATCGCAGTGCTCCTATTTGCCTTGGCTAGAGATAAGTTAACTCTTAACAAGTTTAAGAAGTGTTTAGACGGGTTGATCGCTTCGGGTTTTTGGCTGTCTATAGATGTGTATAACAAAGCGTTAGAGGAGGTTAATTTATTCTAAATGGCGCCTAGATGTAACAGTTCGGTTGTTGGCATGAAGTTAGTGTTGCTGTTTTACGTCTTTTTGGTGAGTAGAGTTTTTCGATGATGTTAAGTGAGAAGTTGAAACTTTTCTGTGTGCGTGTGTTGATAGGGAGGCTGCGGCTATTATGAAAATTATTGTTGTGGCTATGAAGACATATGTTAGGTTTCGGATGTTTTGCGCTGTTCTAATAAGAGAGAAGTATAATTTGCTTGCAACTCAGAATAATCCAGCAAATGTTTCTGATAAGACGTGTTCAATGCGCTATAGCTTTCTAGAAGCTGGCTGTAGTTGCCTAGAAGTGCACCGTAGTTGTCCAAGAGTTCATAATATGTTGAGTTCAAGTCGTCGAAATCTATTTGCAACTTAGCGTATTTGTCGAGTAGTTCGTTGTAAAGGTACAGTAGCTTGGAAGAAATTATTGTGATGTTGTGACTGCTGTGGGTGTATGTGAAGTATAGATAAGCGTCTGTCTTGTCTGAAACATTAAGTAAGGTTGGAATGGTCTCTTCTTCATCAACCAGCACGATAAATGGATAATTCGTTAAGTCTGTAGGAGTCGCAACTCTGCAGAAACCAACGGTGCCATCTTTGCCTGTGACGTTGAAGCTTATTATTTTGTTTCCTGTTTCTGTTCCAACTTCAAATCTGAATTCAGAGATTGTTGAATTGCAAATAGTGGTGACGTGATGGGTTTCTTGTTTCCAAGTGATTTTGAAATCAGAAAACGTTCCCATTAGAGGATGGTTGTCTTGGTTGTTCGCATCTATAACGTAGGGAGTGTCTCCTATTCCATCTTCGTTTAGGTCTTGCCTTGGGTAGTCACTCCAGTAGTTGCCTTCATTGTCATTGTTCCAAACATTCACTGAATCACTCCACACTTGGTCTGTATTGTTGATGAAGTTGTTATGATGAATAGTATTGTTGTTGCTGGAATAGTAAAGGTAGATTCCATACAAGTTGTTTGAGTAAGCGTTGTTGTTAGAAATTACGTTGCTGCTGGAATACTGAAGGTAGATTCCATAATCTTTGTTTGAAGAGGCGTTGTTACCAGAGATCACGTTGTTGTTTGAATAGTAAAGGTAGGTGGGTCGAAGAATATTTTACGACAAGCTTACCTAAATGTTTAGTTTGCCTCTCATTCTGCCCTTTGCTGTTTTTCTTCGAAGTCGCAAATATGACAGAAAACGTGAGGAGGACATAACGAAGAAATGATGCTTATGTTTTTGGGGTTTTTCGTGTGGAAGGTACCTATGTGAAGAAAAATAAAAAAGGGAGAGGTTTGCCCTCTTTTTTGAGGGTCTAAGCCAGTTTCCTTAGCAACATGACGACTGCGGCTATCCCAGCTATGAACGCTAGGAGCGAGAAGACCACGGCGATCCACACGGGCGTTAAGTCTATCGTTACTCCTTTCTCTACGATGTCTGATACGTCTGCTTTGACTGTGCCTACGTCGGTTTGGATTGTGGCTACTTTACCGTCTATTGAGGTTACTGTGCCTTGCATGGTGCCAAGGTCGGTTTCGATTGTTGCGACGGTTCCGTTGATGGCGACAACTTTCAGGTGTATGGCGTCTATGCTTACTTTGATTTCGCCTACTTTTGAGTTGATTGTGGCTACTGTTCCGTCTAGGCTTACTAGTTTGGCGTCTAACTCGTTAAGTTTGTCTAGGATCGTGGTGAGAGTGAGTCTCGCAACTACGGTGAAGGTGCCAGTTTCCGTTTCTGTGGCTATTGTTGCTGTCCAATTCCAAGTGCCTGTCTTAGCGTCGCTTGGAAGGGTGAATATGGCCTTTCCGTATGGAACCACTTTGAAGTCGCCCATTGGTAGCCAGTCGCCTCCCAAGATTGAAATTGTTGCTGGGTATCCGGTTGGATCTGTAATGTTAATTGTCATGTTGTAATTGAAGGTGCATTTTATGTAGAAGCTTATGGTGTCGCCTTGTAGGTATTCTGAAGCGCGGGTGTATATCTCGATGGTCATGGTTACGATGCTGAATGAGGTTTCAACTGTTAAGACAGTTGTGTCTGTTGCGTTGATTGTGTAGCTGCCAATTGCCCATGTCGTGTTCACTGTGAAAGTTCCCTTGAAGCTGCCGGTACTATTTGTTTTTACTGCAGTAAATCCAGTTGCTGCCATGATATTTGCTGTGAAGTCATAGCTCCATGTTGCATTCTTTATTTTGAATGTGATTAATGTATTATTTACTGCTGTGAAGTAGTTTGCCTCTACGGTTACTGTGTAACCGGCGGGTGCACTGTTTGGAGTTAGGATTAGCTCTGTGGTTTTGGTTACCTCGAAGGTGGTTGAGGCGGTTAAGGTTGCGTTGTCCTTGGCTGTTACCGTGTAAGTGCCTACAGCGAGTGTGGGAACTATGAAGGTTGTGCTTGCGTTGAGGGTAGCGACAGGGATATTCGTTAACACAAGTTTTGTGCCGATGGTTACGTTAGCCGTACCGCTTGCGGTGAATCCGTAGCCCGTGATTGTGACATTTGTACCTGTGGGACCTGAAGTCGGGTTTAAGACTATGAGAGTTATGGCAATGGCGAAGTTTTTCGTAGCCCATAGGTTTTTCGCGTCCGTAGCGTTAATGACGTACTCTGCTGTTGGAAGGGAAGGAACAGTGAATGTTCCCAAGAATCCTCCTGTAGTGTTGGTATTGAGTGTTGCCACTGTGAGTGCGGCAAACTTTACTGTGACTCCAGTATTCGCGATGGCTGTGAAGTTAACTCCTTGTATTTGTACTGCCCAGTTGGGGAAGCCAGCGGTAATGTTTAGTCCGATCCACGGGAGGCCTGTTACAGTAAATGTTGCGTTGGCTGTGTAAGTGCCATCGGTTGCAGAAACTGTCTTGCCGCCTATAATAGGCATCATTGGTACTATGAACTGTCCAGTGAAGTTTCCTGCTGAGGTGGTATTTATAGGTGCGACAACTGGAGCTGTGACTGTAGCGACTGTTATGTTAATAGGGGTGCCTGCTGTTGTGTTGAAGCCTCTTCCGGTTATCGTGACGACAGTTCCAGTTGGGCCTTGTTCTGGCGTCAATGTTATTGTTGCGGTTACAGTGAAGGTTGCGTTAGCAGAGTTTAGTGATGCGTCTATTGCCCGAACGGTGTAGTTTGCGTATATGACGTTGGGAACTGTGAATGAGGCGGTGAAATTGCCGAGTGAGCCTGTTGTCGCAGTAGTCGCAGGATAAGCAGTCGTTAATGAACGCAAGTAGGTCGCGGAAGCAGGGCTGTATACCCATGTGAGTTGTTCAGTAGTAGGGCTAGAAATAGTGATGTTGAAGAAGCCAGTGTCGTACTGTATCGTACCCGTAGCGTTGACGCTGCTATAATTGCCGGAGAGACCGCCAGTTCCGTTATCACGAGCACTTAAGGAGATGGGCGAAGTGTAAGTTACATTAGTCTTGAAGGTTAATGTTATGTTGACAGATAAAGGTACGCTCTTATAAGATAAAGAGCCAGTTATGTTAGAAACAATAACCGCAGTTCCATTACCTACGAGTCCCGAGAGGCCAACTGATTCTGTTGTTGTTGTGCTGTTTGTAAAGTACGCTTTTGTGCTAGATGTTCCCGCGAAGCCTGTGCCCGAGACATTGACAGAGTCGCCTGAAATGCCGGATGTTGGCGTCAACGTTATCTTCGGATTAATCGTGAATATTGCTGAATTTGTGGAGACAACATCTTTAACAATGATGTAATGTGAGCCGTTAACACCCCCGGGGATTGTTACATAGCACTCATAATTGCCGGCGCCTGTCGCATAGGTTTCGTTGAGCTTGTTTGTCATGTTTGTGGTTTCCCAGAAAACCTCGACCAAGCCGCCCAACGAAGCAGCACTTCCGTTAACTTTTATCGTGTCTCCAACGTTACCAGTATTTAGCGTTAGTGTCGGTATCCCTATTGCGCTTGCCATTGGTATGAATGCGGCTATCATTGAGAAAGTCAATATTGCTATGATTAAGGTTGACAGTATTTTTTTGTTCTGCATCTTCTTTTCTCCTAAATTTAAACGGTATATGAAATAACACGATACCTTATTTAATAGTAGTGTAAACAAAAAACTTCCACAATATACAAAAACTAGAGCCTGTAGACAAACCTCAAACTTTTTTACATATAAACTTCATGGAAACTATGCCCTTCACATAATCTCGTTCCTTCACTTCATACCCTAAAGAACCCATAGCCCCCTCCACAAAACTCATCAAAAGCTCCGTATCCTCCACAGAAAGAGCAAAAGAAACACACCTCAACGTCACCGTGTCGTCCTCCTTCTTCAACTCAAACTCATCCAAATCCCAACGGCTAACCCTCATAAGCCTACCAAAACTCTCAACCACATCCTCACCCCGCAACCTCGCCTGAAGATACTTCCCATACCATTCACCCACACCCATCCACATCTTCCGCAACTGCTCCCCCTCCGCCAAGTAAAGCCTCTGAACACAATAGTTCAAAACCTCCTTCGGAGCGACAACAAACCCCGCTGCCCTCTGCACCTCCATAAGCTCACAAAAATCCACAACCTCCCGTAAGGTTCGCTTCATCCGGCTTGCCCTCACAGCCTGCCCTAAAGCCTCAACAGTAAACTCATAAAACGGCACCCCCGCCCTATTAGCAACCTCATTCAACTCTCTCACAAGCTCGCCTGGAACCGCAATAAGCTTCCTCTCCTTCACTGCACCCTTAGACATCTACTCACCCTCACCTTCAACTTTAAACCTTATCCGAATAACCCCCTTAGAAACATCTTTTTCCGTACACCGATAACCCAAAGCTTCCAACGCCCCCCCAAGAAAAGCACTAAACAACTCAGTATAAGACAAAGGGAAATCCGCACTTATACAACGAACCTCTCCCTCTCCATTGTTCACTTCAATATCAAACTCAGATGCACCCCACATCAAATTACACACAGCATCCCTAAAACCCTCAACAGGATTCTCAGACTTCTTCGCCACAAAAAACTTCCCATACCACCGACCCGTTTCACACCACTTCTTCAGCATCGAACGCTTAGCTCCCCGCTTAAACGCCCCATCTACCACATCAAACCACAACGTCTTAACTGCAAGCACGAAACCAGCCTCCCTCATAGCCTCCACCACACCCCGCTCATCCACAACCCGCTTAAGAGTTAAACCCATATCATGAGCCCTCACAGCCTGCTCCAAAACCTCATTCACAAAACTGAAAAGCGTCTGACCTCTCTTCTCAGCAATCCTCACCATCTCCTCCGCCAACCCCTCATCAGCAGCCAACATCTTCCTCTTAACCATCCCTACCACCAACAACCTCAATATAGACACAAACCTCTCTTATAATTTACGCAAAAAGGCTACTCAGTTACAAAGTCATTTTTATAAACCACAAGATTAGTTAGCAGATTACCCAATAACCACGGTTTTAATGGTTGTTTAACACGCTTTAATTAACACTAATCCTAACATTCCCTTTTTCTCTCTAAATTGTCATTGCCAGCTTAAAACAGCCACGATAAAAACCCTTATCTTTTTTATAACTTAGTTTTCTCAAAATTTCACGCTCACCAATTTTAATACATGACACCTTGAGAAGCACACTACAGAGACACCCTAGGAAGACCACACCTACGAGACGACTGGTGCACAACCACACCAGTATCAAGCAGCAACATGCTCTTCTCAGGAGGACCACTCGCTAACCTAGGCGCAGAATAGTTCAACGAATTCACCAACGCCTTCTGGGCTCGCACCGAGTACGTGGTCAATGACACAGGACAAGCATACAAAATCTTCGCGTTATCCTGCTGGAACAGAACCAGCTACGGCAGCGGATACGCAGTAATATCCGTCTACAAAGACCTCAACGGAACAATAGGCTTCCTAATCTGGGGCACAATAGGACAAGACACCTACTACGCAACCAAATGGTTCTGGGAAGAAGGAATAGAATACCTACAAACAGAGAACCGCGGAGTCACAGACATAATCCTAAAGATAACCTACCTAACACACTCACCAACGGTGAGCATAGTCCAACGCCTAGGCACAATCAGCGAGAAGACACCACACGACTGCTAAATCGCCAAAACCCCCTTCTCTCTTTTTTTCCCATTTTTTAACAAAGACAAAGAATTGGCAAATCAACATGCCACTAAGAAGAACAATCCTTTAAGAACAATGTAGTGAAGTGAACTACCACCCTACAAGTAGTTAAATTCTGATAATATCTTCTTCGCTTCCATCTTTTTAGTATGTAGAAAAGGAATTAATTTTAAAAGTACCTCAAGTGCTTTTCTATAGCTTACTTCCCAAACATATAGATCTGACCATTTTGGATTTTTGTCTTTACGTTTTACGATTGACCTACATCCAAATTTGAAAACGTTGTAAATGAAGTCGATAGTATCTTTATCAGTCATGCTAACCCGAATATATGCAAATTTAGAAGTTTTAATGTATCTCCTTCTCGATTTAATACGTATGTCTCCTTCACCATCAATTATTCCAGCAATGTATGCTAAGTCCAATTCTGACATTTTTACCACCGTATAGTAAGGAGGTGAAGCTTTATTTAAAAAGTAGGGATGGCTTCCTTCTTCAACGACTGAACTTGCCCTTACGGGTAGAGGTTCAATCTCTGTAGGCGTGGATTCCCGCAGTTCCTGCGGTATCTTCAAGAGAATGTTTCTTGAAGCGTTAAGGTCCCTGTCCATTTTTAATCCACATCGTGGACAGAAATGTATTCTTTCGCTTAAGGTTTTGGGAACTTTTAACCCGCATCTGCTACATTCTTGGGTTGTTCCTTTCGGGTCTACCTTAATTACTTTCCCACCAGCTTCTTCCGCTTTGTAGGAGAGCATTTGGACGAAACGTCCCCAAGAAGAGTCGGCGATAGACTTGGCCAACTTGTGGTTCTGGATGATATTTGACATTTGGAGGTCTTCAACAACTATAGTTGAGTAGGAATCAGCTAGTTTCCTTGAAACTTTATGGAGGAAATCGTTTCTTTGATTAGTGATCTTCTCATGCAGTCGAGCAACCTTTATCCGAGCTTCCTTTCGGTTTCTGCTTCGCCTCTTCTTCCGGGAAAGGCATCTTTGGAGTCGAGCAAGTTTCTCCTCAGCCTTTCTTAGACAGCGAGGGCTCTCTACGATTTGTCCATCACTTAGAACAGCGAAATGGCGAAGCCCAACGTCTATTCCGACAGCACTGTTAGGTTTCTCCTTCGGTTCAGAAGCGATTTTGCATGAGAAGATGGCGAACCACTTGCCTGAAGGCATCCGTTTAAGCGTGACGGTTTTCACATCTCCTTTTATTGGACGGTGGAGTTTGATGTTAATCGCCCCTATCTTTGAAAGCAGAAGTTTCCTTCCTTCAACTTTGAAGCCGCTTTGAGGATACGTGATGGATTTGTACCTTCCATACACTTTGAACCTTGGAGGACCAGCTTTTAAACTAACCTTCTTCTTACAAAGAAGTTGCGGTATGCATCCTTGTGACGAAAAAAGGGACGAAATCGGAAAAGTACCACCATAACTTTTATTAAATCGGAAATGTCTTCTTTATTCGGTGAATTCGATAA
>Ga0315296_10004638_pt1 | contig 11219 bp, 16 predicted proteins | sample YL17G14_18_MG_FD_203921 | JGI IMG/M metagenome (GOLD analysis project Ga0315296, IMG submission 203921) | Sediment microbial communities from Yellowstone Lake, YNP, Wyoming, USA - YL17G14_18 | ecosystem: Environmental > Aquatic > Freshwater > Lake > Sediment | place: USA: Wyoming | collected...
TTCATCACAATGCTGACAACAAACTGAGAGGAATACAGGCTTTTTCTCCTCTACCCTGAGTCTAGGCAAAGGGTGGGGTACCTCCCTTTTGAATGCCTTGACTAAGTCCCTTGATTTTGAATGCTGTAGCTGGCAATATACTTCACAGAGACGACAGCCTATACAAACCTCTTCCCTAATGTAAATTCTTCTCATTTCGACACCCCTTGTATGGCATACGGCAACCGATTACCGTATGCCATAATTCTACCACACCTTCTATGGTTTGTCAATACCCTTCTCTGGAGAATTTTATAGATGGCAAGACGCAGTGAATTACCTTACTATGAAACAGGGGTTATTCCAGTTTGTTTTTATCTGCGTGGAAAAGTAGCGGAAAAAGTGTGGCTTAATATTGCCGCATGATTTACTCTGAAGGAAGTGATTGAGCAGATAGGAGCAGAAAACACTGATAATAATACGTGTTGAACATAATGCTATATCGTGCAATTAAAAATCCTGGGGCAGCAGGAATCAGAATATCTTAGACGCCATTTGCACAGTAATGAAAATCTGGAGGTGGTGTAAATCATCAGCAAAAATGGGACACAATTAGGACAGAAGTTAACGGATGCTTTGAGGTTTGCCTTGAACGAACTGCCGGCGGGGGAACAGCAAATTTATCTCACTGCTGTTTCGCACCAATTCCTTTCCCCAGAAGGCTTCTAATCGTTGCACAAGCTGTCGTCTAAATCTTTTCCTCTCTTTTCCTCTCTGATTCCACTCTCTTTGTTGAAGAGTTGGCAAAGGGGCAATGCAACATCGGGAGTGTCAGTTTTGCGTCGTTTTCCGCCTGCAACCCTGGACAGCCACCGCGGCAAATATGAAAATAGTTGCAATCCATACAACTTTCCGGACTCTGCAATGCTCTTAAGAAAGACAAAACTGGGGAACTTCTTAGAAACTCTGGCCACTCATCACTGAGAAGATTCCCCAGTTTGTATTTTTCCCGCGCAAGTAGCTCACAGGGATACACGTCACCTGAGGGAGCGACGTAGAGCCCCCGAATGGCTGCGTCGCATCGATTGCCATGCTTAATATAGAATGGAGCTCTTTGATTATCCGGAGGTATGCTGAGTCTAAATGGAAGGCCAGTGTGAATCTTGATTCGACATCCACCAGTGACGTCGTCAAACATTGTCTCGAGTCGGATAATCGATTCTGCGTCCCAGGTGTCCATGTTACATTGCCTTGCCAGTTCTAATTACACGACAGAACGTCATCTCGGCAACACCAAGATCAATCCAGCGTTTCGCCAGCTTCCGTATATTTTCTACTGAAGGGGTCTCGATCACCGAAATGATGCGCACAGGTATGCCCTTTCGCACCAAGAAACTGGTCGTCTGTATGGCCCTCGAAAAAGACCCCGGTCGCCCGGTCAACCTATCATTTTCCTCTGGTCCATCGCCATGAATACTGACTGCAAGATGAAGACCATTGCGGCAAACCGCGGCGATCCTATCCGGTGAAAAGGATGCGTTTGTGGTGAGATGGACATGCATACCCTTTGCAATCAGGGCATCAATCAACTGTTCCAGGTGTGGATAAAGAAAGGGCTCTCCACCAACAATCCCGACATTGAACAGTCCGACATTGTTCAATCGTTCAGCAATTTCATTTATGAATTCACGCGGGAGGTCACGCTTGTCATCAGTGCCGAAGACCCTGTCACCTGAGGAACAGAATCTGCAGTTATGGTTGCACCTATAGGTGGGATAAATCTCTGCATCCAGCGGCGCAACGATTCCATCACCCAAGTATGGCAAGGGACGTTCGTATTTGGCTTCGATCGGCTCATCCATATCTCCTGCCAATTCGAGTTCGATCAGCCTGTTGGCAATCACCAACGCCGTCGCCGAGCAGGCAACCTCAGTCATATTCGGTGGCTCACGAGCCCACAGATTCAACAAATCGATCCAAGTATCCGATACGGTCAAATAGCCGATTTTTGGATGGTAGCAAATGCCATCTGCTCTGTACCGCAGTTCGGGGTCGAGTACGATCAATTTTTTGCCTCCAACAAGGGACATTCCGGGTTCGGATAGGCCAATTGGCCCTCAAGCATATAGCGAACCCCCGGACAACCTCCCTTGCACACCTTCAAGTAGCGGCAATCGATGCACGCCTTGTCCGCTGGGAGCCGGTGCAACATCGAGAAGATGGGAGAGGTGATTATGCGTTGGATTCCGCCACCCTCAAATAGGTTGCCAGCGCAAAACTTGTCTTCCCAAAGATAGTCACAGGGATACGCGGCTCCATCAGGGAAGATCAGACTTTCAAATAGGCCTGCGGGACATCCACCACTGAAATCGGTGAAGAGTTCTTGCATCAACGTTGCCCCTGGTTCGTAGAGAAAGCGGAAGCGGTATCCTGTGGAAATGTTCACCCCCCTGCTTCGCCATCGTGCCAGTGTTTCTGCCTGATCGCCCAATACCGATGGGTGTAGGCCAATTTCACGAGACCGCCCCATTCGAAGATGTTGGGACAAGAGAATGTCCCGAACGCCCAATTTGCTCAGCGATTCAATAATGGCTTCTAGGCGGGGTCGGTTAAAATTGCTAATGACCACATTGACTCTGGGCGTCAATCCGGCACGTGACAATCCTTTGAGAATCTTCGAAACCTTCTTGTGTGCCCCTTGGAGATTCATGATAGCGTCGTGCTGAAACGGATCGTCGGAATGATACGAAAACATCCATGACACACCTTCTATATAATTCCGTATGTATTGTTCGGTTGGCCATATTGTCCCATTGGAGACTACAGTAGGGAAAATGGCATGGCGCACTAAAGAGTGTATGAGAACGTCAAGATAACGAAAAAGAGTTGGCTCACCGCCGCTGACCACACACTGCATAACACCCAGTGCATGAAGCTGTTGGGCAAGGAGCTTAGCTTGCTCAGCGGAATAAAACTCCTTTTGGCTGTGTGCCTTCATATATGGACGAGCACTGCAGAAATCACAAGAAGCATTACACTTGAGCGTCGCTATGATTAACGCATGTAGTGGCCGGAATGGCTGCTCCATCGTCCGGCCTAGTTTTTCGGCGAATGGACAAGCCATACCTTCGGGACCAATCCAGCCTGCTTCAGTCCATGCTTTACTAGTTGTACTGGCTAGCCAGACATCTTCTTGTCCTTTGGACAAACAGCGCAACGTCTGGAGTTCTTCAAGCGTTACTTTGAAAAAACTACGGGAAGTTGCGCAATAAACTATGCCACTTCCCAAGTCTTCCCGAAATGTGATAGTTGGTCGCAAGCCTTTTGCCTGAACTAGCGCATCAACAGGCAACGCCACGGCCATGCATCATATCTTGAACGCCTCTATACTCTCGCCCCGCTTCAGCAGCTTTACGAGCCTTCTCAATCAGTGCTTCCGCCGCCTCCTTGTCCGCCTGCGAAAAGCTGCGCCAGTACCGCTGTAAGTTGATCCTCAGTGATCTTTACTTTTTTCCCTATGTCTTCTTCTCCTTTCGGTGTTAGTATTATCAATAGACAATGATGCTACCCACATGCTATCTATGAATCTGACTGTGGGAGGCCAGACATTCAATTTAGCGCATGCGGGATCGTGATCACTTCCATCGCCGCCATGCTTTGTTCGGCGATCAATGAACGAACCTTCAAATGTTGGTGCCAAAGCAGGGCTAAGCCAAATCTGATCAAAAAGCTCATGCTGTGGTGGCTGTCCCGACTTCTTGAAGCGATGCGTCCATGCAGGACTCTGCGGTTCGTGTCCACCTGTTTCTGGCTTTGAAGGTCGTGTCTCTTGCGGATTCACCATAGCGTTGAATAGCTGGTTTCCGTTGATTGTGAGCATAGGCTGCAGTGGTATAGCATCGGGTGAATCGTTCATGTCTCCGGCGATTATGTATTTGCTATCACTTTGCATCCTACCACCAGCGATTTCTGCAATCTTTTCGGCTTGCCGCTGCCGTCGAGCGTCATTCTCAATTTTGCCTTGTCCATTATTCTCGTCGTCGCCGAAGTGGCTCTTGAGATGAGTGATATATATGGTGAATAGCTTCCGTGATCCTGTAGGATCGAGAATCTCAACTTCTAGAAAATCACGGCTAAAGACTCGCTCGTTCGGTTTCTGACGGTGAACTGCTGTCTGAAAGGACGTGATCGCGCCAATAGGGAGTCTCGAAAGCAAACCGACGTCGATGAACCGCGGGTCATTTCCCTCGACGAGAACTTGTGTTGAATAAAGTCCACTCAGATAGTTCCGGTTGAACTCTTTCAAAATATCAATGTTCTCCACTTCTTGGACAGCGAGGACGTCAGCGTTCATTGCCAGAATGCGTTTAGCGATTGTCTCCGTGTCCTCTATGTTCTTAGCTTTAACCAATTTCCCTAGGTAAGTCCGTATGCGATAACTGGCTGGATCCGTAAACTCGTAGCGGATAGTCATAGCACCAGTGGTCCCACCTGATTCAATTTCATCAATAGCACCTGTAAAATTGAAGCGGGAGAACAGATTATTAACATTGAAAGTGCCGATTTTAACTATCATCCCTACTTCCTCCTGGTCACATGAAGTTCCCTATGCCTGTTATCTTTCGAATATGGTGTCTCTAGTACCCCTTTAAACTTACTCTAAGAATAGTCAGATTATAATATTGAGGGAGAAAAGTTGCAAGTAAGTGTAAGCATACATAACATTCTGAGTTTTTGTGTAATTGAGATGAGCAAGCGCGTTACAGAATTACTTCTTGCTCTCTAAAATTCCTCTAGCCCAGCCGACAGCACGCTCCAGCTCTCCCTCTTTCAGCGGACCTTCCGTGCCTTTGACGAAAAAGCCTTCTGGAGACGCTACGAGAGTGCCGCCCTTTCCTTTCAGATTGCCGGCGATGCGTCCCGCGGCATAACCAAAGACCCCGACAAGTTTCGTCGAGATTCTGGTATCGAACGCAGCTACGTTGATACCTTTAAGAGAAGGCTCGGGGACTTTGTTAAGGAAGTCTCGAATCGCCGGCGTCGGCCTGCCTCCCTGGGTTGGAGAGCCAACGATAAAAAGGTCAATCGTTTTTAATTCGGAAGGATTCACTTCACTTACACGGAGCACCTTAGCATCACCAGTAATAGCACCGCCGATAGCTTTGGCGATTTTCTCCGTATTTCCATAGACTGAGTCATATACTATCAAAGCCTTCATTTCATATTCCACAGGACTATCAAAGTAAAATTCTAGAGGCACATCGCAAGTTGCAGTCAGCCTATAATGATGTCAGCAAGCAGAGGGCGGCGCTCGAAAGGCGCTTGCAAAGGGCCAAGGAACTCTACGAGTGGGGCCACAAATCCAAGGAAGAGTACTGGGCAGACTACAACATGATTCAAGCACAGCTTCAATCACTTGCCCCTGTTAGGGATCAAGATAAAAGTCTTGAGAAGCTAGCTTTATTTCTGGAGGATGTCTCAAGGCTTGGAAAGAAGCGGATGAGCAACAACGGAACCGCTTAGCCAAACAGCTGTTTGACATCGTTTGGATTAAAGACAAGAAAGTCTTGGCAGTTACACCAAGGCCCGAATTTAAGCCCTTTTTCGACCTTCAATACGAAGGTGTGTCACAGGGCGTATTGCACATCCGACCCCGAGGGGATTCGAGTTCATATCTTCAAGACTTGGAAGCTGGCCTTTTCCCTGTCATCGTCTCGGTTCCCTTTAGAAGCGGACATAAACTCCCGCCTCCAGTTTGGCTGGAGCTTGCTGAGCAACACGAAACCGAAAGCTTGCGCCAACTAGCCAAGGAATACGGCGTGTCTCATGAGGCAGTAAGGCGAGTATTGCTGGCCGCCCAGTCTAGGCATTTTTAACCTTTTCAAAATTTTTCATTCTCTTTCTCGCTTTCTCCGTTGTCTTATTCTCGCTGAGCACTTTGGACACCTGAAATAGCCGGGGTTATTCTCTGATAGCCGGAAACGCTCATCACATTGTAGGCAGTAGCGATTACCGGGAGGAAAAAACAACCCGTTTAGCTTTTTCCTAGCGGAGACATCATCTTCAATGAAATAAAAAAGGACCTCTCCCCATGTTAGGGGTGGATTTAGCTGTCTTAACTCTTCAAGCAATCCCATTTTTCCGCTGTCGACCTCACGGCGTTCTTTCGCCCTTTCGGCTTCCATTTTTTGCAGAATTTCACCGGCTAATAGCTCATTAGAGTCACTAAGCCCATTTTCACCCTTGAGGGGCTCAAAGCAATGCTCAACTGGCTTATCCTTGTAATGATTATGAAGGCTGAACAAATAATCATAGAGTAAATCTCTCTGGGCAAAGCCCCTTTTCTGGAGCCTATTTTCTATGGATTCTGCAAAGGTAGCCGTTGCATCAATAATCTCGAAAATTAACCGTGTTCTTTGTTCATTTCCTGAAAATTTAAACTCCTTCTGTACTTCGAGTCGAAAACTGTCGAAATCGCCGAAAAGATAATCTGATTTTAACTTCCATAACTGCTTAATCTTAAGTCTCCCGTCTGATTTAAGTCCGGCTTTAGAAAGTTCTGAGAACCATAGTCGATGTATCTTCTCGTGAGTTGATTCTAGTAGCTTAAGGCTTTCCTTGATGCTATCTTTGCTTTGTGCCTTCAATTCCTTTTTAAGAAATTGTAAAAAGTCTAGTTTATGCACTCTTCGGTGAACGGTATTCAGCAATTCAAGCCTTTCTCTAGTGGCCTTGATAGGGTCTTCTTGATGCACGACTAGAGTCTTGATGATGTCTTGAACTGACTTTTTGCGATATGCCAAAGCTGATGTCACGGTCGTTCCCTAGTGACAATAATAACAACAAATCCGCAGAATGTAAATGTAAACACTTTAGCAAGGAAGAGATGTGGATAGGTACAGATTGCATCTCCTAAGACTAAAAGCGGGCCTACGCCAGTACCAGCTGGCACAACTCCTCGGTGTGCCGCCCACTGTGGTTTGTGACTTGGAACGGGGCAGGCGGCCTGTCACGCACGAATGGGAGAGACGCATACGACAGGCCATCACAAAGCATGGCGTCTCAACAGGGCAAGAAGGGCGGGAGACTGGAGAAACGGAGTAGCCTTTAGTTAAGCGAGGCTGGAATCCGACAGCTATTGGTGACCCAGGCAGGAAGTAGCCGCAATGAAAGCACAGTGGAGAACATCGTAAGGAAGGCTAGGAGAAAAGCGGTGGCAAAACGAGCGATCAGGCATTTCCCATCTGGCTGTTACGAACGAGCTCTGTGGGGCTTATCGCTCATCTTGCGGGAAATAGCTGAAAGTGACTCACCGAAAACAGATGAAACAGAAAGAACTATGGAAAGGTCGGAATCGGAGAAGCCAAAGGATGAAAATGATTAGAAAATAGGCAAGCCGCCGGGAGCGAAGGTTGGTGATAAGGCTCTATCGCTGGGTGGCGCTGAAGTTAAAACTGAGTGGAGGTAAACATATGCGACATAGACTTTCCAATTACGAGCAGGAAACCATAATCAACTTCAATAAGGATGAAGCGATAGCGCGCATTTTTAGTTATGAGAAGACCTGGCAGCAGCACTTAGAGAGGAGGCTCGGACTGAAGCCCACGATGGATAACGGCTTTGGTGGTAAGGAATATGAGATAGACAAGAGAAGGATTAGACCACCACGGGCTCCAGTGAAGTTATCGGCTGAGACACGGGCTAAGCTAACTAAAAGAATGAAGGGTATGTCAAAGAAACGCTCTCTACGGGCTAAAACTACAGTAGCCACTGTAACATCTGACAAGAAAAACCAAAACAAGGGTAAATTATACCATTAAGCAGCAGATAAGGACTGTAAAATGACACAGGTCAATGCCAGTGAATACGTTGAACTCGGGCAGATAGAGAGGCTAATTAATGCTTGTAACAACCCTAGAGATAAAGCGTTCATAGCCCTTCTAGCAAGAACCGGCATCCGTATTACCGAATGTGTCGAACTTAAAGTAAGTGATATTGACTTCAAGAGGGGAGTATTGACAATCCTGCACCTCAAGGAGAAGTCAAAACTGAAATGCCCGCACTGTGGGGAGGGCTTGGGTAAGAGGCATGTCTTCTGCCCAAGTTGTGGGAATAAAGTAGACAAAGCTATACGGGAAAGAGTTGAGCAACGGCGACAGCGAATGATACCTGTTGACCGTGATACTTTGCAACTGCTGGATGAATATCTGAAATGGCGGCGTCAGTTTCCTTATCGCGGGCCACTGGTGTTCCCGTTTACTCGCCAAAGAGGTTGGCAGCTAATCGAGAAGCTCGGCCGGCATGCAGGGATAAGGGGGCTCCATCCTCATAGTTTGCGTCATGCGCTGGCTACAGCATGGGTAGGTAAAGGCCTTGATACAAAAAGGCTCCAACTGCTACTCGGGCATGCACGTATAAGCACTACCATGGAATACGTCGATTCTAATTTTGAGCAACTGAGGTCTGAATACAATAAGCTATGGGAAATTAAAGAGGATGAAGGAACAAAGACAAAGGGTTAAGAGAGCAAAGAAAGAGCCAACCAAAGAGAGGAAACCTAGGAATCCTCCACAAATAACCGGTTTCTGGGGACGGGGCGCATCAGCTTGGCGCCCTGGCTTGCTTATAAAAAAACATTTTGAAGAGCACTCGGAAAGCTGCTGTGCGGATGCCTACTACAGCTTGGGCCAGCAATTAGAGACCCTCAATAGAGAAAGAGTTGAGATAGGAGAGGCACCATTCAGGCGGCCAAACTATTCCAGCTTCAGCCGCTACTTCCACTGGTTTCTAATACTCGGACTCATAGAGCGCACTGACAGGCGAGAGCGTGCCATTTACGACTTCCTGGAAGAGCGAGTGTTCTACAGATTGACGGATAAGGGTAAAGCTGAAGTAAGGGCCTGGGGAGACCCACTGAGGGCAGCTCACCCGGAGTTTGGCTAAAAGGAGAATGAAGGTGCTACGATGAGCAGAAACGACCACCCGAAGCCTGGGCACTTTCACAAACCGGAATTTTGGGGTAAAATGACAGTGAAGGTGGTAGTGCGCTAAATGTGTAACATTAAATTAGAGGACTGGATGCCCATGAGTAAGTTTAGCTATCATTTAATCACTTATCCGTTCCGTTATCACTTATCACTTATTTATCACTTAGAAAGAGGTGGGAATTATGAGTAAAGGGCTATCTGAGGGGCAGACTAGGTTGCTGTGTTATCTGAATGATAAGAGTGAACCGGTTGAGTTTGCCGCTGTCCATGATGCCGTGGGTTTGTCCACCCCGGGGAACACCTTGAGAGCTCTGAAGGCGCTGGAAAAGAGGGGTTATGCGAATCAGGTCGCCGGGGAACCGCTTTATCGGCCGACCAAGCTTGCTCTCAGGCTAATGGGCGAATGGAAGCGCACCGGCCAAATGCCGGATGAGCTCAGGTCAATTTTGGCGGAGATAAAAGATGACGACTGAGCAGATCAGGTCTAACTGGTTCCTGCTACCTGAAATAGCTTCAACTTTGAAAGAAGCCGAGCCGGTAGATGATGCTACTTTGTCTAGTATTCGGGTGCTCTCCGATGATGGGCCTAATACTGGGGTGAGCCCGCGCTTAAGCGAATCGTCCTGGTTGCGAGAACCACCCGGGCCGGTTGTTGTCTCCCCGGTGGTTGAACCTAAGGAATTTACTGAAGCGGTGTTTTGCGGTGATTCAGTGAGAATAGTAAGGTGGGTTGCCTAATTGTCGGACTTGGTTTGGATATCGTAGGTGTAGGTGCCAGTAAGGGACTTCAAGGCGGCTTGCTACTCAGCCCGCGCTAGAATCAAAATCTAGCCGTCCTTTTGGGGTAGGCCAATGTTTTGGGGATACCTTGCCGCTACGCTTGGCTTTCTTAATGCGCTGCTCTCTGTCTCTCATGAACGGGGGGACGTCAATTTCCATTTGCCTTTCCAATTCCAGTCTCTTCTCTTTTGGCAGTGACGCCAAGAACCTTTGCTTTTCTTCCTCAATTTGTGCTCTCGTCCGCTGTCGCTTTATCCTATCTAAATCCTTTTTGCTCATACCTTCCCCCTTTTAATTGAGTAAATCCCGCCACAAGACGGCTTGATACTCAGCCTCGTCTCTTACTCTACGACCGGTATCACTACACATCTACAACCCAATTCATGTATACAATGCTCATTTGGCAGCTCTGGTACTTCGCTCAGTTTATATCGTTTACCCACCAGCTTCTTACAAGATTCGCATGAATCCGGAGCCGCCAATATTTCTACGTACTCTAGGACTCCACTTTCATGATACCCCTTCAATGTTGCTCGGTACTGGGCGTTGAAAAGCAGCATCCTCGCCGAAGTGTCATTGTCAAAGGGCAAACCCGTTTCAAAATTGGCTGGTAGCCATTTCTTTGCCTTGTTCTTGCCCCATAGTGCCATCATGGCCGCACCTATCCGCAAAGCTTCCAGTTTTTCATCTACTAGCTTGGCAATAATTCTCGGTTTACTCCCAAAAATAGTGTTCAGCAACTCTATATCATTGTTAGGATTATAATGCTTCCAGTCTATTCCAATTCCACGCGAAAACACTTGTTCTGTTTCGTAAGCAGCAACCGTTAGGCTTGCCTCTCTGAACTTTCGGTTTGTGAGATATTCCATTACTTGTTTTTCGACCTTAGCGCGCTTCTCTTTTTTCATCAGCTCAGCCTCCATTTAGTCTACCCCCTTTCAGTTAAGCAAGTCCCGCCACAAGACCGCTTGATACTCAGCCTCGGCAACCCGCCCAGCAGGGAACAGACGGCTTGCCTTCTCGCTAAAGCCCACTCTGCCGCCTCATTCTGATAGGGGCGAGGTTCAGTAGCTAAATTCCAGTTTTTATCTGGCATAAACTCATTTTATCATTTTAGCTTTTATCAAAAAAGTAGTTACTTCCTTTCCTTTTCTAAAGGGTCTTTTGTAAAGTATGCTTATTGTAGCAGATATGAGATTTTGGGTAAATCACAATTCTGCTAGCACCTTAACAAAAGACGGCTCTACGGGACTGGTTAGCCAGACCAGCACCGGTAAAATGATTGCCGTATAACGGAAGCTGATTAGTTTGACCACTACCTATTATAGGTAGCTACGAAAGGCTACAATCAGCCGTCAAAATAATGCCTTTGTGTGTGGTTTAGTGTGCCATACGCTAAATCTAAAATAGAGGTGAAAGCGTTGGATACACCAAACTACATCAAGTCGTTACTCATCCCTAATGGGAATAAGC
>Ga0315296_10004639_pt1 | contig 11219 bp, 9 predicted proteins | sample YL17G14_18_MG_FD_203921 | JGI IMG/M metagenome (GOLD analysis project Ga0315296, IMG submission 203921) | Sediment microbial communities from Yellowstone Lake, YNP, Wyoming, USA - YL17G14_18 | ecosystem: Environmental > Aquatic > Freshwater > Lake > Sediment | place: USA: Wyoming | collected...
ATTATTTTTCTATTTTTTTTGTCAATAACAATCAAGTCTTTTTTCTTTATAGAAGGTAATTTTTTGTTTTTATCTCTAACAAGTTCTTGGATTCTTCCAGCAGATAGATAAGCTAATATAAATAAGGCCTTAGTTCTTAATTCAAGTTCGTTGGCTATTATTATAATATCATTTATGCTTGGAATCTTTCCTTTTTTTAATAATTTCTGCTTACTCCACGGTTGGATTTTGCTGAATAACATTCTGCTCTTTCTTATCTTTAACCTTTGTTTCATTTAATTTATCAGTGTTAATTGGATTATATATAATATTAGTAGTACTTGTAGAGTGTAATGGAGTCTTTTTAAACAATTGCAAGGCTTCCATTTGTCTCAAATGCCTTCTAATTGTTTCAGATGACATACCAAGTATAGCACCTATCTCAAAGTGAGATTTACCTTCATTTTTTAATTGTGCAATCTTATCCCACTTTTCTTTCTTTTCTCTTTCTCTTCTATCTACATAATTTTCAACTTCAAGCATACTATCCTTAGATTGAAATCTTGATTGGACTTTTAACCTTTGATAAATTTCCCATATATCTTTAGGTATAGCTGGAATCTGGCAATAAAACCAATAACAATCAGTTATCTGTTCTGCACTTATTTGTTCAGGAAGTGTTCTTTCAAATACTCTTTTACTTTTAAATCTAACTTTTTTCTTCTTATAACTCTCTTCAATATGCCAAGGGTCTTTACAATCCTTATCTTCATCTCTTTTATAAAAAACTGCAAGACCTTTAACTGGATGATTAATCCAATACTTTATCATAAAATTCCTAAAATTTTCTGTAAAATTTTGGAATCTAGGCATGAGCATAGCCGTGCATAAAAAATGCCCCTCTCTTTCAACATCATATAATTCATTAATTTTTTGTTGAACTCTTTCGTACCATTTATGTTTATGCATAGCCCTAGAAGCTTCATCAACATGAAAAAAAGAATACATATTAAGATTCATATACTTAAATTCTATTTCTTTTGCAGATGGAATATAGCAAATATTAATATCAAATTCATAATCATCATCTATTAATAATCCTAAAATTGATCCAGTATTGCTTTTACCTGAATTTGGAAAACCTGTAATTCCCAATATAACATGACCCTCTTCTCTCAATTCTCTTTTTATTTCCCTAGCAAATAATTTTAAATTAGGATCTAATTCTTTAAAAAAATCTGGATATTTTTCCAATATTAATTTTTTAAGTTTCATGCTTCTGGCAAATTTCTAAAATCTTTATCTCCATGAATGCCAAGTTTTATTTTTTCTTTTAAGGTTAATGATTTTCTAACAACAATTCCCAAGCCTATGACTTGTTTAATATCCAACAATTTTGTATGGACTTCATCTAATAAATCAGTTAAACCAAGAACAAATCTATTATCTTGCGGCATACCCATAAGGATTGAATTTTCCCATATTCTTTTTAATACTTTTGCTTTTTTAATAGCTGTATCAAGTTCTTCTTTAATTTCTTTAGAAGAAATTAAAGCTCTCCAAGATTTATATAAAATATTTAATTGTGAAAAATAATTTTGTATAAGTTCAATTGAAGGCAGATTGGTTGAATTAATATATGCACTTGATTTATCAGCTTCATTAAGCCAAAAATCAAATCTTTTAAAATCATATTCACCCATAGAAAATTCAGATTTAAATTTTGGTCTCCATGTTGGCTTATTAAGTTCTTCTTCCATAAAATATAATAAAACAAAAAATATATAAACTTATACTTTTTATTATAATTAAAGACGCAGGGAATAAATGATATCCTTGTTAATCGGAAACAAAAAAAGTAAAAATAATTTTTCTTCACTATTATTAGGAAATAAAAGATTAAAAGATTCAGATAGGGATAAAATTCCAGATATTTTTGATTGTAAACCAAAAGATAAAAAAAGAGATTCTTATTTAAGCACGAGAGTTTGGAATTATCCACCAATAACTAAACCAACAAAAAAATTAATAATTTCTCCAGAATATCAAGAAATCCTGCAACTTACATTTCAGGAATATATGCAACAGGAATATGAAAAAGTTAAATCCAAAATAACACAAAATATTAATATCTATCAGGAAAAAATAGACCAATTAAATAAAAATATAAAAAATTATGAAAATGAATTATCTTATGCAACTGGAAAAGATTGGAGAGATAGTCTTAGAAAAGATATACAAAAGGCAAATAATATTAAAAAAGATTATGAACAAACAATAAGAGGTTATCAAGAAGGATTACAAGGAACACAAGAAGAAGTTTTAAATAAATATGAATCGGGTTATACTCAAAAATTAGCAGATTATTACAGCAACATAGAACAGGAAATACAGGAAAGATATGAACAAAAAAAATTATTACCTAAATTACCTGAAAAAAAAGTAATACCAATTATAACTTATGAAGTTCCAGAAGGTTATTATGGAATTTCTACACCACAAGGAGTTATTTTTGAAAAAATACCATCAAAACCAGCAAAAAAACAATCATTATTTGATGTAATAAAACCACCAGAAACTCCATTTTCAAAATATATAAAGCCAACTTATGAAATAGAATATGAGCCATCTGATATTCAACTGCCTTATCAAACAAGAGGAACAAGTTCAACAATTTATACAAAGCCTTTACTTCCAAAAGAATTACCAAAAGGAAAATTATTTGAAGAAACAATAAGTCTAATTCAATATCCAGGAGAATTTAAAGAAAAATTATTTGAAGATAGACCACTTGAAGAATCAACTTTATATATGCACGAGCCAATAACAAGAATTTCAAAAGAAACATTACAATATGATAAGCCAAAATTAACTCCTTATGAAAATTACATAAAAAAATTAAATGAAGAAAAAATTTTAGAAAATATAAAATTAGAAAGCAAAATACAAAAAGTAGAATCACAGGAAGAATTAGATAGAATAGTTGAAGAATCAAATAAAAAACTTAAAGATACAAATGAACAATTATTTGAAGAATATAGAAAAAAAGAATCTAAAGAAAAATTTACAGGAAAAGTAATAAGTGGAATTTTAACAGGTGCATTATATACAATTCCTTATTATGGAAAAGCATTATTCTTTTCAGATATTTATACTACTGCAAAAGAATCACCGCAAATATATTCATTTGCAAAAAAATATCCAAAAGAATTTTTAGCAGAATCTACTTTGGGTTTAACAACAGGATTTATTGGTGCAGGAGTAGCATCAGGAATAAAATCTAGTTTAAAATCTATAAAAATCAAACAAGCCCTTTCAGAAGCAGAAATAATATCAAGATATAAAAAAGGAACATTAACTGAAAGTGATATTAAAGCATATAACATTGATGAATCTTTAAAAGTTAAATCAATTGATTTATTAAAATCTGGATATACGGTCAAAGAAGTTAAAATATCATTAAAGCCAAAAGAAGGACTAGAAAAATATACACCAAAAATCGAAGGAAGAATAATAGAAATTACAGACCAGAAAAAAAACGTAATAGATAGAATGGCTGGTGGAAAATTAACTGCAAAATTAGAGAAGAAAAAATTAACTCAAGATATATTAGTAAAATCTTATCTTGAAATAAATGAAAAAATTGGCGGAGTTTCAGGTTATACAGAAATATTGGAATCAATAAGACCAAAATCAAAGCCATTATTAGGAATAGAGGGATACTATACAATTCCACAAAGAAAAGGAACATTATCAAAATTTTATGAAGAATCAAAAATAACAGGATTAAAAGAAGAAAGAATAAATAGATTTATTCTTGGAGAAACTGAATCAGAATTATTAGGGAGAAAAAAAGTTATAAAAGCAGAATTATTAAAAGAAGTTCCAGAATTTGAATTAATAAAAGGAACAGGTAAACCTTATAGTAAAGGTGAATTTTTTGAACGCCAGAAATTAAAAAATATAAAAGTAGATATAAGAACATCACCAATTATTGAAAATTTTGGATTAGTAAATATAGAAAAAACTTTTGATACTTTCGGTATTGGAAAAATAAAAAGAGTAAAAGAAAAAATACCAAAAGTAAGGCCTATGAAAAGTTTTAAAGAAAAGCCTTTAGAAATAGTAAAATTTGAAAGAGAAAAGCCACCAAAAAATTTAAAAGGTTATCAGCCACAGAAATTAGAATTAATACATCCATCATATACTGGTGGAGAAGGTGGACAAGTATCACAATCATTATTTTATGGAAAACAATTTTTAATTCCTTCTGCTTGGACTAGTGAATTATCATTTGCAGGACTTCCATCAAGACTTTCAGGAGGAATAATAAAAGGTTCAATTATAAGTGGAATGGGCAATTTAAGTAATTTAGGAACAAAAGAAATTTCTGGATTATCTTTAAAAAATATATCGTTAAATAAGAATCTTGAAATAAGTAAGGAAAAAACTAAATTAAAAGATTTGACTAAAACAGAAACTATAGAAGTTTTTAAATTTGAGAATGTATTAAGAACTGAACAATTGCAAAAACAGGAATTAAAACAAGAACAAAAATTAAAGCAAGAATTAAAATTTGCACAGCCATCAAAACCCCCTTTGCTATCACCCCCTTTGCTATCACCAATATTAAATTTTTTCTTTCCAGAAGAAACTTTTAGAATAGGCTTTCCAGAAGAAAAAAAACAAAAAGAATTAATAAAACAAGGTTATGATTCTTATGCATTGATTGAATCCACAAAACCAAGAAAAATTTATTGGAAAAAACTAAATAAAAAGCCATTGACTCAAAAATCCGCATTAAGTTTATCTGCTGAATATGTTGATAATTCAATAAGTGCAAAAGGTAAAATAGCAAAATCAAAAAGTAAAATCGAGCCTATAGATACAAAAGAAGATTATTTTGGAATTAATAAATTTAAATTCAGGACATTCCAGCAAAGAAAAGGAGTAAAAACAAAACTACCAAATCAATTCATAGAAAAAAGAAGATATAGATTAGATAAAATTGGAGAAGTAAAAAAGATTCAAAAAGAAAGATTAAGTTCATTCTTTGGATTCTAAAAAAAAGTATAAGTTTATAAATATTTTTTTTATATAATAATATAAGAATAAAAAGAGAAATATAAATAATAATGGATCCAACAATTCAACAGCAGCCAACATCACCAATTAACAGGGCTTTTTCTTATCCAGACCAATTAAGAGACCAAACCCAACAAATGGCATCAACAGTTAAAATGTTGATGGAGATATCAAAAAGCCTTTCTACATTAAGAAGAGTATTCAGGGGAGAGGGATTATTTCAAACAGAAGATGGTTCTTCACAATGGATTCAGGTAGTAAAACCAATATTTATAAAAATAAATCCAATGACAAGAGAACCATTAAAACAAAAAATTAAAATTAATAATGAAGAAATTGAAATATATATTCCAAATGATGAAGCAATAGAAGAAATATTATCAGAACTTCATTTCATGGGTATGAATCCAATAACTCCCTTAACAAATTTAAATGTAAATAATGTATTAGACGACTTAAAAGAATTTGAATGTAAATTAGCAGGTTTATTGGCATTAAAACAAGTTGCATGGGGATTAGATAAAACTTTAATGCCAATGATTATGACAAAAATTAAAACAATTATTCAAGACGCAAGATATATGTGCGTTAATGGTGGAACAATGAGAGCATTGACACAACAAGTTTCAAGAGTGGAACATCTGATAGAGGAAATAAATAGGAGTCAAAAAAAATCATTAAATACTCCATATTAAAATAAATAAAAATGGCAAACATAATTGATACAATATTTATGTCATTAAGTGATTTTTGGATTTTTTTCACTTATGCATGGCCTTTCTTATTATTAATTTGGCTTTGGGCTTTAAAATTAAAATGGAAATCATGGCCTATTGAAGCAGTTATAATAGAAAGAAGGGGAGATAATTTAATTAAATCAAATGATAGAGCAGGAAAATATCTAGATAAATTTACAGGATTATTAAAATACAGATTATTAAAAGCAAAAGATACTTTACCAGTAATAAATTATGATTGGCTTTTACATAATGTTGTTCAATATACAACATTTTTTGATAGAATTATTTATTTTCTAAGAGGAAACGTTGGAACTTTATTTCTTTTTAGATATGGAGTTAAGCAATATAAGCCAATTGCAATAAAAAACAACAATCAAAGAAAATTAATATTAAAAGAACTAAAAGATAAAAATGGGCAACCAATTTTAATAAAGGTTTATGAACAATTTGATCCAAGAAAACATTTAGGGGCTTTAGAATTTGAAGTAATAGATTGGGATAATATGAACTTTATGGTTCAGGAACAAAGGGCAAGTTTTGAAAGGAGACAAAAAGAAGGCAAATGGTTAAAAGAAATAGTTGTTCCATTAGTAATAATCATAGTTACAGCCTTAGTAGCCATAATTATGATTCATTACGGATATAGTTTTGCAGTTAATTTAAAAGGTTCAGAAGCACCACAAAAAGTAACAGAACCAGTTAAAATTCCAATAATAAGTAATCTTATTCCACCAGCTTAATAGGAAAAATATATAAACAATGCGTTCTATAATTCCGTTAGAGACGCAATAAAATAATGAAAAAAATAATAATTTTATTGATGCTTCTTTTTTCTATAATATTTCTAATAATCCCTATTAATTCAGTTAGTTATTCAGATTGTAATGTCTATGGAAATTGCAAACCAGTAACTACAATTACAACTACATCAGTCAATTATTCAAAAGTTAATGTAAATAATTCTGATTTTTTAGATGGATTTAATTCAACAAACTTTTGTATAATGAATTATAATAATAGTGGCAATCTGAATGTTACAGGAAATCTAACAGGAGATAGATTATTAATACCTAATGGAGACTATGGAACATCAACAAATCCTGACGTTTTTATAAATGGTAGCCTTTATTTTGGTTTTGGTGGAGGATTCTATTGTCAAAATGCCAGATGCATTTTTGTAGCCGCTGGTAATAGATACGATATACTTAATGAAGTAGGATCACAAATCATAGGAATATCAGCATCAACACTTTGGGAATTTTATATTAATAATGTCATGAAAATGCGAATAAATACAACATCAATATATATTAACAATACAAATTTAAATTTAATAAATAATGCAAATCTTTCAGTTAATGGAACTTTAAACATAACAAAAAATGCAACCTTTAATAGTGATGTAATAATCTTAGGAACTTTATACGGAGGAAGCCCAGTTAAAATTTCAGGAGGATTAAATGTTTCAGGAAATGTAATAATTAACTCGAGAATTAATGCAACTAACATAACAATATCTTCTTTATCTGAATCAAATTGTGATATAAAATCTACAACATCAGGAGATTTATATTGTGGAACAGACCAGACAGGTTCTGGTTCAGGAAATTCAAGCTGGAATCAAAGCATTGCAGAAATACTTTTTTATTCAATTTCCAACCCCTTAAATTTTACAAATCTCTCACATACTCACCCATTAAGTAATATTACAGGAATAGATGAGAATTTTTGTTCTGGATTTGATAAAGTAACAGATGTAAATTTTGTTAATGGGAATTTACAAATAGTTTGTGGAGCAGACCAGACAGGAACTGGAGGGATATTAAACGCTTCTACAACTACCTGTTCAGGAAATGATAAGTTTTCAGCATATAATAATGCCACAGGAATATTTACTTGCACAGCAGACCAGACAAGTGCTGGTGGAGGTGATGGAACTGGAAGTTGGGTTAATTCTTCAACTAATACAACTACTTATGTTGATGTAATAGCAAATAATTCAATCTATGCAAATAATTATAGATGGATGTATCCAAAGGGAAAAAGCCCATTAGTAGAATCAACTTTTGATGATATGAATTATTTAGTCACCGCATATAATAGAATAATAACAGCACCAACAATAAATAATGCAGATGTAAATATTATTTCAAGTTTGAATTTTCCTAGTGCGGCTACAATATATGGCGATGGTGGTCTGGTAATGACAGGAGATACAGCAACAGCAACTAATTTATTTAATTTAAGTTATTTGGATTATTATGCAATAAGATTAAAATTACCAACAGGAAACGCAAGAACAGATATGCTAGGAGCTTTTAGAACAACAACATCAGTAAATATGAAAACTGCATTTACAGGAATATTTTTCTATATGAATGCATCAAACACAACTGGAACTGCACCTATGTCAAACTGGACAGGTATGATATGCCAAGCAAATTCATGCCTTAGTTTAAATACAACAATAAAAAATGACACTAATTATCATATATTTGAAATTGAAGGAAATAATCGAATGCCAGTTGGAAATTCAAGCAGTTGGACATTTTACATTGATGAAATTAATTTTGGAAGTTTAAGCATGAGTAATTCATCTCAAAGAGTTTCTACTGTTGGAACATGGGTAGAAAATACTGACTTGACAGCAGATACACAAAGAATTGATTGGTTTTACTATGAAATACAGAGGTATTTTTAATATGAAAATTAATAATGTAATGTCTCCAGAAGAATACAAAAAAATGAAAAATCTAAAAAGAAATAAAAGAAAAAGGAGAAAAAAAACATGAAAAAATTATTAATTTTAATGTTAGCAATTATATTAGTTTTACCTTTAATAAATGCAAGTCTAGGAACATTCAAGCAAAATGATTGTATAATGATTAGAGTTTTAGCAAATTGTAGTGCAGTTAATTTAACAGAAGTTTCAAATAATAATATTACTTATGTAATTAATTCACCAATGACAAATTTAGGGGGACAAACATTTAATTATTCTTTCTGCAATACAAGTTTAATTAGTACTTATTCTTATTCATGGGATAATCCATGCGTTGATTGTAGTGAAAATAATTGTGGAAATGATTTTGAAATAACATTCACAGGAGAAAAAGTAAGCCTGTCAAATATAATAATAGTAATTGTATTTTTGGCTTTAATAATATTATTTTTTATTTTAGGTTATTCTTTTGAAAAGGAAAAATGGATATTAAAAACATCATTTTATATATTATCTTTAATTCTAGGATTATTAGCACTTAATTCAGCAAGAATAATAGCTTCTGAATCATCAGGATTATTAAAAATGGGAACAAGTGGAATTATATTAATGATATCAATGATATTATTTTTCTTTTTATATATATTTATCTACTGGACTATCAATACATTTAAATCAATAAAACAGAAAAAGGATTCAAGATGGGATTATTAAAAACAATATTAAAAACAAAAAAATCAGGATTTGAAGATGCATTTTTTGTAATTGCAGTTATGCTTACAATAGCTATATTTATTTTAATTTTAAATAAAGCATGGGGTTCAATAAGACCTGATTTAGAAACATCAATTAAAGAATCCTTACCAGCAGGTTCAGATGTAAATATAACTAAAAATTTTGATAATGTTACAAACGCTTCAAGATTATTTGATAAATTATTTCCTTTAGTTATAATAGGATTATTTGCCTTTGTTTTTATATCGGCATATCTTTCAATCAATCATCCAATTATGTTAATTGTAGGAATTATAGTTTTTGCAGTGGCTTTATTGCTTTCTGGAATATATGCAAATTTATATCATCAAATTTCAAGTTCAGAAGAATTTACTTCAACAAACGCACTTTTACCAATAACAGAAATATTTATGAAATATCTGCCAATTATAATATTAATAATCTTTGTGGCTATAACTGTAATAATAATATATTCAAAACAAGGAGGTTCAACAACTACATGAAAAAATTAATAATAATCTTGTTTATAATATTATTGATACTTTCAAGTCTAAGTTTATATATATCAATAAAGAATATTCCACAATCTATAGTCTTAAATAATTTTGGCTTTAATAAAATAGATAAAAATACTTCATGTTCAAATTTATCTTTATTAAACACTTCTGAATGTTTAAGAAATGAATTAAAAACTTTTTATAAATATAATTATTCAGAAGTTCATTCAGATTATAATTTATCAAGAATTAAAATTTATGGTGGTGTTTGTTGGCATTATGCAAAATGGTATTCCGAGAAAATAAAACAATTAAATAATTTTTATTATCAAGAAGTTCACATAGAAATTAGTGAAAAATATGCACATAATTTTACAATAATTTCAAATGAGGAAGGTTATTGTATCTTAGATCAAATTAATATTTATTGCAATAAGTTAATATTTGAATAAGACAATTAAAAAGAAACAGGAAAAAAGGAAAAATGCAAAAGAAAAGAATTAAAGAACAATCTTGCAATAAGCAAAGTTTGTTTAAATTAATTTTAATATTTGGGATTGTTTTACTTAGTTTAAACTTTGTTAGTGCTTGGAGTAATAATACTTTGTTAATATATCCGAATAATGTTTATTCTGAAAATTATACAGGATATGATTCAGGAATATTTTCAACTAGAACAGGCTTATTTGAATATTGCACAAAGATATCAACTCAAGGAAATAGTAAATTAAGGATTCAATTTTTTGTAGATTATACTGGAACTTATAATTTCCTACCTTTTGGAATAATCAGAATAAGAAATTTATCTAATGATACCCTAGAAGAAATAAATGATATAAATAGAGATATGATTATAATAACAAATTCAAATTATTCAGGAAATATCTACTGGTTTTGCTTAACTAATACAAATTCAATAGGAACAAGAAAAATATATGAACAATATTCAACAAATTATCCAATTCAGACAATTACAGGAACTCCAATTAATATAGGTGCAGCATTTAATATTTCTAATTACAATTTTTTTTCCATTGAAGATTTAACATTTCAAGATAATCAAAATTTAACCAGATATTTATCTATACCGCAAAATACAATTTTAACAAATGCTTATTTAAATTTAAGTGGATTCGATAGTTACCTTAATGATATTTATCAATCTACTTACGGTTGTGAAGGAACTTTTAGAGATGGTTTTGAATGTATTTATGCTGTTGATAGTGATTGGTCTACGGGTTCTACTGCTAATTATAACGAACATATTAATGTTACAGAAAATTTTACTATACCTTCTATTAAAAAATATATAAATTGGACAGTAAAGGTTTTTGATAATAACGCTTTTATATTTATCGCACTTGTCTATTGGAATAATACAAAAAATGATTGGGAGTCATTTTGTAGCGATTGTGTAGTTGGTTCAGGAGGTATGACAAACCTAACTTTTACTATTCCAAA
>Ga0315296_10004640_pt1 | contig 11217 bp, 12 predicted proteins | sample YL17G14_18_MG_FD_203921 | JGI IMG/M metagenome (GOLD analysis project Ga0315296, IMG submission 203921) | Sediment microbial communities from Yellowstone Lake, YNP, Wyoming, USA - YL17G14_18 | ecosystem: Environmental > Aquatic > Freshwater > Lake > Sediment | place: USA: Wyoming | collected...
TCACCGCGCCGTTTGCGGTCGTGGCCTTTGTCTACGCTGCCGCGCGCTTATCCTCCCTGGACAACCTGCTCCTGGCGCCGGTGCTGTTCGTTGTCGCGATGGCCGCCGTGGCTGCCTCCACGCGCGGCGCCGACTCCAGGGAGTGGTTTCACTGGGCGGCCTCGCTGCTGTTGATCTGGTTCACACTCCTGCTCCTGCTGGCCGTCGTCCTGCTGGGTTTCCACAGGCTCGGGGCCGGCGCGATCCTGCCTGTGCTGTTCATCCTTGGGGTGGGGGCGATCATCATATCGTCCGTCAGCTACGGCCTGGCGTCCCGGCGGGCGGTCGCCATCAACGTCTTCTCGACGCTTGGCGCGAGCATGCGGCAGAACCTGCCGCTGCCGATGGCCCTGGATTGTGCCGCCACCGGTCGCTACGACGCCACGGCCCATGTCCTGCGAAGGATCAAGACCTGGATGGTGAAGGGGTATTCGCTCAGCGAGGCGGTCAGCCGGGGGTATCCGCAGTGTCCATCGCGGGCCTTGGCCGTCCTCGCAGCAGGTGAGCGGATCGACCAGCTTCCAGCCGCGGTCCAAGCCATCGAGGCGGATGTGAAACTCCGCGCGATGGACCGCGCGGCGCTGCGCCCGGTCCACCCGGCCTATCCCATCATCATGCTCATCATTCTCTTCCTGTTTGCCACAGGCCTCGCCAGATTTGTCCTGCCTCAGTTCAAGTCTATCATGACCGACATGGTGGAAGGTGAACTGCCGGCGGCCACTCGCATCCTGCTGCAAATCACCGAGCCTTTTATCGCCGGCGATGCTCCGTTGCTGCTGCTCCTGGGCGGGGCCATGAGTGTTTCGGGCCTCTGCGTCTACGGGGCGTGGCGCAGGCGACGGCCGGAGAAGCCTTACATGCTCTCACAGCTTGGTGACTTGCTCAAATGGCATCTGCCGATTCTGCACTGGTTCGAAAGGAACCGCGCCCTCGCCCAGGTCGTCGACTTGCTGCGGATGTCGCTCGACGCCGGCTGCCCGGTCAACGAGGCGATCCGAAGCACGCTGCGGCTCGACGTGAACCTGCACTTCCATCGGCGCCTGGCCTGCTGGCTCGAGCGTGTCGAGCGGGGCGAGGCAATCGGCGGCTCGGCCCGCCGCTGCGGGCTGGGCAACGCGCTGGCCTGGGCATTCGAGGGCGGCGCCGACACAGGCAACACGCCCGCCGTGCTCGAAATGCTCAAAGCCCACTACCGGTCCAACTACAGCTACCGCGTGAATCTCGCCCGGTTCATCCTGTGGCCGGTGGGGATCATCATGCTCGGCACCGCCGTCGGGTTCGTGGTCTTCGCGGTTTTCTCGTGCGTGGTGGCGGCGCTATCACAAAATATCGCCAATGTATATCCATAAGGTCATGCATTATGAGACACAAAGGTTTCTTCATGGCGGAGATGATAACGGCCACGGTGCTGCTCGGCCTGATCGTCGCCGGGCTGGCCGTCTCCACGAGCGCCTTCTCGAAGTTCAACCATTATCAATGGGCACGGCAGCGATGCACCGCCGCCGCGCTGGCCCAACTCGAGAGTGTCACGGCCGCCGGGATACTCATCGAGCCGCAGGAGTTGAAACGCCTGTGGCCCGAGGTGAACGTCTCGGTGGAGCGGACGCCGGCAGATGCGCCCTGGGACGTCCTGGAGTTCGTCCAGGTCACCGCCGCCTCGCGGCAGGTCACCGTCCGCTTGGCGAGGTACATCCGGCCGCAGCCGGCCATCGCGAAAGGAGGCCAGCCATGACGCGAAAGGCGTTCAGCCTCATGGAGATCCTTGTGATCGCCGCCATTGTGCCGCTCGTGATGCTGGTGGTCAGCAGCGTGTTCGCAGTCTTCATCCGCGACATTCCGCGCGAGACCCGCGTCGTGCAGCAGAATGCGACGATGCTGAATATGCTCCGGCAGATCCGCCGGGACGTGGATCAGGCGACCGGCCTGCCCGAGCAATTCGGCGACAGGCACATCGATGAGCGGACCGTGCTGATCGAGCAGCCGGACGCCGTGGTCTGCTACCGGTTCGAGGAGGGCCGGGCCGTGCGAATCCTGCTCAAAGGGCAGGGGCCCTCCGATCCCAACGAGCGCGTCTGGCGGATGCGCGACGCTGTGATTACGTCGCGGCCCTGGGTTCGCGACGGCAAAGTCTATGCCGTCGAAATCCATTCGCACCTCCAGCAGTGGTTCGGGAGTCTGCTCCGCAGCAGGCTCGCCAACTCGCAGGTATTCTTCATCAACGGTCTCGGAAAGGGGCGCGAGGTCCGATGAGAAATAGAAACCGCAAAGGCTTCCTCCTGACGTTCGTCATCGTGGCTCTGGCCATGATGGGCATGGTCATGTACGTGCTGACCGACGGCGCCACGTCCCTGCTGTCCCGTGCGGACGCCGCCTACTTGCAGGCCATCGAGCGCAACCTGGTCGCCAGCGGCCTGGCCTGGGCGCAGGCGAAGATCGCCGCCGGCAGCGCAGCGACCGCCGCAGAACCCGTAGAGCTCAGCACCGCCTCGTTCGGTGCGCCGAGCGCCAAATTGACTGTTATGATCGTGCAGGTGCAGGCCGACCGGGCCACGGTTCGCATCGGCACCTCGTGTACCAAAGGCAGGCGCACCCTCGACGCACGCCGCGATTACACGATCGCACTACCCTGACGATCCGCCCGCTGCCCACGGACCGGCAAAACCCCGCATCGCGAGCGCATCACTGCCGACGGCTGCAACCAGAATCATCCCGAACCACGTATCACATGAATGACACGAATTCAGTATGCCGTCTTTCGTTGTCCATTCGCGTGATTTGTGTCGTTTGTTGTTTCTGCACTCGTTCAGCACAATGGCGGCGAAAACCGCGTGGGCTGGGCCGCAGTTCCGTGCACAACAATCCATCAGAATGCGTATAAACCTCTTGCAATTCCATGTTGCGTGCAGTAGGATTCTGTTGTTGCAGCGGCGTGGCCTTGTGGTCAGCCATGCCGGCGGCTCAGCCGCTACGCTGCCTGGGTGATTAGCTCAATTGGTAGAGCATCGCACTCTTAATGCGGCGGTTGAAGGTTCGATTCCTTCATCACCCATTCACGCCTGCCTGGCAATATCTCAACCTCTCCTCCACACCATTGGATACTTGACCCGTCTGTCAGCACATGTCCTTCGACGGTTCAGAAGGGGCCGGGATGCTGCCGTTCGTCGGGCAGATGCGGCCCGGGGCTCACAGGCTCGGCTGCTGGTGCGGCTTGCGGCAGGCGGGTTTGAGTGGCCCTGAGTCGCGTTGGCGACCCCATGGAGACGGGGATGCGGGGTGTCAGGGGCGGTCAGGCGTTCAAGAAGAAACTGGGTGTCGCGACACTCTTGTGAACCGTGTCCTTCGATCTGCGTACAGTAGCGAGCGTCTCACGTGGCCGACAACAAGGACCGGCCGGACTAGCCGGGCTGGGGGCAATCAGCCGGTAGTCCCGGCGCCGGGCGCCCTCCTGCTCGGCGGCCTCGGCACAGCCCTCGTCGGCTGGCTCCGCAAACGCGCATCCCTATAGCTCACCCCCGGCGAGCAAAAAACGATCAAGGGCTGCAAGTCCCGCCTTGCAGCCCTTTCAATTCCACCACCGCCGACTATAATTGGCCCAACGCCGCCCGCCTCCAACGCAACGGATTTGACTCCTCCTCGCCGCCACGTGATTCCCAGTTGGATTTCCACCAGCCTATCTGTAGAATCGGACTGGCGGCACGGGCCTGTTATGCTCCTTGAGATGGAGTGTGAAGCGCGTCGGTTTAGCTCTCAGCCCTTTGACAGGGAGCATCAACAGGTGAGACGCCACGTAACACAGGGACACTGGATAGGGCAATCTGTTATGTTCCGATTTCGCAGGAGTGACTTCAGGCGACGTATGCGACTTATAGGTTCAGTCTTGGTGATCCTTGTCCTTGTCATGGGCCAGGGGGGATGCAGGAAGAACCCCGACGAGAAGCTCAAGGCATCGGGCCACGCATTCACCGTTGGTCGACTGACAGAAGTAGTGACGAGGAGCGAGAATCCAGCCGCCCAAGAACGTGCTAAATCAGCCCTCGCCCAGTTGAATAATGGCATCGTGGATACGACTCCAATCCTCATTGGTGCGGGCCTTGGCGCAGACGGATCGGGTGAGATCCATCTGGGAGTCACGTGTTTCGACGAGGACGAGGACCTGCGCGGTTTGCGCATAAAGGAGCGCCATGCCGATCCAAACGGCGGGACGCAGGTCATTGATGAGCTTTATCCGGTGTTCGCATCCTACTACACCTCCCCTCCGTATGTTGCGCCAGCATATTCCGTCAGGATTCGTACTGCGGACCAGCGGAAGGACGAATCAGCATGGAAGGATTATATGATTTCGGTTCTGGATGAGTTGATCCGCTGGTCCGTCCAAAAGGAGAGGACCAACATCGAGGATGCGGTATCCAAGGCGCCACCAAAGCCAACAATGCCGCCTGTCTGGATTTCGATCCCTGAGCCCAACCAGGTGCGCGTCTCTATCTCGGCATATGACAGGGCGGGCCACGAATCTGAGAGCATTGACGTTGAAGTAGCTTCATACAGTATGCGCAGGCTCAGAGAGGCGGCACGCAAGCAGGGGAGGTAAACAGGGCAGTACCAGGGACAGGCCCGAACAGTGGCTCCTCAGGGAGAAAATGTAGTCGGCCAACCTGTTCCCTTGGGGTTTTCTCGATGGATTCTCGGAGGGATCGGGTCTATGCTGGCGGCTTTCGTGTTCATGATGTCTCTGCGGAACTGTTGTTGAGAAGGTAAAAGGGCGACTGTGGGGCGATTGGTGATTCTTTCGGGTCCGTCGTGCGTGGGGAAGGGGCCGTTGCTGACGGCGTTGAGGAAGCTCCGTCCGGATCTGGCGGGGCGGATGACGAAGATCGTGCTGTATGACAGCCGCAGCCCTCGGCCGGGCGAGGTGGACGGCGTCGATTACCGCTTCCGGACGCGAGAGTACGTCGAGGGACTGCGGGGCAAAGAGGGCTTCACCGTGTTCGAGGTCCGCGGCGACCTGCAGGCGCTCGACGGCCGCGAGCTGGAGAGCAAATTGGCGGCGGGCGATGTCTTCTTCGAAGGCAATCCCTTCATCGGCTCGGGGCTGCTCGACTTCGTCGCCAAGCGGGGCGTGGATTCTCTGAGCATCTTCATTTCCCCGCTGTCGCGGGAAGAGGTTCTCGAATGCCGTGCGCCGGGGCGAGCCATTCCTTTGCCGCAGTTGCTGACGGACATGATGCGCCGCAAGCTCCTGCGGCGTACCGCCAGACACAAGGGGCTCTTGTCGCTCAAGGACCTGGAGAATATCGAGGTGCGTGCGGCGGGGGCCTATGGCGAGCTTCGGCAGGCATGGCGATTCGACTACGTCATTCCCAACCACGACGGCGAGGATAGCGAGAACTGGGACGCGTTCTACTACCCTGTCGCCGATGCCCGCAGGACGCTCCTGACGTTCACGGCCCTGCTCGAAGGCCAGCCAGCCCCGCACGCGGAGAAATGGGAGCCGGACCTGGTCCCGTAAATCGGGTCAGTATCGTGAGACTTCCAACTCGCCGGGGGTGCCGGTGACGAGGTAGACGACGCTCTCACAGATGTTCGTAGCGCGGTCGGCAATTCGCTCGACGTTATGTGCGGCCCAGATCAGGTACGTGGCCCGCGTGATGACGGAGGGGTTTTCGATCATCCGCTGGAGCAGTTCGTGATAGGCTTGATCGTAGAGCGCATCGACCTCATCATCCTCGGCGCAGATGGCGCGTGCGGCGCCGGCATCGCGATTGACAAAGGCCTCGATGCTTCGCCGGAGCATGCTGACAGCCTTTTCCGCCATTTGGGGAACGTAGACCAGCGGCCTGATCAGCGGCTGATCGCCGTGCAGGAGGACGATCTTGCCGATTCCTTCGGCGTAGTCGCCGATCCGCTCGAGGTCGCGCACGATGCTCAGGACTGCGATGATCTCCCGCAGGTCCGACGCCACCGGCTGCTGCCTTGCGATCAGGTCGACGCATTTGTCCTCGAGCTGCCATCGCTTCTTGTTGACCTGGACGTCGTTGGCGACGACCCGCCTGGCCTCGTTGGCGTCCAGACTCTTCAATGCCTCGACGGAGCGGTTGATGGCGGAGATCACCATCTCGCCCATCTGCATGATGTCCTGTTCGAGCTCCCTGATCCGTTGATGGAAACCTTCTCGTGTCATGGCCAGCTCCGAATTTACTATTCATGATTGACGATTTACGATTTGGGGCGGCGCGAGCACAAATGGCAAATCGTAAATGGTAAATCAACCGAACGATCCCTTAATATAATCTTCGGTCAGTTGCTCCTTTGGGTTCGTGAAAATCCTGTCGGTGTCGGCAAACTCGATGAGCCGGCCGAGGTACATGAAGCCCGTATAGTCCGAGACGCGTGCCGCCTGCTGCATATTGTGCGTGACGATGACGAGTGCGTAGTCCTGGCGCAGCACGCGGAGCAATTCCTCGATCCGCAGCGTGGAGATCGGGTCGAGGGCCGAACAGGGCTCGTCCAGCAGGATAATATCGGGCCTGAGGATCAGCACACGTGCGATGCACAGCCGCTGCTGCTGTTCCAGAGTTAGGGAGTGGGCGTTCTTCTTGAGCTTGTCCTTGAGGTCGTCCCAGAGCCCGACGTGCTCGAGGCCCTCGCGGATGGTCTGCATGATCTCGTCTTTACGGCTGAGCATGTTGTGGATGCGCAGGCCGAACTTCAGATTGTTGTAGATGGACAGGGAGAAGACATTGGGTCTCTGAAAGACCATGCCGACCTTGCGCCGCAGGGCGATCAGGTCCGTCTCGGGAGCGAGGATATTCTCGGAATCGATGAGAATCCGGCCTTTGACCCGGGCGTTCTCGACCAGGTCGTTCATGCGGTTGAAGCAGCGGAGCAGGGTGGACTTGCCGCAGCCGGACGGACCGATAATCGCCGTGATGTTCCGGGCCGGAATCTTGATATTCACGTCGATCAGCGCCTGGAAGGTCCCGTAATACAGGTTCAGGTTGTCCGTTGCGATTTTCGTTTCGAGTTCCATACTATCCAAACCTGCCGGTGATGTAGTCGTCCGTGCGTGTGTCCTTCGGCTTGGTGAACAGGTCGTGAGTCGGGCCGATCTCGACCAGCTCGCCCATCAGGAAGAACGCGCATCGCTCGCTGACGCGAGACGCCTGCTTGGTGTTGTTGGTCACGAGGATCTGCGTGTAGTCGGCCTTCAACTGCTGCATGGCGTCCTCGACCTTGGCGGTGGAGATGGGGTCGAGGCCGGAGCAGGGCTCATCATACAGGATGACCTGTGGCTCGACGGCCAGGGTCCTGGCGATGCACAGCCGCTGCTGCTGGCCGCCGGATAAGCGCACGGCCGGCTCCTGCAGGCGGTCTTTGACCTCTTCCCAGAGATACGCCCTTTTCAATGCCTCTTCTACAATCCGGCTGACGGTCTCCTTGTTGGTCGTGCCGTGCACCTTGGGGCCGTAAGCGACGTTATCGAAGATGCTGACGGGCAGCACCTGGGGCAGGGCGAAGATGATGCCGATCTTCTTTCGCAGGAGGTTGTCGCTGATTTTGCGGATATCTTGGCCGTCCAGAAGAATCTCGCCGGTCTGGGAGTAATTGCGATGGAGATAGTTGAGCCGGTTCATCGCCCGCAGGAAGGTGGTCTTGCCGCTGTTGGCCGGCCCGATGATCCCGAGAATCTCGTTCTGCGCGATCTGGATATTGATGTTCTTCAGCGCGTTCACCGAGCCGAAGTAGCAGTTCAGACCGAAGGTTTGGATGACCGCTTCGTTTACCATAGCCTCTTTTTCCGGTAGTGCGCGCGCAGGATGATGCTGACGAGGTTCATCAGGAAGACCAGGGCGATCAGGACCAGCGCGGTGGCAAAGCTCAGCGAGAGCGGAATATTCGGCACCTGAGTCGAGATCACGTACAGGTGGTAGGGCAGGGCCATCACCTGGTCGAAGGCGCCTCGCGGCAGGCGGGGCAGATAGAACGCGGCGACGGTGAAGAGAATCGGCGCTGTTTCGCCCGCGGCCCGGCTGAGGCTCAGGACCGTGCCAGTCAGGATGCCGGGAATGGCGTACGGCAGCACGCAGTAGCGCACCGTCTGCCATTTGCTGGCACCCAGTGACAGGCTGATCTCGCGATAGCTGAAGGGCACGGACTCCAGCGCCTCCTTGGAAGCGGTGATGATGACGGGCAGGCTCATGATCGCCAGCGTCAGCGAGCCGGCGAGGATCGAGGTGCCGAAGTGCAGCAGCAGGACGAAAACCGTGAAGCCGAACAGACCGTACACGATCGACGGAATCCCCGACAGGTTCACCACCGACAGCTTGATTATCCGCGTGAACAGATCGTCGCGGGCGTACTCGACAAGATAGATGGCCGAGAGCACACCCAGCGGCAGCGAGAACAGCATCGTGCCGATGACCAGCAGGATCGTGCCGACGATGGCCGGAAAGATGCCGCCGGCCTTCATGCCGCTGCGAGGCTCCTCCGTGAGAAAGCTCCACGTGACTGCCCCGGCCCCGTTGACCACGATATACACGATAACCAGCAGGATCGGCACGACGATCAGCAGCGTCACTGCGCCGAGGACGGAAAAGGCGATATTCTGGCGAATCTTGGCTCCGCTCATCTTCTGGCCCTTCGCAGAAACAGGTCTGCGATGAAATTGACGGTGAACGTGATGGCAAACAGGACGAGTCCGACGGCAAACAGAGCGTAGTAGTGCTCCGAACCGCCGACCGTCTCGCCCATCTCGCCGGCGATCGTGGCGGTGAGTGTTCGCAGCGGCTGGAGAATCGACGTGGGGATTACCGGGGCGTTACCGGTGACCATCAGGACGACCATCGTCTCGCCGACGACCCTGCCGATACCGAGCATGACAGCGGCCAAGATCCCGGAAGAGGCCGAGGGCAGGATCACCCGCCAGAGCGTCTGCCAGCGCGTGGCGCCCAGGCCGAAGGCGGCCTCGCGATAGCTTCTCGGCACGCCCGTCAGGGCGTCCTCGGAGATGCTGATGATCGTGGGCAGGGCCATGAAGGCCAGGAGCAGGCTGCCCGTCAGGCCGCACATGCCCGTGGACAGGTGGAACGTGTCTCTCAGCACTGGCCCCAGCCAGATGATGCCGAGAAAGCCCAAGACGACGCTGGGAATGGCCGCAAGAATCTCCACAAAGGACTTGAGCACGTTCTTCAGGGCCTTGGGAGCGACCTCGGCGATGAACATGGCCGAGCCGACGCCCAGCGGCACACAGATGACGACCGCCCAGAACGTCACCAACACGGACCCGAGCAGCAGGGGGATGACCCCGAACTGCGGAGGCTCGGAGATCGGCAGCCACTTCCTGCCGAAAAGAAACTGGCCCAGTGGGTACTGGCGAAACAGCGAGAGCGAGTCCCGCAGCAGAAACAGGAAGATGAGGAAGACGAAAATGACGACGGCCAAGCCACTCACCCTGATGCACAACTCGATGATCGGCTCGCTGATTCTGCGCCACAATCGTTTCATAGATGCATAGACCCCCAATTCGAGGGCTTGCGGCTTTACGTACGTTCGGACCGTCGATTCGTTCGTTTCAGCGGGCAACGGTCCCTCCTGTGCTGCTCTGTGGAGCCGCCTCGGGCGGCGAGGTTTGCACCGGCACAAAACCTGCGTCGGTGAACTGTTTCTGGCCCGCCGGGCTCAGGATGAAATCGATGAACCGCTTGACAATGCCCTGAGGCTCGCCATTGGTGTATGCGTAAAGGCCGCGCGAAAGCGGATAGGTCTTCTTGAGCACGTTCTCGACGGTCGGCGGATAGAACTCCTTGTCCTTGCCGATCTGAAGTGCCTTGGTCCGGTCGGACAGGTACCCCATGCCCAGGTATCCGATGGCCTCTTCGTTGCCGGCCACCTCCTCGACAATCGCCTGCGACGAGGTCAACAGCAGCGTCTCCTTGGAGAACTCGTCCCGGCTGTCTTTCTTGCCAAGCTGAATCACTTCTTCCTTGAAGTACATGTGGGTTCCGGAGCTGACTTCGCGAGAGAGCGTCACGATGTGGAGGTCTTTTCCGCCGAACTGCTTCCAATTCGTGGCCTCTCCGGTGAAGATCTTGTGCAGGTCATCGATCGTCAGCCTGTTCACGGGGTTATTCTTGTTGACGATGACCGCGACACCGTCGTAGGCGACGACGATCTCGTTGGGATAGACGCCGTGCTGATTCGCGATCTCGATCTCTTTGGGCTTCATTTCGCGTGAGGCGGTGGCCACGTCGCACGTCTTGTTGATGAGCGAGGCGATTCCGACGCCGCTGCCGCCGCCGGTGACGGCGACGAAGATGTTGGGATAGTCCTTCATGAACTCTTCGGCCACCATCTGCACGGCGTTGACCATGGTATCGGACCCTTTGGTCTGGATGAACCCTTGCGGCTCATTCGGGTCGATACTTTCCCCGCAGCCGGCGAGAAAGACGGCCGCGACGGCTATTACGATGACTTGACCTGTCAATCTCATACAGTATCGCCCATGTCGCACTCTCGTCGGACGGATACGTGGCCCGTGCACGGTCTGCATCCGCCTCGTTCACTTCACATTCGAGTCGGTTCGATGCCGCCATGCACACCAAGACCACCCTGAACGCCAGTAAACTGCGTCAGCATGCCATCAGATACTACATGTGTGTCAGGGAAATGTTAGGTTTTCGTTAGAATTTTGTTAAGATGGGGCGGTTGACAGATGGCGGGCGGTCGCGTAAAGTCGCCTGCTATAGACTGGCCGCAGATCGACTCCGCACGGCACTCGGGATGCCCTCGTGTCTCTGATAATAGAAAGGAAATGTGCATGGCTTTCAGGTTCTTCCCGAAGACATTCAACTTCTTCGATCTGTTTGAGAAGCAGGTGGGCCACGCCGTGGATGCGGCGTGCTTCTTCAAGGAGGTCGTGTCCCGGGGCTACGTCAGTGAGGAAGCGCTCAGCCGGATGGCCGCCATCGAGCACCAGGGCGACGAAGTGGCGCATACCATCATGGACCAGTTGAACAAGACCTTCATCACGCCGTTCGATCGCGAGGACATCTACGCTCTCGCCAAGCAATTGGACGACGTCATCGACATGATCGACAACATTTTGAGCCGGCTCAGAATCTACAACATCACCGCTGTGGACAAGAACCTGGTCGAATTCTCCGTGGTCATCGAGCAATCGGT
>Ga0315296_10004641_pt1 | contig 11215 bp, 16 predicted proteins | sample YL17G14_18_MG_FD_203921 | JGI IMG/M metagenome (GOLD analysis project Ga0315296, IMG submission 203921) | Sediment microbial communities from Yellowstone Lake, YNP, Wyoming, USA - YL17G14_18 | ecosystem: Environmental > Aquatic > Freshwater > Lake > Sediment | place: USA: Wyoming | collected...
CTGTAGACTTCATCCGCTCTCATGATTCATCACCTAAATATCTCCTTTAAAGCCTCTAATAGTTTGGCGTTCATTTTGGGCAATCCCACCGTAGTTCTGAGGCAATTGTCCAAGTGAAGGATCTTGCCAAACTTTTTGACAAGTATGCCTTGTCTTAGGAGGTTTTGGTAAACGTCCTCGTACGATTTATCCGTGTTGAAGAGCACGAAGTTTGTCTTCGAATCGAAGGCTCCAATTCCGCTTATCTCGTTGAGTTTCTTTATCAACGTTCCACGTTCAACCTTTAACTCCTTGACGGCTTTTTCCACTACGGCAAAGTTTTCTAGAAGCTTCCGACCCATGCTTAACGTAAATGTGCTTACAGGAAAGGGTAACGGCGTCTTCTCTGCGAGTACTTTTGCAAGAGTCGCGTTAGTTACGGCGTACCCGAGTCTGAGTCCTGCTAACCCGAAGGCTTTAGAGAACGTCCTCAAGATGATCAAGTTCTCGTATTTGTCCACATGCGAGACCATGGAGTAGTCCGCGTATTCCGCGTATGCCTCATCAACGATAACTATTCCTGGAAATTCCTCAATCAAGTTTTCAACTTCGTTCATCGTAAACTGGTTTGCCGTGGGATTGTTTGGGGAGCATAAGTAAAGAAGTTTGGTTTCAGACGTGAAATTATGTAGGAGTTGTGTAACGTCAAGTCCAAAGTTTTTGAGAAGCGGCACTGCAATGCATTCTGCGTCTTGGTGTTTTATGCAATATCTGAAGACAGGAAATGTCGGCGTGACCGAAATAGCCTTGTCGCCTTTTTCCAAGAAAAGCCGTCCGATTCGGTCTATGAGTTCGTCGCTTCCGTTTCCAACAACCACGTAGTCCTTAGGTATCTTGAGGTAATCACTTATTTTCTCTTTCAGTTTGCTTTCCTCTTCTTGAGGATAAATTCTTAGGTCGCATTCTTCAGCAACTTCTCGCATGAGCGAGGCAAGCTTTTCTTTGGGCATGAATAAGTTCTCGTTGTAGTTGAGTTTCACGATTTTAGCCGGCGCGATCTTATACTGTTTTGCGATGCTCTCGTTGGTTTTTTCAAGGCTATAGCTTTCGCGAGCTTGCAGCTCCTCCAGCTTCTTTTCTAGCCACTTTTTGCATTCAGCTTTCATCCTTAAACCTCGCTTCAATTGCCGTGTAGTGATTGGGAAGATTTTCTGCTTCTGTCAGAACCTTCACATGATTCTTCAACTGCAGCAAGCCTTCTCTTGAGCTTTCAACAACGCTGACTCTTCTCGCAAAGTCAAGAACAGACAAACCCGAAAAAGCATGTCCAAAGCCGCCTGTGGGTAAAACGTGATTTGTTCCACTGCCATAATCGCTCAAGGAAACAGGACTGTACGAGCCTATCAGAATGACGCCTGCCGAAGTGATTCTATCAGCGATTTCCATGGGGTTCCGCGTCATTATTTCAACGTGCTCTGGCGCAAAATCGTTTGCCAAAGCAACCATTTCATCTACGCTTTTACAAGTAATTACAAATCCATAATCTACCAGAGCCTTTCTGACAATGTTTCCGCGATCTGCTGAGGTGGTCATCTTTCTCAGCCAAGAGAGAACTTTCTCTGCAAGTTTCTCTGATGTGGTGATGAGCCCAGCGACGCTGTCTGCGCCGTGCTCAGCTTGAGAAATCATGTCAAGAGCGATGAGCCCCGGATTTGCCGTTTCATCTGCCAACACCAGAATCTCACTTGGGCCAGCAGGCATGTCAATGGCGACATCCTTCGAGACAAGAACTTTCGCCATGGTCACGTACTTATTTCCTGGGCCAACTATTTTTTTCACGGGTTTGATGGTTTCTGTCCCGTAAGCCAAAGCGGCTATGGCTTGCGCTCCTCCGACCTTGTAGATTTCATTAACCTCACAGATGTCTGCGGCAACGAGAATCAGCGGGTTAATCGTGCCTTTGGCAGTGGGTGGTGAGCACACGACAATTCTGGGGACTCCTGCCACTCTGGCTGGAACCGCCGTCATGACCACGGTGCTTGGATAAGCTGCTTGTCCTCCTGGAACATAGCAGCCGACGCTTTCAATTGGACGCAGCACATTTTGGACTGTTATGCCATCTTTAGAAGTTTCGAAGATAATTCGTTCCAAGACGAGGCTTTCAAAGGAACTCACTTTACTTTTCATGAGCTTGAGGGCAGAGACTTGCTCTTCACTGGCCATGCTGTAGGCTTCTTCAATTTCTTCTGTGGTTACTCGAAGGCTTTCGGTTTTCAGCTTGGTTTTATCGAATTTTTCTGTAAACTCGATCAGTGCGGCGTCCCCGTTTTTTACGACTTTGTTTATTATGGCTTTAACGTCGTTTTCGATTGATTCAATAGCTTTTTCATCTAACGTCCGTGTTCTTTTGAACCAGTTTGCAGGTAGCGCTTGGGCATTCCAGACTTTTACTTGGAGTTGGTTGCACATGTGTCTTCTTCTCTCCGTTTTACATCGTCTAGGGCCAGCACTTGTCTTGGTTCGTAGACGACTATTCCTTGGGCGAGTTTGCGGATTTTGGGCAGAAGCTCTATGAGGTGGTCTCTTTCGATTATTGTGTTAACTGAATACCAGTCTTCATTCGCTAAGGGCGATATCGTGGGGTTCTTTAGGGCTGGCAGTTCTTTAAGGAGCCTTTGCAGGTTTTCTTTTTTTACGTTTACGAATATGTGGATTCTTTTTGCGCCGTCTACTACGCCTTTTAGCAGGGTCAGGATGTCGTAGATTTTTTCTTTCTTTTGCGGGTCAGCTAAAGCTTTTTTGTTTGCGATGAGCACTGCTGAGGATTCCATTATTGTTTCGGTTATTTTCAGGTTGTTCTGTTCCATGGTTGAGCCTGTGTCGGTGACGTCGATGATTAGGTCAGCGTTTTCGGGCGGTTTGGCTTCTGTTGCTCCGAAAGACAGGAATATTTTTGCGCGTGGGTTTTCTCCTTTTCTCCACCATGGCGTCACTAATAGTGGCTCCGAATTGCCGAATCGCTTCTGGTAGGAAGGATTATTTTTTACGTATTCTGCTGCAATGTTCAGGTATTCTGTGGAAACGCGTACGTTTTTTCCTTTGCTCCACAACTCTTCCATGAAGCTGGAAGCGGAGTTTGCTTCGCCGAAGCCTTTTGGTATGGCTACGACTAGTCTTATTTTTCCGTACTCCAAGTTCTGGAGAACTTTTACATCGGCGCATGTTTCTCTGATCCAGTCTTGGCCTGTGATGCCCACGTCTTGCAGGCCTTCGCTGACGAAGACGGGTATCTCTTGGGGTCTGAGGATTTTCAACTCGATTTTTGGATCGTTTATCGTGGGTCTGTAGGTGCGTTCTTGTCCTGAGACCTTGTATCCTGAACGTTGCAGGATCTCGAAGGTTGCGTTGGCTAAAGAGCCCGCTGGTATGGCAAACTTCACTTTTTCCATTCTTTATCACCTATTTTCATTAAAGGAACATCAAGTCGTGTTTCAATAAGAAACGTGAAGAATTTTGGAAAAATTGCCGTTTTATTCTGAGGGGACATGCGTGATACAAAATAAGTTTTCGCGTCTAGGCGCATATTGCCTTTACGGTTAGTGAACGCAATCGCCTTGTATGAACGTAATCCCTCAACTTGCACCACTGAACCGCACTTAACCTCCAGCCTTCCTAATAAACATATCTTTTCTTGGTTCTGTTAACTCTTAGGGGCTTAAGGGTTTTTCTGAGGGGTCTGTTAACCAGAGGGGCTTCTAGTTCAATGGACTGACATAAGTTATTGACGATTCTCCACTGAATAACTTACAATTCTAAGGATGCTTGTTTTAAGATCGAAAGAACTGTCATAAGTTCGTATTTTTACACGAAACATATCCAAATATTCCATAAGCATCGATGAGACAGTAATGGAGTTGTTTCTAAATAACCACACTTTTTCAGACTGACCAGTGAATAGGGCATGCATTAACTCTACATATTCCCCTCCATGGGTTTCTTCTTTATGTCTTACAAGAAAAATTTCAACTGCCAAGCTCATTAGAAGGCCGTATTTAGCAGTTACCGACCTTTTGTTTATTCTAGAAATGTCAAAATTGTGCTTAAGATAGCTAGAGACAATATCATCAGGGTTTTCTCCTGTTTTCAGCGGTAAATCTAGCACATCATGCAGAGATGAGCCCTCAAATAAATAAAGAGTAATTAGCTGATTATCCTCTATCTCAGCTAACACCTCAAATCTATCAGTCATGTATATTTCCAAATTTTCCAATAGAAATGCGAACGTTTTTCCAGCAAATATCTTTGCTATCTCTTCCTTTATATTATTCAACAAAGCTTTGGTTACATTATCGTAGCTTCCAAGAAGTAAGACTATTGAGACAGCACGTTGTGACAAGCCCCTCTACAGTCCTTTCGCTTCTTCAATTCTTAAATTAGTTATTTCCAGCCCCTTTTCTGATTGCAATAATGTAACATACATTTTTCCAGTCCTAGTAACAAAAAAAGGAGCAACTTTGAAGGTGCCACTTATGCTAATAACCTGCCCATTTTTCGAAAGTTCTTTTAGCTCTATTGAGACATTATTGAGCGGCTCATTTAATGACAAGGAAACAGCTTTTCTTATGATTGTAATTATGTCGCCAACTTCGACCTGAGAAGTCATGCTAGCACCTTCTCTTTGATTGTGTCAACTAGTGAGGTTTCTATGCTGTTCTCAATTTCTGAAAAGTGATCGTGGTCAATTTTGTAAATAGGTTGTTCCACAGTTCCAGTTTTTTGTAAATAAGTTGCTTCAATAAGCTTACCTAAGTGAAAGCTTAGTGTGTTCGGATTTATGTTACTGCCTATCATTTTTTCCATGTTTTCTTTAAGCTGGCTCCAATTAGTTTCTCCTACGGCGAGTACAGTTGAGACTATTAGAACCCTCAGAGGATTGCTGAATATTTCACATTTTCTGCTAATTTTGTCAACTTGTTTCTTGATTGACGCTTGAATTTCTTCAGTACTCACAAATCTTCACCTCTCCAACGTTTCGGGTTATAGTTAATTGTAATGCCTATATATAAAGTTAATTCCAATTAACTTAACCACAATTAACATTACACAAACAGCTTAATATAACTTGTGAATAATGGAGCAATATAGGTAATCAAAAAGCGTAATTCAATACCGTAATGCACTCTAAAATCCTCTTTGCTTTGATGCGCGCGCTTTGTCAAGTGTAATTCATTTGTTTTGGTTTTTTCATTCTTGGTTCCTCAGATGACTTGACTTTTGATTCTTTAGTGACAACTTGGGCTTCTGGTGGAGTGTATAGAGTTAAGTCTAACCATCCATCATCCTTGGGGCAAGGTGTTCCAAATCCTAATGTAAATCCCTTATTTGACTTCTCTATCTGAAAGACTGTTGTATCCCAATTAGGCATGGCAATTATTCCATAATCCTCTGGATTAGGCAAACCACTAACAAATTTGAAGTCTTTTTGCTCCTTCTTAATTCTATATCTCATAGATGGTAATGGCATTTTCTTACCTCGCTTTGTTATCTGTTCTCCAATTTTTAAAGTTTAGCATCTAGTCAAGAAAAGCCCCTTTGGTTAACATGGACTACTCTCTTCCATACGAGACCCTAAGAGTTAACAGAACCCTTTTTTGGGTTCTGTCAAGTCTTCGTCGGAAATAGGGTTCATGTAAAAAATCGCCGGATGAAAATTGCATCCAATAGTTACACAAACTGTTAACTTAAAAGATGTTTAGGTTCTGTTAACTGTCACCAGGTACTACGAGCATATACGAGCATTACACTATTCAGTTTTTCTTGTCGCTTTTTAGACATTTATTAATTAGTTCGGCGGTTATTTCTTTCCGTTCGTCACATGCATACAGCAATTCATCTAGAGCTGATACGCCACTTGCCTTTGAGTAGCAAAGAACAGTTAATGCACCTGCATCTTTTGCTGCTTGAATTGCTGGAACAAAATCACTATCTCCTGTTACTAAGATCGCCTTATCAATTTGGTGGTCCCAGCTCATTCTTACAAGATCAACTGAAAACAGAACATCCACGCGTTTTTGGACGTATTCGTTCATAGAAGGAATGTAAATTAGCTTTCCCAATCTTACTTCAAAACGCCTCAGTCTTTTTAAATTATAAATAAATTGGTCGTGTGCCGCGTATCTTCTGCTTTGTTCTTCTGTAGGTGGGTCAGACTGGTAAGGCATACAATCGTAATAGTAAGTTCTTAGACGTTCACAATCTTCACAAAGAACGTCGGAAAACTTTTCAAAATCTATTTTTGCTGACTTGAAAGCAATTTTCATAACTTTGGAGAAGTAACCCCCATCTATGAAGACTGCTGATCGGACCATTTGGTTTCCCATATAACTTAAGGGATGAAAGAATTAATATTTTGCTATCGTCCTTTCGAACGATAGTGCTCATATTCGCAAAAGTAGTAGTAACACTTTACGTATATAAGTTTTTATGTTATACTCAGAATTATGCATATATATCGCAACATGTCAACCTTTACACGCATTTTGGATTAAAGTCATCCATTTGTTTTTTCCTTCAACTGTTATTCCGCAAGCTTCGGCTGGAGTCTTACCGTTCAGCCCTTCACGCTCTCTATTATGGTCGTGGTATCAACCGATTTTTGACGAGAACTCTCGTCAACCGACAACTTGACAAAACCTTTTTTGGTTCTGTTAACTCTGACAGCTTCGATTTTCTCTATCTTTTGGCAGACGGCTGTAAGGGTTATCACAAGCGTGTCCATTAGAAAACCTAAATTTATTCCCGTGTCTAACACTTTTGCGTTGTGTTTTTTAGCGAGTATGTCAAGTTCTTTGGCAAATTCTGAATCAGCATAGTGCGAGTAAGACAGCTCTTACCTGACTTTTTGAGTTTCCTACAGGGCTCATTTGTCGAGTGAAATTTCTTGATGATGGTTACGTATTCTCTGTCGTAGCGATAGATGCGCTTGCTTTTCAGGTCCGGTCTCTTGGCTGTTCTCTGCTGTATTCTAACCAAAACCGCTGAGTCCTACTTGAACTTGCTTGGCGACAGGTTTGCCGGAATCCTCCCACAGAGTACTCGGTTGTTGCGGGCTCTTTTCCGTTTGAGCGCTGCTTCTTAGCTAAAAGATTTCGTACAGTTTGTTCTCAAGTTCCTTCATGTTTTCCTGCTGAGCTAGGAAAATGGGCATCACCATAGGCTCAAAGACTACTGGGTTGGTGGCGTTGCTGCTTTCCGAAGCGAAGCTCCTGCACATGTCCATTAGCTCTTCGAAGGCTTCTCTGTCTTCTTTGCGTAGGGCTCTTGCAAAGCCGTTCCATCTGCTGATTTCTTGTTCCAACGCGATACGGTATGGCTCAACAGTCTTTTCCATGTGCTAGGTCTCCACGGTTCTGATGTGAGTAATGTGAGAGAGTACAAAGCCTTGTTCTGCAAGGGCCTTATGAATTAAGTCTTGAATGGCAGCATTCATGTTTCCTGAATAGTAGGGTCTCACAATCTTCTCAGCAAACTCGACAAGCAAAGAGGCAGGAACATTATGAAACTTCAAGTCCACGAGGAGGTCGTCTTCTGTGGCTAAGACTGCCGTTTTCTTTTTCATGAGCAATCACTCGGGATTCGTGCTTATGGCGCAAACTGTTAAAAAGACAGGCGCCGCAGCGACCTTTCTGCGAAGCGGAGAGAGCTCGGTTAAAGTGATGAGGCTTTTGCAAGGTTTTATTAAATTTGTAAGCCTACTATAATTAGCTTGGAAGATCTACTTAAGAAAGGCTGGAAAATAGAGGAATGAAAACGCTTAGAATATCGGATAGCGTCCATAGAAAACTTGCAACGCTTGGAACGCTTATGGCGCAGACAGGCAAGATGCAGACATACCAAGACGCCATAGAAGCCATGCTCAATCGATCAGTGATATTGCCACCTGAACTACTCGCAGAAATTGAAAACTTCATAGAAACAAACAAGCATTTGGGCTATACAACAAGAGAAGAGTTCATACGTGACGCAGCAAGATGGCGACTAAAGTTTCTAAAAGAGGAAGAGAATGTCAAACTTGACAGTCGACAAATTCCAGCTCATTAATAGACTTTCAAGTATGCAAAGAATCAAGGTAAAATGTGACGGTGTAAAGGTGTAAGATCAACGATTGGGCTCCAGTGAAGCTTGGGCTCCAAAAGGTAGTACGCTACATCATTAAACTTCACCACGTTTCTAACAGCTGAATAGCTCATTTTTTTAATTGGAGGTTTGACTTCTTTAATGGTTTCTTTAGAACGGATAAATCTGAGACCTATTCTTGAAAGGTCCGATATGTTGATGAAGGTTCTCATGTAGGTGAGTCCTTCTGATGGATGGATTACATAAGTCTTGGCGGGGATAATTCCATAAAGTCTTAAGACATTGAATATAAAGCGTCGAAGTTCGCTTTGGACCCCAAATGTCTGGAAATAAGTTGGTGGAGTTTCGGCCTCATCTAAATACAAGATGGCATCTAATATCCCGCAGAGAAATTCCTTTAATGTAGTTGCGTTAGATTCCCTTACACTTAAGGGAATGTTCCTTTCAGAAATGCTAGAACAAATAGAGGCAAGAGCTTCGCAATCGATCCGAACTTTTTTCCCTCCGGCCACATAATAGATTTTTCCTCGAAAATACACAAAGCCACGATTTTCTCCCTCCTCAACGTCAACAGAGCCCCTTTCACACACTCACTGGAAACTGCCAAACAGAACTCAACGTAAGAATAAACAGAAACTACTTCAGAAAAATGAAGACAAAGTGGGCAAGCCACAGCAAAAACGGAAACCTAACCGTCAACACCCTCCTAAAGCATTTGCCACAAGACACAATCGAATACATCATCTACCACGAAATAACCCACTCCATAGAAAGAAAACACAACGAAAAATTCTGGAACATCATAAACAAAAAATTCCCAGACTACCAAACCAAAGAAAAAGACCTACTAACCTACTGGTTCACAATCCAAAAAACCATAAACAACCCATCAAGCAATAAAACGTTTTAAGCATATCCGAACAAAAACAGAACCTGTGATCTTTATGGCTAAGTGTCCAAACTGCAAAGAAGAAAACCCCAAACCAGCCAAAACATGGAAATACGGACAATTCACAGTCCAAGCCTACACATGCAACAACTGCAAAACACAATACAGAGAATACACCAAAAACGGAAAACACAGTTTCACACTAAAACTCCAAAAAGGAAAAGGCTACATCAAAGCTTGATGATTTAGCATTAAGCTTATACATTCCCGGTGATTCACAACGAAATTCAACGAGACTCAGTGGAGCAACATAAAGAATGCTATTGTAAATCAGCTCAGAACCAATTTTAGCGAAAGCCCACACCACTTTTCCACTGAGTACGACATCACCTTGACCCAAGCAAAAACTACAAAAAGCACCACGGCAACAACAGAAATCCCAAGGGTCAGGCGGGGCTGAAAATGATTGAACGAGTTTACCTAGACACAAACGTTTACTGCAGGCCGCTGGACGACCAAAGTGACACCCGTATACACGCGGAAACCGAAGCCTTCTTAAAAATCGTTGACACCGCAGAGACAGGAAAAATTGAGATTGTAAGCTCAGATTACGTGAAGTTTGAAATCGAACAGATCATAGACCCGTTAAAGAGGAAAGACGTCCGAGGATTCGAGAGAATCTTAACCAAAGCGAATGTTGCCAGCAGCAGACGGCTAACCGCCCTAGCCAGAACGTTCGCCTCTAAATGCAATATCGGTTCTTTAGACGCTTTACACATAGCGGCTGCCTGCCTAGGCAAGGCTGATTTTCTGTTAACCTGCGACGACGAAATTTTAGAAAACGCCGTCTGCATCGAAACACTCGCCGCAGAGAAAGGATATAGGTTAAAAGTTAGGAATCCAATAAACTACTCACAGGAAAGGCGGAGATGAAAGAATGACAACAACCTCGCGGATAGCCACCGTCGAAGTGCCCTTTGAAGCCCTAGTCAAGGAACTCGGCGCAAAAAGAGCCATAGAATTCATCAGCGAAATCAGGGAATGCTACGGCAACTCCGTCGTCGAACTGAGAAAAGCCACAGAAAAACTCACCATAGAACAGATCGAAGCCGAAGTCAAAATCCTAAAGAAGCAAAGAAAAATCTGAAACCGAACACCCTCCATAACACAAATAAAAACTGCAACGCGGAACCGATCCGCACACCAACGGTTTGAATTTTAGAGAAACGTTTTCCCATGAAGCACCACCAGTCTATACCTTGAAAGCGCCCGCCGCAATTGGTACACATGTTCGTCTTCCAAGGCACAGTTTATTGCTTAGCAAAGTCTTTGGCGTGGGCTTAGCTGATACTTGTTTTTGCGGCATTTGTTCAGCGTCCTCAAAAGCTTGCGCCTTAGCCTACTAACCTCCTCAAAATTCCACAAGGGCTGCGCATTCCGCCGGAGCAACCAGTACTGGTGGTCCACTAGACGATACAGTAGCCAAAGTTCTCTGGGGCTTAACCGCGGCCTAACAAACCGCTTATCAACCCAAACCGACTCCTCAACCACTCTAACGGCACCCAAATCACCTATAGAATAGTCACCGTAAAACATGTTTCGGCACCCTTTATAGGCATGCAGAATGTTGCACAGGCACCGCTCAACATTCCTGCAAGACAAAGCAAACAGCAATAGTCAACACTATAGTACAGACAGAGAACCCCAACTCCGAACCAAAACCACTCTTCATCCAAAACCGAAAATACACAAAGCCACGATTTTCTCCCTCCTCAGAGTCAACAGAGCCCCTTTTCTTCGGTTCTGTTAACTTCCCGTCGGATGACTCTCCATTCTAACTGCTTTGGAATAAGTTTTTTAAAGTTGCTTTCAGGCGTGGGTCAGAGAATCCAAAAACAACCGGAAAAAACAAAAGCATGACAGCTACTCCCATTCCAATCCGTCCCCCAGCAAACATAGTTATTTATATTACAATGTCACATAAAGTGTGATGTTGTGATATGAATGAGAAAGACGAGTATTCTGCTCAAGAAGCTCCGCATGGACGAAAAAGAGTTTGTGACATCAGATGAGCTAAAGCGCTACTGCAAATCGATGGACTTAAGCTACGAAACTTCAATTAAATATTTTGTTTACCGAGGTTACCTCACGCGAATCTTCAAGGGAATTTTCTACATCAAATCCCTGGAAGAAGTTAAGCTGGGCAAGTCC
>Ga0315296_10004642_pt1 | contig 11214 bp, 8 predicted proteins | sample YL17G14_18_MG_FD_203921 | JGI IMG/M metagenome (GOLD analysis project Ga0315296, IMG submission 203921) | Sediment microbial communities from Yellowstone Lake, YNP, Wyoming, USA - YL17G14_18 | ecosystem: Environmental > Aquatic > Freshwater > Lake > Sediment | place: USA: Wyoming | collected...
TGATGTTGGATATCCGACTGGCAACTATTACATGATCAACGGGACTCACGTCTATGCCAGAGACTACTCAAAAGTGAAGGTGCTCGTCAACCCCACAAACACGTCATACACAGTAAGCCTAGAAGGAGCATACAACAGCCTCAATGGGACACCAGTAACGTCGCCAGTAACGATAAAACCATACACAGGAGTCATTTTCAATAGCTCGGGGAATGTCGCCCCGCCAGCTCAGGTTCTCTTCAAGAGCGGTTTTGAAACCGGTGATTTCAGCGAGTGGACTGGCACTTACACAACCTATGGTGAGACTGCGAAAGTTGTCAGCACTTTATCCCACGGAGGGTTATATTCTGCTCATTTCACAACAGACGGGACAGGCGCACTCGCAAGGGCATATAGTTACGTTGACATTAATGATACATCTCAAATCAATGCGCGGGCTAGCGTGTATATTGGTAGTGGTTTGCCTCTGAAGAGTGGGGACGCCTTGTGGCTTGTTCAGTTCCGTGATTCAGCAGGCTCTACTCTAGCCTCATTTGGAATCAAATCAGGTGCTTCTGGCACAAAATGGGCATGTATGAGAGGAAACGATATCGCATTCTCATCATCAGGCCCGATGGCTGGTAGGTGGTACTCGATTGAGGCTCACTTTGAGAAGGCTTCAACGGGCAAAACGTTGATCCTAAACATTGACGGGCAAGAGTCTGCGTCTCTCAGTCTGGACACAAGTGTAGCCGGAAGAATGTCCCAGGTTCGTTTTGGGATTGATTACACAGAAAATGCGAATGTTACCAGTTTGTATGTCGATGATGTCGCGATCTACAACCAAGTCAACCCCTCCGTATTTTCTGACGGTTTTGAAACCGGTGATTTCAGCGAGTGGACTGGCACTTACACAACCTATGGTGAGACTGCGAAAGTTGTCAGCACTCTATCCTACAATGGCAATTTCAGTGCAAGATTTACATCCAACAATGGATCTTCCATTGCAAGAGCCTTCTCCTATATCGACTTGTCTGGCATAACAGAACTTAACGTCAGCATGCGCGTGTATATTGGTAGTGGTTTGCCTCTGAAGAGTGGGGACGCCTTGTGGCTTGTTCAGTTCCGTGATTCAGCAGGCTCTGCCTTAGCGTCCTATGGGATCAAGGGAGATCAGACATCCACAAAGTGGGCCAGCTTGACGAGCAGCACAAATGGTTATGCACCGTCAGGTCCCGCAGCCTATAATTGGTATCTGTTTGAGGCCTATTACAAGAAATCAGCCTCTGGCAAGACAATCGTGTTAAGCATCAATGGCCAAGAGGTCGTCGCTCTCAGCCTTGACATAAGCGGCGCAAACGACATAGCCCGTGTGTGGACAGGTATTTGCTACAATGATGCCGGATACTCATCCAACCTTTATGTCGATAATGTCACGATTGCAGGCAGGACTTATACGTCATGAGAAACAATCTTTGGCGAAGTTACCCCGTACGTTAGTCGGATTGCTTCTTTGAATGTTGCGTTGAGCGCGCGCTTGGGAGAGAACAACTTAAGACAACTTTTTAAGACTGAAGATGCCCATTGCAACGGTAGGGGTTTCCACCTACAAGAACCTAAGAGCGAATGAGTTAGAATGAAAATCAATCGGGTCCATGCAATAATCATTTCTGCCTTCTTGTTTGCTGCAATTTTCTATGTTTTGCCAGTATTTGCCGGGCCATACCGCGACTACATACCATTTATCTCAGCTTTCAAGGCTTTGGCAACCAGCTACCCTCAACTCGTCTCGTACGAGAGCATCGGCAAAACAGTCCTGAACGAAGACATCCTCATGTTCAGAATCGGCAATCCAGCAGGTGGCGTAGTGCTTTTTGACGGCGCAATTCACGGGTGGGAAAGCCAAGGAAGTGAGCTTCTATACCTCTACGCACAATGGCTCCTGACAAGCGGCGACTCCCTGGCAAACGATATTCTGACCAGAACCTGCACGCTAATCGTGCCCGCAGTGAACGTGGACAATTACAACACTCTTCGAGTTAACATACACCACGTGGATCTCAACAGGAACTTTGCCACCGACTGGCAGTATGGTGGAAGCACGGACCCCACCAGCGATAATTATCGAGGGTCGTCAGCGCTGAGCGAACCTGAAGCACAAGCACTGGCTGGAGTTTTTCAGGCGCGCAAACCCAGTGCCTACGTCAATATTCACGATGGAGGGGGAGGAGAGATATTATACGCAAGCTCATACACGAATAGCACCTATCGCTCCTCGGTCATTAGCAAGATTAACTCGATGAGCGCACAGCGAGGAGCAACTCCGTACGGCAACCCCATTGTAATCAGCGGTCCAGGAGAAGCAATCAGTGACGCTGCCAAAGGAGGCACACGCACCAGCTTCTTGCTGGAGATAGGAAACGGAACAAGACCACTCTCAGAAGTAAACACGCTCGTACTTCCGCGATTCATACCGATCGCAGTCGTGCTTAGTCAAGAAAGCGAGAGCAACGTTAGCAACATTCTCTTCACCGATAGCTTTGAATCTGGTGACTTCAGGAGTTGGGATGGAAACCAAACAACAGGCGGCGAAACGTTGTCCGTCACCAATAGGCTTTCCAGGCAGGGTGTGATGAGCGCCAGTTTTACCGCATATGGAAGTTCATCGTCAGAAACTGCCTACATCTACAAAAACTTGGAGCCGTCAGCAACTATATTTGCACGAGGCTACTTCTTGGCAACTTCCTTCACCGCTACTGCTAACTATAGCAGATTCTACTTCACAGCATTCGCCGCTTCAGACCAGACTGTTGCGATGGCAGGGTGCCTGAGAAGCGGAAACGTAACATGGTGGAGACTGGCAGTCTGGAACGGTACGAACTGGCTGTTAGCCGACTCAGAAGCCAGCCAATTCCTCAATCAATGGCATCGGTTCGAGCTTCAATGGACTCAGAACTCCACAGACGGATACGGCAAACTGTACGTGGACGGCAAAATGGTTTCCTCGATTTCAGGGATAAACACCGCCATGTATGGACCTGTGGACTCGGCAAAGTTTGGAATTGCACAGTCGGGAGGCGCAAAGACTGCTTTCTATCTGGACTATGTCCAGTTATCGCGAGTCTCTCTCGGACCATTGCCTATCCCCGAAGACTTGAATCAGGACTTCAGAATTGACATGCTGGACCTATCAATCGCTGCACGTTCATTTGGAGCAGTTATTGGTTCTGCATATTGGGATCCTCGTGCAGACTTGAACGCAGACTCAAAGATCGACATGAGGGATATCACAACAATCGCTATCCATTTTGGCGAAAAACAAGTGTAGCTTCCAACACGCGCCACAGCAGAAGTTCGGACTAGTGCGCAAAGGTACTTGTTACACTTTACCATTCTTTCAACACAAGCGGAAGGGAGTCCAAAATTAGTAATTATTACAAAACCTTCGTAGAAGAAAATTCTTTGTGACGGTTTGTTACGCGCGCGTGTTCCTTGAGCTATTCGCACGCACATAGTTGAAAGAGGTATTTCCCGAGCTTTAGAAGACCTTTCCTAAAATCATATCTGCTCGGTCAGGCTCTTCTAAAGCTTTAAAGAGGAATAATGGAAGCGAATGAGTCTTTGCAGATTTTGCTTGACTCTGTCTGTCCCTCAAGCATTTTGACGTTGCACAAACAAACGTGCTTAAGGAGAACATAGGTTGTACACGAATCTAGTACGTTTTCTCTCTTCGACATATGACAAATTCACAGGCAGACGCCTTTCCTACTGCAGAAACATCCTTGAAAAGACACAATGGATGGAAAAAGAAGAACTGAAGAAACTGCAAACGCGAAAACTAAAAGCTCTTCTAAGACACGCTTACGAAAACGTTCCTTACTATCACAGAATCTTGCGGAACAACGGTTTCCTACCCACAGATTTCAATAGAGTCGAAGACATGCAGAAAATCCCAATTCTGAAAAGGTCTTCGCTCAGGCTCAAACCTGACGAACTGCTCACCCAGAATCTCGAGAAGAGACAAATAGTCGCATGTGCAACCACAGGCACGACCGCCACCCCATTGCGATTTTACCTCACAAAAGCAGAGACACCTTGGCACGTTGCTGCCGAACTCCGCGGATACGGATGGGCAGGGTACAAACCTGGAGACAAACTCGTGCATATACGTCGCATTCGCCCGGGTGACGTGTTGACTCGCCCGTTGGATAGGTTGAGGCGTCTGATGTTGAGATGTAAGTTATTGAACACCCTCAATCTTTCAGAGAAGACATTGGCTTCATTCAGCTTGACGCTGAAGAAGTTCAAACCTGATTATGTCTTGGGCGCTACTGGTTCAACAAACATACTTGCTACATTCTTGTTGCAGAATGGCACACACAGAATACGTCCTAGAGGTGTCTTTACGTATGGTCAACAGTTGCTTCCCCATTATAGGAAAGCAATTGAAAAAGCGTTCAACTGCAAAGTCTATGATCGCTACGGCAGCACAGAAGTTCCTCAAATTGCTTCTCAATGCGGAAGCCACAAAGGGCATCATGTTGCCGACGAAAACGTGCTTGTTGAGATCGAAAAGGACGGGGAGGCTGCTGCTCCTGGAGAAGACGGGAAGGTGCTAATCACGAGCCTGAATGGTTACGCGACGCCTTTCATTCGCTATGATGTAGGCGACACTGGAAGGATACTAAGAGATGAATGCTCTTGCGGCAGAAAGCTATCATTGTTTTCTCCTATTGGAAGAGACAATGAGTATTTCGTTCATAGTGACGGGACTTTTACATTCTTTCGCGACGTACAAACCGTGTTTGAAGACCTGCCGATTAAGGACTTTCAGATCGTTCAACAGACGTACGATGAAATCGTGATAAAAATCGTTCCTAAGCAGGGTTACAAACAGGCGCACACGGATTTCATACTGAAGAACATTAACCTGCGCATTGCTGACATCGCTAAAGTGAGAGTCAAGTTGGTTGATTCATTGCCGTTCACTGGTTTTGGCAAGGTGCGGCACTTTTCTTCAAAAATCCATACCAAATACACTTGATTTGCACAGGTTACACATCGCGCTTCAAAATACAGTAAATTATACTATAGTTCAATCCAATCCAGTTTGGGTTTGGGTTTTGGGACAAAACTTTATCCCAACCAACCCAAATGTGATTACACTAAAGGGTTAAATCCTCTTTAGCGCGCACGACGAAAGATAAAGAACTCCTTGGATTTTTCAGACCTACCAAAGAATGGGATATCATCGTAGTCTCAAAAGGTAGGTTGCTAACCGCCATTGAGCTAAGATCACAGATTGGGCCTTCCTTCGGAAACAATTTCAATAATAGCGTATATTGGAATTCTGAAAATTCCGGAAAAACTGGCATTGTGACGGACTGTTACAGCAAAATTGTTACAAAACTCCATGCTTTTCCGCTAATCCTCGATTAGCGCGCGATTTGATGTCGTTAGGATGATGAATGGCTATTTCCTTAAAGAGCGCGCGATATTTCGTCCTAGACATTGGCTTCGTGAAGGTCCAAACTCGATCGTGCGGGATATGCTAGTTGCCTTTGGCAATGACGATGTAAGAATCTCCATCCGCCGGTGCGTTAACAAACCCGTCTCCATTAGTGTCTTCCCATCTGACTATAATCCAACTCTCCGTATGTGCCTGCAGATTCGGATAAATGACTACGTCGAAATATTTTCCTGCAGCGTATGTACCCTTCCATCCGAAGCCATAGCAGAGCATAACATACTTGCCATCATGGTCCCTGTACGATTCAATGACAAACATGTCTCTGTTATGGTTGATGAATGACACGTTCAACTCAGCCCCTAGAATGCTTGTTCCATTTGCAAACCTGAAACCAAACACGTCCCCACTTGAAAAGAACTTTATGGGAGCCCTATCTTCCTGAACAGTCGAACCATTCTCTGCGTAAATCACGACCAAGTTAACTAATGGACCGCCAAAACTGACAATACCCGTTCCATTAGTGCCCTGAGGCTTTCCAGTAAGATGGGAATTCCCACATGAGAGGAAAGTTTTTCTATGCCCTACATCTCAACGTTACTGTAGCTTTCGGAATGAAAAAGGTATAAACATGTCGAGAAGGAGGAATTCTCTCATATTGATACTGGTCATTGTCCTGGCGCTTGCACTGTTCTTTGCTTTTACTCGTTTCGGTGGCGAAAGAAACAATGGTGCCAACAATCCCCCCAACACTGGACCTACGGACAGCAAACCAAAGGAACCGCTCCTAGTGGTTCCAGAGGACCCTGCAGGTGTTTTCGGATTGCTAGTCGCATTTCTCGCAGGTTTAGGCATCCTTGGACTAGTCAAAAGACGAACCAATTAGAACTCAAAATCTCGCCACTCCTAAAAAGCTAAGCATCCAGTTTCTTCTTGTTATAGGAATAACTCTTAAGAGTAGCCCTTTGATCAGAAAAAACCACAAGCACATCCGCCTCTGACCGGCCGAATTGTAAGATGTACCAGTTCCCCCAAAGTTGCGGTTTAACCTACGCTGGGAACAGTATAATGGGATACACCATTAGGGTTCCATCACCTAGAGCACTTGCAGCATTGAGAAAGTCAACCAACTTTCTCATTGCTTTGAAAGCCCTAGCTGTGGCAATTGCCTTGATCGCGCTGTACTTTCAAGACCTAAACATAGTCTTCCGCGACGCACTTAACAATGAGGTCACGAGCTACATCATTATCATCCCGTTTCTATTAGCCTATCTGGTTTATCGCAAAAGGAAGATGCTCAGAGCCGCAATATCCACAAAAACACAAGACCAACCCAAAAACACACAACACCTCCAAACACTGGCTGGTACCCTCCTCTGCGTCATTGCCATACTTCTGTACTGGTCAGGTTCCTACACTTTTACCCCACTCGAATACCACATGCTCACACTGCCACTCTTTGCAGCAGGCTTGACACTGGCACTCTTCAACCTCCAGACTCTGCGCCAAGCATTTTTCCCGATAGTTTTCTTGTTGTTTCTCGCCCCTCCTCCCTCAGAGATCCTGTACGGATTAGGCTCCATCCTAAGCGTGGTCAGCAGTGAAGTCTCAACCGCTATCGTAAACGTTTTCGGAATTCCAGCAACACTCAGTGGCGAATTTGGCACACCAACAATAGTCGTTACTCGTCCAGACAGTTCTGTGATGAATTTTTCCGTCGACGTCGCCTGCTCAGGAATCTACAGCCTCATCGGATTCGTGGTCTTTGGCGCCTTCGTCGCATTCATCGTGCGGGACAAACTCTGGAAAAAAGCCTTGACTTTTGCCATCGGCTTCCCCCTAATCTACCTTCTGAACGTACTACGCATAACCATCATCATCGGCATCGGCTACCAAATCGGCGAACAGCTCGCCCTCGACGTATTCCATCTCTTAGGCGGATGGGTCCTCATCTTCCTAGGCACATTGTTGCTGCTGCTCATATCCGAAAAAATCATAAAAACCCAAATCTTCGGCAGAAAACAAACCCCCTGCATCTCATGCAAATCTGACCAGCCGCTCAGCGCAGAGACCTACTGCAAAGCATGCGGCCGAATACTAAAACATCCCCAAACCCGATCAACAAAAATAGACATCACCAAAATCGCCACACTGGTCCTTGCGACCATGCTGCTCTTGTCTCTCCAGACCCCCGTCTTCGCTGCAACTCGTGGTCCAGCCCAGATCTTGATTCAAACACCCGATGGCGAACAGGGCAGCACCCAACTCTTTCCAGAAATCTCAAACTACACGATCATGTTCCAATACCGCGACACCGAATTTGAGCGCGTATCCAAACAAGACCTCAGCCTAATCTACCTCTACGCGCCACAACAAGAAGATAAACAACCAGTCTGGATAGTCCTTGAAATCGCTGGAACAACGATTCCTCTTCACCGTTGGGAAACCTGCCTAGTAACGTGGCCACAAACTCATGGCTATCAACCTGGAGTGACGCAGCTGGAACTCAGGGACATCCAAATTCTGGATAATCCACTGATAATCGGCCGTTACTTCGGCTTCCAATACCGCAGCGACAACCAGATTCAACTTGTGCTCTACTGGTACGAAACGAACGCGTTCACCATAAACAACTCCACACAACAGGAACACGTCAAACTTAGCCTCATCGTCTACCCAGACAAGCCCGAGGACATTCCAAAAATGGAGACTCAACTCCAAACCATGGCCATCGCTGTAGCCAGTTACTGGCAACCCATCAAAACAATGAATCTTTTCAGTATGCTAATTCGGCAGCAAGGCACAACAATGGCTGCGGCAATCACAACCTTGGTCATCGCAATCGCGGTTTTCTATCTCTTCGAACTGAACAAACGAAAACAGGCAAACAGAATCCTTTACCAGAAACTCTCTCAACCGAACCAACAATTAATCAGCATAATCCAAAAAACCCAGAAAGCCACTATCCCCACGCTCAACAACATAGAAGAGACCTACCGAAGAACGACCGGTGACGCGATAACCATAGACCAACTCGAACAAAAAATCGTTGAACTCGAAAAAACAGGCATCGTAAAAAGCAGAATCATTAGCAACCAGGACCAACCCACGCAAACGTGGAGAGTGTAAACCACCACCTGCTTGGGAAAACGCTAAGAACTGGATGAACAAATACAAAGGCAGAACTCACATGCTCAGAATAAACCTGCCCAGCCAGAAAAAAACAAAGATCACAATGCCAAGAACTCTGGCCGTAACCATACTCCTCTTGGGTCTGATAGCGTTCACACTCGCAATAGTCTACGCATCTTCCGTACCCGCCTTTATCGGCTTGGGACTAACTTTTTGGGGCATAATCCTACTCTACGTCCAAAATGAAGCGTACACCAAGGACATAATTCTCGACGCAACGACCACGTCCCTCTTAACCACGCTCGACCAGACCCTTCAGGAACTTGAGTACAGAGGCAAAGCCATCTACCTCCCACCAAAATACCTCAACAACCCAGAAGACGCCAAAGCCTACATACCCAAACAAAAAACAGGAAAACTTCCCACACCCGAACAGACCCAGAGCCTCGAAACCCAACCCTCATCCAGAAACGCACAAGGCATGCTCATAACACCGCCAGGAGCAGAACTCACAAGACTCGCCGAACAAACTCTGGGCACTCTTTTCACAAAAACAAACCTCGAATACCTCCAACAAAACCTCCCCAAACTTTTCATCGAAGACTTCGAAATCGCCACAGACTTCGAAATCCGACCTTCCCAAGACAAACCGCCCAAAACGCTCGATTCATCCACAGACCAGATCGAACAGAAACATGACACGATCTACTTCAAGATCACGGCACCTGCCTACAGGAACACGCGCAAACAAGCACAACAACTACCCCGAATACACGCCAACATCGGATGCCCACTCACCAGCGCAATCGCATGCATGATCGCCAAAGCCACAGGAAAACCCACAATCCTCGATACCCAACAAACCAGCGAAGACGGCCAAACCACCGAAACCGAATACCGCCTACTAGAAGAGGAACCAACATGACCCTAACCCTACCGCTAGACTTTTGGGACATCAGTCTCCTACTCGCGATAACAGCCATAATACTGCTCGTGACATCAGAATTCCTCTCGCCATACTACGGAAAATCCAACATCAAAATCAACAAGAAAAGACTCAAAAACGCAGCCATCACCACAGCCGTTCTCTTTCTCGCAACCGTAGGAATAAGAATAATCACAATAATCCTCAACATGTAAACACGCATCGCTTTGAACGATAACTGGAACATCTAGAAAAACGAACTAGAACTAAAATCCACATCGATTTATAAGCGACCTTTAGTCTAAGTTCTGGAGAATAAAAACACGGAGAGAAGAACATGAGAAGGCGAATAGCAGTTTTAGCCCTAATAGCCGCATTGGCAGTAATAATCGTTCCAGCCTACGCAGCCACGATACGAATAGACCCCCACAGCTCAGGCTACCCAAACGCTGTAATGCTTTCGAGTCCAGCAACCTTCAACATATCTGACGTTTCAAAAACAGATTATAACCCCCACATACTACTCGTCATGACTGTAGCCTCCTACAACGGCCTATCAGGAGACGTAGTCGTCACATGGACAGGTGGATCCATAACCTTCCACAAAACCAATTTCACGCTGGCAACATTCGGCGGCGGAAACAAAATACCGCCCGGAGTAACAGCAGACTACACAGTCGCATCCTGCGCTGACCACCTCGGCGTATCAGGCAACGACGTCTACTACGCTTTTGGACCATTCCTAGCAAACGAAATAAACTCGACGAAACAAGAATTCACAATTACAGCATCATCAACGGCACTCAGAATGCTAGTCTACGCTATAGGTAGCAAGGACAGCCCCACAGCCCCGCTTAACAATAACGTACCCCCCACACAACCAGGATTGGTCGTCCCAGAAATCGCCACGCTGATACTAGCAGCTTCACCGTTCGCGGCATTCGGACTGTACGCAATCAAACGAAGAAAAAATTAAACTCCATTTTCTCTATTTCTTGCTAACTACTTCTTTATCCACAGCTGACTATCAACTAGCGCGCTAGGCGTTTCAACCACCGTTGATCATGGAACTTCTCTAGTAGATTAATCTAGTAGATTAGTCTAGTAGATTAGTCGAGAAACTATTAATTCGACCACTGGTAACATGTTTCTGTAGGAAGGTAGATCCTGGTGAAAGCGAGATTTGTTTCATTACTTGCCCTGGTTTTCAGCGGAGGCACCGCGACCAAGAGAAATCTTGCAGTAGGCTTCGCAATCCTCGCGGCGCTTTCGTTGGTACTAGTTAACCCCCCGGTTAACGCTCAGAGCGTGGTGACCCTGCCCTCGACATTCGTCAGGATGGAAGTCAGCAACGGCACAGTGAGCTTCTTCAACACAACGTTGAGCAATGTTCCCTCAGGATATGCCGTAACAAACGGAACCTACCTCGGCTGGTGCGTCGACAGAACCGCCGAAATGACCCGAAGCCCCGCCATGCATACAGTGAGATTATACTCAAGCATTAGCGCCCCAGGACAGTTGGCTAATGAAAAATGGGACATGGTCAACTACATACTGAACCACAAACAAGGAACGGCCTGGGACATCCAACAGGCAATATGGTACTTCATCAACCTAGCTGGTGGCTATTCACCCACAGGCACTACAGCATGGGCCATTGTCAATGATGCTCTCGCCAACGGCACAGGCTTCATCCCACAATATGGCCAAG